>Ga0070741_10008419_pt1 | contig 20706 bp, 18 predicted proteins | sample Coa_R1_4_FD_66440 | JGI IMG/M metagenome (GOLD analysis project Ga0070741, IMG submission 66440) | Surface soil microbial communities from Centralia Pennsylvania, which are recovering from an underground coalmine fire - Coalmine... | ecosystem: Environmental > Terrestrial > Soil > Unclassified ...
CGCGGCGAGGACTTCGAGGCCGACGTGATCCCGGTCCGGGGCGCGCTCGACGTCCGCGCGCTCCTGCGCCTCACGCGTGCCTACCGCGCCGCGGGCGCCGACATCGTGCACACGCATGCGCACTTCTCGGTCAACGTCGTCGCGCGGGTCGCCGGCCGCCTCGCCGGTGCACGGGTGCTGTCGCACATGCACGTCGAGAACGTCTTCCGGTCGGGCCCCCGCCGCCGGCTGCAGATCGCGCTCGACACTGCCACCGCGCGGCTCTGCTTCGCGATCGTCGCCGTGTCCGAGTCGACACGCATCAGTCTTCTGCAGCAGGGCTATCCGGCTTCGCGCGTCACCAGGGTCTACAACGGCATCGAGCTGCTGGATCCGGTCGCACCGGTCCGCCTCGTCGACGGCCCGACGATCCTCGAGGTCGCTCGCCTCGCCGAGGTCAAGGGGCAGCGCCTGCTTCTCGGCGCGCTCGCGGAGCTCAACGCAGTCGCGGTGCTCGTCGGGCGCGACCTCGAGCACGCCGGCGTCTACGAGGCGGAGCTGCGCGCCGAGGCCGACCGGCTCGGCGTCTCGGCCCGCGTCGTCTTCGCCGGCTACCGGGACGACGTCCCCGCGCTCCTTGCCGGGTGCGACGTCTTCTGCCTTCCGTCGAGCGCGGAAGGGCTGCCGCTCGTCGTGCTCGAGGCGATGGCGGCCGGGAAGCCGGTCGTCGCGACCGCCGTCGGCGGCGTGCCGGAGCTCGTCATCCACGGCGAGACGGGATTGCTCGTCGCGCCCGGCGACGCGGACGCGCTGCGGCGCGCGCTCGCCGAGCTGGTCGCCGATCCAGAGCGCGCACGTCGCCTCGGCGAGAGGGGACGCGAGCGCGTCCGCACGTCGTTCACCGCGTCGGCCGCGAACGACCAGGTCATGAGCATCTACGAGGCAGGAAGCTAACCTCACCGTCCATGGCCACGCAGGACGACGTCCGCCGCTGGTGGACGGAGAACCCGATGACGTACGACTGGCGTGGCGAGATCCCGCACGAGCCGGGCAGCCCGGAGCACCTCGCCGAGGTGGAGCGCCGGTTCCTCGCCGAGGCATGGTTCGCGCAGCGCCCGGGGGCGGCTCCCTTCTCCGCGCTCATCCCCTTCGACGAGCTGCGCGGGAACGATGTCCTCGAGATCGGCTGCGGCACGGGCGTCCACACGAAGCTCCTCGCCGAGGCGGGTGCGCGTGTGTCCGCCGTCGATCTCACGCCGACGGCGGTCGCGCTGACCAGGCGCCGCCTCGAGCTCGCGGGCCTCTCCGCCGACGTGCGGGAGGCCGACGCCGAGTCGCTCCCGTACGACGACTCGAGCTTCGACTTCATGTGGTCATGGGGAGTGATCCACCACTCCGCCGACACCGACCGCGTCATCGCCGAGATCGCCCGGGTCCTCCGCCCCGGAGGACGGATCGCATTCATGGTCTACCATCGAACGTCGATCACTTTCTGGCTCAACTACGTGCTCTACCGCGGCGTGCTGCGCGGCGGGCTGCTCCACGAGAGTCCCGACGAGCTCGCCAACCGCTGGTCGGACGGAGTGCTGGCGCGGCATTACACCCGGCGTAGGCTCACCGAGTCCCTGAGGCCATGGTTCGAGAACATCGAGACGCAGGTGATGGGTCAGATCGGCGAGGCGATCCCGCTGCCGTCGCGCATCCGGCAACCGCTCGCGCGGATCGTGCCGAGAGGCCCGCAGGAGGCGACTCTCAGACGTCTCGGCTGGTTCCTGTTCGCGACGGCACGGCGCAGAGCCTGACGCGCGTCGCGCTCCTCACCGAGATCCCGGCGCCGTACCGCATCCCGCTCTTCAACGCGCTCGCGGAGCGCGTCGACCTGCGCGTCGTGTTCCTTCGCGAGCGCAACCCGGACCGGCCGTACGACCTCCATCGCGACGAGCTCCGGTTCGACTGGCAGGTCCTTCCGGGAATCGACTTCATGGTTCGAAACCACTGGGTCGTCCTGAACCACGGCGTCAGGCGCGCTGTCGGAGACGCAGACGTCGTCGTGCTCGGCGGTTGGAACCAGCCGGCGTTCCTCGAAGCGCTCGCGTCGAGCCGCCTCCGGCGCGCACCGTCGATCTTGTGGTCGGAGAGCACCGGGCGAGACGAGCGCACCGGGCGGTATGACCCGTTCAAGCGCGTCGTCCTCCGGACGATCGACGGCTTCGTCGTGCCGGGAGTCGCCGCGCACGACTACCTGAGAAGCCTCGGCGTCGCGGAGGAGCGCATCACGACCGCGCCGAACGCGGTCGACCCGGCGATCTTCGGCAGCGCCCGCCGCACGCGCGGCGGCGGCACGTGCCGGGTGCTCGCGGTCGCACGGCTTGCACCGGAGAAGGGTCTCGACGTGCTCGTCGAGGCGGCCGCCGGCCTTCCGGTCGAGGTCGTGATCGCGGGGACCGGGCCCGAGGAGGATCGGCTCCGCGAGCTCGCCGGACCGAACGTGACCTTCCTCGGCTACGTCGAGCGAGACGCGCTTCCTGCGCTGTACGCCGACGCCGACGTGGCGGTAGTGCCGTCGCGCTCCGATCCGTGGGGCATGGTGTTGAACGAGGCTGCGCTCGCCGGGCTCCCGCTCGTCTCCACGACCGCCGCCGGCGGTGCGAGCGATCTCGTGGAGAACGACGGGAACGGCTTCCTCGTGCCACCCGGCGACGTTGACGCGCTGCGCGCGTCGATCGCCCGGCTCGCCGAGGACGAGGATCTCCGTCGTCGCGCGGGCGCGCGCTCACTCGAGATCGCGTCCCGCTTCACTCCCGACGCCTGGGCGGACGCGGTGGCGGCCGCAGTCGCGCAGAGATCTCCGGCGTGAGCGCAGTCCTCGCCACCGGCGCCGACGCACGGTACGGCCTGCAACTCGTCAACCTGCTCGGATCCGTCCGAGCAAACTCGGACGTCTTCGACGAGATCGTCGTCTTCGACCTCGGGCTCGACAATCGCCAGCAGGAGCTGCTCAAAGACGTCCCAGACGTGACCGTCGACGAGGTCCCGCCATTCGTCCCTCACTGGCGGCAGGGGCGAACGTGGAAGACATGGATCTGGACGCACGTCGACGCCGACCGCCTCTTCTGGCTCGATGCCGGCGTCACGGTGCTGCGCTCGCTCGAGCCCGCGCTGCAGCAGCTCGACGAGCGTGGCTACTTCGCCGTCTCGCAGGGCCGCCCGGTCAGCGACTGCATCCCCTCCGACTACTACAAGCTCTTCGGTTTCCCTCGCGAGCGCGCGTCGCGCGACACGATCGCAGCCGGCATCCTCGCGTTCCGCCCGCGATCGGATTTCTTCGAGCAGGTCGTCGCGCGCGCACACGAGGATGCCGTCAGCGGCTACTCGCTCGGCTTCTCTGCGGGCGACCTTCCGGGGCGCAACGCCGGCATCGACCACGAGCAAGCACCGGTCGTGCGGAACTGCCCGACCTTCCGCTGGGATCAGACCGTCCTGAACATCCGCTTCCACCTCGCGTACGACGCGCCGGCGATCGCCGATCTTGACGAGTACGCGGGCTGGCGCTCCCCGCACGACCATCCAAGGCAAGTGATCTGGAGCAACCGCCGGAGCAGCGACCTTCCCTACCTGTCGCGCGCGCCGGCATCGTTCCGCGGGCGCGCGCTCGCGTTGCTTGCTCGCGCGCGCTGGTGGCGCAAGCGGCACGAACGGTGGTTCACGCCGGCGACCTACGCGCTCAAGGCGCGGCGCGTGCTATCGCGGCGCTGAGACCGGCGGCGGTCTCGTCCCACGTGAAGGTCGCCGCCTGCGAGAGCCCACGGACGCTGAGTCCGGCTGCGAGCTCCTCGTCCTCGAGCACCGACCGCACCGCGGCGGCGAGCGCGTCGACGTCGCGCGGGTCGCAGAGGATGCCCGCGTCGCCGACGACTTCGGGAATCGAGGTGGTGTTCGACGCGACAACCGGAGCGCCACTCGCCATCGCCTCGAGCACGCCGTAGCCGAAACCCTCGTAGAGCGTCGGGTCGAGGAAGCACCCCGCGCGGCGATAAAGCTCGGCGAGCTCCGCGTCCGACACGCGTCCCCGCGCCTCCGCCCCCTCGCCCCGCCAGCCTCCAACGACGACAAGGCGAGCATTGGCGCGGCGGCACGCCTCGACCGCCACGGCCGTATTGTCGCGCGGGTCGTTCGAACCGAGGTGGAGCGCGTACCGCTCCCTTGCACCGCCGTCAGCGGAGAAGCCGGGCGGCACACCGGGGTGGACGACGCTCGTCGACGCCAGTCGCGTCTCGGCCCGCACCTCGCGCTCCGTCGCATGCGAGCCGAATGCGACGTGGACTGCGCGTTGTAACGACCGCTTCCAAAGTGCTCTCGTGAGGACGTCGCTCGACCGGTGCCACAGGGGCGCACGCGCTGCGCGATTCGAGCGGATCCTGTGCACGGGCGACTCGAACAGCCACACCACGATCGGGAGCCGCCCGGCAAGCGGCAGGCGCTCGCTCAGCGTCACGAACGCGTCGAGCCGGTGACGTTTCGCGGCCGCCGGCAGACCGCGTAGCTCCCAGTCGATCGTGAGCCGGGGCTCGACCAGGACGACCTCGACTCCGTCGATCTCCACAGGCTCCCGGACGAAGACCACGATCTCGTGCTCGCCGCGCGCCGCGAGCGCTTCGACGGCGTGACGCTCGCTGCGCGCATGCCCCTTGCCGGCCGGCGAGATCATCAGGCCGTCGAAGCCGATTCGAGCCATCGCCCGCATCCTAGGAGGACGGGAGCCGCGGCTAGCATCAATTCGTGCGCCAGCGCCGCCCGGTCCCGATCCTCTTCGTGCACCACCGTTCCGAGCTCGGCGGCGCGCCCGAATCCCTTTCGTACCTAATCCGCGAGCTCGACCGCGAGCAGTTCGAGCCGCACGTGTATTGCCCGCCCGGCCCGGCCGCCGAGCTCTTCCGCGAGGCGGGTGCAGTCGTCCACACCGGCGCCGTCTCCGGCTTCACGCACATCTGGGCATCCACCTACCGTGGCCGTCGCTGGCTCCTGTTCGGACGCGAGCTCGTCCGTCTGCCGAGTCACGTCCGCCAGTTCCGGAGAGCGCTCCGGAGCCAGCGGTTCGAGCTCGTGCACTTCAACGACTCCCCGCTCATCCCCGCCGCGTATCTCGCGCGCAGCGAGGGCCTGCCGGTCGTCTGGCATCTGCGCTCCGCGCTGCCCGAGCGAGGGAAGGACGGGAGATCCGCGCTCATCCGACGGGCGATCCAAAAGCTGTCGACGACGTCCATCGCGATCAACCGCGACGTCGCGGAGGTCTTCGACGTCGGCTCGACCGTCGTCCCCAACTCCGTCGACCTGCAGCGCTTCCGTCCCGGCGACCGCGAGGCGGCGCGCGAAGTGCTCGGGCTCCCATCCGACCTCCCCGTCGTTTCGTTCTTCGGGTTCATCTATCCGTCGAAGGGCTTCCACGAGTTCATCGAGGTCGCAGCCCGGCTGCGGGAGCGCGGCATCGACGCGAGCTACCTGGTCGTCGGCGGCGCGGTCCGCGGCCAGGAGTTCTTCCGCACGGTCGTGGGCCGGTCGCTCCAGCTCGTCGATCTCACCCGGGACTATGAGTCGGAGGCCAAGGACCTCGTCCACGAGCTCGGACTCGACGACGTCGTCCGCTTCATCCCGTTCACGCAGGACACGACGAACCTCTACCAGGCGTCGGACGTCGTCGTCGCGCCGTCACAGGGCCCCGAGCTCGGACGCCCTGTGATCGAAGCCGCAGCGAGCGGCGTCCCGGTCGTCGCCTCCGGCTCACGCACGGGCGGCGGCGTCGTCGTCCCCGGCGAGACCGGCGTGCTCGTCCCCGACTACGGCGTCGATTCGATCGCAGAGGCGGTCGCCAATCTCCTGCAAGACGCCGAGCGACGGCGTTCACTCGGACGCACGGCTCGCGCGCACGCGGAGGAGAACTTCGACCCGGCCCGCAACGCGCGCCGCATCGAATCGATCTACCAGCGGATCCTGCCGGTTCCGGATCGGATCCCGATTCTCTACGTGCACCACCGTCCACAGCTCGGCGGCGCGCCGTCATCGCTCGCCCAGCTCATCCAGCATCTCGATCCACGCTTCGAACCGCACGTCTTCTGCCCGGAGGGACCCGCGGCCGACCTCTTCGCCGACGCGGGTGCGGTCGTGCACACGGGCAAGGTGTCGATCTTCGCGCATGCCTGGGACTCGCCGTACGAAGGCCTCCGCTGGATCGTCCTCAGCCGCGAGGTCTCGTCCCTGCAGCCGCATATCCGACAGCTCTCGGAGCTGATGCGCCGCCACCGATTCCCGCTCGTGCACCTCAACGACTCACCGCTCCTCGCCGCCGCATGGGTGGCGCACAACCACGGCGCGAAGGTCGTCTGGCACCTGCGTTCGGCGCTCGCCGGCGAAGGGCGCGACCACCGCTCGCGCATGATCGGCGCTTTCATGAACGCCTTCGGTGATGCGGCGATCGCAATCGACCGCGACGTTGCTGCGCGCTTCCCGATCCGACTGCCGCTGCAGATCGTCCACAACTCTGTTCGCCCGCCCTCGGCGTCGGCCGTCGGCGGGAAGGCGGCCCTCGGACTGCCGGAGGATCGCGTCGCGATCGGCTTCGCCGGCTTCGTGCGCCGGCAAAAGGGCTGGCAAGAGCTCGTGTCTGCCGCAGAGATCCTCGTGCGCCAGGGCGCGCCCGCGCACTTCGTGATCATGGGCGGCGGTGTCCGCCCGCCCGAGTACTTCAAGACGATCCGCGGCCGTGCTCTTGCGCTCACGAACCTCCTCACCGACGAGGAGTCGGCGATCAAGGATCTCGTCGCCGCCAAGGGCCTCGGCGAGCACTTCTCGTTTCTTCCGTTCACCGCCGAAACCGGCGAGATCTACAACGCGCTCGACATCGTCACGTTCCCGAACCAAGGTGTCGGCCTCGGCCGTCCCGTGCTCGAGGCGGCGACTTACGGCAAGCCGGTCGTCGCCTCGGGATCGGACGCCGGCGCGGGGGTGTTGCTCCCCGGGAAGACCGGCCTCCTGCTTCAGGACGCGAGCCCGGATCAGCTCGCCGCGGCGTTGCGGCTGCTCATCGACGATCCTGACTTGCGCCGGCGGCTCGGCGAGGCGGCGGCCGAGCACGCGCGCGTGCGCTTCGATCCCGCAAGCAACGCGCGCGCGGTCGAGCACGTCTACGACGAGCTACTCGGCCTCGAGCCGGACCGCGAGCCGGCAGACGTCGCAGTCGCCGTATGACGCTCGTCTCGATCGTCACGCCGTCGCTCAACCAGGCCCGCTTTCTGCGCGAGGCGCTCGAGAGCGTGCGTGCGCAGACGTACTCGCCGATCGAGCACATCGTCGTCGACGGCGGCTCGACTGACGGCACGCTCGACATCGTCGCGGGATACGACAACCTCCGTTGGGTGTCGGAGCCTGATCGCGGCCAGTCGCATGCGCTCAACAAGGGGCTCGCGCTCGCCAGGGGCGAAGTCCTCGGCTGGCTGAACGCGGACGACGCGTACCTCCCAGAAGCGGTCGAACAGGCTATTGCGGCGATCGGCGATACCGGCGCCGCGCTCGTATATGCCGACGTGACGCGCGTGAACGACGACGGGATCAATCCGCGTCGCATCCGATCGAGACCCGAGTTCGATCTCTGGACCGAGCTCAACCTCGGTTGCGGAATCTACTCGCCCGCCGTGTTCTTCACACGCGAAGCCGTCGACACCGTCGGCGGCCTCGACGAGGCGCTGCACCTGACGATGGACTACGACCTCTGGCTTCGAATCGGGAAGCGATTCGACGCCCGCCACGTCGACGCAGTCTGGGCGCTGCAGCGCATCCACGACGACGCAAAGACGATGCGGCACTACGACGACTTCTGGCCGGAGCGTCTGGCGGTCAGCCGCCGCCACGGCGGCCGGCTCGTCTCGCCGTTGCTCATCAGCCGCTACATCCCGGCTTCTCCTGCTCGGCGGGTTGCCGTCCGCGCAGCCGCAGCAGCGTATGCGCTCGCCGCGAAGAGGGCACGCTGATGTGCGGACTGTGCGGAGTCGTCGAGCACGGCGCGCCGCCCGCGCGCGAGCCGGTCGAGCGCATGCTCGACAAGCTTGCTCATCGCGGACCCGACGGCCGCGGCGTCTTCGCCGAGGACGACGCCTGCCTCGGCCACGTGCGCCTGGCGATCATCGACCTCTCGGACGCAGGACTGGAGCCGTTCGCTAGCGATGACGGCCGGCTGCAGCTCATATTCAACGGCGAGATCTACAACTACCTCGAGCTACGCGAGGAGCTTCGCGCGAAGGGTCACCGCTTCCGCTCCCACACCGACTCCGAGGTCCTGCTGGCGGGCTACCGCGAGTGGGGACAGCGCTGCGTGGAGCGCTTCAACGGCATGTGGGCGTTCGCGATCTGGGACTCGCTGACGCGGACGCTCTTCGTCTCGCGCGACCGCCTCGGCGTCAAGCCCCTGTACTACCGCATCGACGGCAGACGCTTCACGTTCGCAAGCGAGCCCTGGGTACTCGGCAAGGGCCGGGCGAACCCGGCGGTAGTGCGGGACTACGTCGAGCAAGGATACCTCGACCAGGACGACGAGACGTTCTTCGCAGGCGTCCACCGTCTGCCGCCTGCACACTCGCTCACGTTCGACGCGAACGGGATGCGCGTCGAGCGCTACTGGCGCATCGAGCCGAGAGAGCCGCCGCGCGATCCGGCCGGTGTCGTGCGCGAAACGCTCCTCGACGCGATCCGGCTTCAGCTCCGCGCCGACGTCGCGGTCGGCACGTGCCTCTCCGGCGGGATCGACTCGTCGGCGATCGCCGTCGGCGTCGGCCACCACGGGCATGATCACCAGAAGACCGTCACCGCGTATTTCGAGGACGAGGGCTTCGACGAGCGGCCGTACGCGCGAGCTGTCGTCGAGCGCACCGGCGCGGACGCGCACTGGGTCACGTTCGACGCCGACGACCTCGTCGAGAACCTCCCCGCGATCGTGCAGGCGCAGGGCGAGCCGTTCGGCTCCACGTCGATCTGCGCGGGCTGGTACGTCATGCGTGAGGCGAAGCGGGCCGGCCTCACCGTGATGCTCGACGGCCAGGGCGGCGACGAGCTCTTCGCCGGGTACCGCGCCTACTTCGGTTACCGCCTGTCCGATCTCCTTCGCGCCGGTCGCGTCGCCGAGGCCGGCGCCGAGCTGCGCGCCTTCGCGCAGGTGAACGGGCCGCGCTGGGCCGCCGTCGCGCTCGTCAGCCCGCACGTGCCCGAGCGCGTGCAGCTGGCGGCGCGAGCACGCCTGCGTGGAAGCGCGACGCTCGCGGCTCCTGATCTTCGCTCGCTTCCACGGACGAACGGGCATGAAGAGTTCGCGTTCTCCGATCGGCTGCGGCGTCGGCAACAACTCGTGCTCACACGTCGAGGCCTCCCGGAGCTTCTGCGCTACGAGGACCGAAACTCGATGGCGCACTCCCTCGAGGCGAGGGTCCCACTGCTCGACCACCGTCTCGTCGAGATCGCGTTCTCGCTTCCCGGTGACGAGCTCATCCGGCGCGGCGAGACGAAGTCCGTGCTCCGCCGAGCCCTCGGCGACCTCCTTCCCCCCACCGTGGCGGCACGACGCGACAAGCTCGGGTTCGTAACGCCCGAGGCTCGATTCCTCCGCGGCCCGCTCGGAGAGCTCGCGGCCGACGTCTTCGCCTCGCGGTCCTTCCGCGAACGCGGCTTCGTCAGCGCGGACGCGGCGAGCGTCCGTCTCGCGCGACATCGCCGCGGCCGGCTCGACGCCGGGATGGAGCTGTGGCGGACGCTCAACCTCGAGCTGTGGGCGCGGCGGTTCCTCGACGCATGAAGGTCCTCTTCCTCACCTCGTCGTACCCGGTCCCGGAGTTCCCGCAGCTCGGCGTCTTCGTCCGAGAGCACGCTCGCGCGGCCGCGCTGCATGCGGAGGTCGCGGTCGCGCACATCGATCGCAGCGGCGACGTGCGCACCATCCGCGTCGAGGACGGGAGTGATGCGGAGTTCCGCTCCGTCCGCGTGCGGTATCCAGCCTCGCCGGCTTCCGTCAGCTATGCCGCAAACTTCATCGCGGCGTCTCTCGCGTACCGGCGAATCCGCCGAGCAGGCTTCGAACCCGACGTCATCCATGCACACTTCCTCCTCGCTGCCACGCCCGCGGTCGTGCTCGGACGGTTGCTGCGGAAGCCGATCGTCGTGACCGAGCAGTGGAGCGTCTTCCTTCCAGAAGACCCGATGACCTTGAGCGCGGGAATGAAGCGTGTCGCCCGCTTCACGTACGAGCACGCCGAGATCGTCATGCCTGTCAGTGCGGCGCTGCGAGACGGCATTCGTGCGATCGCCGCGCAGGCGGATTTTCGGGTGGTGCCGAACGTCGTCGATCCGGCACGCTTTCACCCGAACAGCGCGACCCAGTCGGGCCGGATCATCGGCGTCGGGAATCTGTACGAGGCGAAGGGCTGGGAGGACCTCCTCGACGCCCTCGCGATCGTCCGCGATCACGCGCGGCCGGTCCCGCTCGACCTCTACGGGGACGGCGTGCTCCGGTCGAGACTCGAGGCGCAGGTCTCGAGCCTCGGCATCGAGCAGCTCGTCACCTTCCACGGATGGCGTTCCAAGGAGGAGATCGCCGAGCGTCTGCGGAGCTCGGAGCTGTTCGTGATCGCAAGTCGATACGACAGCAACCCGTGCGCCGTCATCGAGGCGCTCGCCTGCGGCGTGCCCGTGGTGGGCACTGCCGTGGGCGGCATCCCCGAGATGATCACCGACGGCATGGGAGTCCTCGCCGAGCCCGGCAGACCCGAGAGCCTCGCGGCGGCCATCGAAGCCGCGCTCGACCACAATGGAGCGTGGGACCGTGAGACGATCGCCTCGTCGGCGCGGGAGCGTTACGGGACGGAGCAGGTGGGCAAGGCCTTCGCGGCGGTCTACGAGGAAGCGCTCGCACGGTCGCGACAGTGACGAATCTCTCGCAGGCGGGGCAGGCGCACGTCGACGCGATCGTGCGCGTGTGGCTCGGCCTCGCTCCTGACCGGGAGGTGCCGACGCTGCCGCCCGCGCTCGCGCGCCGCCTCCTCCGGCTCGAGGAGTACGAGCACCGGCATCGAGACCAGTGGGGGAACTGGGAGTTCGGCTTCTGCGAGGCAATGCGAGACGGGCGCCTCTGGGAGCCCGACGTCGACCGTTGGGTGCATGAGCAACGTCGTGCGCTGGGCACCTCCTCGCCGTGGCCCGAGGGAAGGCCGTTCGCGATCTGTCTGAGCCACGACGTCGATCTTATCTCCGATGCAGTCACGCCACATCAGGCGTGGCGGTCGATGCGGCTGTCGTTACTCGGGGCTTACCGATCTCGGCGCGAGCGCGCCGTGCGTATCGCCAGGCCCGCAGTCCGCGCCGCGCGCGCCCTCTACCACGGCCTTTCGACCGCACCCGCCGCGGAGGCCCTGGAGCGGTGCGTCGAGATCGAGCACGAGCACGGCGTCACGGCGTCGTACTTCTTCACCGTCTATCCGGAAGAGGACGGGCACCGCTACGACTGCACGTACGGCTTCGCGGATCCGTGCCGGTTCGGCGGGGAGCGAGTCACAGTCGCCGACGTCGCGCGAACGCTTGATCGCGAAGGACTCGAGGTCGGGCTGCACGGAAGCTTCAACTCAGCGGTCGCGCCCGGGCGGTTGCGGAGCGAGCGCGAGGCTCTCGAAGCCGCGACGGGCCTGGGAGTACGCTCGACCCGGCAACATTTCCTGCACTGGGACATCCGCGCGACGCCGGCACTGCAATCCGGCGCGGGAATATCGGCCGATTCGACGCTCGGCTTCAATCGGAACATCGGGCTGAGGGCGGGAACGTCGTTGCCCTTCCGGTGGTTCGACGCCGCGCACGACAAGGCCCTCGACCTCGTAGAGCTGCCGATGCTCATTGCCGACTGCGCGCTGCTGCGCTCGGACGCGCTCGAGCTCGGCCTAGAGCTCGCCACCGATGCGCTCGAGACGATGCTCGACCGGCTCGCCGACGCCGGCGGCGCTGCGACACTCGTGTTCCACCCGAACAACTTCGCCAACGCGGACAATCTCGAGCTCTTCCGGCGAACGATCGCCTACGGCATCGAGCGTGGCGCGTGGTTCGCATCGGTTCGAGAGCTCGATGCCTGGTACCGGGCTCGCGCATGACCGACGTCGACATTCGCGCACTGCGGGGCCGACTCGACGACGAACAGTTGCAGTGGATCACGGAGCTCTACGGGCCGGTGGACGCGAAGTACCGCTCAGTGTCGTATGTCCGCCACCAGTTCGTCGGCAATCCGTTCGGCTGGTCCGTCAACGTCTTCGCCGTCGCCGGCGAACGGGCGGTCGGCCATTGCGGCGTGATTCCGTTCCATGCGCGCCGCGGTGAGAAGCCGTTCGTCGCCGGGAAGCTCGAAGCGCTCGCCGTCGAGGCCGCGTTCCGCGGACGGCGGACGGCGGACGGTGGAAGCGTCGCGGCTGACATCCTCTCGCACCTCTATCCCTTTGCCGTCGAGGATCGAATCGAAGTCCTTTTCGGGCTCGCGCCGCCCGCTGTCGCGCGGATCCACGAGCGTGCGGGATGCCACCTCGTCGCGACGAACGCACCGGCGTACACGTGCGTCACCAACCCTTCCTCCTTCGGAAGCCCGTTGAAGAAGCAGCTCGCAGTGCGCGCGCTCGGCGCGGCTCAGCTCACGGTGCTTCTGTCCCCCCGGTCGAGTCCACCGACCGAGCCGCCGAGCCTCGACGACAAGGCGCTGTCCGCCGTCGACGCGGCGGACGGCTCCTGGACGGTGGTCGGCGCGGACGCCTGGGACTGGTTCGTTGGCAGCGGCGTCCTTCGCGTCCTCGACCTGCCTGACTCACGCGCGCTCATCCGCCTCGATCGCTCGCAGCCCGCGATGGTGCAGATACTCGCGTGGCGCCCACGTCGACGCCGGCTCGCGGCGGCGTTCCGGCTTCTGCGGGCGACCGTGGCGCTCGCTCGCGAACGCGGCGCGCCGACGCTTCGGTTCCAGCCGTGGCGCGGCGATGAGGACGAGCGCGTGCTTGCGCGCGCGTGCGCTCTCGCGGGCTTCGTCCGGCGCGCGGAAGCCGACCTGCTGCTCTACCCGAGCGGTGCCGGTGTCGACGACTTCCGGCTCACACCGTTCTTCTTCGTCACCTTCTGACAACTCAGGCGCCGAAGCCCCCAGCCCTGAACTCGTCCGTCGCGGGCGGGAGGTGGTGACGAGAGCTGGGTTCGTTGCTCAACTACGCTCCCCCGGTGGCTCTGCCCGAGATCGTCAGACGAATCCGGCATGCTCCGATCCTCCGTGAGTCAGATGCTCTGTGGAGGGCGGTCAGACCGACGTACGATGCGAGTCTCCGGCTCGCGTATCAGCAGCGCGGTCTTCCGATCACGGTCGGGGAAGGCCTGCGGATTCGGGTTGATCCAGCCTGCCGAGGCTATGTGTGGGACAACAGCGAGATCGGTGAGGAGGCGCTGTGGCACGCGCTCATGGTCGCTCTACACGATGGCGACAGGTTCGCTGATGTAGGCGCCCACATCGGTGTTTACACGACCGCCGCCGCGCTCAGAGGTGCGCGCGTGGTCAGCTACGAGCCCAATCCGACCGTCGCCTCGCTGCTGCGGCGCAATGTTGCGCTAAACGGCGTAGGCGACCGGGTCGAGGTGCGCGAGGTCGCGGTGGGCGCGAAACCTGGCGAGGCGCGGCTCGCGGTAGGCGGGACACTTGCACTCGCTTCTCGCCTCGGCGGTGAAGGAATCCTCGTGAAGGTTCTCGTACTCACCGAGCCGGTCGACGTCATGAAGATCGACGTCGAGGGGCATGAGATCGACGCTCTAGAGGGCGCCCACGACCTGCTCACCGACAAGGTGCGACGTCCGCGAGCGATCTTCGTCGAGCTTCACCCCACTGAGACCGAGGCTCTTCCCATTCGCGCCGACCGGCTTAAGCAGGCGCTCCTCGGATATGAGACGGAGCGACTTGCGGCCATCGGCGATCGCGAGCATTGGGTCGGCTATGCCACCTGAAGGCGCCGATGACGAACGCTGCTCCCGATAGGGGATGTGAAACCGGGGAGCCTTGAAGCCATCGAACTGCCCAGTCCCGCAATACCTCCGCGTGGCTGACGATCGACGGACTTGATGTGGCCCAAGCTGTCGCCTAACGCGTCACGACGAGCTCCTCGCCGCAGCGACGATCCTACAGCGCATCGGAAGCACATCTCTTCGTCAAACGGACGACGATTACACTCGCGCGCATGTCAGCGGGCCGCACAGCCAACGCTCTCTTCCGTCGACTCCCCGCAGCCGTCAAGACCAAGCGCATCCTCGTTTCGCTCTTCCGGATCGTCCACCCCCTGCGGCCTCCGGTCGAGTCACCGACGCTCGTGACGAAGATGCTCGTGCAACCTCCCGATGACAGTCTCATCACAGGCAACGGTTTCGCCGCGCGCTGCCGCGGCGTCGTGAACTATGACCTGCTGGTCGTAAACGCCGCCGCCGTTGATTCACGGTGGTGGTTCTGCAATCCGGAGTTCCTCGAGTACTTCTTCCGGAAGCTTGCCCCCGACGACGAGTACGTCCTTTTCACCCACAACAGTAACGTGGACCGTCCCATCGATCGTACGTTCGCCCGCCGGCTCGAGCAGCCGGAACTCATTGCCTGGTTCGCGACAAACGTCGAGCTGCGGCATCCGAAGCTGCACTCGATCCCACTCGGTGTCGGAAACCCGATTAAGTGCGATCCAGCCGCATTCCGAGCCGTGCAGAAGGCGCCTCCGCCGAAGAACGAGTTGTTCGAGGCAAGCTTCAGCATCGACACGAATCCGGTCGAGCGCACGTACTGCATCGAACAGACGGGCATCGTCCCAGCACCGAAGCAGACTACGCAGCATGCGTTCTACGAGCGCCTCGCCTCCGCGTACTTCTGTATCTCGCCGAACGGAAACGGAGTCGACTGCTATCGCACGTGGCAGGCGCTCTATCTGCGCACGATTCCGATCGTGACGCGCAGCGTGCTCACCGACCAGCACCCCGATCTGCCATGGATCGTTCTCGATGACTGGTCCGAGTTCAGGCGCATCGAGTTCACGCCCGAGCTCTACGACCGAGTGTGGGAAGGCTGGGATCCGGCGGGCCTGACTCTCGACCGTTACCTCGATCGCGTCAAGGCCACAATCGAGCGCCGGGTCACCCTTGCCAATCTCGAGACCGCGGCCTCTGGGCGCTAGCCTGCCGGCACGGAGGTCGTCAATGTCGCCGACCGCGCGTGCGTGAAACCCTTCCTTGGCAAGCCGTCTCGCCGACGCTCCGGCACGCGCTCGCATGAACGCCGCTGAGCTTTACCTCGAGCAGCCCGGCGATCGTGCGATCGACCCCTGGTGCCGAGCCCCGGCGAGGATCGCGTGGTCGAAGGCCGAGCATCGCTCCGCCGCACACGACCGCGCCCAGTCCACGCCGCTTCCAAGGCGATCGTAACCGCCGCCCCGCTACGCTTCAGCGGATGCCCCGCATCGCGGTCGTCGTTCCATGCTTCAACGACGGCGAGACACTCCCGTCGACGCTCGAATCGCTAGAGCACGAGGAACCGCACGAGCTCGTCCTCGTCGACGACGGGTCGGACGATTCCGCGACGTTGGAGACGCTCGCGCGTGTGGCCGCCGGGGGAACGCGAGTGGTCCGGCGCGAGAACGGCGGCCTATCCGCGGCGCGCATGACGGGAGTCGAGTCGACGGAAGCTCCCTACGTTCTTCCGCTCGACGCGGACGATGCGGTCGTTCCAGGCGCCCTCGCAGCGCTCGCGGACGCGCTCGACGACGCGGCGGACGCTGCGCTCGCGTGGGGAGACGTCGAGGTCTGGGGCGAGCTCGAGGCACATCTCTCTGTCGCCCGCTCGCTCGATCCGTGGCTCCTCACGTACCTGAACGACGTCCCGGTCACCTCTCTCGTTCGGCGAAGCGCGCTCCAGGAGGTGGGCGGCTGGAGCATGGGCTCGGGGTACGAGGACTGGGACCTCTGGCTCGCGCTCGCCGAGCGCGGCTACACGGGCGTGCATGTGCCGAGGCCCACACTTCGCTACCGGCGCCGACCAGGGAGGATGCTGGAGGACGTCACGCCTCAGCACGAAGCGCTGTACACGAGGCTGCGAAGACGGCATGCGGCGCTGTTCGCGGCGCGCCGCTCGAATCGCCCGCGGTCGAGCGCACCGCTGCGCGTAAAGCTCGGATTCCCCATCGTCGAACGGCTTCCGCTCGATCCGTTCACGCAACACCGCGTCTATCTGTTCCTCAACCGGCCGCGTCAGACCATCACCTTCCGGCGCCTCCGGCGCGCCGCGCTCGCCGCCTGATGCCTCCGAAGGTGACCGTCCTCATGGCCGTGCGCGACGGCGAGCCGTACGTGCGAGAGGCACTGCGAAGCGTGCTCACGCAGACGTTCACCGACTTCGAGGTGCTTGTCGTCGACGACGCGAGCACTGACGCGACCGTGGGGGTCGTCGAAGCGTTCGACGACCCGCGCGTGCGCGTGCTCCGCAACGACCGGAACCTCGGACAGGTGCCGTCTCTGAACCGCGGCATGCACGAGGCGCGGGGCGAGTACATCGCGCGGATCGACGCCGACGACGCTTGCTTGCCCGCGAGACTTGCGAGGCAGGTCGACGTCCTCGACGCCGAGCCGCGCGTGTGCCTCGTTGGGACGTGGATGCAGGCGATCGACGAGCGTGGCCGCAGGCTCGGCCGTCTCGAGAAGACGCTTACCGATTTCGTCGACTTCCTCTACCACACGCTGATCATGCGGGTGTACGTGAGCCACCCCGCGGCCATGTACCGCCGCGAGCCTGTGCTCGCGCTGGGCGGATACGACGAGGCGACGGGCCCCTCCGAGGACAAGGACCTCTGGCGCAAGCTCGTGCTCGAGCGCTACGAGGCGAGAATCGTCCCGCAGATCCTCATGCTCTACCGCCTGCACGACCGGCAGCTCTCCCAGGTCCGCGCCGCCCACCAGCGGAAGCTCGACTGCGAGAGCCAGGATCGCTTCCTCTCGGCGCTTGCGCCCGAAGCGAACGCGCCGGCGGTACGGCGACTGCTCGCCGGCGATCCCGCCGCGTGGGACGACGACCCGAAGCAGTCCCTGGCGGGGGTAGAGCTCGTGCTGGCCGGAGCACACGAGCGACTCGCTCTCGCAGACGACGAAGTGCATCGGCTTACGGCTCGCGTCGCCGCACGGCTCCTCGAGGTGGCAGACGGCAGCCCGTGGCGTAGGCCCGCACGCATCGTCGCCGCGCATGCGATCCGCCACATCTCCGGCGAGCGCCGGACCGCCGCACGCCGGCGTCATGCCGTCGCACTCGGCCTCGCTCCGGCCATCGCAGGCGGACGCTGGGCCGTACGAAGCGCGGCCGACCACACGGAGTCTCTCCCCGGGCTCGGGAGGCTTCGTGCACGCGCAAGACGGTCTCGACTGGCGCGGCGCCTGTACGCGAAGGCGATCGGCAACGAGTGAGCGCCGACACGGACTCGATCCGGAAGGAGAAGGAGGCGATCGAGGCCCGCTACGGCCCTTGGACGGCACACAACATCCGGCTGGGAGACGGTCTCTACACGATCTCGCTGGAGCCGGCAGGCGACGAGGTGAAGCTCCGTCGAGTCACGCAGCTCGCCCTAGACGTCTTCGGCGGATCGCTTCATGGCGTGCGTGCGCTCGACCTAGCGTGCCTCGAGGGCATGTACGCGCTCGAGCTCGCGCGACGCGGCGCCGACGTCGTCGCAATCGAAGGGCGGGAGGCGAACATCGAGAAGGCGCGGTTCGCCGCACAATCGCTCGAGCTGGACGTCGATTTCCTGCTCGGCGACGTGCGCAACCTCAGTAACGAGCGCCACGGCGAGTTCGACCTGGTGCTCGCACTCGGCATTCTCTACCACCTGGATGCGCCCGACCTCTTCTCGTTTATCCGGCAGATCGGCGAAGTCTGCCGTCGCGCGCTCATCATCGACACGAGCGTCGGCAGCACAGGCGCCGAACGGCTGCGGCACGACGGCGAGGAGTACCTCGGCCGGAGGCTCGTCGAGCACGCGCGCGACTCGACCGAGGATGAACGACTACAGGCGGTCTGGAGCTCGCTCGACAACCTCACCGCGGTGGCGCTGACACGCCCCTCGCTCGAGCGACTGCTGGCGCGGCAGGGGTTCACGAGTGTGCTCGAGTGCCATGTTCCCGCGGAGCCCCGGAAGGAGGTGGACCGGATCACGCTTCTCGCCCTCAAAGGCACGCCCACCGGAGCGCTCCTCGCCCCCTCGCCCGGCTCCGATGCGGCAGGGGTGCCGGAACGAGCGGCGCTAGGCCGCCGGCTCGAGGCCTCGTCGCTCTCGCGGCTGGCGCGCTACGCGCTTCCACGATCGATGCGCAGGCGGATGCGACGGCTCCTCGGCGTAGAGACGCGGCGGCACTGACGCTCGCGACGCGCGTCTGGAGCCTCGCACGGAGGGACCCGCACGTGCCGCTGTAACTGTCCGGCTGGGCCTCACCGCCCGTCACGGCTACGATCACGAGGTGGATCGGGTCGCTAACGCAGCTGCTCCCGGGCCGCAGCGGTGAAAACGGTCGTCCTGGTTCTCTCCACACATTCGCCGTCATTCGTTCCACTCATTGAGACGATCAAGGGCACCTGGGCAGCTGTGCGGGTTGAGGGAGTCGACGTCCTCTTCTACTACGGGGGCGATCGGCTCGCGATCCAAGGTCGCGATCTCTATCTCCCGGTCGCCGACGACCTACCGAACGCTGGACGCAGGACGTTGGCGTGCTTCGAGCATCTCCTAGACACGGTCGACTTCGACCTGATCTTCAGGACGAACTGCAGCACGTACATCGACCTTCCCAACCTCCGGCGATACGTCGAAGAGCACGCCGAGCCGTCGCGGTTCTACGCCGGCAAAGGAGCGTTCGTCGACGGCATCGACTTTGCAACCGGTACCGGATACTTCCTCAGTCGGGACCTCGTCGATCTCGTGGTCTCCAGGCGAGAAGACTGGGATCACTCGTATCTCGACGACGTCGCCCTGGCGAAGCTGCTGCGGTCGCACGGCATCGAGCGCCGGCCAGTGCCTCGTGTCGTCTACGAGAGAGCGCGCGACGTTCGCAAGGTGGACGTCTCGCAGTTCCACTTCCGATGCAAGACGGCGCCTACGGGCTCACCATCGCGAGCCGGCGACGTCGCGGTGATGCTCAGGGTGCACGAGGCATTCGAGAGAGCGCGATCCCACTCCTCAACGGAAGCCCGATCGGCGAGAAATCGGGCCGCCTCCCTCGCGGGCAGAGCCTTCCATCGCCTGACGCGGCTTCAGTAGCCGTTCAGCCCCGCCGGCCGCGGTCGTGCCGCCGAGCGACGAGGGGCGTTGGCGTGGCCCACGCGCCGCGTCTCCGGGACCCGGCCACGTCCAGACCTATCTCCAGAATCTCGCGATTGATCTCGAGGTGCTGCCGGTAGGGCACGAAGCAGTTGAAGTCCGAGTACTCCTGCCGCCTGATTCCTTCGATCCTCCAGGACTCGAGCCCGTTCTCGTGGACGAGCTTGTCGCGATTGAGCCTGTTGTAGCGGCAGTACTGGTCGTCGAGCAGCCACAGGCGCTCGAATCGTCCGGGCCACGACAGGAGCCTCCGATAGAGAGTGCGCTGATCCGTGTACCACCCTTCCCAGCCGCGCCTGCCGTCGTACTCGAGCCCGTCGGCCCACCCGGCGAGCTCCCTGCGAACGTCCTCGGGCGTGGCGATCCCGAAGATGTCCCCCCACGTCACGGGCAGCGCCGCGTTGAACATGATGTCGATCTCGCCGCAGTCGAGCCGGTCGTCGCGGTACACGACGAAGAAGCGCTCGTCGAGCAGCTCGAGCGGTTGGTGAAAGTAGCTCGCCCGCAGCGGATAGAGGTCGATGTCGGAGATGATCACCGCTCCCTCCGTCTCGACGAGGGCAGGATAGAGAAGCCGGATGCACTGCGCCTGGAACGTCGTATGGACGCCCTCGATCGGCTCGAAGGCAGTCACATCCGGGTCGTTCCGCAGCGCCGACGGGATCTGATCGTGCGGCGCGATCAGCACCAGCGTCGCGTCGACGCCGACGATCTCTCTCCATGCCATGCGGGTGGACGGCCAGAAATCGAGGTAGTCGGGATTGAGGTCGCATGCGACGAGCACGCGAGAGAGGCGCATGGGTCGCCGACGGGGATCGAGCCGTGGCCGCGGCATTCGGGGTGACGAGATCGGATAGCCGAGCCTGCGCGCGGCAGCAATCCATGCAGCTCGCGCCTGCACCTTCCAGGAGCTCGGCGCCAGCTCGCGGACGTGCGAGCGCAGGTAGGCGCGCCGAGCGGCGTCGAGCAACCCACGGATGCGGTCTCTTCTCATCGGCGCCGTACGGTAGTCGCAGGCTCAGAACGAGCCGACGATCCGTTCGAGCCGCTCGGCGAAGGCCGCGTAGGTCAGCTCGCGCGCGCGCCTCCGCGCGTACGCCGCGCAAGTCTCACGCAAGTCCCTGTCCCGGACCAGCCGCAGGATCGCGTCCCGGTATCCCTCGACGTCGCCAGCCTCGACCAGCAACCCCTCGCGTCCGTCCTCGACGTAGTCGACGATGCCCGGGCTGCGAGTCGCGACAACCGGGATGCCCAGCGACAGCGCCTGCACGACCGTCGTCTGACCGAAGTCCGACCTAGCATCCGTCAGTGG
>Ga0070741_10008420_pt1 | contig 20704 bp, 20 predicted proteins | sample Coa_R1_4_FD_66440 | JGI IMG/M metagenome (GOLD analysis project Ga0070741, IMG submission 66440) | Surface soil microbial communities from Centralia Pennsylvania, which are recovering from an underground coalmine fire - Coalmine... | ecosystem: Environmental > Terrestrial > Soil > Unclassified ...
CCGCCTTCCGCACGCAGCTCGTCTATCTCGCCTTCGCTGCGGCGGTCGGCATCGTGAGCGGCGCGTACCGGGAGCGGCTTCGCCGGCGCGAGTTCGCGAGCCGGATGGCCCTCGTCGACGCGCTCCAGCAGCAGGGCGACTTCACCGCGCGGTGGTCGCACGAGATCCGGACGCCGATCAACGTCATGATCGGCTACGCGGACATCCTGCTCGACGACGCGCTCGAGCGCGGCGGCGCCGAGGCGCGCCGGCTCGTGCAGCGCATCCGGAACAACGGCGTGACGCTCCGCAACCTGATCTCCGACCTGCTCGACTTCTCGAAGGCCGAGGCGGGGCGGCTGACGCTCCACCCGGAGCCCGTCTCCCTGCCGGAGGTCGTCGAGGAGATCGGCGACACCTTCCGGCCCGTCGCCGAGCGGAAGGGGCTCGACCTCGAGGTCGTCTGCCCGAGCGGCCTGCCGCCGATCGTGACCGACCGGCAGCGGCTGTCGCAGATCCTCACGAACCTCGTCGCGAACGCGGTCAAGTTCACGGAGCGCGGCCGGGTCACGATCGAGGTGCACGGACGGGGCGCGTCGCCGCCGGGGTACCGGTTCACCTTCCTCGAGCCGCGCGGGAGACGGGGGGCGAGCGCGGCGCCCGACGCGCCCGCGAAGCTCGCGATCCTCGTCCGGGACACGGGCATCGGCATCCGCGAGGCCGACATCGTCCGCCTCGCCGCCGACTACGCGCAGCTCGACGGGAAGGAGTACGGCGGGACGGGCCTCGGGCTCTCGATCTCGCGGCGCCTGGCGCGGCTCCTCGGCGGGCGGATCGGCGTCGCGAGCCGCCGTGGCGAGGGGACGACGTTCGCGCTCTTCCTCCCCCTCGCGACGCCGGCGTACCGCGCGGCCGCCTGACGCCGCCCGCCGGCGCGCTGCGCGGCGTTCTCCTGGCGGCGGACGTCGAGGCGGGCGACACCGGCGGCGTTCGCGGGGGTGGGTCGCGCTCGGCGACGCGGGAGACCTCGTCGTGCCGCGCGCGGGCGCGGTCGTCGTGCTCGTGCGCGACACCGACACCGGCATCCGCGCGGCCGAGCTCGGCCGGCTCGCGCGCGACTTCGAGCCGATCGAGCCCGCGACGCGCGACGGCGGGACGGGGCTCGGACTCTCCGGCTGCTCAACGGACGGCTCCTCGTCCGGAGCGAGTACGGGTGCGGGACGACGTTCGCGCGCTGGCATGCGCGTCCGCGCGGCGGCGCGCGGCGGCGTGACCGCTCCGCCCCGCGATCGTGAGCCGCCGCCCCGCGTGCCGTCAGCGCGTGCAGCGGAGGACGACGCGATGGCGCCCGACCTTCCCCAGCCGCAGCCGGTGTCCCGGCGGGACGTCGAACGTCGTCCCCGCGAGGTCGACGGAGCACGGCCCGACGGCGGCCAGACAATGGGGATCGAGCGTGCACCCGATCACGAAGCCGAGGTCCGGACAGAACCCGAAGAGACAATGGCCGACGGGCGTGGTCGCGACGCACGCCTGCACCTTGGCATGGCCTTTCCCGGCCGGCGGCACGCGCACGACACGCGCCGGGGCGCCGGGCGCGCTCGCGCGGCAGACGAACGTCAACCGCGCCGCCCGCGCGGGCAGCGCGACCAGGACGAGGAGGAGCGCCGCGAGCGCTCGCACGTCCACTACTCGCTTCCGGGCGGCGGATCCACCTCCGCCTGCCCGTACCCGGGGTGGGATCGTACGGAAAACCACGGCTGGACGAGCATCGGCGCCGCGTTCGGATCCGCCGGCGCCGTCGGAGCCGCCGCTTCGGGCGGAGCCGGCTGCAGGGTGCGGAGCAGGTCGTCGACGCGAACGGGAACCGGCCCGACGAAGACCGCACCCTGCTGCACGTCTTCGCCGCGGGCGGCGCCGATCAGGAGAACGACCGCAAACACGCCCAGCCGAACGCTTCTCATCGCCCTCCTCGCTCATCTGTACTCGTTCGCGTGAATGGTGCCATTGTAAGTGGCCCAGTGGACGGCGTCGAGAGGGAACTCCGTGGAGAACCATGCGCCCTGGCCGGCCAGTGGATCCTCCGGCGCACCCCCGCTGTAGTCGCCCCAGCGATGCCGGGAGTCCCGGTAGCCGGCGGAACCGGCGCGCACCTGGTAGAGCCCATGAAGCGTGTTCGGCGGATCGGCCGCCGCTCGCCCCGTGAGGTAGACCGAGGGGTACTCCGTCTCGGAGGAGGCGTCGAACGCGGTCAGGAGGTTGCCGGCGGAGTCGAGCGCGAGCGCCGGATAGTAGAAGTAGCGCTTCGGCGCGATCACCTTGAAGTCCTGACGCAGGACGAAGGTCGTGGGGTCGATCTCGAGGTACCGCGCGCACACCCGCCGGATGGGATTGCCGACGCCGTCCACGTCGCCGGGCGGCTCGCAGCCCTGATGGAGCGCGACCCAGAGGAAGCCGGCGCGCGCCTGCACGTCGAGGACGCGCTCGTCGTTCGCTGCGATCGTACCTGGGCCGGGCTGCCGCGCGTCCGGCGGCTGACGAAAAGGTTTGTTCGCGGCGACGGCGATCCCGACCTTCGTGAGGAACGGGATCACGCCGTCGGTCGGAACGCCGGTGACGACCTGGAGGCGCAGGAAGCGGCCGGGGTCCGCGAGGACGTTCACTCCCGCCGTGACGCTTTCCCATCCCGGCTGGAAGCCGCCGTAGTTGTTCGCGGGCTGCAGGAGGAAGAGCGGTCCATCCGTCGTGGCGTTCGGCGGCGCGAAGTACGCCGCGTGAGGGTTGGCGCCATGCTCGAGGTCGGCCTTGTTGACGACGAGGATCGCCGACTGCTCGACCTGCGCGAGGCCGAAGAAGCCGTGTGCCAGGTTTCCCGTGAGCGTGACGGTGCGCTCGCCGACGCCGAGCCCCGGATAGTCCGGGAAGACGGGCTGGTAGCCGATCTCGGGTCCAAACCAGGCCGGCGGGGGCTGGAAGGCGTAGAAGAACCAACCCGCCGTTGGGTTCTCGCTCTGCGAAACCGCCAGGCACCACCGACCCGGCGTGCCCGTCTCGGTCGCCGCGAGGAACCACCGGCGGCTGGAGAAGTCGAAGCGGACGCGCGGGTCGCTGAAGCCGTTGCCGCTGCACGTGTTGCCAAGGGCGAAGAACTGTCCGCTCGTGTCGAAGTCGGCCACGAGGGTCGTAGGGGTGTCGCGCTTCCAGATCCGCGTGCGCCTGTTCACGGTCTCCACGACGTAGTCCTTGCTCACCGCGATGACGGGATCGGGCGGCGCGAAGCCGCCCGATCCCGTCTCGTCGAGCCCGAGGAAGCTTCCGCAGCCGGCGAGCAGCGCGAGGCCGGCGACGCCCGCCGTGCCGACTCCAGCGTGCCGAACGGCCCGCCTCGCACGATCCTTCCAGCAGCCACGGCCGATGCGATGCATTGGATGCTCCGACGAACGCGCGTCGGTTACGACGAAGGCACGATCGTTCGCAATGACGCGCGGCAATCGAGCCGCGCGGTGCCTGACCGCCATCCACCGCCGGCATCGACCGACGGGCCGCGCGCGGCGCCTACGTCCAGGATCGAGTGCGAGCATCGTTGCGGTGCGTGCACCGTGGCGCGCCGCGTGACGCGACGCCGGCTCGACCGCGACGGGCGGGCCGTTCGGCGGTCGTGGCCGAGGGCGGGTCGAAGATCACCTGCCGAAGCACGTTGCGGCGGGATCATCGGGTCGGCGACGTCACCGCGGATCGCGAGGACGTCCGGCCGCGCGTCGTGTGTCGACGGCCGCAGGTCGCCTCGCAGGGGGACACGACGGTGCGCCATCGGCATGGCGCCTTCTCGGGGGCGTTCCGGCGGTGCAACGCGTGCTTGTCGGCGCGCGGCGGCTCCGGTAAGCGCGATGAGATGGACGTGCGGTGGCGTGAGCTCCTGCGCTTCGACGGCGGGTGGTGGCGCCGCTTCGCGGAGCTCGGCTGCGTCTACGGCCCGGAGTGGTGGAAGCGGGGCTCGCCGCCCGTCATCGCGGCGATCGTCTTCGGCATCGCGCGCGCGCAGCGCGCGGCCGTGCGGCGCAACCAGCGCCAGGTCCGCGGGCGCCGCGGCTGGCTCGCCGAGCGCTGGGGCGCGTACCGCGTGTTCGCGGAGTTCGCGCGCTCGATGACCGAGAGCATGGAGCAGTGGGGCCCGCGGCCGAAGCCGCTCGCGGTCGAGGTGCCGGACCGCGACGTCGTGGTCGGCGCGCTCGCCGAGGGGCGCGGCCTCGTCATGCCGACCGGGCACTTCGGGTCGTGGGAGGTGGCCGCGCGCTGTCTCACGGACCTCGGCCGCCCGGTGAACCTCGTCATGGCGCGCGAGCCGAACCCGACCGTGCAGGCGTTCGTCCACGCGCTCCGGACGCGGCACGGCATCCACGTCTTTTACTCGGACCGCTCCGTCTTCGCGGCGCTGCCGATCCTCCAGGCGCTCCGCCGCCACGAGATCGTCGGCATGCAGCTCGATCCGTGGGGGCCGGCGCCCGGGACCGAGGCGATCGACTTCTGTGGGCGCCCCGCGCTGCTCCAGCGCGGGCCGTTCGTCCTCGCGCGGCTCGCGCGGGCGCCGCTCGTGCCGGTCTTCGCGCTCCGCACCGGGATCCGGCGCTACGAGCTCCGCGTCGCCGGTCGCTTCGACCCGACGACGCCGGCGGAGGCGCAGGCGGCGTTCGTCGCGACCGTGCGCGCCTACGAGCGGGTCATCCGCGAGCGCCCCTCGCAGTGGCTCATGTTCGAGGACGTCTGGCGCGACGCGACGGGGCCGGCGCCCGCCGACTACGAGATGGTGCCCCAGGCGTCCGGGTTGCGCCGCAGGTAGCCGTGCACCTTGGCGTTCGCGACCAGCATCGCGAGCGAGTCGAGGAGGTTCCTCCGCGGCGGCGGCACGAAGCGCCGCAGCATGCTGCGGACGGAGTAGAAGCCCGAGTAGACCTGCTTGAAGCCGGCGAGCATCTCGTCGGCCGTCATGTGCCGCGGCCGGACGACCGCGCTCCCGTAGTCGTAGCGGCCCCAGTCGTCGACGAGGATCCGGCCGGCGCCCTGCATGTCGGCGTGGAACTTCGTGCCGGGGTAGGGCGCCGGCGTGAAGAGCTTGAGAAAGCTGATCTTGTTCTCGTCGAGCCAGCGGAGCACGGCGGGGAACGTCGCCGCCGTGTCCCCGTCGAGGCCCACCATGACGAGCGCGATCACCTGGATGCCGCGCGCGCGGAGCTTGCGGACGTCCTCGGCGAAACGGCTCGGGCGGTTGAACTGCTTCGCGACCGAGGCGAGGCTCTCCTCGGAGAGGCTCTCGAAGCCGATCGAGAGGACGCGCGCGCCCGACCGGGCGACCAGGTCGAGCAGCTCCGGGTCGCGGGCGACGTTGATCGTCGCCTGGCTCACCCACTGCACCCGTTCGGGCACGAGGCGCCGGAAGAGCTCCTTTGCCTTCTCCGGATGCGCGACCGGGTTGTCGTCGAGGAAGAGGAAGCGCCGGCCGCCGAGCGCCTTCACGCGCCGCACGTCCTCGACCACGTCGTCGACCGGGCGCGTGCGGAACGAGCGGTCGTAGTAGGTCTGGACCGCGCAGTACGCGCAGGGGTGCGGGCAGCCGCGGGAGAAGAAGATCGGCCAGAAGAAGTACATCCGGTAGAGCCAGCTCGTGCGGAACGCGTGGGGCTTCAAGAGCGGCAGGGACCAGGGGTCGAAGTCCGTCGGCAGGCTCCGGAGGTCGTGCCACTCGGACGCGCGGTAGACGCCGCGCGAGCGGCCCGCCTCGAGGTCGGCGAGGACGTGCGGCCAGACGAGCTCGGCCTCCCCGGCGACGACGGCGTCCGCGTGCGCGAGCGACGCCTCGGGCGTGAGCGTCACCCACGTCCCGCCGAGGACGACCCTCTTCCCGCGCGCGCGGAAGTGGTCAGCGAGGTCGTACGCGCGCCGGATCTGCGGCCCCATCGCCGTGATGCCGACCACGTCCGCATCGCGCGCGATGCGCTCGACGTCGAGGTCCGCCATGAGCTCGTCGGTGAACGCGACCTCGTGCGACGGCGGCGTGAGCGCCTTCAGGTACGGCAGCGTGATGCCGCTCGTCCAGTAGCGCGTCGTCTTGTGGAGAGCGCCGTCGCGGAGGTAGTGCGTCGGCGAGACGAGGTGGATCCGCATCGAGCGCGGGATGATGGCGGCGCGCCCGTGGGGAGTCAATCGCGAGACGCGGCGAAGGGAAGCGCGTGCTGCGGTCAGCCGCGGGCGACGAGCTCGAGCACGCGCTCGTTCTCGAGCATGACGGCGCCGCCGCGTGCGACCGCCTGCAGGGGCGCGGCGGCCACGTGGACGGGGAGGCGCGTCTCCCACGCGAGCCGCCGGGGGAGCCCGCGCAGCAGCGCGCCGCCGCCGGTGAGGACGATGCCGCCGTCGCCGATGTCGGCGGCGAGGTCCGCGGGCGTGGCCTCGAGCGCGGCCCGGACGGCGCGCGCGATGCGGTCGAGGATGCCGCCCAGGGCCTCGCACACGTCCTCGCTCGTCACCGCGACGGCGCGGGGCAGGCCGGTCGTCACGTCGCGGCCGCGCACGCGGACCGTGCGGGCGGGGGCGCGCGCCGGATCGGCGCCGAGGGTGATCTTCGCCTGCTCGGCGGTCGGCTGCCCGACGAGCAGCCCGTAGCGCCGGCGGATCATCCGAGCGATGGCCGCGTCCATCGCGTCGCCGCCGAGCCGCACGCTCTCGCAGTGGACGATGCCCGCGAGGGAGATGACCGCCACCTCCGTCGTCCCGCTGCCGACGTCGACCACCATGCTCGCGTGCGGCTCGAGGACGGGCAGCTCGGCGCCGAGCGCGGCCGCGATCGGCTCGTCGATGAGCGTCACGTCGCGCGCCCCCGTCGCGAGCGCGACCTCGCGAACGGCCTCGCGCTCGACGGCGGTGACGTCGTGGGGCAGCGAGACGACGAGGCGCGGGCGGCGCCGGAGGACCCCGTGGCGGCATCGCCGTGCGAAGGCCCGGACCATGAGCGACGCGGCCTCGACGTGGACGACGACGCCGTCGCGGAGCGGCCGGACGACGCTCACGGCCTGCGGCGCGCGCTCGGCCATCTGCGCGGCGTGCGCGCCGATCGCGAGGACCGTCGGGCGGCCGGCGGCGTCCTCGCGGAGCGCGATCACCGACGGCTCGTCGAGCACCACCCCGGCGCCTGGCGCGCAGACGAGGGTGTTCGCCGTCCCGAGATCGACGTACAGGTCGGCGCTCGCGCGCTGCCGTCGCATGGCGAAGAGCATCGGCCCGCGGCGCCCGTAGTCCGGGGCCGAGCGCAAGTCAACCGTCGCGCTTGACTCGTGCGCGCGATCCGACGCAACCTGGCGCTCCCCGTGACGCCGTCCACGGACGCCGCGACCGCCGCCCCGGCCGACGCCCTCGTCGCGGCGCTCGACGCGACGGTCGCGCGCGCGCGCCGGAGCCTGCTCTACGCCGAGCGCCTGCGCGGCGTCCGCGTGCGCTCGCTCGCGGAGTTCGCGCGGCTGCCGCTCACGACCCGCGCCGACCTCCAGCGCGCCGGCGTCCACGGCGTGCGCGCGGTGCCGCTGGAGGAGGCCTGTCACTACGGGGAGTCGTCGGGGACGACCGGCGTGCCGAACGCCGTCTGGCTGACGGCCGCCGACCTCGCCCGCTCGGCGCGTGCGATCCGCGCGGCGCACCCCGACGTGTTCGCGCCCGGGCGCATCGTGCTGAACCGCTTTCCCTTCATGGCCGCGCCGGCGCACCTCATGCAGCTGATCGCGCGGGAGGGCGGGGGCGTGGCGATCCCCGCCGGGAACATCAACTGGGACGTGCCGTTCCCGAAGGCGCTCGAGCTCGCGGCGCGCACCGGGGCCCACGTGCTCGCGTCGCTGCCGCTCGAGCCGATCGTGCTCGGCGAGATCGCGCGGGCGCGCGGCCTCGATCCGGCGCGCGACCTCGCGGTCGACACGCTCTTCCTCGGGGGCGCGCCGCTGCCGCCCGTCGTCCAGCGCCGCCTCGCGCGCCAGTGGGGCGCGCGCGTGATCGAGCTCTACGGGTCGACGGAGACGATGCTCCTCGGCACGTCCTGCGAGGCGGGGACGCTGCACCTCGAGACCGACCTCGCCCACTGCGAGATCCTCGACCCCGCGACGGGCGCCGCCGTCGGTCCCGGCGGCGAGGGGCTCCTCGTCGTGACGACGCTCGGCGTCGAGGGGAGCCCGCTCGTCCGCCTCGACACGCGGGACGTCGTCCGCCTGGCCGCGACGCCGTGCCCGTGCGGCAGCCCGCGCCCGGGCGTCACCGTCCTCGGCCGCGTCGACGACGCGATCGATCTCGCCGGCCGCCGGCTCCATCCCTGGGAGCTGATCGACGCCGGCGCGACGGCTGCGGACGCGCTCGACAGCGCCGTCTTCTTCCTCGTCGTGCTCGCGGACCGCGTCCTCGTCCGCGTCGAGGCGCGCGGCGGGAGCGGCGACCCGGTGGCGGCGTTCCGCGCCCGGCTCCCGGGCGTCTCCGTCGAGGTCGAGCCCGTGGCCCCGTGCATGCTGCTCGACGTGGAGACGCTGTCGCGGAGCCCGCGCGTCTACAAGCCGGTCGTCGTGAGCGACTGGCGGCGCCCGGGGGCGCGCCGCATCCTCACCGTGCTCGAGGGCATGATCGAGTGGCCGCGGCCGAGCGGCGGCGAGCTCGGGCGCTGGCTCGCGCGCTTCGTCGCCACGGCGCTCCGGCGCCGGCGCCTCGCGCGCGACGTCCGTCGCCTGGCCGGGAGCGAGGGGCGCTGATATAAGGCGGCCCCGATGCAGGGGTTCCGGCTGGAGGCGGAGGCGGTGGCGGCGCTGCGGGGCCGCGCCGCCGCGCGGGTGGACGAGGCCCCGGCGCTCCTCGCGCGGGCGCGCGCGGGCGCGGCGCTCGACGACGAGGCGCTCGTCGCGCTCTTCCTCGCGCCCGCTGTCCGGACGGCCGACCTCGTCGCCGTCGCCGAGGGCCGCCGCCCGGCGGGCGGGCCGCGGCTCGAGACGTTCGCGCCGCTCTACCTGACGAACGAGTGCGACGCCGAGTGCCGGATGTGCGGCATGCGGGGCACGAACGCCGGCCTCGTGCGCGAGACGGCGGACGGCGCGACGGTCGCGGCGCAGCTCGACATCCTCCACCGCCGCGGGCTCCGCGGGGTGGCGCTCTTGACCGGCGAGTACCGCCCCGGGCCGCGGCGGCGGACGATGATCGCGCGGACGGCCGCCGCCCTGCGGGCGGCGCTCGCGCGGGGGTTCACGCACGTGCTCGTCAACATCGGCGCGCTCGACGCGCCCGAGTACGACGTCCTCCTGGCCGACGTCCCGCGGGACGGCGCCGGGCGCGTCGTGCCGCGCCTCACCATGTGCACGTTCCAGGAGACGTACAGCCCCGCCGCGTACGCGCGGGCGATGGGCACGAACGCCGCGAACCCGCGGAGCGACTTCGGGCGCCGGCTCACGAACTTCGATCGCGCCTGCGACGCCGGCATGTGGGTCGCGAACCCGGGCGTCCTCCTCGGCCTCAACCCGGACGTGGGCTTCGAGCTGGCGGCGCTCCTCGCGCACGTGCGGCACCTCGCCGCGCGCGGCATGGAGGTCTACGTGAGCCTGCCGCGGCTCCGGAAGGCGACCGGCACGGCGCGCCGCCGCGGCGTCGGCGACGAGACGCTCACGCGCCTCGTCGCCGTCCTCTCCTTCGGCGTCCCGGAGGCGAAGGTCGTCATCTCGACGCGCGAGCCGCCGGCGGTGCAGCGTCGGCTCCTCCCGATGATCGGCGTCCTGACGCCCGGCTCGCCGGGCGTCGCGCCCTACACGGAGACGGGCGCGCGCTTCGAGCTCGAGGCGAGCCAGTTCGAGGTCCTGGACCACCGGCCGATCGAGGTCATCCTCGGCGAGTACCTCACGGCGGGCGCGACGATCGAGCGCTTCGAGGGCGGAGCGGCGCCGGCGCGCGCGTGACGCGCGCGGCGGCGTGAAGCGGACCGGCCTCGTCCTCGGCGTCAACCTCCTGCTCGGCGCCGCCGCGCTCGCCTGGGTGCTCCGGCGCTTCGGGGCCCCCGCGATCGCGCTCCTCGCGCGCGGGCCGTCGGCGCTCGGGCTCGCGGGCGTCCTCGTCGCGATCGCCGCCGGGCTCGGGCTCGACGCGCTCCGCTGGCGCATCCTCCTCGACGGCCTCGGCGTGCGGCCGGCGCTGCTCCGGCTCGCCCTCCTCCGCGCCGCGGGGCAGAGCGTCGGCGCCGTCCTCCCGAGCGCGAAGCTCGGCGGCGAGCCGCTCCGCATGTACCTCTGCGCCCGGGCGGGCGTCGGCGGGCCCGACGCCGTCGCGAGCGTCGCGGTCGATCGGACGCTCGAGATCGGCGCGTCGACGGCGTTCGCGTGCGTCTTCGCGGTCGTTCTCCTCGGCGCCGGCGTGCCGGGGCTCACCGGTGCGCTCGTGACCGTCGGCCTCGCCGCCGTCGGCGTCGCCGCCGGCGCCGGCATGACGGCGCGCCGGCTCGCGCGCGGCGCGGGGCTCGTCACGGCGCTCGCGCGCACCGTTCGGGTCGACCGCCTGGGCGCCGTCGGGAGCCGCCTCGACGTGATCGAGGCCGCGGAGCGTGCGGCGGCCCGCCTCGTGGCCGAGCCGCGCCGCCTGGGCCGCGCGTTCGCGAGCGGCGTCGCGGCGAACCTCGTCGTGCTCGTCGAGTACTACTGGCTCCTCGGCGCCTTCGGCCTCCCGGCCGACCCGCTCGCCGTCGTGGGCGCGATCTTCGCGACGGGCGCCGCACACGCGCTCCCGGTCCCGGGCGCCGTCGGGGCGCTCGAGGGCGCGATCGTCTGGCTCTTCGGCGTCCTCGGCCATCCGCCGGAGGTGGGCCTCGCCGTGGGGCTCGCCGTGCGTCTGCGCGAGCTCGTGTGGGTCGCGCCCGGGCTCGCCTACGTGCTCGGCGTGCCGTTCCGCCGCGACCTCCCGTGGTGGGCGGCGTAGGGGGCGGTCGGCGGAACCCTTGACCCGGGCCGTCGGCCGGGTGTAGCAGCTTCGCACACGACCGCAGCGCCTACGCGGGAGGGTTCCCAGATGTCGAGATGGCTCGGTCGACTCTTCGCCGCGACCCTGCTCGCGGCCCTCGGGGGTGCGGCGGGTCGGGCACACGCGAGACCGTGCCAGAGCTCCAGCGATCGGGCCGCGGTCCTCGCAGCAACCGCGGCCATTCAGCAGCAGTGCGACTGCGCTGGAGCGGCCTCGTACAAGGCCTACGTCGTCTGCGCCGAGCGGGTGGCGAAGAGCCTGAATCAGGCGGGCGAGCTGCCGCCGGGCTGCGTGAACGAGCTCGACCGCTGCGCGAAGCGGTCCACCTGCGGGCGAAGCGGCTGGGTCACCTGCTGCCGGACGAACCGGTCGGGCCGCACGCACTGCTACGTGAAGCGCGACGCCTCGCTCTGCAAGGCGCCGAGCGGCGGCACCGCGGTCGTCGGCCAGTGCCCGAGCTGCTGCCAGGCGTGCTCGGCGGGCTCGTGCGAGGCGCCGCCGACCGTCGCCTGCTGCGTCCCGTCGTCGGTCGACGGAGCGCTGCTCGAGCAAGTCGACGGCCTCGTGTGCGAGGAGCTGACGAGCGCGGAGTGCGAGCAGCGCGGGGGCATCGACGAGGGCCCCGGCGTCTGCCAGCCGGAGACGTGCCACCCGCCGACGACCACCAGCACGACCGCCACCACCACGAGCTCGACTACCGTCACGACCACCACGTCGACGTCGGCCACGACCGAGACTTCGACGACCACCACGACCACCACCTCGACGACGGGGGAACCGGTGTGCGGCAACGAGATCGTCGAGGCGGGCGAGGAGTGCGATCCGCCCGTGAGCCTCACCTGCCCGAACCTCGGCTCGCCGGGAGGCGCGCTCTGGCAGTGCCTGCCCAACTGCGCTTGTCCGAGGGATTGACGAACGCGTGAAGTGATCCGTCGGACGGCCACGGCTTCGGGCCGCCGCCGTCCGGCGCCGCTTCCGGCTCGCCAGCGGGAGCGCGTGGTAGGGCGGCCCGACCTCGGCCCCGGGAAGGTGCGGCCGGTGAACCGCCGAGGCCGACGAGCCCGGACACCTGCGGGCCGGGCTATCAGCGTCCGATCGACGCCATCGCGAGCTCCGGATAGCGCGCCCCCGCCGCGGCGCCGGGCGGTGCCGCCTCGGCGATGCGCTCGACGTCCTCCGAGCCGAGGCGCACGTCGAGGGCGCCGAGGTTCTCGTCGAGGTACTTCCGCCGCTTCGTCCCGGGGATGGGAACGATGTCGTCGCCCTGAGCGAGCACCCACGCGAGCGCGAGCTGCGCCGGAGTGCAGCCCTTCTCGCGCGGCGATCGCCTCGACGCGCGCCACGAGGTCGAGGTTCTTGCGGAAGTCGTCGCCCTGAAAGCGCGGCGACGTCCGGCGGTAATCGTCCGGGGCGAGGTCCTCGAAGCGCTTGATCTGGCCGGTGAGGAACCCGCGGCCGAGCGGGCTGTACGCGACGAAGCCGTTGCCGAGCTCGCGCGTGAGCGCGAGGATCCCGTCCTCCGGGTCGCGCGTCCAGAGCGAATACTCGGTCTAGAGCGCGGTGATCGGGTGCACCGCGTGGGCGCGACGGATGGTCGCCGCGCCGGCCTCGGAGAGGCCCAGGTAGCGGACCTTGCCCTGCTTCACCAGGTCGGCCATCGCGCCGACGGTGTCCTCGATGGGTGTCGTGGGGTCGACGCGGTGCTGGTAGTAGAGGTCGATCGTGTCGACCCCGAGGCGCTTCAGGCTCCCCTCGACCGACCGGCGGACGTGGTCGGGCTTGCCGCTCACGCCGCGGATCATGCGGCCGGGCCCGTCTCCTCGCGGACGATGCCGAACTTGGTCGCGAGGAAGACCTCGTGCCGTCTCCCCGTGATCGCCCGCCCGACCAGCTCCTCGTTCGTGTACGGGCCGCACATGTCGGCCGTGTCGAGGAAGGTGCAGCCGCGGTCGAGCGCGTGACGGATGGTGGCGACGGCCTCCGGCTCGTCGCGCGGACCGTAGAACTCCGACATGCCCATGCAGCCGAGGCCGAGGGCGGAGACCGCCGGGCCGTTCTTGCCGAGTCGTCGTGTCTGCATGTGCCGGGTCTAGCGAGGTCGTGCGGGTGAGGACAGCCCCTCGCCCGCGCTGGAAGCGCGGCCCCGCCGGCCGGGCGCGTGCGACGCTGGCTTCCGGGCGGCGGCCCGTGGTCATGCCGCAGGGCGTGGTCGGGGCACTAGCTCCTGGGTCATGCCGCGCGCCACTCCCCTCAGCCCGCGAGGGCCCGGCCGAGGCGGAGCCGGGTGAGGTAGCGCCACAGGTCGCCCTTCAAGCCCCGGCCGCGAAGGCGCGCGAAGAGCCGCTCCTCGTCGTTCACCTTGCTGCCGGGGAGGAGCCAGTTGCCGCGCGCGGCCGCCGCCTCCCGGACGCGCTCGGCGAGCCCCTCGCGCACGGCGGGCGCGAACCAGAAGTACGGCGCGTAGAGCGCCTCGACGCTCGGCACCTCGCCGCGCGCGAGGAGCTGCGCGGCGAAGGGCGTCTCCGGATAGACCCGGACGCCGCACATGGCCGAGACGGCGGTCGGCCGGCACTCGTCCATCACGGCGATCGTCTCGGCGACGGTGTCCCACGTCTCGCCCTCGCCGCCGAAGACGAGGCTGTGCTGGAAGGGGACGCCGCGCTCGCGGCAGAGGCGCGACGCCTCGCGGACGTCGTCGACGTTGAAGTGCTTGCGGAAGGCGCGGAGCGTCGCCGGGGCGGCGGCGTCGGTGCCGAAGTCGAGCGACTGGCAGCCGGCCGCGAGCATGCGGTCGAGGAGCGCGGCCGAGAAGTTGCCCCCGGGCGCGACGAAGCACGACCAGCGGATGCGCTTGCCGAGCGGGGCGAGCGCGTCGCAGACCGCCTCGGCGTGCCCGCGGGGCGCGTTGAACACGCTGTCGACGATGAAGAACTGATCGACGCCGTGCTCGTCGAGGAGGGTGCGCACCTCCGCCGCGATCGCGGCGGGGTCGCGCGTCCGCATGCCCTTCCCCTCGATCACGGGGTAGGCGCAGTACGTGCACTTGTAGTGGCAGCCGCGCTTCGTCTGGAGGTTCGCCATGCCGCCGCGCTCGTAGTAGTGCTGCACGTCGATCCAGCGGCGGTCGAGCGGTACCCGGTCGAGCGCCGGGAGCCACGCGGGCGGCGCGACCGTCACGCGGTCGCTCGCGGCGTCCCACGCCGCGACGCCCCCGACCGTGCGCGCGACCGCGGCCGCGTCGACCCGGCGCAGGTCATCCGCGGACGCGAGCGCCGCGAGGAGCGCCGGAAACGCCGCCTCGCCCTCCCCGACGACGCCCCACGGGACGCGGAGGACGGCGAGGTAGTGCGCGGGCATGGTGGTGAAGGCCGACCCGCCGAGGACGATCGGCGCCGCGCTCGCCGCGCGGCACGCCTCGACGACGCGCCGGTAGTGGGGCAGGTACGACACCGTGTCCGGATGGGCGCAGTTGTCGACGTTCCGGAGCGACACGCCGATCGCGCCGGGCCGGTGCGCCGCGACCGCGCGTCCGATCTCGCCCTCGACGTCGTCCGTGAAGCAGAGGTCGACGACCCGCACGTCGTGCCCCGCCGCGGCGGCGGCGGTCGCGACGTAGCAGACGCCGAGCGGCGCGACGGGATCGGGGCTCTTCTCCTGGTTCGCGGAGACGAGGAGGACGCGCACTCAGGAGGACCTCGGCGGGAGCCCGGTGAGCTGCGTCGTCGCGCGCACGCGGAGGAGGTCCGTGCCCGGCACCGCGCCCGGCCGGCCCGAGCGGATGCCGCGCGACCAGCGCTCGTGCTCGGCGGCGACGAGCGTCTCCGCGGCGTCCCAGTCGCCGCCGCCCGAGATGAGCCGCACGAACGCCTCGCGGGCGGAGAGGTCGGCGGGCGCGTGCCCGAGGATCCGCCGCGCGGACCAGAAGTACGAGTCGGCGTCCTCGTTGTGGTCGTAGAAGAAGTAGAGGAAGCGGAGGTAGCGCTCGAAGGCGCCGCGGTACGCCGCCTCGTAGCGTGCGAGCGCGTCGGCCTCCGCCGCCGTGCCGCGCAGGATCGCGTCGACGGCGCGGCTGCCGAGGAAGCCCGCGAGGCAGGCGAGGTGGACGCCGGTCGAGAAGACCGGGTCGATGAAGCAGGCCGCGTCCCCCGCGAGGAGCCAGCCCGGGCCGCCGAAGCGCGTCGAGTCGTAGGAGTAGTCGCGGATCACGCGGACGGGCGGGACGAACGTCGCCTTCGCCAGGCGATCGGCGACCGCCGGGCAGCGCGCCACGAGCCCGCGGTAGGTCGCCTCCGGGTCCGTCCCTGCGAGGTCGCGCCACTTCGCCGCGTCGACGACGGCTCCGACGCTCATCGTCCCGTCGTGGAGCGGGATGTACCAGAACCAGCCGTCGGCGAAAGCCGCGGACAGGATGTGGTTGGCGAGCTCGCCGGGCAGCCGCTCGGCGTCGCGGAAGTACGCGAAGATCGCCAGGTTCTTGAAGAACTCGTTGAAGCGGCGGAGCCCGTGCGCGCGGCCGAGGAGCGCCGTCTGCCCGCTCGCGTCGACGACGAAGCGCGGCCGGAGCCGGAGCTCCGTGCCGTCGGCGGCGCGCGCGGTGACGACGGGCGTCGGCCCCCTCGCGTCGACGGCCGTGACCGCGTGCTCCTCGCGGACGTCGGCGCCGTGGGCGCGCGCGTTGTCGAGGAGGATCTGGTCGAAGTCCGCGCGCACGACCTGGAACGCGTAGGGCCGCCCGCCCGGGTCCTCGCGGAACCAGAAGCTCCACGGCTCCGGCTGGCGGCCCCACTGGAACGTGCCGCCGGGCTTGCGGAGGAACCCGTGCGCCTCGATGCGCTCGAGCGCGCCGATCGCCTCGAGGATCGGGAGCGTCGCCGAGAGGAGCGACTCGCCGATGTGGTAGCGCGGGAAGCGCTCGCGCTCGAGGACGACGACGCGGTGACCCGCGTCGGCGAGAAGCGTCGCGCCGACCGCGCCCGCCGGCCCGCCCCCGATCACGACCACGTCGGGCGTCGCCCCCGCCATCCTCGGCGGCCCTTGTAGAGGTCGCCGGCGGAGCGAGTCAAACCGCACTTCGGAGACGGCGCGTCAGGGCGCGAGCTGGAGCACGTCGGCGAGCGGCGCGGGCCGGAGCCCGCGGGCCGCGAGCGCCGGGACGAGCCGGCGCACGACGTCCGCCGCGAGCGGCCGGTCGACGCACCGCTCGCGCGAGCGCTGGTGGCGGCCGTCGCCGTCGTGCAGCACGACGACGTCGCCCGGCCGGACGCGAGCGAGGATCGCGTCCGTCACCTCCGCGGCCGTGCGGCCGCGCCGCCAGTCACCGACCGACACCGTCCACTCGACGATCCCGAGCCGCGCGGCGGCGGCGGCGCGGACGGCCGGCCCGGCGAGCACGCCGAAGGGCGGCCGGTAGAGCGTCACGGGCGGTGGGTCGGCGATCCCGGTGCGCCGGAGCGCCGCCTCGACGGCGGCCGAAGCGTCGCGCAGCTCGGCGTCGGCGAGCGCGCGGCGGAAGAGCGGCCGCACGCGATGGGTCTGCGAATGGATGCCGATCGTGTGCCCCTCGCGGACCATGCGGGCGAGGAGCGCGTCGTTCGCCCCGGTCGCGACGTTCGCGCCGAGGACGAAGAACGCGGCCGGCGCGCCCGTGTCGCGGAGCGCGTCGAGGACGGCCTCCGTGCAGCGGCCGTTCGGGCCGTCGTCGAAGGTGAGCGCGACGACGGGCGTCCGCGGCGAGCCGCGCAGGTAGACGTCGCGGAGGAGGTCGTTCTCCGGGACGAGGATGCCGGGCACCACGCACCCGGCGGCGAGGAGCGCCAGGGCGAGTGCGGCGAGCCCGAGGCGCGCGCCGGTCAGGGCTGGACGCGGACGACCCTGGTGCCGTCGAAGACGACGAGGAATTGATGCCAGCGGTTCTGCCAGTAGTGCCACGGCGACGCCTCGAGCGCCGGCGTCCGGTGCGCGGGCGGGTAGCCGAGCGCCATCAGGACCTGCTCGCGGGTCATGCCGGGCTCGACCGCGCCCTGCTCGATCAGCTTCACGGTCTTCGCCGGCACCTTCTTGAGCTTCGCGTGCGGGTCCTCGGCGACGAAGAGGCGGTCGTGCGCGACGACCGGCCCGTGACACGCGGCGCCGAGCGCGACGGCGGAGGCGCTCGCGAACGCGAGCGCGAGGCGTCCTCGAGGCATGCGTCCTTCCTTGGTCGGGCGCTCCGTAGCAAGCTTCCGCACCTCCGGCAATTGGCGCCGCCGACGGACGGAATTTGCGCGCCCGCGAGCCATCCGGTAAGCGTCGCCTCGTGCACGCCGTCCCGCAGCCGGCCGAAGCCGCGATCCTGCTCGCGCCGCCGGCGCCGCTCGAGCTCGACGCGCTGGGGGCGATCGCCGCGGGCGCGCCCGTCGCGCTCGGCATGGGGGTGCGCGACCGTCTCCTCGCGAGCCACCGCCAGCTCGCCGCGCTCGCGGGCACGGGGCGGACGATCTACGGCTTCAACACGGGCTGCGGGCCGCTCTGCGACCGCGCGGTCCCGGCCGCGGACGCGGCACGCTTCCAGCGAAACCTCGTCCGCAGCCACGCGACGGGCTTCGGCGCACCGCACCCGCGCGACGTCGTGCGTGCGACCATGGCGGTCCGCGCCCTCTCGCTCGCCCAGGGCCGCTCGGCGGTCCGACCCGTCGTCGTCGAGACGCTCCTCGACTGCCTGAACGCGGGCATCCATCCCGTGGTCCCGGAGACGGGGTCGGTCGGCGCGAGCGGCGACCTCGTCGAGCTGGCGCACGTGGCGCTCGCACTCATCGGCGAGGGCGAGGTCGAGTGGCGGGGCCGCGTCGTCCCGGCGGCCGAGGCGCTCCGCGCGGCGCGCGTCGCGCCGCTCGTGCTCGAGGGACGCGAGGCGCTCGCGCTGATGAACGGGACGTCCTGCGAGACGGCCCACGCGGCGCTCCTCGTCCTCGGCGCCGAGGAGCTCGTGGCCGCGGCGGAAGCGGCGGCCGCGCTCGTCCTCGAGGCGCTCGGCGCACACCGCGAGGCGTTCGACGCGCGCGTCCACGCCGCCCGCCCGCACGCGGGTCAGGCGGCGACGGCCGCGCATCTCCGGGCGCTCGTCGAGGGGAGCGCGCAGGTGGGCGACGCGCCCGTCGACGACGGGGCGACGAACGGCCGCCGCGCGCCCGTGCAGCACGCGTACACGCTGCGGTGCATCCCGCAGGTGCTGGGCGCCGTCCGCGCCACCGTCGCCCACGTCCGCGACGTCGTCGCCGTCGAGGTGAACGCCGTCACCGACAACCCGACGTTCTTCCCCGAGGAGCACGCCGTCCTCCACGCCGGGAACTTCCACGGGCAGCCGGTCGCGCTCGCCGTCGACCACCTGAAGGTCGCCCTCGCGGAGGTGGCCCTCTTCTCCGAGCGCCGCCTCGCCCGCCTGCTCGACCCGGCGACGAACGGCGGCCTCCCGCCGTTCCTGATCCGCGACCGCGTCGGCGTCCGGAGCGGGCTCATGGGGCTCCAGTACTGCGCCAGCTCGACCGTCGCGGACGACGCCGTCCTCGCGCACCCGACGAGCCTCGGCTCGGTGCCGACGAACGCGAACAACCAGGACGTCGTCGGCATGGGCAGCGTCGGGGTGCGGCACGCGCGGCGGCTCCTCGAGAACGCGCGCCGCGTGGTCGCGATCGAGCTGCTCGCGGCGGCCGAGGCGGTCGAGGTCGCGGGCGTCGCGCGGCTCGGCGCCGGGACGGCACGCGTGCACGCGGCCGTGCGGGCGCTCGTGCCGCCGCTCCTCGAGGACCGCCCGCTCGGACCCGACGTCGAGCGGCTCGCCGCGGCGCTCGGCACGATCGCGCGCGCGTAGGCGCGCGGCTGCGTCCTCGCGGGCTTTCACCGGCGGGCGCGGGTGGTATATACGCCGCGGCGTGTCGCGCCGGACCGTCGTCTTGGTCGAGCCGCCCTACGTGTGCTGGGACCGCGCGATGGACCGCGTGCGCGAGGGCGAGGAGGAGATGCCCGGCGTCGGCACGCTCGTCCTCGCGGCCGTCATGCGCGAGGCGGACCATCGCGTGCACCTCGTCGACGGGAAGCGGACGGGGACGCCCGTCGACGAGGTGGCGCGCCGGGTGGCGGCGCTTACCGGGCGACGCCCGTCGCGAGCCTCGTCACCTCCCGCGGCTGCCCGCTCTCGTGCACGTTCTGCGACCGCTCGACGTCGGGCCGCCGCGGGCGGCTCCACGGCGTCGGCTACGTGCTGCGGCTCTGCCGCCGGCTCGACGCGCTCGGGGTCCGCCACGTCCTCTTCTACGACGACCTCTTCACCGTGAGCCGGCGCCGCGTCGTCGAGCCGTGCGAGCGCTTCCTCGAGGCGGGGCTCCGCTTCACGTGGAGCCGCAACGGCCACCCGAACCTCCTCGACGCGCCGACGCTCGCGCACGTGCGGCGCGCGGGGTGCTGGCAGATCGCGTACGGCACCGAGTCGGGCTCGCAGCGCGTCCTCGACGTCGTGAAGCGCGAGGTGCCCATCCCCGGATGCTCGAGACGCTCCGGCGCACGCGGGCGGCCGGCATCCGGACGAAAGGCCTCCTCATGATGGCGCATCCGACGGAGAGCGAGGACAGCCTGGAGGAGACGATCGCCTTCCTCCGCACGGCGCCCCTCGACCTCGTGCAGATCACGAAGTTCACGCCGTACCCGGGGACGCCGTCGTACGCGACCGTCCGCGAGCACGGCCGCTTCGTCGAGGACTGGGAGCGGATGAACGCGATGCACTGGGTCTTCGTGCCGCACGGGCTCTCGCCGGAGATCCTCGAACGCGCGTTCCGGCGCGCGTACGGCCCCCGCGCGGGCGGCGTCCGCCGCGCTCGCGTCTTGACCGCCGCCGGGCCGCCCGCGTCCCCGCGCGGTGACGTCGCGGCGCTCGTGCCCGCGTACGACGCCGCCGCGACCGTCGGTGCGGTCGTCGCCGGCGCGCGGCTCCACTGCGCGACCGTCCTCGTCGTCGACGACGGCTCGGCCGACGCGACCGCCGCGGTCGCGGCGGCGGCGGGCGCGGAGGTGGTCCGCCACGCCGCGAACCGCGGCAAGGGCGCGGCGCTCGGCACGGGGCTCCGCGCGCTCGCCGCGCGCGGCATCGCGCGCGCGCTCACGCTCGACGCCGACGGGCAGCACCTCCCCGACGAGATCCCGCGCCTGCTCGCCGCCTCGGACGCGACCCCCGCGGCGATCGTCGTCGGCGAGCGGCGGAAGACCGGGCACGCGATCAAGCGCGCGAACCGCTTCGGCAACTGGCTCTCGGACCGCCTGCTGCGGGCGCTCGCCGGACGGCGCCTCCCCGACACGCAGTCGGGGTTCCGCGTCTACCCGGTCGCGGCGACGCTCGCGCTCGGCACGCGCGGGCTCCGCTACGACTTCGAGACCGAGGTGCTGCTCCTCGCCGCCCGCGTCGGGATGCCGCTCGTCGGCGTCCCGGTCCGCGTCCACTACCCGCCGATCGCCGAGCGCGTGAGCCATTTCCGGCCCTGGCGCGACACGCTCCGGATCGTCGCGACGGTCGTGCGCGTCCTCGTCGCCGCGCCCGGCCGCTGACGGGTCCCCGTCCTTGTGCCCCGCGCCGGCATTCGGGTAAGACGCGCGCATGAAAGCAATCCTCGCCGTCTTGGCGATCGTCGTCCTGGCCGTGGTGATCTACCTCGGCGTGTCGTACCGTCGGCTGCAGCAGGCGGCGTACGGCCCG
>Ga0070741_10008421_pt1 | contig 20703 bp, 17 predicted proteins | sample Coa_R1_4_FD_66440 | JGI IMG/M metagenome (GOLD analysis project Ga0070741, IMG submission 66440) | Surface soil microbial communities from Centralia Pennsylvania, which are recovering from an underground coalmine fire - Coalmine... | ecosystem: Environmental > Terrestrial > Soil > Unclassified ...
GTGCAGTTTTGTTGACATGCGCATTTCATCATTGTTTCTCCTTATGTGAGACATGGGTTAACTACTTCAGCATTAATCTTTTCCTGCTCGATGCTACCCTCTTGGGTTAGGAAGGCACTCCCCCTTATTCAGAAAGCTTGTGAGCGGAGCGAACTCCTTTGAAGTCATTAAAGCCACGGGCTGACCGTCTTGCCATACTCTACAATGACATCGTGCTCTATGGCGTCATCTATCTATGCGCGGCGATTAATAGTGCGTCAGCGGCTCCATGTGATCCGGCTGTTTGTGATTGATCACCGCACAGGGCAGAGGAACCAGTTCCTCCACTCTGCCTCGAGACAAGCTAGGTCAGTTATATGGTTGCTCAAATTTACTGTCTCAAGAATAGCAGTCATGTAGTCGTAAAAGTCGTGATAGTCCTGGTGTTAGCGTTGGAGGTCGTAATGCTCAGCTCGGTGCTCGGCATTCAGGTCCTCGTGACCAGCTTCGTGCTCCCTCTTCAGCTCCCGATGCAAGCGGCGATGTTGCCGTCTGGTCATCCGCTGCGTGTGGGCCTCCTCGTGCACAGCGTTGAGATCCTGATGCTGCTCGCGGTGTTCATCATTGAGGTCTTGGTGCTGCGCCCGATGTTCTTGATTCTCATCATGAGCAAAAACAGCCGGCGCGGCAACCAGCAGGCCGGTAAGCGGAAGAACAGCGAGCATAGTTTTTTTCCAGTTGGTCTGCATACACATAGTCTCCTTCCTTTTTTTAACACGACGCCAGTACAGAAGTTGCTTTTCTCCGGGGACCGCTCTCACAGAGGCTCTTGAGCGCGGCAGTTACACTTCGGCGTTGTATAGTCACTGCTACTAGGGGCAATGCGTGTGCCAGAGGGGAAGAAAATAGGATGGCGAATTTGTACAGGAAATTTGTCGCCAATTCTCTTGCTCCGCTGACTCCCTGAGGAACTGCTGTAGTATTTTCCCTACACAAAGGAGCTTCAGAAGTAAGAGAGGAAGACACGAGCAACAAGGTCCCTAAGAGCAATGCTGCCGTGGAGGAAGCATGGAGCACTGACGCGGATAAGCAGTGTGGAGAGCTACGTCCGCTCCTGCTGTGTTGCATTCATTCCCTGCGCGTGGTAGCGTCATTTCATGCGTCGGCTTCGCCAGGCCTCACCTTTTGTGTTCTCGTTCGTCGTTTTCCTGCTTCATTGTTCGCAGACGTGCCTGGCCGCCGGTCATGCCTACGCCGTAGTCACCGTCCCCAGTGCCGCACATCACAGCGCGGAACACGCGCCGTGCCACTCACCACCAACTGTCCCCCAGGGGCCGTCTGAACGGTGCCCGGATTGTGCAGACCATGTCTTTCTCACGTCTGTCTCTGCCGGAGCCCAGACGCTGGCTGCTTCAGGGGCTGCCTTCATTCCTCTCTGTGTCCTGACACAACCAGTTATTCTAGCGCTGCCGCAGTCGCACGCGGGCGTGTTCTGGTTGGACCCTACTGCGCTTTCTCCCCCGCTCTCCCGCACCCCCTCCGTCCTTCGGCTCTAGCCTGCTGCTGTCGGTTGTCTTGACGATGGTGTAGGTCCTCGCCCGCTTCTTGGCGAAGGGGCTGCCGACACTGTCACTCCATGTGCAGAGCCGCATCATGAAGGAGGAGGCCAACAGCAGCGACTGTTCGGCCCCCAGTCGAAGGATATACAATGGACGAACAGAGCAACGCTGAACAGCGGCCGTTACCGACCATCAGCCGCCGTCGCTTCGTGCAGGGATTAGTTGCAGGCGGCGTCTTCGCCGGGCTCGACCTGTGGCGCCGGCCTGGGTTGGTGCGCGGTGCGACCCGCGACCATGAAGTGCTGACAGGGACCCAGTTCGCACTCGCTATCGATCGCGTTCCAGTCAACTTTACTGGATACCGTACCCAGGCAGTCGCGATCAACGGCTCTATTCCTGGTCCGATTTTGCGCTGGCGGGAAGGCGACACGGTGACGATCGCAGTGACGAATCGCTTAGCTGAAGACACCTCGATTCACTGGCATGGCATCCGGACGCCGGCAGATATGGATGGCGTTCCGGGTCTCAGCTTTCCCGGCATCGCTCCCAATACAACGTTCGTGTACCGGTTCCCGGTCCGGCAGAGCGGCACGTACTGGTATCACAGCCACAGCCACTTTCAGGAGCAAGTCGGTCACTACGCCCCGCTGATCATTGATCCGATGGGCAAAGACCCGATCACGTTCGACCGTGAGTATGTGGTCATGCTCTCCGACTGGACCGACGAAAATCCTGAAACGGTCTTCCGCAATCTCAAACAGCAGAGTAACTACTACAACTTCCATCAACGGACCCTGGGCACGTTCTTCTCTGACGTCCAGCAGCAGGGACTGGGCGCGACGCTGGCGGATCGGTGGATGTGGAACCGTATGAACATGAGTCCCACCGATATTTTGGACGTGAGCGGGGCCACCTACACCTATCTCCTCAACGGCCAGCCGCCGGCCGCCAATTGGACTGCCCTATTTCGCCCGGGCGAGCGCGTGCGGCTGCGCTTCATCAACGCCTCGTCGATGACCATTTTCGACGTCCGCATCCCCACCCTGCCGATGACGGTCGTGCAGACGGACGGGAACAACGTCGAGCCAGTGACGGTCGACGAGTTCAGGATCTCGGTGGCGGAAACGTATGACGTCATCGTCCAGCCGCCAGCGGCGGCCGCCTACACCGTGTTTGCGCAAGCCGAAGATCGCACCGGCTATGCACGCGGCACGCTGGCGCCGAGACCAGGGATGACCGCACCGGTGCCACCTATGGACCCTCGTCCCATGCGCACAATGGTCGATATGGGCATGGGCCACGAGATGTCCGGAATGAATATGGGCAACCAGGGCTCGCAGGCGGGAGCGACGGCGGACCACAGCATGTCCGGGATGCCGATGGGCAGTATGCCGGGGATGCAGATGGAAAACCAGCGTCCACAGGCGGGAGCGGCGGCGGAACATGGTATGCCGAGGATGCAGATGGAAGCTGAGTCGTCTGCTCCCTCTGCAGGCAGTCGGACACTGCCGCGGTCCGGCCCCGCGGACCTGCACCTTAGCCCCGCAGTCGACAATATTGCGGAGATGCCGACGGAGCGTCTCTCGACAGCCGGTGAAGGGCTCAGTGGACGGCGCGTGCTCGCCTATACCGATCTGCGTGCCCTCTACCGTGGCACTGATCTCCGCCCACCCACCCGTGAGATCGAGCTACATCTGGCTGGCAACATGGAGCGCTTCATATGGACCTTCGACGGCGACAAATTCTCGGACGCCGAGCCGATTCGGCTCACCCTCGGCGAGCGCGTGCGGATCATCCTGGTGAACGACTCGATGATGGAGCACCCGATTCACTTACACGGCCTGTGGAGCGAGCTGGAGAACGGTCACGGCGAGTTTCGGCCCTACAAACACACGATCAATGTGAAGCCCGGCGAGCGCCTGAGTTATTTGGTCAGCGCCGATACGCCTGGGCATTGGGCATATCACTGCCATCTGCTGTACCACATGGAGGCCGGCATGTTCCGCACGGTAATCGTGTCATGAGCCGGCTTCACTCCGTGAGGGCGCCAGCGGGTCGCTTTCGTTCCTGGCTGATAGAGGTTCGTGCTGTCCTCCGCCTTGTTGGAATTTCAGCAGTAGGTATTAGTCTGAGCGCTGGACTGGTACAGGCACAGTCGCCTCATCTCGGCCATCAGCATCAGGGCGGCTCGACCACGGTGTATGGTCAGCCGGGATCACCGATCCCTCTTGAGCCGCCGGCGTCAGCACCGGAGGTCAGTCCCAGCCCGGCCCCGTACGGGGAACCGGTTGAGGATACGATGGTCGTGTGGCATGGACTGTTCGACCAACTGGAGGGCCGGACCAACGGCCCCGATACCGGATTGCGCTGGGAGGGCGAGGGATGGGTGGGCACGGATTACCACCGGTTGTGGTTCAGGTCCGAAGGCTTTCTTAATGAGCAGGGTCGGGTCGAGGACGGCGATCAGGAAGTGCTCTACGACCGTCCCATTCATTTTCTGCGCTACTTCGACTGGCAGGCCGGGCTGCGCTACGACTGGGATTCTGCACCGGGACGCCTGTGGGGCGCTGTTGGCATCGAGGGATTAGCCCCAGGATTCTTTAATGTCGAAGCGACGCTCTACGCCAGAGACGCCGGCCACTTGGCCGGGCGCGTGCGAGGCTCGTACGACCTGCGGCTGACGAATCGCCTGATCGCCCAACCCGAGATGGAATTGAACTTCTACAGCAAAAACGATCCGGCGCGCGGCGTTGGCAGTGGCCTTGCCGAAATCGATACCGGCCTCCGCATTCGCTACGAATTCAGCCGCAAGTTTGCTCCTTATATCGGGGTTGTCTACGACGGCAAATTTGGCGACACCGCCGCGTTCGCGCGGCATGAAGGGGCACTTGTCGACGATGTGCGTTTTATCTTCGGCATTCGGGTCTGGTACTAGGCCCTGCCACCCGCCGAAGCAAAGGGAGCTATGATGATCTCGTATTCCCTACTCACCTCGTGTGTCGTACTCTTCGCCGGGAGTCGAGGGCGGAGCACCGCTTTTGGGGTCGCGCTGGCCGTGCTGGGGAGTGTTGGCCCAGTGTTCGCTGCGCCTGCTCCAGAGGGGATGCGCGTGCACACGTTGGGCAACGGATTGCAAGTCGTCCTGGTCGAGGACTACTGGCATCCGCTCGCGGCGCTCGAAGTCTGCTACCGGGCGGGCTCCCGCTATGACCCGTCCGGGAAACAAGGGCTCGCGCATCTGCTGGAGCACCTCACGTTTCGCTCTCTCGGCTTCCCGCCTGGGGAAGAGGCGCGGCCGGAGAAGACAGCAGGAAGGGCACAAGCGACCACCACGCATGACACTACCTGTTACAGTCATCAACTCGTGCGTGCGCAGATCAAGGGTGCGCTGGCGACTGAGGCCGCGCGGATGGCCAGGCTGCAGGTGCACGTCGAGGATCTGGCACACGAGAAAGCGATCGTCGCCCGAGAGCGCGGTCAACTTGTGGAGGGAGATACCTGGCGCAACCTCCTGGAAGAAGTTGACAGTCTCGCTTTTCGGCTTCACCCCTATCGTTTTCCCGCCTCTGGGTGGCCGGAGACCCTGCAACAGATCACGCTAGACGATGTGCGGCGGCACTTCACGGCGTACTACGCCCCCGCCAACGCCGTCCTGGTCGTCGTCGGAGATTTTCACAGTCCGGAACTCCTCGCCGTCATTGAGACCACTTTTGGCCGCCTCCCCGCACGGCCGCTACCTCCTCCGTCTGTGTTTGTGGATCCTGTACCAGGGGGAGGGCGGAGACTCCTGCTGGCGCCGCAGGCGACCCCCCGTATGGTCGCTGCCTACCATGTGCCGGCGTTCGGCAGTCCGGAGAACGCCGCGCTGGAAGTCGTCTCCGCCCTCCTGTCTGGCGAAGCATCTGCGCGCCTTCCCGCACTCCTGTACGGACACCATTTGGCGGAAGCCGTGGGGGTTGAGTACTCCCCGTTCGACCAGGACCCTGGGCTCCTCTACGTCAAAGTGGCGCTCGGACCGCGGGTCAACTTCCGCCTGACCGGGGAGGCAGTAGACGATGTGCTCTGGCATCTGCGCGAAGACGGTCTCCAGCCTGGGGAACTGGAGCGAGCCAAGAAAAGGCTGCTCCTCGACTTTTATCTCAACCGCTCCCTTGGCGTCCGGGCGCAACGGCTGGCGCAGTACAGTGTCTTGGGTGCGCTGGCGCACGCGCAGGGGTACCCGAAGACGCTCCGGGCGGTAACCGCGGCCGATGTGCAGCGGGTTGTCCGCTCTTACTTGGCGCCCGACAATCGTGTGATCGGGATCACGGGCGCGGCCCAGCAAGAAAGGGTGCACGAGCCCCAAGGAGACGCACGATGAAGCCGCACCGGCTCTGGTTTCCTACTATGGGACTCCTCGTGCTCCTCGGGTGGCCCTCCTCGGTGTGGGCCTTCCACACGTGGAAACGCGCCCAACTCCCAAATGGGCTGACGCTGCTCGTCGTGGAGAAACCTGGCACGCAAGTGGTTTCTGTAACCCTCTTGGTCAAACACGGGGCAACCAGCGATCCGCCGGACAAAAGCGGCCTGGCGACACTCACCGGCCGCCTGCTGATCGAGGGGACTCGCCGGTGGTCTAGCGAGCAGATTGACCAACGTATTGCCGCCCTGGGAGGAGAGTTTGTTGAGGAGGTGAACTTTGACTACACGACCGCCGACTGGGCCGTCTTGAAAGAAGACCTGGCCTCAGCGCTGGGGCTGCTGGCGGATATCGTCCGGCATCCGGTCTTTCCCCCCGCAGCGGTCGAGCGTGCGCGGACAACGGCGATCGCCACGCGCCAAACCAAGACCGACGACACCCCGGAGGCCCTCCTGATGCGCCACTTCTTTGCCCCCGGCCCCTACGGACGCTCTCCGGCGGGAGAGGGAGCTTCCCTCCAACGGATGACACGAGAGGATGTCGTCCGATTTCATCAGCAGATGTACCGCCCCGAGGAGACGATTCTTGCCGTAGTCGGGGATGTGACCCTCGAAGAGCTACAGGCCCTGGCGCAACGATATTTCGCTGACTGGGCGGCGCCAGAAAAGCCCGAGGACACCCTTCCCATCGTATCCGTGCGAAAAGAGCCGGCTGCACTGGTGATCAACCGTCCGTTAGTCCAGGCCAGCGTGCGCCTGGTCTTTGTGGGAGCGCCGGCGACCAGTCGTGATACCCCTGTACTTATGCTGCTCTCTCAACTGTTAGCAGGGAGTGCGGCGAGTCGACTGGGACAGAACCTGCGTGAGCAGAAGCAGTGGGTCTATAGTGCCCGGAGTGCGGCCGAGCCCTTTGGGCAGACCGGCCTGTTCTCTATTGACCTGAGCGTTCCCTATGAAGTTATCCTGCCCGCGTTGCAAGAGACGGTCCGTGAGATCGTCCGGTTGCAGACCGCGCCGGTGTCCGCAGCGGAGCTAGAACGGGCGAAGCAAGAGTTCACGACCCGCTTCGCTTTTGCGACCGAAAATGTCCGAGATCTTTCCCGCTTTGTGGCGGAGCGTGAGGCGTATATCCACGGGCAGGAGCGGCCCGATCACGTTGTAGAGGCCCTTCGCAGCGTGACGGCAGACGAAGTCCAGCGAGTTGCACGCACGTATCTCGATCCTCAAGGGGCCGTGGTAATGATTGAGGGGGACGCGCAAGCCCTCGGGAAGTATGCTCCGATCCTGGTGCAGGGAAAACTGCCACGGTGGGACCCTGCGCGGTCGGGGAAAGAGGAAGCAAGATGACTAGGCGATGGAAGATCGGGCTCGCCCTCGTTGTGCTGGTGGTGGCCGGCGGGGCTCTCGCGTTGTGGATGTTCGTGCAATATGGGGTCAGTGCTCGCGACCAGCCGACGGCCGTCGAAGCGTTCATCGCACGCCGGTTGCGACATCTGGCGGTGCCCCGCAGCGCGCGGCAGGCACAGAACCCGGTCCCAGCCACACCAGACGTGCTCGCAGAGGGACGCGGCCACTTTGCTGATCATTGCGCGTCCTGCCACGCCAACGACGGCAGCGGCCAGACCGAGATTGGCAAGAACCTGTATCCGAAGGCTCCTGACATGCGCCAGGCTCATACGCAATCCCTCTCTGACGGTGAGTTATTCTACACTATTCACAACGGCATTCGCCTCACCGGGATGCCCGCGTGGGGAGACGATCCGCCGGAGAAAGATATAGATAGCTGGAAGCTCGTTCACTTTATTCGCCACCTGCCAAAGATTACGCCAGAAGAGTTGAGAGAAATGAAACAATTGAATCCCAAAAGTCCCCAGGAGCTGGAGGAAGACAAGGAGGAGCAACAATTTCTACAAGGTGACGACAGTCCGTCGCCTCCCGCCCAACACCATCATTAAGTAATCTGTGTCGAAAGGAGATAGGTATGTGGAAACGTATTGGCCCTCTCGCAGTATTCGTGGTTGTGGTCTGTCACACGCTGGCGTTCGCTCACGGAGGTGGGGCGCACATCATGGGCACAGTGACAGATCTGGACGCGCAGCACGTGGTCGTCAAGGCTAAAGACGGGAAGACCGTGTCGATCCTGGTGAATGAAAAGACGACGTATCGCAAAGGAGCGACTAAGAGTACGAGCGCTGACCTGACGGTCGGCGACCGGGTGGTCGTGCACACGGCGGGAAAAGGAGAGCCGTTGACAGCCAGTGAGGTCCACTTTTCGTCTCCTGGTGAGAAACAGAGTCATGTGGGGATGCAACACAGCCCAATGAAGCCGTAGCTCTGCAGACGGCGACTCACGGCCTCTCCGGTGTTGTCAGGGATTGTTCGTCGTAGAGCGCTGAGACAGGCGATCGCCGTTGGGAACAGAAATGACATCCTGGTCAAAGGAGACTGGGGTGAGGTAGTAAAGCACCCGAAGGACACTCAGCCTCGCACGCGAGCAAACCTGCTCTGGCCCGGCAAGAAATATGCGGGCGAACGACGTGTACTGTGAACAGAGGAGGTCCCCTGTATGGCCTATCAGCAACAGCAAACGCAGACCGTCCCGGTGCGGATGTACCAGATCGATGATCGCATCATGGTGGCCGCGCCTCTGCCCGGATTAGAACCGGCAGATATTGCTGTGACGATCGCTGGCGCCCGTGTCATCATCCGCGGTGAGGAACGGGGTCCGGGCCAGCACGAGCGCGATCTGCTGCTGGCCGAGTGGACGATCGGCCCCTACTACCGCGAGGTCAGCCTGCCGCAGCCCGTCAATGGCACCCTCACCAATGCGACCTATGGCAACGGTGTCCTGGTCCTCGCGATGCCCAAGCTCGCGCACGAACAGCCGGAGACTGACGCGGAGTTCCGGCTCCAAGCTATCGGTACGCCGACACACGGTGAGCGCATCGGCCATAGCGGCAGCACGATCTCCCCGACCACAACCCAGGAGCATCAACAGAAGCATGACGCGGAAGGCTCAAGACGTGGGTGAACGTAGACACGAAGCAATCACCTTCTTTAAGAGGGCAGTGGGGAAGGACTACCGACCATGCTGATCCAGCCGATCGACTACTTTCTCGTCGTCTGGTTTGCACTCGCCGCGGCTTCGACCATCTACGTGGCATGGGACCAGTATAAGAATAACCCTGAGCCAGTGGTGATGAAGTGGGGTTTCATCCTCGTCACGCTCTACATGGGACCCCTTGGGCTCCTGCTGTACGTCCTGGCAGATAAGGAGCCACGTCCGGGCGAACATGAAGCCTTCATTAGGCCGCTGTGGAAACAAGGCGTCGGCTCCACCATCCATTGCGTCGCCGGCGACGCCACGGGCATCATTCTAGCGGCGGCGATCACGGCACTGCTCGGTTTGCCGATGTGGGTCGACTTGATCGTCGAGTACGCGACCGGGTTCGCCTTCGGTCTGTTCATCTTTCAATCGCTGTTCATGCAGTCGATGATGGGAGGCACCTACTGGCAGAATGTCCGCCACACCTTCCTGCCCGAGTTCATCAGCATGAACTGCATGATGGCGGGCATGGCCCCGGTCATGAGCTTTCTGATGATGGGTCGCGACATGCGGGCCATGGAGCCGAGCGAGCTGCTCTTCTGGGGCGTCATGTCACTGGGCGTGATCGCCGGGTTCGCGACGGCTTACCCCGTCAACGTGTGGATGGTCGCAAGGAACCTCAAACACGGGCTCATGACCGAGCGCAAGCCGGGTGGCCGCTTCGATGTGCAACCCAAATCTTCGGCAGACGTCAAAGAGACGCGTGACGCACATGGCGGTCACGAGCAGCACGCCCAACATCGTGGCGGACAGGCAACAGGCGGCAGCCACGACATGCAGTCAGACGCCACGCACGCCCAACTCGCTGCGGTCGCCGGTGTCTCTGTGCTCACACTCGCCCTGGGCATGGTGGCCCCGGCCAACTGGGTGAACCTTACGCTCTCGGCACGCGACGTGGGCGGCGCGATCATGCCGCCGGGCATGATTATGGACCGCGACACGCCCGCGGCAGCTATGCTCGATATGGCCGCCGTCGACCCGCGCGACGTCGTGGCGACGTACGGCCTCGACGTCCGCGGCGACCGCGAATTGATGCCACGCGACGAAAGCGGCATCAAGGTGTTTGATCTGGAAACCGCAGTCATTCGCTGGACGATCCTGCCCGGCGTCACGGTCGATGCCTATGCTTTCAACGGTCAAGTACCCGGACCGAGACTGCGCTTCCATCAGGGCGAGCGGGTGCGCATCAACGTGACGAACCACTTGCCCGAGAGCACCACCGTGCATTGGCACGGGCTCATTCTGCCCAACGTCATGGACGGTCCGGCGCATATTACGCAGGAACCGATCGAGCACGGCGATGTGTACCACTACGAGTTCACTGCTGTGCAATCGGGGACGTACTTCTACCACTCGCACGATCACGTAGACCGTCAGCAGTCCTTAGGTTTGTATGGCGCCCTGATCATCGACCCATCCGCGCCTGATCCGAGCCTCGCTGCTGACCATGAATACACCGTGCTCTTGCAGGAGTGGCTGTTACGCGAGGGACTCACGTATCCGGCGATGCCGATGGATGGCGGCCAGCCCAACTACTTCACCCTCACCGGCCGGGCGTACCCGGCGACGGACACGATTCGCCTGCGCGTCGGCGAAACGTTGAAGGTGCGCTTCATTGGCTCAAACAACGGCTTTATACATCCCATGCACATCCACGGGGGACCGTTTCAGGTGGTGGCAATCGATGGTGAGACGCTGCAGCCCTCGGCCCGATACATGGCTGACACGGTGAACGTCGGGCCGGGCCAACGCTACGATGTCATCTGGACGGCGCGGCAGCCTGGGAAGTGGCTGATTCATTGCCACATTGGGCACCACACGACGAACAATAACCTGGAGATGCAAGGCGGCGGCGGATTGATGATGGTGATTGAAGTGGCTTCAGCTTGAAGAGTGGGACTTTCCCTGTCCGCTGGTGTTCAGAGAAGGGGAAAGAAAGCATGCATCATCCCTGACACAACCCACTGGAAGTACTGGCCGAGGCACGGGTGCACTTTGCCGACCATTTTGCACGCTCTGCCACGCCAACGACGGCAGCGCGCAGACGTAACTTTCCGGGCGCCTCCGTGTTTCTCAAGAGACGTGGGTAGTGCTATGTATCGACTCCGTCAGGTCTCCTATGCCGTGTCCCTTCTCCTGGCTCTCCTGCTCCCCTGTTCGCAGATGTGCCTGGCCGCCGGTCATGCCCACGCCGGGGTCACGGCCGTCTCTCCGCAGCCCAGCCCAGAGCACGCTCCTTGCCACGCTCCTCCTTCCCCTCCTCACGGGATCCCCGACACGTGCCCGGCCTGTGGCGACTATGTCTTTCTCACGGCAGCCTCTACTGGGGTCGCAGCGCAGGCTGCTGCAGGACCCTTCCGCTTTCCTCCCTGTGTAGTGACACACTCTGTGCTTCCGAGGCTGCTGCAACCGCATGCAGTCATAGGCTGGCCAGACACGACTGCCCTATCTCCCCCACGCTATCTCCTTCTCTCTGTTCTCCGACTTTAACCTTCCTCACCCCTTGTTCTGAAGGTGGTGTAAGTCTCTGTTTCCCTCGCTACGAACTGTGGACGCCCGTCGTCTCGGTCCAGCGGCGTCCCTATCACCCATGCTCTGCCGGACACTGCGCGGCAGAGCAAGAAAAGGATTATGTATGAAAGCAAGAATTCTCACCCGTGTCCTGGGAGTGCTCCTCCCTACGGCCTTATTCCTCACTGCTCCGGTTTTTGCGTATGACGTTCACTACAGGGGTGGACATGTTGATCATGACTACTCCTCTGGGGGGCACGTCAATCACGAGTACGGTACTGGCTGGTCTAGGGGCCGTGACTACGCCTACGGCAGCTATAGAGCTCCTGGGTATACTAGGCCGCCGGACTACGGGGATCGCTACTACGGCGGCGACGGGCATCCTTCCGGAGCTTTCGGATACTGGGGGAAGGATGCCCGGCATCATTATCGCCGCGGTCATCAACATCATCACGGGTTCTAAGAGAAAGGAAAAGAAGATGAACAAATATATCGTGAGTGCAGTCGGGTTGAGTGGACTCCTGCTGCTGGGGTCTGCTCCTAGAGTCGTGCTCGCCCACGAGGGCCACGACCATGGAGAAGGACGAAGCGGGTATAGTAAGCAGGAAGGCTCCAGGAGGTCTGAGCCCCCGCGCGAAGAGGAGCGGAGCAGATATCGAAGAGACCAGGAAGAATCTGGAAGGTACGCACCCCAGCGCGACCGAGAGGATGAGGCATACGATGACGATGAAGAGGAGGACACGTCTCGTTCTTCCTCCAGGCGTTATCCTACGCTTGAGCAGGAACAGTCCTCTCCGCGCGAGCAGAGGAACAGACAGCGGTAAGCAGCTCGATCTGCCCTTTCCGTTGTAGTTGCTGGCCTGCCGCGTGAGTCGGCTGCGGCAGGCCTTAGTCTGCCAGAGGCCCTAGTGTACTCGGGCCAGCGACGCTGCTAGCGACGCTGTTCAGGATAAAGCTGTAACCCCGAGCATCACATGTGAGGCAACTTGAGCAAACATTCTTTGTGTGTCTCCGTTCTTCTCATTCTTTTTCCTTCGGAAAAGGATGATATTGTGGAGGCGAGAGAGGAGACCGAACGATTCAAGCCTCTATGAACCACCCAGCAATCACTACGGAGGGACTGCACCGGCCCGACCTCGTGAAACGCGGGCAAGGCCTTGAATACTTCACCATCGCGTACAATAGTCTTGAGGGCCTCCTCGCTATTGTGGCAGGGCTCATGGCCGGAAGTATTGCGCTTGTCGGATTTGGTTTCGATAGCGTGATAGAAGTCATCTCAGGAGCTGCCTTGCTCTGGCGACTGCACGCCGACATAGATGAAGAACGACGTGAGCGTGTAGAGCTTCTGACGCTGCGCCTCGTGGCCGTCTGCTTCCTCGCGCTTGCCCTGTATGTCGCGTATGATGCGGTCTCCTCTCTCGTCTCCCATACACTGCCAGAACGGAGTGTGTTCGGTATTCTTCTCGCAATTGCTTCGCTTATCGTGATGCCGCTGCTCGCACGGGCAAAAAGAAGCGTGGCACGGGGCATCGACAGCAAGGCGATGATGGCTGACGCGAAACAGACCGATTTTTGCACGTACCTTTCCGCTATCCTTCTCGGCGGACTGCTGCTGAATGCGCTCTTTCGCTGGTGGTGGGCCGACCCACTGGCCGCATTGGTCATGGTGCCGCTTATTACCAAGGAGGGGATTGAGGCGTTACAAGGAGAGACCTGCTGTGACTACGTGTGAATACCTCTCCTCGTATCACCGCTTTGCGTATCTTCTCTTGATCTGTTTGCCTCATCATCGCTTTCGCCGCTCGCACATGCGAACGCAGCCACGCAAGGACTGTGGCCACCCTCCATTGACTTTGTTTCTCACGATGGGTTAGGTTTTTACTCGTGGCACGGACCTTTACTCTTCTCATCGTCTTGTGGACTTTCGCTCTCTCGCTCCCCCTGTGTGCGATAGGCGCAGTCCGCCATTCGTGCGAACAAGACCAGAAAGCGGATTGTTCACATGAGGCCGGGTGTGCCCAAGACCCGTGCGCCCTTAAAGTCGTGCCTAGCGACTCTCCCCATCAGCTCTCCCAGCACCATCTCGTCATCGCGTCATTCGTGCCCGTTCTCTTTACCTCTGTGCATTTTTCCCTCACACCCAGGGTAACGGCGTATGCGTTCACGATCTCTCTCCCCTGGCACCGCCAACGTTATCCGCACGGTTCGTTCCCCTTACGTATCTGAGCTTCGCTTTCTCACTTCGCTGTAGTCTTCTGTGACTACAGAAACGCCGTCTTCCGTGCGCCGTACGAAAGCCTCACTCTGAGATTGCTTGAGAGCGGGGTGTGAGGAAAGCAGCATCCATGACAGCAATACGTCTAACAGTGTTCAATACACTGTGCGGTGTCCTTCTCCTGCTTACGTGGGGGTGTGCCACCGTCAACCCGCAGCCCGACTATGACCGCGCAGTCAAGCAGATACAGCAGGCCACCGGTCAGGAGACGGTCTACCAGCCACACATTGACTGCATGGTGACACGCGAGACACAGGCCCTGCTTGCTGACGGCATCAGTGCAGACAAGGCGGTGAAAATCTGTTTACTCAACAACCCACGACTCCAAGCGGCCTTCTTTTCCGTGGGGATTGCCAGTGCGGATGTGGTGCAATCCAAGCTGTTTTCAAATCCTACTGTTGCGCTCTCGCCTCGTATCCCCGATAGCCTTGGACCCACAAAATTTGAAGCGAGTGTTGCGCAAAACATTGTCGAACTGTGGCAGATTCCCCTCCGCACGCGCGAAGCCGAACGCAATCGTGACCAAGCGATTTTTGCGCTTGCCCGGGAAGTCAATACTCTCGTCCTGGACGCCAAAGCGGCGTATTTCCGTGCCCTCAAGGCAGACCGTGAACAGGCACTCGTCCAGGAAAATATGGCCATCGCCAAGCAATTAGCAGACCTTGCCGTCATGCGAGAAGAAGCAGGCGTCGGCAGTATCGTTGATATCAATCTCGCCCGCTCTGAACTGCTGAAGGTCGAGCTCTCTCTGAAGACCGCCGCCTTCTCTCGCCTTGAAGCCCGAGCCACGTTAGCCAAACTCCTCGGGCTCACTACTCCTCCTCAAGACTTGCAGCTCACCGATACCCTCCCGGAGGCACCCCAGTGGTCCCTCTCATTTGAGCGCCTCATGGAACTTGCGCGGGCGTCGCGGTTTGATCTGAAAGCAGCAACACAGGCCGTGCAGGCAGCCGAGGCGCGCCTTGCTCTTGAGAAGCGCAAAATGTTTCCGTCCCTTGAAGTCGGCGGTGTGCGTGACGCTGAGGACCGCTCGGGGCCATCGGTTGCGTTTGTACTGCCACTCTTTGACCAGAATCAAGCCCGCGTCGCTCGCGCGACGTATCAGGTTCAGCAAGCGGAGAAAACCCTTGATGCCCTCTTGCGAGAACTTACCCAAGATATCCGCGTCAGCCATGAGCGTGCCCGCACGGCGTGGGAGACAAGCCGCTTCTATCGCGAGGAACTGTTGCCCTTACGAGAAACCAGCTTGACGGTCTCGCGAGAAGCCTACGAAGCTGGCCGGGCGTCGTTTCTCCAGGTATTGGAAGCCGAACGCACGCTCTTAGAGTCTCGTGCAGGCTACGTCGAGGCCTTGCAAAACTCTGCCACGGCGGTGGTCGAGCTTGAACGCATCACCGGACAATCAGTGCAGCAGATTTTTTTAGAGGTTCCCCCCCAGAAGGGTGCGGTTCCTCTCCACCCCTCTGGTTCTGCTACAGGCTCCAAAGAGGATACAGACCCATGCAACGACAGATGGTGACGATCGTGATTGCGCTCCTGGTCGGGTTTAGCCTGAGCAGTATCGCGCAGCACTACACAAAGGGTGCAGCTCCGCCTCCTGCAGAAAAGGCAAGCGAGGAGGAAGCACCAGTCCACCACGAAAAAGGTCTCGTCTCCCTGTCCCCAGGAGCCGTGAAAGAAGCAGACATTACACTGGCAACGGCACGCGGTGGCGAGCTCGAACAAGTGCTCACCCTCCCTGGAGAGATTGCCCTCAACGCGGACCGCGTCGTCCATATCGTTCCGCGCGTGGGTGGTCTCGTGCGGCGGGTGGATAAAACGCTGGGGGAGGAGGTGCGCGCTGGAGAAGTCATGGCGGTCTTAGAAAGCCGCGACCTCGCCGAAGCAAAAGCGGCTTACCTGGCAGCACAAGGACGCCTTGCCTTAGCGCATGTCACCTTAGCAAGTGCTGAGGGCTTACGGGCGAAGAAAATCCTTCCGGGGCTCGAATACCAGGGCATCAAGCGCGATTTTAATAATGCAGAAATCGAGCTCCGTACGGCAGAACAAAAGCTCCATGCCTTGGGGTTAAGCGCTGAGGAGATTGGGCAAATCACCCAGAAAAAGAGCGCGGCATTTTCGCTCTACGAGCTGCGTGCGCCGTCTGCGGGCACCCTGATTGAGAAGCACCTGACCTTAGGGGAAGTGGTCGAGAGTAATAGTGATATCTTTGTCATCGCGGACCTCTCGACCGTCTGGGCCAATGTGACCGTCTATGCCCAGGACACGCCCCGTATTACTCCCGGTCAGTCCGTGCATATTCAGACCGAAGGCTTTCCCATCGAAGCGACGGGAAAGATTTCGTACATTAGCCCCCTCGTCGATGAGTCGACCCGCACCACGCGCGCCCGCGTGCTCATTCCCAATGACAAACAGGTCTGGAAGCCTGGGATGTTTGTCTCCGCGCGCGCAGTGCTGAAAGCCGAGCCCGTGCGCGTGCTCGTTCCCAATGACGCCCTGCAAATGGTGAATAATCAGTCAGTCGTCTTTGTGCCCGTAGGCGAGGCGTTCAAAGCCCAGCCGGTGACGGTGGGACGAGCCAACAAAAGCATGTCACAGATTGTTGCGGGCCTTGAGCCGGGAGACCCCTATATTGCCAAGGGCGCGTTCATACTCAAGGCCGAACTCGGCAAAGAAGAAGGCGGACATGAGTAGAAAGCGCGCATGACGACACGAGGCATATCCATATGATTCGGTCCATTCTTCAGTTTGCGATTCGTCAGCGACTTCTCGTGGTGCTCCTGGCAATGGGCATAGCCGCGCTGGGGGTCTGGAGCTTTTCCCGGCTGCCTATTGATGCCGTGCCCGATATCACCAACGTTCAGGTGCAAATCAACACGAGTGTTACAGGCCTCTCTCCACTAGAGATTGAGCAACGCATCACGTTTCCTATCGAGTCGGCGATGGTTGGGCTTCCCCGCGTAGAACAGGTACGCTCGCTCTCACGCTATGGTTTGTCTCAAGTCACCATTGTCTTTTACGACGGCACCGATCTGTACCATGCGCGCCAACTCGTTAATGAACGCCTGGCCGAGGCCCGGGGGAATTTGCCGGAAGGTGTTGGCGAGCCAGTCATGGGGCCGATTTCGACCGGACTGGGAGAAATTTACATGTGGTCTCTAGAGGCCACGGGCGTGAAGGCGGACGGCACGGCCTATTCCCCAATGGACCTCAGGGAAATGCAAGACTGGATTGTGCGCCCACAACTGCGCACCGTGCCCGGGGTGACGGAAGTCAACAGTATCGGTGGTTACGAGAAGCAGTATCATGTGACACCGACGCCAACAAAGCTGATGGCCTACGGCATTTCCTTTCGCGAGTTCTTTGAGCGTATCGCCGAAAATAACCGTAACGTGGGCGCTGGCTACATCGAGCACAAGGGTGAGCAATACCTCATTCGCGCAACAGGCTTAGTGCGCAGTATCGAGGACATTCAAAACATCGTCGTTGGGTCTCGTGACGGCGTGCCCATCTCCGTTAAGGACGTGGCCACGGTGGATCTGGGAAAAGAGCTACGCACCGGAGCGGCAACCACAAACGGGAAAGAAACCGTTATCGGCACGGCTATCATGCTCTTTGGCGAGAACAGCCGCACGGTCTCCCGTGCGGTCGATGCAAAAATACGACAGATGAAGAAGACCCTGCCGCCCAACGTGCAGGCCCGCACGCTCTATGACCGCACCTATCTTGTCGATGCCACGCTCCACACTGTGGAAAAGAACCTCGTGGAAGGCGCCATCCTCGTTATTGTGATTCTTTTTCTCCTTCTGGGAAACTTTCGTGCGGCGTGTATCGTCGCCCTCGCGATTCCGCTGTCTATGCTTTTTACTATCACGGGCATGGTGCAGAACGACATTAGCGGGAACCTCATGAGCCTCGGCGCGATTGATTTTGGCATCATCATCGACGGCGCGGTGGTCATCGTCGAAAACGTCATCCGCCATCTCGGGGAAGCGCAGCACCGCCTTGGGCGACGACTCACGATGAGTGAGCGTATCGATATTACCCTGAGCTCGACGACCGAGGTTGCCCGTCCGACGGCCTTTGGGGTGGCAATTATCATGATTGTCTACCTGCCAATTCTGACCCTCACTGGGATCGAAGGAAAGATGTTCCGCCCGATGGCAGAAGTCGTGCTCCTGGCACTCGCAGGGGCGCTCTTGTTTTCCTTCACGACCATTCCTGCCCTGTGCGTATTAGGGCTCGGCGGGAACATCGCTGAGGAAGAAAATATCTTTCTACGAACAGTGAAACGGTATTACGAACCGCTGCTACATCTCGCGCTCCGCTCTCGGACGCAAATAGCTACCGGAGCGGGCGTGCTCGTGACGCTTACGCTTGTGGTCGCATTGCGACTGGGCAGTGAATTTGTGCCGCGTCTCGGTGAAGGAGCGTTAGCCCTCCAGCCGAGCCGCATTCCAAGTATCAGCCTCACCACCAGTGTGGAGATGCAAGAACGGGTAGAACACGTATTGCTGGAACACTTTCCGGACGAAATCGCCCGTATCTTTGCCCGCACCGGCACGGCGGAAGTCGCCACAGACCCGATGGGTCCGAATGTCTCTGATACCTACATCATGCTGCATCCTCCGGAGCAGTGGACACAGGCCCATGACCAAGAGGAATTAGCAGAGGCCATCGAGAAGGTCCTGAAAGACCTGCCCGGGCAGACCTATGAGTTCAGTCAACCCATTGAGCTACGCTTTAATGAACTCATCGCCGGGGTGCGAGCAGAACTGGCGGTGAAAATCTTTGGCGATGACCTGCAAAAGCTTCTCACTACCGGAAATCAAGTGGCGGGGGTGCTGAATACTATTTCCGGCGCGGCAGATGTCAGAGTAGAGCAGGTGAGTGGTCTACCGGTCCTGACGCTAGATATCGACCGAGCGGCCATTGCCCGCTATGGCCTCAATGTCTCTGATGTCCAGAACATTGTCGAAATCGCCATCGGCGGAAAATCCGCAGGAGAAGTCTTTCAAGGAGACCGCCGCTTTGCCCTCGTGGTGAGAATGCCGGAGGACCTTCGCTTAGACTTGGCCGAGCTCGAGCGCTTACCCATTCCCTTGCCAGCCCAGGACGCAGGAAAGGCCGGGGTGAAATTAGCAAAGGATAAAGACGAAGGGGCGCGGGCTGCCTATATCCCCCTCTCGCGGGTGGCCCATATTGAGGTCCAAGAAGGACCAAATCAGATTAGCCGAGAGAATGGGAAACGCCGCATTGTGGTCTCGGCCAATGTGCGGGGGCAGGACATTGGCTCCTTTGTCCAAGCGGCCCAGCAAAAGATGGCCACGGCGGTAAAGATTCCTGAAGGCTATTGGATAACCTGGGGTGGACAGTTTGAAAACCTTATGGCCGCTCGCAAACGGCTTATGGTGGTGGTGCCACTCGCACTCTTTCTCATTTTTCTGCTGCTCTTTGCGACGTTCCATTCCGTGCGGTTTGCCCTGCTGGTTTTTACAGGAGTGCCGCTGGCGCTCACGGGTGGGGTGTTCTCGCTCTGGTTGCGCCATCTGCCCTTTACCATTTCAGCGGGCGTCGGGTTTATCGCCCTCTCTGGCGTGGCGGTCTTAAATGGCCTCGTGCTCGTGAGCTTTATTCGTCAGCTCCGAGACGAAGGGGTACCAGTAGAAGAGGCCGTGGTGCAGGGGTGTCTGCGGCGGCTTCGTCCAGTGCTCATGACTGCGCTCGTGGCCTCGCTGGGGTTTGTTCCAATGGCGCTGGCTACCAGCATGGGGGCAGAGGTGCAGCGTCCCCTCGCGACGGTCGTCATTGGTGGCATTCTGAGTAGCACGCTCCTCACCTTACTTGTCCTCCCCGCTATCTATGCCTGGTTTGACCGGGAGAACACGAGCAACCCAGAAAACGCGGAGACAGAAAATTCTTTCTCCGAAGACTCAACAGAACAAGCACAAACACAAAGGAAGCTCTCATCTTATGAAACATGGACACAGTGATACTCCGGCGAGTCTCAACAAGGGTCGTCTGCGACTTGTCTTTGGACTGACCTCTGTTTATCTCGTGGTGGAAGTTATCGCGGGACTATTCACCCACAGCTTGGCGCTCCTGGCGGACGCGGGGCACATGCTCACAGACGTGGCGGGGTTAGGCTTGGCGTTACTGGCGATTACCTTTGCCGAGCGCCCCGCAACACCGAAACACACCTACGGCTATTACCGCGTGGAAATTCTTGCCGCCTTGACCAACACCGTCGTGCTCATCGGGGTCTCTCTCTACATTCTGTATGAAGCCTATCAACGACTCGCTCAGCCGCCCGAAGTATCGAGTAAGACGATGCTCATCGTGGCAACGCTCGGCCTGGTGGTGAATATTGCCGGTGTCTTCATTCTGCGGGCAGGGGCCACGGAAAGTCTGAATTTGAAGGGAGCCTATTTTGAAGTGCTCTCCGACATGCTCACCTCCGTAGGTGTTATTATTGCTGCTGTTATTATGTGGACGACGGGATGGTATTACGCCGACCCTCTCATTTCAGCCGGGATTGGCTTGTTTATTCTTCCACGCACCTGGGTGCTACTACGCGAAGCGATTGGCGTGCTGCTGGAAGGGACTCCGAGTGATATCAATCTGTCAACGCTGCGGGAGTCTATGGGCACTATTCCGGGAGTCGCTGGGGTGCACGACTTGCATGTCTGGACCCTCACCTCTGGAATGAACGCCATGAGTGCCCATGTCGTCCGCTCCGATGAGGTTGGGCATGATACAGTGCTATCGGCCGTGCAACAGCGAGTGACGACAGACTTCAACATCGCCCATGTGACCGTGCAGGTGGAAACGCAGCGGTGTGCGGAGTCGGAGACTCATCTATGAGGCAGAAAGAA
>Ga0070741_10008422_pt1 | contig 20701 bp, 11 predicted proteins | sample Coa_R1_4_FD_66440 | JGI IMG/M metagenome (GOLD analysis project Ga0070741, IMG submission 66440) | Surface soil microbial communities from Centralia Pennsylvania, which are recovering from an underground coalmine fire - Coalmine... | ecosystem: Environmental > Terrestrial > Soil > Unclassified ...
CAGTCCAGGCGGCCCTCGTCTTTCGTGATGAGATGCGTGTAGGTGGCCTCGGCCTCATCTTGCAGCCGCGGCTCGATCTGGCGGGCGGCCCAGCGCGGCAAGGTGTCCACGAGCAGGCGAGCGCCCTGCGCCGCGAGGCGCGGTTCGAGCGTCTCGGCGTCGTCCTCTGGCGCGATGGGCAACGACTCCTGCGCCAAGATCGGTCCGGCGTCCATTCGCTCCTCGAGGAGGATGATGGAAGTGCCCGTGACCGTATCGCCGGCGAGCAGCGCGCCCTGGATCGGCGCCGGCCCACGATGGCGCGGCAGCAGGGAGGGGTGGACATTCAGACAGCCGAGCGGCGCGAGCTCCAGAACGGGCTGAGGTAGCAGGCGGGCGTAGGCGGCGACGACGATGACCTCCGGGGCCACAGCGGCTAGGCGCTGCTGGGTCTCGGGGTTGCGCAGCCCGCGGGGCTGGAGCAGGGGCAGCCCGCGCGCGCGGGCCAGCGTGGCGATGGGCGGAGGGGCGAGCTGCCGCCCCCGGCCCGCCGGCTTATCGGGCTGCGAGAGAACAAGCGCCACGTCGTGCCCCGCGGCAAGGAGCGCTTCCAACGTCGGCACCGCGAACTGGGGCGTGCCCATGAAGATGAGGCGCATAATCCTGCTTCGCCCTCGGCCGGTTTGATCTGGCTCTAGTATCGCGCGCCGGCCCGTGCCGCGTCACTGCCGGCGGCCCGCCGATTCGCTGGCGCCATCGGCGGCTCGCCGGCTGGCCGCCTGCCAGCGCGTGCCCTATAATCGCGGGGCGCGCGGCATGGCGGTGCGGCGGGCCGTACATTACGTCGGGGAGGGCGCCGATTAAGGCCGACGGGCTGGAGTACTATCCGAGCATCAAGGAGATGCCGGCGCACGACCGGCCCCGCGAGCGGCTGTACTATCAAGGGGCGGCGGCGCTCAAAGAAGAAGAGCTGATCGCCATCATCCTGCGCACGGGCATGCAGGGGCGCCCAGTGCTGGAGTTGGCGCGTGATCTGCTGCGCCACTACGGCGGCCTGGGCGGGCTAGCCCGGGTGGGCGCCACGGAGCTGCGGGGATTCAAGGGCCTCGGCCTGGCAAAAGCGGTCGAGCTACAGGCGGCGTTAGAGCTGGGGCGGCGCTTGGCGGGCCTGCACCCCGAGGCCCGCCCGCAGGTCCGGTCGCCCGCCGATCTAGCGAACCTGCTGATGCCAGAGATGATGTTCCTTGAGCAGGAGCATCTGCGCGTGGTGCTGCTCAATACGAAGAACCAGGTCCTGGCGGCGCCCACGGTCTACCGCGGCAGTCTGAACACCTCGGTCGTGCGCGTGGCCGAGCTGTTCCGCGAGGCGATTCGCCAGAACGCCGCGGCGCTTATCGTCGTACACAACCACCCGAGCGGCGACCCCACCCCCTCGAACGAGGACGTTCAGGTTACTCGCCAGATCGCCGAGGCCGGCCAGGTGCTCGACATCGATGTCCTCGATCACCTGGTCATCGGCCACCAGCGATACGTTAGTCTGAAGGAGCGAGGCCTCGGGTTCCGCGTGAGCTAGCCCCGCCGCGCCCGCGCTTCGAGCGACACGACAGGGAGAGGACTCGCCGATGTTCAACCCCCTCGACGGTCTGTTCGGCCTGCTCTCCCGCGACATTGGCATCGACCTCGGTACGGCCAACACGCTGGTGCTCGTGCGCGGCAAGGGCATCGTCGTGAACGAGCCGTCGGTGGTGGCGATCCACCGCAAGTCGCGGCGGGTGCTGGCCGTCGGCCGCGAGGCCAAGAAGATGTACGGCATCGCGCCGAAGGACATCCTGGTCATCCGGCCGCTCAAGGACGGCGTGATCTTCGACTTCGACGTCACCGAGCAGCTCCTGCGGCACTTCATCGAGAAGGCCCACGGCGACTACCCGTTTGGCCCCCGCGCGCGCGTCGTCGTCGGGATTCCCTCCGGGGTCACCGAGGTTGAGAAGCGGGCGGTCCACGACGCGACGATGAACGCCGGCACGCGGGAGGCCTGGCTCATCGAGGAGCCCATGGCGGCGGCGATCGGCGCGGGGCTGCCGATCACCGAGCCAGCGGGCTGCATGATCGTGGACATCGGCGGCGGCACGACCGAGGTCGCCGTGATCTCCCTGGGCGGCACCGTCGCTAGCCGCTCGATTCGCATCGCCGGCGACGAGATGGACCAGGATATCGTCAACTACATGCGCCAGCAGTTCAATTTGCTCATCGGCGAGCGGACGGCAGAAATGCTCAAGACGGGCATTGGCCGCGCCCTGCCGCCCGCGCCCGAGGACCGGCGGGGCGCGCTGGTACGGGGGCGAGACCTGCGGAGTGGCGCTCCCCGCGAGATCGAGGTAACCAACGCGCAGGTCGCGGAGGCCATCTCGGGCTCGGTACGCGCGATCAGCGACGCCGTGGCAGAAACTCTGGAGGAGACGCCGCCCGAACTGTTGGCCGATCTGATGGGCCGTGGTATCACACTAGCCGGGGGCGGTGCGCTCCTGCCTGGACTGCCGGAGCTGCTGGCACGGCGGGTCCAGATGTCGGTGCACGTGGCCGAAGAGCCACTCGGCTGCGTCGTGCGCGGCACCGGTCGCGTGCTGAACGAGCTGGACACGCTGCGGAAGGTGCTTCTGGAGCTGGGCAGCCCGCGGCTGTCCCGGATACGGTAGCGCTCGCGAACTCGCCGGGGATTCCTCAGGCCCCCGCCCTGACAGGTTGTTAGACATGCGGATGAAAGTGGTCGCGCGCCGTCCGGTCCCGCGCTGGCTTGCGGCCGGCCTGTTGCTGCTGGCCGCGACCCTGGTCGTGGTCCAGGGGCCAGGGGCCCGCGTCGAAGCGCTGGGCACCCGGCTGCTCTTGCCGTTGCAGGAGGCCGTCCGGAGCGCCATCAGCGGCACGCTGGGAACCGTGGCCACCATCCAGCAGGCGCGCCAGCTCCGCGAGCAGAACCTCGCCTACCGCGAGGAGATCGATCGCCTGCAGGCCGAGATGGTCGGGCTGCGCGAGCTAGAGCTGGAGAACCAGGACCTGCGCAACCTGTTGGGCCTGCGGCAGCAGGCCCCGCCGGGCGAGATGATCGCCGTGCGCGTCGTGGCGCGCGACCCGCTGCCGTTCGCGCAGGTGCTCGTGATCGACGGCGGCAGCGACCAGGGCGTGCGCGAGGACCTGCCGGTCCTAACCTGGCGCGGACTGGTCGGCCGCGTCATCGAGGTGCAGCCCACGTCGGCCCGCGTGCTCCTCGTAACCGATGCCAACAGCTCGATCAGCGGCCGCATCCAGAACCCCGACTCGCGCGCCACGGGCGTGATCCGCGGCCGCAACGACCAGTGGCTCCTGATGCAGTACCTACCGCAGCAGGAGCCGGTGCAAACGGGCGATCTGGTCATCACGTCGGGGCTGGGCGGCGTGTTCCCCGCGGGTCTGCCCATCGGGAAGGTGGCGCAGGTGCGGCGCCGCGACCAGGACCTCTTTCAGGAGGCGCTCGTGGAGCCCGTCGCACGCCTCGCCCACCTGGAACGCCTGTACGTACTGAAGACCGAGGCGCCATGAGCATCGCCAACATCCCGCGCTTCGGCTCGCTCGCGCCGGTGCGGCAGCAGCGCAGCCCAGCCCGCGACTTCGTCGTCGTCGGCCTGGCGCTGCTGGCGACGGCGCTTGCCCAGACGACTGCCGCGGCCTACCTGCCCCCGAACTGGGCGCGGCCCGATCTGGTGCTCATGGTGGCGCTCGCGTGGGCCTACCTGCGCGGCGGGGGGGAAGGCTTCCTGGCGGGAGTGATCGGCGGGCTGCTCCTCGATCTGTCGTCGAGCGTGCCGTTCGGGCTGCACGTGCTGGCCTACGGACTGGCGCTCTGGCTGGTAGGCAACGAGAACGGGCCCTTTGCGGCGAGCGCGCCAAGGCGGGTCGCGGGCGGGGTGATTGCGGCCGCGCTGGTCCACGGACTCGTGCTCGTCGTGATGCAGCTACGCGGCTGGGATGTCTGGTGGTCAGCAGCGCTCTTCCGCTCGCTGCTGCCGGCGCTAGCGCTCGATGCGGTGACCCTGGTAGCGTTCTACGCGCTGCTGCGGCGGCTGCCGGCGCCCGCGCCGGAGCCGTCGGGCCTGGGGAGCGACTAACGGCATGAGCACGAATGGGGAACGCCTGCGGCCTATGCCCGGGCGTGTGCGGCTCGTGGCGCTGGCGCTCACGGCGGCATTCGTGGGCCTTGGGCTCCAGGCCTGGCGACTCCAGGTGGTGCAGGGCCGTGCCTACCGGGAGCAGGCCGACTACAACCGCGTGCGGGTGAGCGCTATCCCGCCGATGCGCGGGGTGATCTACGACCGCAACGGCGTCATGCTCGCCGCGAACACCCCCTCGTTCGTGGTGTCCGTGGTGCCGGCCGACTTGCCACGGGAGCGCGAGCCGGGCGTAGCGCGGCGCCTCAGCGCGATCCTCGGCGTCGAGCAGGAGGACATCCAGGCGGCGCTGGACAAGGCGCGCGGCGCAGGCGACGCTTTCTCGCCGGTGGTGGTGCGGCGCGGGGTGGATGCGGACGCCGTGCAGCGTGTCGAGGAGCAGCACCCCCACCTCCCCGGCGTGGTCGTACAGCCTGAGCCGGAGCGCCGCTACCCCGAGGGCGCGCTGCTCGGCCACCTCCTCGGTTACGTCGGGCCGATTCCGGCCGAGCAGTACGAGCAGCAGCGGGTGCTGTGCGCGGGTATGGACGCCGAGCAGCGGCGCAAGGAGTGCTACGGCCCCACGGACCGAGTGGGCATCATCGGCCTCGAGCGGGAGTACGAGCGCGAGCTGCGGGGCGTGCCCGGCCAGCGGCTCAGCGAGGTGGATGTCTCCGGCCGCACCGTCCGCGAGCTCCGTGAGGAGCCGGCGGAGCCGGGCCTGAACCTGGTGCTGAACCTGGACGTGGAATTCCAGCGCGAGGTCGAGCGGATCCTCCGGGAGGGGCTGCACGCCTCGCCCTCCGGCGTCGCCATCGTGACGCGGCCGACTACGGGCGAGATCCTGGCGCTGGTGGCGCTGCCAGGTTATGACGACAACGTGTTCGTTGAGCAGGGCCACGACGCCGAGATCGAGGCCCTGCTGGCCGACCCGAACCGGCCGCTGTTCAACCGCGCCCTGTCGGGGCAGTACCCGCCCGGCTCGACGTTCAAGCTGGTGACCGGCGCGGCCGCGCTCCACGAGCGCATCGCGGACCGCAACACCATCATCGAGAGCAAGGGTGCCATCCTGGTGCCCAACGAGTTCGACCCGAAGCAAATGCAGCGCTTTCCGGACTGGGCGGTGCTCGGGCGCATGAACTTCGTGCAGGGCCTCGCGAAATCGTCGGACGTGTACTTCTACTACCTGGGCGGCGGATTCGAGGGCTTCCAGGGCCTTGGCAACGAGCGACTGGCCACCTACGCCCGGGAGTTCGGCTTCGGCGCGCGGACGGGCATCGATCTACCCGGCGAGGCCGAGGGGATCGTGCCCGACGAGAACTGGAAGAAGGAGGCGCTCGGCGAGCGCTGGGTAAAAGGCGACACTTACAACATGTCGATCGGCCAGGGATACGTGGCAGCCACGCCGCTGCAAGTCGCCACGGCCACCAACGTCTTCGCCAACGGCGGCACGCTGTACCGGCCGCGGCTGGTGAAGGCGCTTGTGAACCAGGAGGGGCGCACGGTACGCGAGTTTGGCCCGGAGAAGATTCGCACGCTGCCGTTGGCGCCCGAGCAGTGGGCGTTGCTGCGCGAGGGCATGGAGGCGGGCTACAGCGACGTGCTGCTACGCAACGAGCGCATACCCGGCCTGCGACTCGCCGGCAAGACGGGGACCGCCGAGTTCTACGGTCCCCGCAACCAGAAAGGGGAGCTGCCAACTCACGCCTGGTACACGGGTTTCGCGCCGGCCGACAAGCCGGAGATCGCGGTGACGGTGTTCGTGGAGCTGGGCAGCGGCAGCAACGAGGCCGCCCCCATCGCCAGCAAGATCTTCCGCAAATACTTTAACATTCCGGACGCGCCGCCCCCGCCCACAGCCGGGCCGCGCCCACTGGCGCCCGCGGTGCCCGCCGCTCCCGCGCCGCGCCCGGGCTCGGCCGCGCCCAGCCCCGCGGCCGCCCAGCCGGCTAATCCCGGGGCAAGCCCCGCGCCCGCCGAGGCGCCGCCGCTCCAGCCTGGCAACGCCGGCGGCGCGTCCAACGCCCCGCCGTCGAACACCGGGGGGAGCCAACCCGCGCCCGCCGCGCCCGCTGTACCGGCGCCGCCTGCCCCGGCGGCCGTTCCAGCCGCGCCGGCCGCCCCGCCCGAGCGCCCGATTCCGGCGGCGCCCACGCTGGGGCCGCGCGTGGGTGCCGCGCCAGCGGCGCGGAACGCCTCGGCCCAGGGCGTGGTCGGCGCGGCGAGCCCGTAGGAGCCGCCATGCACGCGCCCCTTTGGCGGCGGCTCGATCCCTGGCTGCTGCTCGTCGTGCTCACGCTGGTCGGGTACGGGCTGGTGCTCGTACACAGCGCCACCTACCTGCCGGAAGAGAGCGGCCGCTGGCCGCTCAGTAGCTGGGCGATGCGGCAGGGGTTATACGCAGCCATCGGCCTCTCGGCGATGGCCACCCTGGCCTTCGTGGATTACCGCTGGTACCGCACGCTCGCCTATCCGCTCTACCTGGCCAGCCTAGCGGGGCTGGCGCTCGCGCTCGTCATTGGTCACGGCCAGGAGGACTACGGCGCCCAGCGCTGGCTCGCCCTCGGGCCGATCGCTGTCCAGCCGTCCGAGCCCGCCAAGCTATTCCTGATCCTCGCACTGGCGCGCTTCTTCGGCGATAGCCCCGGCGAGACGCCATCGCTGCGCCGCGTGCTGGCGTCGCTCACGCTGGTGGGCTTGCCGGTCGGGCTCGTCTACCTCCAGCCGGACCTCGGCACCGCGCTCTCGTTCCTGGCGATCTGGGCGGGAATCTTGCTGATGGCGGGCACGCGCTTTCTTTATTTGTTCGGGCTTGGCCTCACGAGCGTCCTCGCCGCGCCGCTGGTGTGGGTTTCGCTCCGCGATTACATGCGCCAGCGCGTGCTCATCTTCCTGCACCCGGAAAGCGATCCCTTCGGCGCCGGCTACAACATCCTGCAGGCGAAGATCAGCATCGGCTCGGGGGGGTTGTGGGGCCGCGGACTGATGAACGGCACGCAGACCCAGCTCCGTTACCTGCGGGTGGCGCACAGCGACTTCATCTTCTCGGTGCTGGCGGAAGAGCTGGGACTGGTCGGTGTGCTGGCGTTGTTCGCGCTTTTCCTGCTGCTCCTGTACCGCTTGCTGCACGTGGCGGAGCGGGCGCGCGACGACTTCGGGCGGCTCCTAGCGACGGGCGTGGCGGCGATGCTGGGATTCCAGGCGATCGTGAACGTGGGCGCCAACCTGACGCTCCTGCCTGTGGCGGGCATCCCGCTGCCGTTCATCAGCTCGGGCGGCAGCGCCCTCATCACGAACCTCGCCGCCCTCGGCATCGTGCAGAGCGTGCTCCTTTACCGGCTCCGCTTTCGGTATTAGCCCAGCTCGGTTGGGACCGGGGCCCGTGTGGGCCACGAGCGACGAGCCGTGCGGCCGAGCAGGGCGGCGGCCGGCGTGGTATGCTTGGAGTTACGCTTGTAACCGGGGTGGCGGCGCACTACAATGGTTGTTGTCTAGGAAGTATTGCGCCTGGGGGGAGTGTCTGCCCCAGCCGCTCGCTCCACAGCGGGCGCGCAAGCGCCCCATACTACACCCCTCGTGCGGCTCGGGAGCCACCGGTCGCCGTAGGGGATTTTGTCCTGTGCGAAGCTACACGCTCTCCTGATCTGCTTCGCATTGCACCTAGGGCCCTAGCTAGGTGGGGATTGAAACGAACGAACGAACGAGCGAACCACGAACGAGCGCGCTAGCAGCGGAGGTACGTCGCATGGCTATTGCCCCGGCTTTCTCGCGAGCCGTCACCGCGCGGCAGAACCGCCAGAACTTCGCCAGCATCGGGGAAGTCCAGCCAATTCCTAATCTCATTAAGATTCAGCAGCAGTCCTTCCAGTGGTTCCTAGACGAGGGCTTGCGCGAGCTGTTCGCCGAGATCTCGCCCATTCAGGACTTCACTGGCAAGAACATGGAGCTAGAGCTGGCGGTGCAGGGCCCCGGCGGCGAGCCCGGCTACAGCTTCGGCGAGCCGAAGCTGTCCGAGGAGGAGTGCCGAGATCGCGACGCGACGTTCGCGGCGCCGCTGCGGGTCCGCATGCGGCTCACGATCAAGTCAGGCGAGGCGGCCGGCGAGATCAAGGAGCAGGAGATCTTCATGGGGGACTTCCCCATGATGACCGCCAACGGGACCTTCGTCATCAACGGCGCCGAGCGCGTGGTGGTGAGCCAGCTCGTGCGCTCGCCGGGCGTCTACTTCACCGTGGACGAGGACCCCTCCAGCGGCCGCCCGCTCTGCCAGGGCAAGCTGATTCCGAGCCGCGGCGCCTGGCTGGAGTTCGAGACCAGCAACAAGGACGTGCTTTACACGAAGGTCGACCGCAAGCGGAAGATCCCGATCACCACGCTGCTGCGGGCCGTGGCCGCGGTATCACCCGGCTCGGCGCTGGGCAAGGGCACGAACGAGGAGCTGCTCGCGCTGTACGAGGCGGTGGACGACAATCCCGATCACCGCTACATGCAGGCGACGATTGACCGCGACAACACGCAGAACGCCCAGGAGGCGCTGCTGGAGTTCTACCGCCGCCTGCGGCCGGGCGACCCGCCTAACCCCGAGAACGCAAAGACGCTGCTCAACTCGCTGTTCTTTAATTTCCGCCGCTACGACCTGGGCCGCGTGGGCCGCTACAAGCTGGACAAGCGGCTACGGCTGGACGTGCCGATCAGCCAGCGCATCCTGACGGCGGACGACCTGATCGAGATCGTGCGGGAGATGATCCGGCTGAACAACGGCCACGGGCGCCCCGACGACATCGACCACTTGGGCAATCGGCGCGTGCGCGCGGTGGGCGAACTGATCCAGAACCAGTTCCGCGTCGGGCTCCTCCGCATGGAGCGCGTGGTCAAGGAGCGCATGTCCATCACCGACCCGGCGATGGCCACGCCGAGCAGCCTGGTCAACATCCGGCCCGTGGTGGCCGCGATGCGCGAGTTCTTCGGCGGCAGCCAGCTCTCGCAGTTCATGGACCAGACGAACCCGCTGGCCGAGCTGACCCACAAGCGGCGCCTTTCGGCGCTGGGCCCGGGCGGGCTCAGCCGCGACCGCGCGGGCTTCGAAGTCCGCGACGTGCACCACAGCCACTACGGCCGCATCTGCCCCATCGAGACGCCTGAAGGCCCGAACATCGGCCTTATCGGTAGCCTGGCGACGTACGGGCAGATCAACGACTACGGCTTCATCGAGACGCCGTACCGCCACGTGGTGCATGAGGTGGAGAATCGCCCCGAGGAGACGACTGGCCGCGTCCTGCGCGAAAAGGTGGTGGACCCGACGACGGGGGAGGTCGTGGCCGACGCGGGCACGAGGATTGATGCGAAGCTGGCCGACCGGCTGGGAGCGCTGGCCGACACCGTGCGCAAGCTGCGAATCCAGCCTGTCGTAACGAACCAGATCGACTTCCTGACGGCCGACGAAGAGGACCGCTACACCATCGCGCAGGCCAACGTGGCGCTAAACCCGGACGGCACGTTCGTGGATGAGCACGTGCCCGCGCGCCACGGCGAGCGGTTCCTCGTGGAGAGCCCGGAGCGCATTGACTACCTGGACGTATCGCCGAAGCAAACGGTGAGCGTCGCGGCGGCGCTGATCCCCTTTCTGGAGCACGACGACGCGAACCGCGCGCTCATGGGCGCGAACATGCAGCGCCAGGCGGTGCCGCTGCTGCTGCCCGAGGCGCCGCTGGTGGGCACCGGCATGGAGGTGCAGACGGCGCAGGACTCGGGGCACGTGGTGCTGAGCCTGACGGACGGCGTGGTCGTCTCGGTGGACGGCCAGCACATCGTCGTGCGCGACCCCGAGGGCCAGACGCACGCCTACCGCATGCGGAAGTTTATCCGCACGAACCAGGGCACCTGCATGAACCAGCGGCCCATCGTCGTGAAGGGCCAGCGGGTGGTGGCGGGGCAGGCGCTGGCCGATAGCTCGTCTACGGAGCGGGGCGAGCTGGCGCTCGGCCAGAACGTGCTGGTGGCGTTCATGTCGTGGGAAGGCTCGAACTTCGAGGACGCGATCATCGTCTCGGAGACGATGGTGCAGGCCGACAAGTTCACCTCGATCCACATTGAGAAGCACGAGGTGGAGGCCCGCGATACGAAGCTCGGTCCGGAGGAGATTACCCGCGACATCCCGAACGTTGGCGAGGACACGCTGCGGAATCTCGACGAGAACGGGATCATCCGCATCGGCGCGGACGTGAAGCCGGGCGACATCCTGGTGGGCAAGATCACGCCGAAGGGCGAGACCGAGCTAACGGCGGAGGAGCGCCTGTTGCGCGCAATCTTCGGCGAGAAGGCGCGCGAGGTAAAGGACACGTCGCTGCGTGTGCCGCACGGCGAGCGCGGCAAGGTGGTGGACGTGCGCGTGTTCGAGCGCGATGCCCACACAGAGCTGCCGGCGGGCGTGAACAAGCTGGTCCGGGTCAGCATCGCCCAGAAGCGGAAGATCTCCGAGGGCGACAAGATGGCGGGGCGCCACGGCAATAAGGGCGTCATCGCCCGCATCCTGCCGGTCGAGGACATGCCGTTCCTGCCCGACGGGCGGCCGGTGGAGATCATCCTGAGCCCAATCGGCGTGCCGTCGCGCATGAACGTCGGCCAGATCCTGGAGACGCACCTGGGGTGGGCCGCGGCGGCGCTGGGGGTGAGCTTCTCGACCCCGGTGTTCGACGGCGCCAGCGAGGACGACATCCGCGCGGCGCTGGAGAAGGCCGACCTGCCAAGCGACGGCAAGATCACGCTGTTCGACGGCCGCACGGGCGAGCCGTTCGACCAGCCGGTGACGGTGGGCCAGATCTACATGCTGAAGCTGGTTCACCTGGTGGAGGACAAGATCCACGCCCGCTCGACGGGGCCGTACTCGCTGATCACGCAGCAGCCGCTCGGCGGCAAGGCGCAGTTCGGCGGCCAGCGCTTCGGCGAGATGGAGGTGTGGGCGCTGGAGGCCTACGGCGCGGCGCACACGCTCCAGGAGATCCTCACGGTGAAGTCGGACGACGTGGTCGGTCGCGTGAAGACCTACGAGGCGATCGTCAAGGGCGAGGACATCTTCCAGCCGGGTGTGCCGGAGTCGTTCAAGGTGCTCGTGAAGGAGCTGCAGAGCCTCGGCCTGGCGGTCGAGGTGCTGAACGAAGAGGAAGAGGGCGTACCGTTCGTTGAGGACGTGTCGACGACGGACGTGCTCCGCGCGATGAACATCAACATCTCGGGCTTCGAGCGCGGCGACGACCTGGAGTAAAGAGGATGGCGGTTATGCGGCAGCGCGTGTACGCGCTGCCGCATAACCCGGTGTCCCGGGAGTAAAGATGCTAGAAGTCAATCATTTCAATGCCGTTCGGATCACGCTGGCGTCGCCCGAGCAGATCCGGTCGTGGTCGCGCGGCGAGGTCACCAAGCCCGAGACGATCAACTACCGGACGCTCAAGCCCGAGCGCGACGGCCTGTTCTGCGAGCGCATCTTTGGGCCGACGAAGGACTGGGAGTGCTCCTGCGGCAAGTACAAGCGGGTGCGCTACAAGGGCATCATTTGCGACAAGTGCGGCGTCGAGGTGACGCGCGCCAAGGTGCGCCGCGAGCGTATGGGCCACATCGAGCTGGCTTCGCCGGTGAGCCACATCTGGTTCGTGAAGGGCACGCCCAGCCGCATCGGGCTCCTGCTCGACGTGACGCCGCGCACGCTGGAGCAGGTGCTGTACTTCGCCAAGTACATCATCACCGACGTAAACGAAGAGGCGCGCGAGCGGGCCATCCGCCAGGTGGAGGCCGACCGCGACGCGAAGATCCGCGCGGCCGAGGAGGCCGCCGAAGAGCGCATGGGCGAGCTGACCGGCGGCGGCGAGGAGGAGCGCGCCGAGCTGGAGCAGCAGGCTGCCGTGGAGTCGGCGCGGCGCGCCGAGGAGATGCGCGAGCGCATCGCGGCGGTCGAGGATGAGGCGGCCCGTGTGCGGGAAGAGCTGGAGAGTTACGAGAACGAGGCGGCCCCGCACGACATCCGCATGGAGAGCCTGGACTGGACCATCGTCGAGGAAGACGCGATGGTGCGGCCAGACTACCTCGACGAGCTGGAAGACCGCGTCCGCGAGTACCGCGAGCGGCTGGAGACGGACGCGCGATTGGCGGACGAGCGCGCCCAGCAGCACGTCGTGGATCGCACCGAGGCGCGGCAGGACCTGAACACCGAGCAGCAGTCGCAGATCCAGGGCAAGCTGGCGAGCGAGATCGACAAGATTCGAGCCGAGGCCGACGCCCGCATCGCGAAGATCGAGGCGATCAAGCCGCTGCAGACGCTCACCGAGGGCGAGTACCGCGAGCTGGTGGAGAGCTGCGGCCGCATCTTCAAGGCGGGCATGGGCGCCGAGGCGGTACGCGAGCGCCTGAAGGTCATCAACATGGAGGAGTTGGCCAACGAGCTGCGCGCCGAGACGCGCTCGTCGTCGGGCCAGCGCCGCAAGAAGGCGACCAAGCGGCTGCGCATCGTCGAGGCGTTCCGCAAGTCGGGCAACCGCCCCGAGTGGATGATCCAGACGATCCTGCCGGTGCTGCCGCCGGACCTGCGCCCGATGGTGCAGCTCGACGGCGGCCGCTTCGCCACCAGCGACCTGAACGACCTGTACCGCCGCGTGATCAACCGGAACAACCGCCTCAAGCGGCTGCAGGAGCTAGGAGCGCCCGAGATCATCGTGCGCAACGAGAAGCGCATGCTCCAGGAGGCCGTCGACTCGCTGATCGACAACGGCCGCCGCGGGCGCGCCGTGTCGGGGTCGAGCAACCACAAGCTGAAGTCGCTCTCCGACATGCTGAAGGGCAAGCAGGGGCGCTTCCGCCAGAACCTGCTCGGCAAGCGCGTGGACTACTCGGGCCGCTCGGTGATCGTCGTCGGCCCGGACCTAAAGCTGCACCAGTGCGGCCTGCCGAAGCGCATGGCGCTCGAGTTGTTCAAGCCGTTCGTGATGCGCAAGCTGGTGGACAAGCAGTACGCGCACAATATCAAGAGTGCGAAGCGCATCGTCGAGCGCGTGCGCGACGAGGTATGGGACGTCCTCGAAGAGGTGATCCACGAGCACCCGGTGCTGCTCAACCGCGCGCCGACGCTCCACCGCCTGGGCATCCAGGCGTTCGAGCCGACGCTCATCGAGGGCAGTGCCATTCAGATCCACCCGCTCGTCTGCGCGGCGTTCAACGCCGACTTCGACGGCGACCAGATGGCGGTGCACGTGCCGCTCTCGGCAGCGGCGAAGCGCGAAGCGTACGACCTGATGCTGTCCACGAACAACCTGCTGCAGCCGTCGAACGGCGAGCCGATCACGGCGCCAACACTCGACATGGTGCTCGGCTGCTACTACCTGACGCTGATCCGGTCGGGCCTGCAGGGTGAAGGGCGGATCTTCGCCAACCCCGACGAGGCGCGCCTAGCGCACGAGCTGGGGCAGATCCAGCTCCAGGCGTCCATCCAGGTGCGCGTGCCCGAGCCCGCGGCGGCGAACGGCAACGGCCACGCCAACGGCAATGGCAATGGCCATCACTACGGCGAGCTGGTGAGCACCAGCGTGGGGCGGCTGATCTTTAACGAGGCCATCAACGAGGCGCTGCTGGAGGCGGGCGCCGAGCCCACGCCGTACCTCAACGAGACGATGGACAAGGGCAGCCTGAAGCGGCTGGTCGCCACGCTCATCCGGCAGTACGGCAACCGCGTGACCGCGAACGTGCTCGACGCGATCAAGCACCTGGGCTTCGAGTACGCGACGCGCTCGGGCATCACGATCGCCATTGAGGACATCAAGGTGCCCGCGCGCAAGGCGGAGATGCTGGCCGAGGCGGACGCCGACGTGGCGCGCATCGAGCGCGACTACCGCCGCGGCCTCATCACCGAAGAGGAGCGCTACAACGACGTCGTGCAGGTGTGGACGAAGGCCAAGGAGGACATCACCGAGGCCGTGAGCGACGCACTCGATCCGTACGGCTCGGTGAGCATGATGGCCCGCTCGGGGGCCAAGGGTAACGTGCAGCAGATCGCTCAGATGGCCGGCATGCGCGGCCTGATGGCCGACCCGTCGGGCCGCATCATTGAGCTGCCGATCCGCTCGTCGTTCCGCGACGGGCTAACCGTGCTCGAGTACTTCCTGTCCACGCACGGCGCCCGCAAGGGCCTCGCCGACACCGCCATCCGGACGGCGGACTCGGGGTACCTCACCCGCCGCCTGATCGACGTGGCGCAGAACATCATCGTCTACGACGAGGACTGCGGCACGGAGAGCGGCATCCTGATCTACGACCTGGCCGATCCCGAGCTGCGGGCCGGCCGCCTGGACCAGCTCGTGGGCCGGGTGACGGCGCAGCCGGTCATCCACCCCGAGACGGGCGAAATCGTCGTGGACGCCAACGAGGAGATCGACGAGGAGAAGCGCGACCAGATCGCCGCGTCGGGCGTTACGGCGCTCACGATCCGCTCGCCGCTCTCCTGCGAGTCGCGGCACGGGGTGTGCCAGCGCTGCTACGGCTGGCACCTGGGCACGCGGCGCATGGTGCGCATCGGAGACGCCGTGGGCATCGTCGCCGCCCAGTCGATCGGCGAGCCGGGCACGCAGCTCACCATGCGGACGTTCCACATGGGCGGCGTCGCGGGCCTGGACATCACGAGCGGCCTGCCGCGTGTGGAAGAGCTGTTCGAGGCGCGCGTGCCGAAGGGCAAGGCGATCCTCAGCGAGATCGACGGCGTGGTCGAGATCCAGCGCCGCGAGGACCAGCGCGTCATCCGGGTGGTGTCGCAGGAGACCTACCGCGACGAGCACGAGCTACCGCCGGGGGCAGAGCTGAAGGTGCGCGCCGACGACTGGGTGCAGAAGGACCAGGAGCTGGCCGAGGTCGACGGCCATCCCATTCTCGCCGCGCTCGCCGGGCGCGTCGAGGTGAGCGATAACCTGGTCGTCGTGGTGGCCGAGGAGCGCGAGGAGCGCGAGTACCCGGTGCCGTCGGCGGCGCGCATCCGCCCGAATATCGAGACCGGCGCGCGGGTGACGGCGGGCGAGCAGCTCACCGAGGGCGCGCGCGATCCGCAGGAGATCCTGAGCATCCAGGGGCGCGATCCCGTGCAGCGGTATCTGGTCGACCAGATCCAGGACGTGTACCGCTCGCAGGGCGTGACGATCAACGACAAGCACGTCGAGATCATCGTCCGCCAGATGCTCCGCCGCCTGCGCGTGGACATCGCGGGCGACACGGATCTCCTGCCCGGCGAGCTGGTGGACCGCTTCGAGTACGAGGACAAGAACCGCCAGGTGCTGGCCGAGGGCGGCGAGCCGGCGACGGCCAAGCCGGTGCTGCTCGGCGTGACAAAGGCCTCGCTGAACACGGACAGCTTCCTGGCGGCGGCGTCGTTCCAGGAGACCACGAAGGTACTCACCGAGGCCGCCCTGAGCGGCAAGGTGGACCACCTGCTGGGCCTCAAGGAGAACGTCATCATCGGCAAGCTGATCCCCGCGGGTTCTGGTCTGGAGGCGCGGGTGAAGGCCCGCCAGGAGCGCCTGGCCATGGCCGAGGCCCGCGCGCTGTTCGAGGCCGGCGAGCCCGTGCCATCGTTCGGCGAGGGCGGCTTCGGCGACGACCTGTCCTTCGGCGGCGAGCCGCCTAGCTTCGGCGGCCCCTCGTTCGGCGACGAGGGGCCGGCGGGCAGCGGCATCGGCGATGAGGAGCTGGCGGCCAACCTGTTCGGTGACAGAGGCGCGCCCAGCTTCGGCGAAGCCGACGAGGGCGCTGGCGGCCTGGACGCCACGGGGCTGGGCGCGCTCGACCTGGACGAGGCGCCCGGGGGCGGTGCCGAGACGGCTCACGAAGATGTCTCAGGCGAGGCTGACTCGGTTGACAACAAGCGGCCGGAGGACTAAAATTACCTTTCGGCGTCACTGAGCATCTTGGGTTACACTTGTCTTGGAGTGGGCGGTCGCCCGCGGGCGACCGCCCACGCATCTGAGGCGTCGAGCATGCGCCGGTGCTTTGCACTCGGTTGAAGGACTGGGTGAGGATTGAAACTTGCCTACGATTAGCCAGCTCGTCCGCAAGGGCCGCCAGCGGCTTCGCAAGAAGACGGCGGCGCCCGCGCTGCGCTTCAACTACAACGCGTTGGACCAGCGGACCACCCGCGGGCGGGGGTCGCCCTTCAAGCGGGGCGTGTGCATCCAGGTGCGCACGATGACCCCGAAGAAGCCGAACTCCGCGCTGCGGAAGATCGCGCGCGTGCGCCTCACCAACCAGATGGAGGTCACGGCCTACATCCCGGGGGAGGGGCACAACCTGCAAGAGCACTCGGTCGTCCTCGTGCGGGGCGGCCGCGTGAAGGATCTGCCAGGAGTGCGCTATCACGTGGTACGCGGGGCGCTCGATGCCGCCGGCGTGCAGAAGCGGCGGCAGGGGCGCTCGAAGTACGGCGCGAAGGCGCCGAAGCAGGGCGGTTAGGGCGCACACCGCGTCCTGGGGCCTGAGCCGCGCGCCCCACCCATCACCGCCCCGCGCGTTGAAGTCGAGCCGAGCGGGCCAGGTAGTGGCTTTCTACCTGGCCTTCGCGTGTGTTGAAAAGGGATTCGCCGCACAGCTTCGCGCCGCCTCGCTCGCGGGCGGCGCCGCGGAGGTACGCCATGCCGAGACGAGCCCGCGTGGTGCGTCGCGAGGTGCCGCCGGACCCCCGGTACGGAAATCGCACGCTCCAGCGCTTTATCAACAAGGTGATGTACGACGGCAAGAAGAGCAAGGCCGAGAAAATCGTCTACAGCGCCTTCGACATTCTAGAGAACCAGCTCCACCGCAACCCGCTGGACATCTTCGAGCTGGCCATGCGCAACGCGACGCCGGTGCTCGAGGTGAAGCCGCGGCGCGTGGGCGGCGCGACCTACCAGGTACCCGTGGAGATCAAGGGCGACCGGCGCACGTCGCTGGCCATGCGCTGGCTCATCAACAGCGCGCGAGCGCGGGGCGGCCGGTCGATGGCGGAGAAGCTGGCCGCGGAATTGCGAGATGCCTCGCAGGGCCAGGGCGCGACCGTCAAGCGGAAGGACGACGTGCACCGCATGGCGGAGGCCAACAAGGCATTCGCCCATTATCGGTGGTAGGGATCGGCGATCGACCGTCAGCGGCGGTGGATCGCCGCTGACAGTTGAAAGCTGAGGATAGGGATCATGGCCACGGACCTTGCGAGGACGCGCAACATCGGCATTATTGCCCACATCGACGCGGGCAAGACGACGACGACCGAGCGCATCCTCTACTACACTGGTAAGACGTATAAGATCGGCGAGGTCCATGAGGGCACGGCCGTCATGGACTGGATGGAGCAGGAGCGCGAGCGCGGTATTACGATCACCGCGGCCGCGACGACCGCCGAGTGGAACAACCACAAGATCAATATCATCGACACGCCGGGCCATGTGGACTTCACCGTCGAGGTGGAGCGCTCGCTGCGCGTGCTCGACGGCGGCGTGGTGGTGTTTGATGGTGTGGCGGGCGTGGAGCCGCAGTCGGAGACCGTCTGGCGGCAGGCCGATCGCTACAACGTGCCGCGCATCTGCTTCGTGAACAAGCTGGACCGCACCGGCGCCGACTTCTGGCGCACCGTGGACATGATCCGCGACCGTCTGGGCGCGCATCCGGTGCCGCTGCAGCTTCCCATTGGACGGGAGTCGTCGTTCTCGGGCGTCGTGGACCTGCTGAAGAACGTTGCCTACCAGTTTGGCGACACGGCTGACGAGCCGCCGCGCGAGATCGCGATCCCGGCCGATCTGGCCGAGGCGGCCGCGAAGCACCGTGAGGTCCTGATCGAGCGCATTGCGGAGCAGGACGAGAGCCTGACCGAGCGTTACCTGGAGGGCGAGGAGCTAACTCTCGACGAGCTGAAGGCGGCGCTGCGCCAGGCGACGATCGGCGGGCAGCTCGTGCCGGTGCTCTGCGGCAGCGCGCTCAAGAACAAGGGCGTGCAGCTCCTGCTCGATGCAGTGGTGGACTATCTGCCGTCGCCGCTCGACATTCCGCCGGTCGGCGGCGTTGACCCGAAGACCGGTGAGCCAGTAGCCCGCACCGCGTCGGCGAACGAGCCGGCCGCGGCGCTCGCGTTCAAGATCGTCGCCGACCCGCACGTCGGCAAGCTGGCCTACGTGCGGGTCTACTCGGGCGTGATCGAGAAGGGCTCGTACATCCTCAACTCGACCAAGGGTGAGCGCGAGCGGGTCGGGCGCCTGCTGCAGATGCACGCCAACAAGCGAGAAGAGATCGACCGCGTCGAGGCGGGTGATATCGCGGCCATCATCGGCTTGAAGAGCACGGTCACGGGCGACACCCTCTGCGACGCTGAGAAGCCGGTGATTCTGGAGTCCATCAAGTTCCCGGAGCCGGTCATCCACGTCGCGATCGAGCCGAAGAGCAAGGCCGATCAGGACAAGCTGGCGATCGCGCTGCAGCGGCTCGGCGAGGAAGACCCGACGTTCAAGGTGCGTACCGATCCCGAGACTGGTCAGACGCTGATCGGCGGCATGGGCGAGCTGCACCTGGAGGTGATCGTCGACCGCATGCTGCGGGAGTACCGGGTGGACGCCCACGTCGGGCGGCCGCAGGTGGCCTACCGCGAGACGATCACCCGCCCGGCGCGCGCCGAGGGCCGCTTCGTGCGACAGACGGGCGGCCGCGGCCAGTACGGGCACGTCTGGATCGAGGTCGAGCCGCTGGAGCGCGGCGGCGGCCTGGTCATCGAGGACAAGATCGTCGGCGGCGTGGTGCCGCGCGAGTACATCCCGGCCGCCGAGGCGGGCATTCGCGAGGCGACCGACACCGGCGCGCTGGCCGGCTATCCAGTGGTGGACCTCAAGGTGACGCTGGTGGACGGCTCGTACCACGAGGTGGACTCGTCGGAGATGGCGTTCAAGATCGCCGGCTCGATGGCGCTAAAGAACGCACTCAGCAAGGCCGGCTCGCAGATCCTCGAGCCAATGATGAAGGTCGAGGTGACCACACCGGACGAGTTCACGGGCGACGTGATCGGCGACCTGAGCGGCCGCCGCGCGCACATCGAGGGCATGGAGATGCGCGGCAACACGCAGATCGTGCGGGCGAAGGTGCCGCTGTCGGAGATGTTCGGCTACGCGACCGACCTCCGCTCGGCCACGCAGGGCCGCGCGACGTACGCGATGGAGTTCTCGCATTACGAGCCGGTCCCGAGCAACGTGGGCACTGAATTGCTCGCCAAGGCGCGGGCTTGACGAAGTGCCGAGCGCAAGTGCTGAGTGCTGAGTAGCGCATCGTACTCGGCTCAGCACTCAGCACTCAGCACTCAGCACTGGAGGAATCATGGCGAAGAAGAAGTTCGAGCGAACGAAGCCGCACGTGAACGTGGGGACGATCGGACACGTGGACCACGGGAAGACGACGCTGACGGCGGCGATCACGAAGGTGCTGGCGCTCAAGGGCGAGGCGGAGTTCCGCTCGTTCGACTCGATCGACAACGCGCCCGAGGAGCGAGCCCGCGGCATCACCATCGCCATCGCCCACGTGGAGTACGAGACCGACAAGCGGCACTACGCCCACGTGGACTGCCCGGGCCATGCCGACTACATCAAGAACATGATCACCGGGGCTGCCCAGATGGACGGCGCGATCCTCGTCGTCTCGGCGCCCGATGGGCCGATGCCCCAGACGCGCGAGCACATCCTGCTCGCCCGCCAGGTGGAAGTGCCGGCGATGGTCGTCTATCTGAACAAGGTCGACATGATGGACGACGAAGAGCTGCTCGAGCTGGTCGAGCTGGAAGTGCGCGAGCTGCTCTCCAAGTACAACTTCCCCGGCGACGACATCCCCGTCATCCGCGGCTCGGCGCTGCAGGCGCTCTCCTCCCCGAGCACCGACCCGCAGGCGCCCGAATACGCGTCGATCTGGACCCTGATGAACGCGGTCGATAGCTACATCCCCACCCCGGAGCGGCCGGTGGACAAGCCGTTCCTGATGCCGATCGAGGACGTGTTCGGGATCAAGGGGCGCGGCACGGTGGTCACGGGGCGGATCGAGCGCGGGGTGATCAAGGTCGGCGAAGAGGTGGAGATCATCGGCTTTGGGGAGACGCGCAAGACGGTGGTGACCGGCGTGGAGATGTTCCGCAAACTCCTCGACCAGGGCGAGGCGGGGGACAACGTCGGGTGCCTCTTGCGCGGGGTGGAGCGGACGGAGGTCGAGCGGGGGCAGGTGCTGGCGAAGCCGGGCTCGATCAAGCCGCACACGCACTTCGCGGCCGAGGTGTACGTGCTCAGCAAGGAAGAGGGGGGGCGGCACACGCCGTTCTTCAACGGCTATCGGCCGCAGTTCTACATTCGGACCACCGACGTGACCGGGAACATCAAGCTGCCGGAGGGGGTGGAGATGGTGATGCCCGGCGACAACGTGCAGATGCAGATCGAGCTGATCACCCCGGTCGCCGTCGAAGAAGGCCTCCGCTTCGCCATCCGCGAGGGCGGCCGCACCGTCGGCGCCGGCGTCGTCACTTCTATCTCGCAGTA
>Ga0070741_10008423_pt1 | contig 20701 bp, 19 predicted proteins | sample Coa_R1_4_FD_66440 | JGI IMG/M metagenome (GOLD analysis project Ga0070741, IMG submission 66440) | Surface soil microbial communities from Centralia Pennsylvania, which are recovering from an underground coalmine fire - Coalmine... | ecosystem: Environmental > Terrestrial > Soil > Unclassified ...
CGGCAGCTTGTACATCGGCCGTTCCTCCCCGCATTCCGAATCGCGGGGAAGCATCGCAGACGAACCGGCAGCGGCAAAGCGACGCGGCGGGCACGACGGCCCGCCGGGTCGAGTTCCCCGACAATGATGCCGGGCGGCGCGGTCAGACCTGGGCCAGCGCCTGGTCGAGATCGGCGATGATGTCGGCGATGTCCTCGATCCCGACCGAGAGGCGGACAACGTCCGGGCCGGCGCCAGCGGCGATCTTCTGTTCCGGCTTCAACTGGCTGTGTGTGGTCGAGGACGGGTGGATGATGAGGCTGCGCACATCGCCGATGTTGGCCAGGTGCGAGAACAGTTTCACCGAGGAGACGAGCTTCACGCCCGCCGCGTCGCCGCCCTTCACGCCGAAGGTGAGGACCGCCCCGGCACCCTTCGGCGAATACTTGAGCTGAAGCTGATGATACTTGTCGCCCGGAAGGCCGGCATAGCTGACCCAGGTGACCTTCGGGTGCGCCTTGAGGTACTCGGCTACGGCAAGCGCGTTATCGCAGTGCGCCTGCATCCGCAGCGGCAGAGTCTCGATACCGGTGAGGATCAGGAACGCGTTCTGCGGCGCGATCGCCGGGCCGAGATCGCGCAGGCCGAGGACGCGGTTGGCGATCGCGAAGGAGATGTTGCCGAAGGTCTCGCCGATGACGAGGCCGTTATATTCCGGCCGCGGGGTCGACAGGAGCGGGAAGCGGCCCCTCTCCCCGGTCCATTCGAAATTGCCGCCGTCGACTATCGCGCCGCCGATCGAGTTGCCGTGCCCGCCGAGGAATTTGGTGAGCGAATGGACGATGACATTGGCGCCGTGCTCGAACGGCCGCACCAGGTAGGGCGTCGCCAGCGTGTTGTCGACGATGAGCGGGACGCCGGCCTTCTTCGCCACTGCGGCGACGCCGGCAATGTCGGTTATGACGCCGCCCGGGTTGGCGATCGATTCGATGAAGATCGCCCTGGTCTTCGGCGAGACCGCTTTTTCGAAGGAGGACAGGTCGTCGATGTCGGCCCACTTCACGTGCCAGCCGAAGCTCTTGAACGAGTTGTTGAACTGGTTGACCGAGCCGCCATAGAGCTGACGCGCCGCGATGAACTCGTCGCCGGGCTGCAGGAGCGTGTGAAACGCGATGACCTGCGCGGCATGACCCGAGGCGACGGCGAGCGCGGCGGTGCCTCCCTCCAGCGCCGCGATGCGCTGCTCGAGCACATCCTGCGTCGGGTTCATGATGCGGGTGTAGATGTTGCCGAAGGCCTGCAGGCCGAACAGCTTGGCGGCGTGCTCCGCGTCGTTAAAGACGTAGGAGGTGGTCTGATAGATCGGTGTCACCCGCGCATTGGTCGCGGGGTCCGGCTTGGCGCCGGCATGGACCGACAAGGTCGCGAAGCCGGGAACGCGTTCGCTGGCCATTATGAAGCCTCCGTTTCTCTCTGGCCCGCAGCGGACGCGCAGGCGGGCGTATCGATATCCCTGCGGGCAGCCGGGGCCAACCAATGGCTGCCCATTGGCGGGCGGCCGGAAGGAATAGGCTTTCGCCAAAGCGGCTTCGGGGCGGACGCCTTTTGCGGCGTTAGCTCAGCGGCGCATCAGCCGCGCGTCCTCGATCTTGGTGCAGCGATCCATGACCACCTTGACGCCGGCGGCCTCGGCCCGCGCCGCGGCAGCGTCGTCGCGAAGGTCGAGCTGCATCCAGATCGCTTTCGGCAGCGGCTTCAGGGCGAGCGCCTCGTCGACGACGCCGGAGAGCGCCTCCTGGCGGCGGAATATGTCGACGAGGTCGATCGGCTCGGGGACGTCGGCCAGCCGCGCATAGACGCGGTTGCCGAGGATCGTCTTCCCCTCCTGTCCCGGATTGACGGGGATGACGCGGTAACCGCGGGCGATCAGGTACTGTGATACGCCGAAGTTCGGACGCGCCGGATTGATGCTCGCGCCGACGATCGCGATCGTCCTGGTCGCGGCGAGAATCGAGCGGATGTAGTCGTCGGCGTAGCGGTCGTGATTCATCGGCGGCTCCAGATTTTCCGGCCGGAGCCGCCGGCGGTCGAGCGTCGGCTCAGGTCTTAGCCTTCGGCATCACCTGATCGATCATCGGCTTCAGGAGGTTGCCGATGAAGAAGTAGGCGCCGGCAGCGATCACGACAACCATGATGACCAGCAGGATCCAGTTCGACCAGCCGGGCTTCATCACCATGTCGGCGACGACGACGAAGAGGACGACGAAGTCGAACTTGGCGAGCTGCAGGATCTCGCGACCCTGCCGCAGCGTGTCCGGCGTGATCCCGCTGGCCGCGATCTCCTTGGTCACCTTGTCGGAACGCGGACCGAGGACGAGGGCGCCCAGGGCGAACGTCGCCGCGAAGCCGAGCAGACCGATGTAGGTCCACAGGAAATCATAGAGGCCGTAGATGAAGAAGATGAGCAGGCCGAAGACCAGCGCGATCAGCGCCGACGGGATGAAAACGTGGCCGGACATGTAGACGACGTTCTTCAGAATCGCCGCGAAATCCGCCTCGTTGTTGGCGCGGTCGGCGCGCACCCCCAGGACCACGAGGCAGAAGCCGCCGCCGAGCCAGACGATCACGAACAAGACGTGGATGTATTTGAGGATCACATACCAGTCCATGATTGCACCCTCTTGCTGCCGGCCTGTTCGGCCGCGACCTCGGGAATCGTTGCCCGCACGTGTTTCGGGCATCCTAGCGGCGGCATACGGCTGCGATCAATCGAACAAAGGCGCAAGCTGGGTAAGGTAGGGCGTGATCGCGTCGATATTTTCCTGCGGCGGGCGGACCCCGGCGATCGCCGCGGACGAGGCCTGCATCTGCTGCAGCATCATCTGCTTCTGCGCTTCCGGGATGCTCGGGTTGTTCTTGATCTGATCGATGGCCTCGGCCATCTGCGTATCCATCTGCGGCCCTTCCTTGGCAAAGGAATAGGCCATCGCCACGCTCATCGTGGTCTGCAGCCAGTTGCCGAAATCGCTGAAGCCGTACTGCTGCACCATGCCGTTCAGTTCGCCCCAGGCCTGGGTCGCCATCATCCATGCGCCCCAGCCGGCGGCGGAATCGTCGTCGCCGTCGATCCCGTATTTCTTGCCGATGGCGGGCGCCGCTTCCTTGATCGCCGGATAGCTCCTGATGAAATTCTCGATGACGGCCGGCGTGAGCGGGATCGACTGCATCATGGCCGGCATCTGGGCGGCGGCGGGTGCGGCCACGACGGCTGCCGATAGCGGCAGGGCGGCGATGGCGAGCGCGGCGAAGGCCGCCTTCATGGCAAAGCGTTTCATCGACATGGTCTCCTCGGGTATTCCCCCAACCCCTGCCCGGGACGATGCGGCCGGGCCGCCCACCGGAATATGACGCCGGTCACAGCTCTACGGTATCATGATACCACAGTGCTATCGGACTGATTTTCCTCGTTTAATTTCGACGAATCTGCTTGACGCGCGCAGGCTCGCTGGGTAGAAGCACCCCGACCGGCGGCGCCCTGGCGCCGCCTTGGCTTTGGTGCCTCGCACCAGGACAGAAACCAAGAGCAACGAGCCATGAAGACGTACAACGCCAAGGCCGGCGAGATCGAGAAGAAATGGGTGCTGATCGACGCCGACGGGCTCGTGGTCGGCCGCCTCGCCTCACTCATCGCGATGCGGCTGCGCGGCAAGCACAAGCCCGGTTTCACGCCGCATGCCGACGACGGCGACAACGTCGTCGTCATCAATGCCGCAAAGGCGGTGCTGACCGGCCGCAAACGCGAGCAGAAGGTCTATTACTGGCACACCGGCTATATCGGCGGCATCAAGGAACGGACGGCGCGCGCGATCTTCGAGGGCAAGTTCCCGGAGCGCGTCGTCGAGAAGGCGGTCGAGCGCATGATGCCCGACGGGCCGCTTGCACGCCGCCAGCTGCGTAACCTGCGCGTCTATCCCGGCGCCGAGCATCCGCACGACGCCCAGAAGCCCGAAGCGCTGGACGTCGGTGCGCTCAACCGCAAGAACAAGAGGGTTGCCTGACCATGGCCGATCTCCAGTCCCTCCAGGGCCTTGCCGTGGCGCAGACGCCGGCCGCGCCGACCTACGTCCAGAAGCTCGACAGCCGCGGCCGCGCCTATGCCACCGGCAAGCGCAAGAACGCCGTTGCCCGCGTGTGGGTGACCCGCGGCGCCGGCCGCATCTTCGTCAACGACAAGGAATTCACCGAGTATTTCGCGCGCCCGGTGCTCCAGATGGTCGTGCAGCAGCCGATCCTCGCGGCCAACCGCAACGGCCAGTACGACGTCCGCGCGACGGTCACCGGCGGCGGGCTCTCCGGCCAGGCGGGGGCGCTCCGGCACGGCATCTCGAAGGCGCTCACCTTCTACGAGCCCGAACTGCGTTCGGTCCTGAAGAAGGAAGGCTTCCTCACGCGCGACTCGCGCGTGGTGGAGCGCAAGAAGTACGGCAAGGCAAAGGCCCGCCGTTCCTTCCAGTTCTCCAAGCGCTGATCGCGCACCCCTCCATTTCCTTCAAGGGGCGGGCCGATCGGCCCGCCCCTTTTTGTTTGCGTACCGAATGTCGTCTCTCACTACGTGTCATCCCCGCGAAAGCGGGGACCCAGTAAACGTTGGGCAAGCAGGCCAAGGCGCCCGGTCATAGCGAGCAATTCTGCAACCTCGCGGATACTGGTTCCCCGCTTTCGCGGGGATGACAGGTGGAGTAAGGGCTTCAGGACGATGGCTGACACGAACAAACCACTCACCAACGACAATGCGTTCCGCGGCCCGCTGAAAGGCGGGAGCATGGAGCCGACCTTCGGCGGCGCGCTGTCGTTCATGCGGCGGCGGTACACGCGCGACCTGACCGGCGTCGATGCGGTCGTGTGGGGCATTCCGTTCGATCAGGCGACCAGCAACCGGCCGGGGGCGCGGTTCGGGCCGCAGGCGATCCGGCGCGCCTCGGCGATCTTCGACGGCGACCCGCAATATCCCTTCGGCTTCGACCCGTTCGAGACGCTCGCAGTCGTCGACTACGGCGACGCCGCGTTCGACTACAGCCGGCCGATGGAATTCGCCGCCGCGATCGAGAAGCAGGCGGCGACGATCATCGCCGGCGGCGCGGACCTGTTCACGCTCGGCGGCGACCACTTCATCACCTACCCGCTGCTGAAAGCCCACCACGCCCGTTACGGGCAGCTCGGGCTGGTCCAGTTCGATGCCCACCAGGATACCTGGCCGGCCGCCGCCGATCACATCTCGCACGGGTCGTTCGTCAAGCGCGCGGTCGACGAGGGGCTGATCGACCCGGCCCGCTCGATCCAGATCGGCATCCGCACGGTCGCGCCGGAAGATTGCGGCATTGCGATTATCGGCGCCGAAGAAGTCGACAGGATCGGCATCGCCGGCGTCATCGAGCGCGTGCGCGAGCGGGTCGGCGAGCGCGACGCCTACATGACCTTCGACATCGACTGCCTCGACCCGGCGTTTGCGCCGGGTACCGGCACGCCGGTGGCCGGCGGCCTGTCGAGCCGCGAGGCGCTGGCGATCCTCTCCGGGCTCGGCGACATCGATTTCGTCGGCGGTGATGTCGTCGAGGTTGCGCCGCCCTACGATCATGCCGATATCACCGCCGTCGCCGCGTCGACGGTGGCGATGTACTACCTCGGGCTGCTCGCCAAGCGACGACGCGAATAGCCGTTCCGACACTTCGCGTTCTCTCGTTTCAACGACACCTGCCCGAACGGAGGCACCCTTGGCAGCGACGGTCTTCATCGACGGCGAATCCGGCACCACCGGCCTGCAGATCCGGCAGCGGCTCGCCGGCCGCAGCGACATCGCAATCGCATCGATCGATCCGGCGAAGCGGAAGGACCCGGCGGCGCGCGCGGAGATGCTGAACAATGCCGACGCGGTGATCCTCTGCCTCCCCGACGATGCCGCGCGCGAAGCGGTCGGCATGATCCGCAACAACAAGGTGAAGGTGATCGACGCCTCGACCGCGCACCGGACCGCGAGCGGCTGGACCTACGGCTTTCCCGAAATGGACACGGGCCAGCGGAAGGCGGTGACGCAATCCGGCCGCGTTTCCAATCCGGGTTGCTATGCAACCGGCGCGATCGCGCTGCTGCGCCCGCTCGTCGGGCGGGGACTCGTTCCCGCCGGCCTGCCGGTGACGATCAACGCCGTGTCCGGCTATTCGGGCGGCGGCAAGCAGCTCATTGCCGCGTTCGAGGACCCGTCCTCGCCGCATGCGACGATGGACAATTTCCGGCTCTACGCGATGGGCATCGTGCAGAAGCACATCGAGGAGATCCAGGTCTATTCCGGCCTCTCCGGCCGGCCGCTATTCGTCCCGAGCGTCGGGCGCTTCGCACAAGGGATGCTCGTCTCGATCCCCCTGCAGCTCTGGGCGCTCGACAGGAAGCCGACGCTGGAGGACCTGCATGCCGCGCTCGCCGAGCACTATCCGGACGAGCATTACGTCAGCGTCGCGCCGCTCGAAGAGACGATCGAGATCGGCCTCGCCTCCTCGCTCGACCCGCGCAATCCGGAGCCGGAGGCGCTCAACGACACGAACCGGATGCGGCTCTTCGTCTTCGGCAATCCGAAGCACCAGCAGGCCGTGCTGCTGGCGCAACTCGACAATCTCGGCAAGGGCGCCTCGGGCCAGGCGGTGCAGAACCTCAACCTGATGCTGGGGCTCGGCGAGACGACGGCGCTGAGCTAGGGGCGCGCCGGCCTCAGCCCCTCCACCATGCTGCGCATGGTTCCTTTCCCCCGCTTCGCGGAGGAGGATGCACGCCTCTTCTTGCCCGGGTCGTGGCGTGCGCCGGTCAGGTCAGTTCGAGTGAGGCCTCGCCGAGGCCGGCGATGGAAATGACGGCGCGGTCGCCGCGCTCCATCCATTTGGTCTCGACGACGCTGCCGGTGGTGACGATCTCGCCGGCGCGGAGAAACGTGCCGCGGGCGACGAGGCTTTCGGCCAGCCAGGCCAGTACGTTGAGCGGGTGACCGAGCACGTCGCTGCCCCGTCCGGTGCCGACGACCACGCCGTTGATCGTGGTGGTGCCGGTCATGTTGGCGATGGCTTCCGGGGTCGCCTGCGCCTCCGGGCCGAGAACGCCACCCCAGTTGAAGAAATCGTCGGCGACAAGCGTGTGCGGATCGATCCGCCGGAAATCGCCGAAGCGGTCCTCGACGATTTCCATGGAGGGCATCCAGGCGGCGACCTCTCCGGCCATGCGCTCCGCGGTGAAGGGACCCGTCGGCACGTCGCGGGCGATCCGGGCGGCGATTTCGCATTCGATACCGACGCGGACGAATTTGTCCCGGGGGATACTGATGCGGTCGCGCGCGACCGTGCCGTCGAACATCCCGCCCGAGCAGGGATGGCGGAACTCCAGGTAATCCTGCATCACCTTCGAAGTTGCGCCGATCTTGTAGCCGATGCGCTGCCTGCCGAGACGGCGATGGACGGCATCCTGGATGCGGTAGGCCTCGGTCTCGTCCGACGGGCGCAGGTCCGGCGGCAGGGCCGTCAGCTTGCGGCCCGTCCAGCGAGCCGGCGCAATCAGGTCGGCTGCGGCGCTGATCTTGTCCAGGACTCGCCCTCCTTCGAGGCCGGCACCATGGCGCGCCAGTTGATCACGGCGAGGCTCAATACGAGCACCGCACCGAGCTGGTGCAGGATCGCCAGGTGAAGCGGCACGCCGCTCACCACCGTGGCGATGCCGAGCGTCGCCTGCCCGGCGACGAGCAGCGCCAGCGCCAGCGCACCGGCCGCGTGCGCGGTTCGCCGGGCGCGGACCGCTTGCACGAGTGCGACGATGAACACGATGTAGGCGAGCAGGCGATGATCGAATTGCGCGGTCAGCGGATTCTCGAAGAAGTTCGTCCACGCCGGCGCCTGGGCCAACAGGCCCGGCGGCACCAGCGCGCCGTCCATCAGCGGCCACGTGTTCGAAACAAGACCGGCGTTGAGACCGGCCACAATGGCGCCGAGGAAGATCTGGCCGAGGACGAGGACGACAAGCGCTCCAGCGGTTGTGCGCAGGCCGCGGGCCGCCGGCACAACGGCGCTGCCGAGGCCGCGGGCGACCCAGAGGATCGCGGCGAGCAGCGCGCAGGCGAGGGTCAGGTGAACCGCGAGGCGGTACTGGCTGACATCGGTGCGCTCGATCAGACCGCTCGCCACCATCCACCAGCCGACCACGCCCTGCAGGCCGCCAAGGACAAACAGGCCTGCCAGTTTCGGGATGAGCGGGCGCTCGATCCTTCCGGTGGCGGCGAAGAAGACGAGCGGCAGGAGGAAGACGATGCCGATGACGCGCCCGAGGAGCCGGTGCGCCCATTCCCACCAGAAGATGCCCTTGAACTCGGCGAGCGTCATGTCCGGGTTGAGGAGCTTGTATTCGGGGATCTGCCGGTACTTGCCGAACTCGTCCTGCCATTCGGCGCCATTCATCGGCGGAATGACGCCGTGGATCGGCTGCCACTCGGTGATCGACAGGCCGGAATTGGTGAGCCGGGTTGCGCCGCCAACCACCACCATGCAGATGATGAGGAAGGCGACGCCATAGAGCCACGCGCGGACGCCGGCGTGGTTCCGGTCGCGGTCGCGCGGCGCGGCAGCGAGGGCGGCAGAAGCGGCGCCGGTCATTGCTTGAGGTCCATGGCCATTCGATATAGGCCTCGGCGCCGGCGGGCAACCGCCGGCATGTCGCAACGAGAAAGGCCGGCAATCCCTTGCGTCAGCGCACCCGGAAACTGATAGGCGCGGCGTTCCTCGCCGTCTTCGTGCCATTCTATGCGCTGACCGCGATGTCGATCGCCGGCGCGCGCCTGCCGGGCACGTCGCCGCTGACGCAGACGATCTTCTACGCGGTCGCGGGACTGCTCTGGGTGCTCCCCGCCGGGGCCGTCATCACCTGGATGCAGCGGCCGGAACGGAACGGCGCAGGCTAGGCCGCTGCCTCACCGTCGAGCGTCGGAAGGGACTCGACCCGCGCCGAGGATGCCGGATCGACCATGAGCAGGAGGATCGACGCGATCGAGGCGGTCGTCACGCGATTGAAGGCGCGGACGGTGCGCGGGTCAGCCGGCCCGAATTCGGTCACCACCATGGCCGCCTGAGCGGCCGAGCCGATGACGGGAATCATCTCGTCGGGGGCGTCGATGACCAGGTGATCATAGGTGTGGTCGAGCGCGGACAGGATCGTCTTGAGGCGTTCGCCGTTCTGCACGTCCGGCGCGACCGGCTTCCGCCCGGCCGGAATGAAGTGGGCGCGCGATTTGCGGTCGCGGAAGATGACCTGCGCGAAGGAGGCGTCGCCGGCGAACAGGTCGGTGAAGCCGGGGAGCCCACTCCCCTCGCCCATGGTCGTCGCGTTGGCGCCGTCGCTGCGCAGATCGAGGAGGAGCACGCGCTGCTCGGCGCGCGACAGCGCCCGCACCAGCGCCGCCGCGGCAAGCGGCCGCCCCGCCGCATCGGATTCCTCCGCGAGCGTGACGATGATGCAGCGCTTCTTGTCGGCGATCACCTGCGCGGCGATGGCCGAGAGCGAGCGCTCGACCTCGCTCATCGCCTGGGGCGCGATCGTCGGTTCGCTCGGCATCATCCGCCTGAGGCCATGATCGTCGGCCCAGCGCACGTGCCCATCGGCGGCGACCGGACGTTCCGGCGCCGGGCTGGCGACGACGGCCGGAGCGGGCACCGCCTCGGCGATCACCACCTGGCGCATCGGACGCCCGCTCGCCAGTTCGCGGATCAGCACAAAGGCGATGGCGAGCAGCAGGAAGACGACGGACACGGTCGCGGTAAGCGGCACCTTCTTCGGGAAATCGGGCTCGATCGGGACCGCCGCGCGGGAAATGATGCGGGCGTCGGCCGGCAGATAATCGCCGTTGGTGCGCGACAGCGCCTCGCGATAGCGGCGGAGATAGGTGTCGAGCAGGTCCCGCTGGGCATTGGCCTCGCGTTCGAGCGCGCGCAGCTGAACCTCGGCGTCGCTGGCGGTCGAGGCCCGGGTCTTCAACTGATCGACATTGCGCTGCAGCTCGGCCTCGCGGGCCGCCGCCAGCTTGGCGTCGGCTTCCAGCGAGTCGACGATCTTCCTCGCCTCGGCGGCGATCTGGCGGTCGAGCCCGGCGAGCTGCGCCTGCAGTTCCTGCATCTTCGGGTGACCGGGCAGGAGCGTCGCGGAGAGCTGGGCCAACTGGGCGCGGAGCGTCACCTGCTGCCCGACCAGCTGCTGGATGAGCGGCGAGTTGATCACATCGGCCTGGTCGAGCGGCGCGCCGGTTTCGAGGCGCGAGCGGATCGTGGCGGCCTTGGCTTCGGCGTCGGAGCGCGCGGCGCGGGCGCGGCCGAGTTCGGCGCTGAGATCGGCGAGCTGTTGGGTGGGGAGCGTGGTCGGCGTCGTCCCGCCGCTCGAGAAGAGGTCGTGGCTCGACCGGAATGTCTCCACCTGCGCCTCGGCGTCCTTCACCTTCCCCTGCAGGTCGGCGATCTGCGCCTCCAGCCACTTGGTGGCGTCGTCGGTGGTGTCGCGCTTGGCCTCCCGCTGCAGCGCCAGGTATTCGGTGGCGATGGCGTTGGCGGCGTCGGCCGCGAATTTCGGGTCGGTCGAGGAGAAGTCGATGGCGATGACGCGCGTCTTCTCGATGGTGGAGACGGAGAGGTTCGAGAAATACTGACCGAGAATCCGCTCTTCCTGCGAGGAGTCCGACGGATTGCGGGCAAGCCCGATACGCGCGAGCAGGTCCGTGAAGAGCGACGTGCCGTTGGCCGGATCATATTCCGGCCGTCCGGCCAGGTTCAGCTTCTCCGCGACCCGGCGCGCGAGGTCGCGCGACTTGATCAACTGCACCTGACTGGCGACGGCCTGCTCGTCGAGGACGCCGGAATCAGTCCCGGTCGCGCCGGTCGGCCGGGTGAGGTCCGACTCGCCGGAGGCAATCAATACGGTCGCCTCGGACTTGTAGACGGGCGCCATCCGCGACAGGAGCACGTAGGTCCCGGCCGCCACTATCAGCATCAAAACAATGATGTATGGCAGCGCCCTCCACAAAGACTTGAAGAGAGCCCCGACATCCATTTCGACGTCGATCGAAGGGGCGGCAGAACGGTTCGTCATGGGCGAGACTCGGGTAGCATCGGCACCGGATGATCCCGGCTTATGGTAATCACATGGTTAACAAGGGCCTGCGGCACCCTCGCCCTCGGTTAACAAAACTTAACGTTCGATTACCTGCCGGAATACTTGGCGTCCCCCCGGCGATGCTTTTACCGGCCATTAACCATACCCGCCGAATAGTCGCTACGAAGGCCGGCCGCCCGGATACCGCCCGTAATGAAAATCACCAAATGGATCAATGCGCTGGCCGGGCTGCTGTTGCTCGGTTCCTGTTCGACCTACCGGCCAGCCTCGTACGCCGTCCATTCCGAACTGGTTGCGCCCTACCGCCTCGATTCCGGCGACCAGTTGAGGGTTATCGTGTTCGGGCAAGCTGACCTTTCCAATACCTACGAAGTCGACAAGGCCGGCATGATCTCGATGCCGCTCATCGGCTACGTGCCGGCGCGCGGCCACACCACGGCCGAGGTCGAGCGCGCCGTGGCGGCGCGCCTGCGCGAAGGCTTCGTCAAGAATCCCGACGTTTCTGTGGAGGTCGGCCGTTACCGTCCGTTCTATGCAATGGGCCAGGTCAATGCCGGCGGACAGTACACCTATGTCGCCGGGATGACGGTGCAGGCAGCGATCGCGGCGGCCGGCGGATTCACTCCCAGGGCCGACATGCACAGCGTGACGGTGACGCGGAGCGCCAACGGGCGGATCGAGACGGCCCGGCTGCGGCTCACCGATCCGATCATGCCGGGCGATACCCTGTTCGTGCGCGAGCGCATCTTCTAGCGATGCGGATGACCCCGGCCAGGGACTTCGCCGCGAAGGGCACGGCGCATGCGTCGCAGCGTCCGCTCCGCATCGTCCACTGTTTCCGCTCGCCGCTCGGCGGCATCTTCCGTCACGTCGCCGACCTCGTCGAGGAGCAGGCGCGGGCGGGTCACGCCGTCGGCGTCATCTGCGACTCCACAACCGGCACCGCGCTCGAGGAAGACGTGCTGAAACGCCTCGCGCCGAAACTGGCCCTTGGCATCCGGCGCACGCCGATGCGCCGCCAGGTGTCGCCGTCCGACCTCGCCGCGACCTGGCGGCTCCTCCGCGAGGTGCGGTCACTCAATCCCGATATCCTGCACGCTCACGGCGCCAAAGGCGGCGCCTATGCACGGACGATCGGCACGCTCTTGCGGGCATTTGGTTTACGCGTAGCCCGCATCTATTCCCCGCATGGCGGGAGCATCCACTACGACCCGAAGTCGCTGAGCGGACGGGTCTACTTTGCGCTCGAGCGCGTGCTCGGCTGGATGACGGATGCGTTCATCTTCGTCAGCCATTACGAGGCGGACACTTACGCCGCCAAGATCGGCAAGCCGCGAAGCCCTTCAGCGATCGTTTTGAACGGACTGCGACCCGACGAATTCGAGCCGGTCGCCCCCGCCCCCGAAGCCCGCGACTTCCTGTTCATCGGCGAGTTTCGCGACCTCAAGGGCACCGACCTCTTCATCGAGGCGCTCGACATCATCGGCAGGCACACCGGACGGCGGCCGACGGCATGGCTGGTCGGCTCGGGCCCCGACAAGACGCGCTTCGAGGCAATGGTCGCCGAGCGCAATCTCGGCGACGCGGTCACCTTTCGCGAGCGGATGCCGGCGCGCCAGGCATTCGCACTCGCGCGCGTCGTGGTGATGCCGTCGCGCGCCGAGTCGATGCCCTACATCGTGCTGGAAACGCTCGCCGCAGGCGTCCCGCTCATCGCGACCAATGTCGGGGGGATTCCGGAAGTGTTCGGCGAATTCAAGTCCGAGCTTGTCCCGCCGGGGAACGCCCAGATGCTGGCCGCCGCAATGCAGGCCAAACTCGCCCGTCCCGACGAAGCGCGCGCACTTGCCGCGGCCCTGCGGGAGCGGATCAAGCCGGTCTTTTCGACCGAGGCCATGGCCCGGAAAATCGCCGCCGTCTATGCGAGCGTGACTGCCTGAACGGCACGTGCAACGGAGTAAGGTTAACTCCGGCGAATTGTCGAAATAATGCGCATCCTTTGTTAGCTCAAATGCCGTAGGGCTCCGCCTCGCGGAGTTCGAGGCAGATGAGCGGCGCCGACATGACTAAGCAGAATCTCGGATCCGACTTCCGGTCGGGTGCGATTGCCATTCCCCACCCCGCCGAAATCGCGAAGCCGGAGACCGCGCTGCCGGATGCCGGCAAAGCGGTCGAGGCCAAGCCCGCGCCTTCTCTCAACGCCGAGGCGCGCGCCGCCGCCGCCAGCCTCAAGCGGATGCCCATCTCGCCGGTTCTGGTCAGCGGCTTCGCGCGCCTGATCGAGTTCGCGCTCGTCGCGGTGACCGGCTTCGTCGTCTATGTGCTCTACGTGGAGCAGGATGCCCAGCTCGATTTCTGGTACTCGGTCCCCGTCGTGGCGGCGGCCCTTCTCAGCGTCGGGTTCATCCAGATGGCGGGCGGCTACCAGATCGCAGCGCTTCGCGGCACGGGCCCGCAGCTCGTCCGGGTTTTCGCGGCATGGACGCTCGTCTTTGCGCTGATCGCGGTGGGGGTATTTCTCGCCAAGGTCGGCGAGACCTTTTCGCGGGTCTGGTTCGCGACCTGGTTCCTCACCGGCTTTGCCGCGCTTGCGCTCTTCCGCGTCGCGCTCGCCGGGCGCGTGCGCGCCTGGACCCGGGAAGGCCTTCTGGAACGGCGCGCGGTCATCGTCGGCGGAGGGCCCAGCGCCGAGCAACTGATCCAGGCGCTCGAAGCGCAGCCCGACAACGACGTCCGCATCTGCGGCATCTTCGACGACCGCAAGGACGAGCGTTCGCCGGCGAGCGTGGCCGGTTACCGGAAGCTTGGCACGGTCGCGGAGCTGATCGAGTTCGGGCGCATGGCGCGCGTCGACCTGCTGATCGTGTCGCTGCCGATCACCGCCGAGAACCGGCTTCTCCAGATCCTGAAGCAGCTCTGGGTGCTGCCGGTCGATATCCGGCTGTCGGCGCATACCAACAAGCTCCGTTTCCGGCCGCGGACCTATTCCTTCGTCGGCAAGGTTCCGTTCCTCGACGTCGTCGACAAGCCGATCGCCGACTGGGACGTGGTGGCGAAGTGGCTGGTCGACCGCGTGCTCGGCGCCTTCCTGCTTCTCCTCGCGCTGCCGGTCATGGCGCTGGTGGCGCTGGCGGTCCGGCTCGACAGCAAGGGACCGGTGCTGTTCAAGCAGAAGCGCTACGGCTTCAACAACGAGCTGATCGAGGTCTACAAGTTCCGCTCGATGTACACCGACATGACCGACGCCAACGCGGCCAAGCTCGTGACAAAGGGCGATCCGCGCGTCACCCGCGTCGGCCGCATCATCCGGAAGACCAGCCTCGACGAGCTGCCGCAGCTCTTCAATGTCGTCTTCAAGGGCAACCTGTCGCTGGTCGGCCCGCGTCCGCACGCCGTGCAGGCCAAGGCCGCCGACCGGCTCTATGACGAGGTCGTCGACGGCTACTTCGCGCGGCACCGGGTGAAGCCGGGCATTACCGGCTGGGCGCAGATCAACGGCTGGCGCGGCGAGACCGACACACCGGAGAAGATCCAGCACCGGGTCGAGCACGACCTCTACTACATCGAGAACTGGTCGGCGCTTTTCGATCTCTACATCGTCGCCATGACGCCGATCCGGCTCCTCTCCAAGACGGAGAATGCCTATTGAGCGCGGTCGCGCCGGCGATCGCCGCGCCATCGCCGGTCAACTGGCCGGCCGGCCGCATGGCCGGCAACTGGATCATCGCGATCATCGCGTTCCTCGGCGCCTTCGTCATCGACGAGCCGGCACCGTATGAGCTTCTGCTCTGCCCGGTCATCCTCGTCTGGTCGTTCTTCGGGCTGAGGCTCAACCGGCATTTCGCGCCGATGGTCGGGCTGATGCTGTGCTATGTCGCGGGCGGTTTCCTGTCGCTGACCCAACTGCCCGATCCGACGAGCGGCATCGTCTACATGCTGACGACGACGTTCCTCGTCCTGTCGTCGATCTTCTTTGCCGCGGTGATCGCGGTGGCGCCGGAGAAACGGATCCGGATCATCAAGAACGCCTACATTGCCGCGGCGATCATCGCCTCGCTGCTCGGCATCGCCGGCTACTTCCACCTGTTCCCGGGCGCGGACATCTTCCTCCGCTACGACCGCGTCAAGGGCACCTTCCAGGACCCGAACGTGTTCGGGCCCTTCCTCGTCCTGCCGATCGTGTTCCTCTGTCAGGACCTGCTGACCCAGCGGCTGCACCAGTCGCTCGGCAAGATCGTCCTCCTGCTCATCCTCGTCTTTGCGGTGTTCCTCGCCTTCTCCCGGGCCGCCTGGGGCATGACGGTGTTCGCGCTCCTCTTGGTCGCCTTCCTCGGTTTCCTCAACGAGAGGCGCCAGATGGCGCGCTTCAGGACGGTCGCCTATTTCGCGGCCGGCGCCGTAGTGATCGCGCTGCTCGTCGCGGTGGCGCTGTCGGTCCCGGAAGTGGCAAACCTGTTCAAGCAGCGCGCCCAGCTCGTCGAAGACTACGACGCCGGCAACCTCGGCCGCTTCGCCCGGCATGAGCTCGGCTTCTTCCTCGTACAGGAGCGTCCCCTCGGCATCGGGCCTCTCGTCTTCGCCAAGCTTTTCGGCGAGGACGAACACAACATGTGGCTGAAAGGCTTCACGACCTATGGGTGGCTGGGCGGCTTCGCCTACATCACCCTGGTCATCTGGACGATCGCCGCGGCCGGCCGGCTGATCTTCAAGCCGCGTCCCTGGACCAAGTACCTGCACTGCGTCTTCGCGGTCTATCTGGGGCAGGTGATGATCCACAACGTCATCGACAACGACCACTGGCGGCATCTCTTCCTGCTTTACGGAATGCTGTGGGGAATGGTGGCGGCCGAGAAGATGTTCGTCCGCGATCTGCGCCGCGCCGGCGCAAGGATGGCCGCAGCGCCGCCGCCGATGCCGTCATTGGCTCAAGAACCCATCTTCGAGCGTGCGCCGGCCCCCGCCGCCGGCCGCGCAATTTAAGCCTAATTCTAAAGAAACCCGGCCGATCGGCGGTTCGGCTGCCCGCGCGATGGCAGAATGCTGCGGAATCCCGGAGGGTCCCGCCATGTCAGAAACAACCGCCCAAAGCTCCGCCTCGCATGCCCGCGTCCAGGCGCTCGACCTTCTCCGCCTCTTCGCCGCTCTGGCCGTCGTCTCCTACCACTACTCCTTCCGGGGCGCGTCGGCGGACGGGATGACGTGGCTGTCGCTGCCTGCGGTCGTGCCGGTGACCAAGTACGGTTTCCTCGGCGTGCAGCTCTTCTTCGTCATCAGCGGGTTCGTGATCGCCTACTCGGCGGAAGGCCGGACGGTGCGGCAGTTCTTCATTGCCCGCTTTGCCCGCATCTATCCCGGTTTCCTCGCCTGTATGACGCTGACCTTTCTCGTTCTCTTCTTCCTCGGACCGCCCGAAGCAACGGTTTCGCCAATCCAGTGGCTGGCCAACCTCGTCATCGTGTCGCCGGCGCTGAAGCAACCGTTCGTGGACGGGGTGTACTGGTCGATCGTCTATGAGCTCGTCTTCTATGCCTGGATTGCCGGGCTTATCGCCGGCGGCTTTTTCCCCCGGCGGCTGCCCGCGTTCGTGGCCGGCTGGCTGGTCCTGTCGCTGGCAAACGATCTCTTCCTCGATATCGGCGCGCTGCGGCGGGTCCTGCTCACGGACGACAGCGGCTTCTTTGCCGCCGGCATCATGCTCTACGTCCTCCATTCCGGCCGCCGCACGATCGCCAATTACGGTCTCCTCGCCGCAGCGGTTGCGGTCGCGGTTCTCCAGGGCAACTGGGGGGCGGACTGGGTGCGCGATCACTTCAGCATCGTGCTGTCACCGGTGGCCGTCGGCGCAATCTCCGTGACGGCGGTGGCGCTGGTCGCGGCGTGCCTGTTCATCCGGCGGCTGCCGCTATCGGCCGGCGCGATCCTCGCAATCGGCGGGCTCACCTACCCGCTTTATCTGATCCACCAGATGGCCGGATTCGCGATCTTCAACCGCCTCGCGGGCTTCGCGTCCGCGCCGGTACTGGCGCCGGCGGTCCTGGCCCTGATGCTCGCCGTGGCCTTCCTCGTTTACCGCTACGTCGAGCGCCCCGGGCAGCGGGCAACGAAGCGGCTGCTCGACCGGTTCCTGCCGGGCGCAAAGAGGGCCGCGTCGCCGCGGGAGGTGCCGATCCGCGTTTTTGGCCCGGTCAGAATTCCCCGGGCGGTAACCCGCTGAAGCAACCGAAGCCGGCGCGCGGTCAGGAAACCCGCCGAGGCCGGACATCCATGCGGTCGAGGCGATCGCGGCTGGCCGCCTCATGGAGAAAGCGGGCGCGCCATTCCTCGTTCATTTCGTTCCGCTGGCGCTTCAGCTCGACCGCGGCGACATCAACGACGATCGGCTCGTCGAGGCCGAGCGAACCGGCGATGGCCCGCACGGCCGACACCGGATCGGCCTCGAAATCCTCGTACCAGAGGGTCAGCGGATCAATGCCGTTCCGTGCAAAATAGAGGTCCCAGCGCGCCTCATCGGAAGCGATACGTCTCAGCGTTGCGTCGATGGCCGCAACCTCGAAGGCCGGCACCCGGTTGTTCCTGAACCGGCTGTCCCACACATCGGTCTTGGCGGCGATGGCGAGCGAGATGGCCTGACCCAGCCGGTCGCGCCGCCGAACGCGAACGAAGCTCGGATCGGGGAACCAGTCGGTCAGCCGGATGTGTTGCTGGATGGCGTCGAAATGTTCGGGGAGCAGCTTGAACGAAACGACGCCGTTGGAACTGCGGCCCTTCGTGGCGGCAACGCGGCAAAGCTTCCGAATGTCGCCCTCAGCCTCGGGATAGGCCTTGGCGGCGAAGCCGAGATTGAAGAACTCCGCCGGCATGCCAAGGCGCTGCGTGGTCCGCATCAGGTGGGCAAGGTACGTCGATCCGGTGCGCGGCGTGAAAGCGATGATGCAGGTCTTGTCCGGGCTTGACCAATCGGCGGGCGGGCCTGCGTTCCCGGACGGGCGTTTGATCGCGGCAGTCCCCGGCGCGTCGGCGATCAATTCGTCGAGCCGCTCGCAGAACCGCTGCGGCGAGTGCCTCGCGGCGAAGGTCTTCGCCGCGCGCCCAAGCGCTTCCGCCTCGCCGACGGCGCCGAGGATAGCATCGGCAACGTCGGCAGGACTGGCCGACGCTTCGACAAAGCGGACGGCCTCGCCGAACTCCTTGAATGCCCCGATCCGTGTGACGATGACCGGCTTGCCCAGCGCCATCAGCATCGAGACGACGCCGGAAGTCTCACCGCCATTGATGCCACGGAGCTGCACGGCGACATCGACGGCGGCAAGCAGCTCGACGAAGCGCCGATCATCGGGATTGTCGTGAATTTCGAGGAACCCGCCCGCTTCATGCCGGATCACCGGACCGATGCGGGCGGTGTCGTATCCCGCCACCGTCAGCCGAACATCCCGGCCGCGCGCCCGCAGCACCTTGACCGCCGCTAGGACGACATCGAGGCGCTTGCTGTCCGTGGCCACGCCGAAGCAGCCGATGCGCATCGGCCGTGCCGGATCGCTGCTGGGCACAGGCGGGCTGACGGACACCGGAAAGACCGGATGGAACAACCTCGCGATGCGATCGCCGGCAAACTCGGGATCGTCCCGGCGAAGCATCTGTTTGGCGGCCTGCGAATTGACGATCACGTGGTCGATCCGCGCAGCCCGGCTGATCGCGCGCATGCCCGTGATGCCACGGTCGACGAGAGCACGGTGATGGCGCCTTTGGAAATCGGCAAGCGGCGCACGTCCATAGGCCCGGCGGAACAGTTCGTCCGGACGAAAACCGGCGGCGCTCGAGGCACGGCGCAGCACTTCGAGCACGATCGGATCGTGGACGTAGGCGACGATCGGTCCACGGAACATGCCTCCAAGGCGGAGCAGCCACTGCACCGCGGGGACGTTGTGGGGCGAGTTGCCGAAGGAGACGACGACGGCCTGGTAAGGAACCCGCCGCAGGGCGTCTTCGAGCACGGAATGGTGGAAGACGCGGTGTCCGGCGTCACTCAGTTCGGGATCGGCATTGGCCGCGTCAAGCAGCCGCCGAGACTCGAACATTCCGAAGAAATCGACGCCTCGGGTGCGGGCGATGAACGTTCGCCTGGTCGCCGTGGCTACGCCGGTCGCGGCCGGCGGAAAAGGCGTCACGACCCGTTCGCGCAGCAGTTCGCGCGAACGGGTCGTGACCTGGGCCTGCCGCGCCGCGAAGCCGGAGGAACCTGCATCCTCCGGCTCGATCTCCGGCATGGTGAATTCTTCCGCCAGCCGAAAGGCCCGATCGCGGAACTCAACCGAGGCGACGATCCCTTCGACGATATCGCGAAGGGAGCGGCCGCTTCGCAACGCCTTGCTGAAATAGTCGAGGCCCGAGGGATCGGGCGGGCGACCGAGCAACGCCAGATAGAGCTGCCAGACCTGGCGCTCGATTTCCTCAGCGTGTCGATCAACCATTCCAGCCGCCCCAGCCGGCCGGAAAAAAGCAAAGCTGCAATGTAAGACCGCACAGTGCCGCTGCGGCAATTTGCTTGACCAGCCGTCGAAACACCTACCGCGGGTTTTTCGCTCCGGGCAAGGTGTTCGCGGGCCTCAATCCCCGGCAATCCCGGTACTGTGGATTAGTCGTCACACGCGGGAGCCGGCAACCCTTGGGCGTGAGCAGCGCGTGCGCGCGCGAGGATTGGTCGGAGTAGCAGGATTTGAACCTGCGACCCCCTGACCCCCAGTCAGGTGCGCTAACCAGGCTGCGCTATACTCCGCCGGCGCGGACTATAGTGAGGCCGTCCCCACCGCGCAACGAAGCTAACGGGCCTGATCGAGGATGCGTTTGCACTCGAGGAGATCCGCCAAAACGGACCGAAGGCGATCCGTATCGGCGGCCGCAAGAGAGGCGGCGTGGCGAGGCTCGCGGGACTCATCCGCGACGGCCACCGGCCGGCGCGGGGGCGCGTAGATCGGGACGTCGTCCGGCTCACGGTCGTCCGGCTCGATCTCGTCCATTCGAACGGAAGGCCGCACCGGGCGTTCCGGCGGAAGGAAGGGCTCGACGCGGCGCGGAGGCTGCTCCGCGGCGGGTTCGGCATCGGCCGGATCGGGCGGGGCCGGCCGGCTTTCCCCGCGGCCGACCGCGATGATCGACCGCGGCCCCTGCTCCTTCAGGATGCGCTGGACGCCGCGGATCGTATAGCCCTCGCCGTAGAGCAGATGGCGGATGCCGCGGAGGAGTTCGACATCCTCCGGGCGATAATAGCGCCGGCCCCCGCCACGCTTCATCGGCTTGATCTGGGTGAAGCGCGTCTCCCAGAAACGAAGGACGTGCTGCGGCAGGTCGAGGTCGTCGGCGACCTCGCTGATGGTGCGGAAGGCGTCGGGGCTTTTGGACAAGACGGCCGAAGCTCCCAAGTGCGGCGAAAGCGCAGCGCCGACGGTGCTAGCTATCCGCGGGCGGCGACCTGCCGTTGGCGAGCGCGCCGTTGATCCGCTGCTTCAACACGTTGCTCGGCTTGAACACCATGACGCGGCGGGGGGAA
>Ga0070741_10008424_pt1 | contig 20698 bp, 17 predicted proteins | sample Coa_R1_4_FD_66440 | JGI IMG/M metagenome (GOLD analysis project Ga0070741, IMG submission 66440) | Surface soil microbial communities from Centralia Pennsylvania, which are recovering from an underground coalmine fire - Coalmine... | ecosystem: Environmental > Terrestrial > Soil > Unclassified ...
CGGAAGTTGATGATGTCGCCGTCTTCGACGATGTAGTCCTTGCCTTCGAGGCGCACCTCGCCGTGATCGCGGCAGGCGGCCATCGATCCGCGGCCGATCAACGCGTCGTAGCCGACGACTTCGGCGCGTATGAAGCCGCGCTGGATGTCGCTGTGGATTTCGCCGGCGGCGAGCTGCGCCGGGGTGTTGCGCGGGATCGACCAGGCGCGGCATTCGTCTTCACCGACCGTGAAGAAGGAGATGTATCCGAGCAGGTCGTAGCTGGCGCGGATGACGCGATCGAGCCCCGATTCGGCCAGCCCCAGATCGGCGAGGAACGCCGCCGCGTCCGCGGGCTCGAGCTGCGCGATTTCGAGCTCGATCTTCTCGCAGACGGCGACGGCGCCGGTCGAGGCGCGAGAGAGAAACGGCGTCAGGCCGACGGCGTCGATCGCGCCGTTCACGGGCGCGGACTCGTCGAGGTTGACGACGATCAGCAGCGGCTTCGCCGAGAGGAACTGGAATCCGCGCAGGCGCTTCAGGTCGTCGCCCTTCAGATCGAGCGCGCGCAGCGGCTTGCTGTCCTCGAGCGCGGTCTTGCAGAGCGTGATGACGTCGCGCTCTTTCTCCAGGTCGGCCGATCGGGATTTCTTCAGATCCTTCTCGAGGCGCTCGAGCCGCCGCTCGGCGACGCCGAGGTCGGCCAGCATCAGTTCGTCTTCCATCGTCTGCGCGTCGCGAGCCGGATCGACGGCGCCGGACGGGTGGGGGACCGCAGGGTCGTGGAACGCGCGGACGACGTGCACGAGGGCGTCCGCGTTCTTGTAGGCCGCGACGTCGACGAGCGCCTTCGCGCCGGCGGCGGATCCGGTCGCGGCGAGGTCGGTGAATTCGACGGTCGCCGGCACGCGTTTTTTCGGGTTGTACATCGCGGTCAGGCGGTCGAGGCGCGCGTCGGGCACTTTGGAGATGCCGACGGTCGTCTCGCCCTTCCCGTGCGCGGCGCGCCCGGTGCTGTGGGCGCTGGTCATGAGCTGGAAGAGGGTCGTTTTGCCGCTGGATCCGAATCCGATGAGGGCTGCCCTGAGCATCGACAGAAACCCGGGATGGTACCACGGGGGACGGAGTAGGGACGGAGTCGACTCCGTCCCCACTCCGTCCCCAACTTCAAACGGGCGATGAAAGGGCGAAAATTTGGCGTAACTTACTGATGTAACAGATTTTGCGGTTGACAACCATCCCACGCGGCCCTACTATTTCCGTGGAAATTTGTGGTCAAAAGTGGGCTAAAGGGGCAGGTGTCTCGTGTTTAGGGGACACGAGAGCACCCGCATCGACGACAAGGGCCGCCTCAAGGTGCCGAACGTGTTTCGTTCGCTCCTCGAACAGAAGTACGGCCGCGAGGTGTTCATCACGAGCCTGACCGGCGACTACGTCCGCCTCTACCCGATGCCCGTCTGGACCGAAATCGAAGAGAAGCTCGGACGCATGCCCTCGACGCACCCGTCGCGCGAGCGCTTCCTCGACCGCATCAACTTCTTCGGCCAGGCCGGCGAGCTCGATCCGCAGGGACGCGTGCTCGTCCCCGCGCGCCTGCGCGACACCGCGTTGATGATGGGCGATGTCGACGTCCTCGGGCAATTCAATTATCTCGACGTCTGGAACCACGACCGCTTCCAGGCCAAGCTGCAGCGCGAACCGTTCACCGACGCCGATGCGCGCGCGCTCTCGGAGTTCGGCATCTGATGACGCACGTTCCCGTCATGACCGCCGAAGCGCTCCAGTTCCTGCGGCCCGAACGCGGCGGCGTGTTCGTCGACTGCACGGTCGGGCTCGGCGGCCACACGCGCGCGCTGCTCGAGGCCGGCGCCACGCGCGTCATCGGCGTCGACCGCGACGAGGACGCGCTGGCGCGCGCGCGCCAGACGCTCGCGCCGTGGCGCGACCGCGTCGAGCTCGTCCACAGCGACTATCGCTCGCTCGACGACGTCCTGGACTCGCGGCACGTCGACCGTGTCGACGGCGCGCTCGCCGACCTCGGCGTCTCGTCGCTGCAGTTCGATGCGCCGGGACGCGGCTTCAGCTTCCAGCGCGACGAACCGCTCGACATGCGCATGGACCGATCCACCGGCGACACCGCCGCGGATCTGATCGCGCGATCCACCGAGCCCGAGCTCGCCGACGCCATCTTTCAATACGGCGAAGAACGCTTCTCGCGTCGGATCGCCCGCGCGATCGTCGAATCCCGGGCCGAATCGCCGATCACGACGACCGGCCGGCTGGCATCGATCGTGCGCCGCGCGATCCCGCGCCGCGGCCCGATGCGCATCGATCCGGCGACGCGGACCTTCCAGGCGCTGCGGATCTGGGTGAACCGCGAGCTCGAGGGCCTGGCCGCCTTCCTCGAGTCGGCTGCCCGGCGCCTTCGCTCGGGCGCGCGTCTGGTCGTGATCTCGTTTCACTCGCTCGAGGATCGCATCGTCAAGCACACGTTTCGCGCGCTGCACGAGGCGGACGCGGCCGTGGTCGAGATCCTCACGAAGAAGCCGATCGTGCCGCGCGAGGAGGAAGTCGAACGCAATCCCCGCGCGCGCAGCGCGAAGCTGCGCGCCGTCGAGAGGATGGCCTGACGTGCCCGAGCCGTTCGAATACGCGATCAAGAAGGACGTCCGCAACAACCCGATCGTGCGCGAGCTGGACGAAGCGCGACACCGCGAGATGTGGAAGACCGTGGCGATTGCCGGGTTCCTCGTCCTCGTCCTGCTGTTCTCCGCGTGGCAGCACTTCGAGCTGCTGCGCCACGGGTACGAAATCGAGGAGATGCAGCGCCAGCGCGCGGCGGAGGAAGAGACCACTCGCCGCCTGAAGCTCGAGATCGAAACGCTGAAGTCGCCCGCGCGCATCGAGAAGCTCGCCACCCAGAAGCTGCACCTCGTCGCCCCCGGCCGCGACGAGGCGGTGGTCATCGAGCGCGTGCAGGCGACCGATCCGCCGGCCAAATCGGTCGTCGCCCGCGCGTCGAGCGCGCCCGACGCGCCGGCCGCCCCCGTCGACGAGCGGCGGTGATATGTCGGCTCCGGGCGTGAACGGCTGGCGCAAGACCCTGAAGCGGCGCGCGATCGCCGTGTCGATGTGCCTCGCGTTGTGGGGCGCCGCCATCGAGGCGCGGCTCGTCTACCTGCAGGTGATGCGCCACGCCGACCTCGCCGCGCGCGCCGAAAAGCAGCAGATGCGCACGATCGATGCGCCCGCGATGCGCGGCGACATCGTGGATCGGCACGGCCGCATCCTCGCCACGAGCGTCGACGCCGACACCGTGTACGCCGTCCCGTCGGAAATCGCCGACGCGCCGTCGGCCGTTGCGCAGCTGTGCGGCGCGCTCGGCGACTGCAGCGGCAAGGAGCGGCAGGCCCTCGTCGATCGCCTGAGCCAGCGGCGTCCGTTCGCGTACGTGCGCCGGCAGATCTCGCCGGAGCAGGCGCAGCGAATCGCCGCGCTCAATCTCGACGGCGTCGGCTTCATCAAGGAGAGCAAGCGCTTCTATCCGAACCAGCAGCTCGCCGCGCACCTGATCGGCTACGTCGGCATCGACAACAACGGGCTGGGCGGTCTCGAATACACGTACGACCGGCAGATCCGCGGCAAGAACGGCACGATTCTGATCCAGACCGACGCCAAGCGGCACGCGTTCAGCCGCTTCGAGCGGCCGCCGACGTCGGGCGCGACCGTCGAGCTGACGATCGACGAGTACCTCCAGCACATCGCCGAACGCGAGCTGCACGATGCCGTCGTCGCCGAACGCGCGCTCGGCGGCAGCGTCGTCCTGATGAATCCGCACACGGGCGAGATTCTCGCGATGGCGAACGAGCCGACGTTCAATCCGAACGACTACCGCGCCGCCGACGAGACCGAGCGCCGCAACCGCGCCGTGCAGGATCTCTACGAGCCCGGCTCGACGTTCAAGGTGGTGACCGCGTCGGCCGCGATCGAGGACAAGATCTTCACGCCCGACGCGCTGATCGACACGCATCCCGGTGCGATCAAGCTCGCCGGCCGTCCCGCGATTACCGAAGACGCGCACCACGACTACGGGGTGTTGAGCCTCACCGACGTGCTCGTCAAGTCGAGCAACGTCGGCGCGATCAAGGTCGGGTTCAGAATCGGCGCCGATCGCCTCAGCCGGTTCGTCGGCCTGTATGGCTTCGGCAAGCTCGTGTCGTCGGACTTCCCGGGCGAGAACGCGGGCATCGTGTGGCGGCCCGAGCGGATGACCGAGAGCGCGCTCGCGTCGGTGTCGATGGGCTACCAGGTGGCGATCACGCCGCTGCAGATGGTGGCGGCGGTGAGCGCGGTCGCCAACGGTGGCGAGTACGTCGAGCCGCGCGTCCTCCGCGCGGTGTATCGCGGCGATCGGCGGTTCGTCGTGCAGCCCAAAGTGCTGCGGCGCACCGTCAGCGCCGACACCGCTGCCGCGCTGACCGGAATCATGGAGCAGGTCGTCGAACGCGGGACGGCGAAGCGCGCGCGGATCGACGGCTTCACCATCGCCGGCAAGACGGGCACGGCGCAGAAGCTCGAAAACGGCCGCTACTCGCGGTCCGATCATTTCGGATCCTTCGTCGGCTTCATGCCGTCGCGCAATCCGGCCTTCGCGATGATCGTCGTGATCGATTCGGCGAAAGCGGTCAGCGATCACGGCGGCGTGGCGGCCGCGCCCGTCTTCCAGCGCATCGCCGGCGCGGCGGTGCAGTATCTCGGCCTCTCGCCGTCGCTCTACCCCACGCCGCCCGTGCTGGTTGCGAAGCGCGACGACGCCGTCGCCGATCCCACGTCGGTCCAGCAACAGGCCGACGCCCGAGTGAGCCTCGTCGCCGACGGTCCTCCCGGCACCGTCCCCGACGTGCGCGGCTTGAGTGCGCGCGAAGCGATTCGCAAGCTCGTGACGTTCGGACTCCACGCGCACGCCTCCGGCGACGGATTCGTCGTCTCACAATCGCCCGATCCGGGCGCGCCGCTCGAGCGGGGCGGCACCTGTCAACTGACGCTGGCGCGCACGCCGCGCCGACCGGAGGCCGCGGGGCACCCATGACCTGGGCGGAGCTGCACGGCGTCCTGCGCGGCCGCGGTCTCGTCACCGCGGACGACGCCGTGCGCGCGGAGGCGAGCGTCGGGCCGGTCGCCGGCATCGCGTACGACTCCCGGTCCGTCGTGCGCGGCCAGGTGTTCGTCGCGCTGCGCGGGCAGAAGGCCGACGGCACCGCGTTCGCGCGCGAGGCGATCGCGCGCGGCGCCGCGGCGATCGTTTCGGAGCAGCCCGCGCCCCCCGACGTGCACCTGCCCTGGGCCATCGTCGACGACGCGCGCGTGGCGCTGGCCGTGCTCGCGGCGGAGTTCTATCGACATCCGAGCCGCGAGATGCAGGTCGTCGGCATCACCGGCACCAACGGCAAGACCACCACCGCGTATCTGCTCGCGTCGATCTTCGATGCCGCCGGCCTGCAGAGCGGCGTCCTCGGCACGGTCGTCTATCGCATCGGGAACGAGACGCGAGAGGCGACGCGCACGACGCCGGAAGCGCCCGACGTGCAGGCGTTGCTGCGCGAGATGATCGACCGCGGCTGCCGCGCGTGCACGATGGAAGTGTCGTCGCACGCGCTGTCGTTGCACCGCGTCGACGACATGACGTTCGCGGCGGCGATCTTCACGAACCTCACGCGCGATCACCTCGACTTCCACCGCGACATGGAGGCCTACTTCCAGGCGAAGCGGCGGCTGTTCGAGATGCTGCCGCGCACCGCGCCGAGCGTCGTCAACGTCGACGACCCGCGCGGCGCATCGCTCCTCGAGGCCGGCGGCCGTCCGGTCACGTACGCGATCGGCAAGCCGGCCGACATCACACCCGGCCCGCTGTCGTTCTCGATCGACGGCCTGACGTTCGACGTCCGCACGCCGCGCGGCACGATTCGCGTCCGGTCGGCGCTCGTGGGCCGCCCGAACGTCTACAACATCCTCGCCGCGGCCGGCGCGGCGGCCGCGCTCGACGTGCCGTTCGACGCCATCGAACGCGGCCTGCGGCAGCTCGAGGGCGTGCCCGGCCGCTTCGAAGTCGTCTCCGGCCAGAAGGACGAGGTGACGGTCGTCGTCGACTACGCGCACACCGACGACGCGCTGCGCAACCTCCTCGAAACGGCGCGGCCGCTCGCCCGCGGACGCCTGCTCACGGTGTTCGGCGCCGGCGGCGATCGCGATCGCACGAAGCGCCCGCTGATGGGCGCGGTGGCGGGCCGGATGAGCGACGTGATCGTCATCACGTCGGACAACCCGCGCAGCGAAGATCCGAACCAGATCATCGACGAGATTCTGCGCGGGCTGACGCCCGACACGATGAAGGACAGCGGCCAGCGCGTCATGACGATCCCGGATCGGCACGACGCGATCCTCAAGGCGATCGAACTGGCGCGGCCGGGCGATCTCGTCCTGATTGCCGGCAAGGGCCACGAAAAATACCAGGCGATCGGCAGCACGACGCTGCCGTTCGACGATGTCGCCGTGGCGCGCGAGGCGCTGGCGCGGCGACGCACGGGAGTCGTGTGATTCCGCTCGCCGCGGGATGGGTGGCGGCGGCGATGAGCGGATCGATCGTCGCGGGCGAGCCGGCGAGGACGTTCACCGGCGTGTCGATCGACACCCGCACGCTGAACGCCGGCGAGCTGTACATCGCCATCAAAGGCGAACGCTTCGACGGGGCGCAGTTCGTCGAACAGGCGTTCGCGGCCGGCGCCGGCGGCGCGGTGGTGCCGCTGAGCGCAACCCGCACCTTCAGGTCCGGCTCCTCGACGGCGCGACCGCACGCGCTGCCTCCGGAGGCGGTGATTGTCGCCGTCGGCGACACGACGGTCGCGCTCCAGTCGCTCGCGCGCGCGGTCCGCCGCGACTCGGGCACCAAGGTCGTCGCCATCACGGGCAGCGCCGGAAAGACGACGACGAAGGAAATCACGAGCGAGTTTCTGTCGGCGCGGTATCGCGTCGTCAAGAACCGCGGCAACTTCAACAACCACATCGGCCTCCCGCTGTCGCTCGTCGAGCTGACCGCCCAGCCGGAATTCGCCGTTGTCGAGCTCGGGATGAACCACGCGGGAGAAATCGCGACGCTCGTGGGCATCGCCGAGCCGGACGCGCGGGTGTGGACGAACGTCGGCGAGGCGCACCTGGGCTTCTTCGCCTCGGTCGACGCGATCGCCGACGCGAAGGCCGAGATCCTCGAGCGCGCGTCGCCGTCGACACTCCTCGTCTCCAACGCCGACGACGATCGGATCGTCGCGCGCGTGTCCCGATTCCGCGGGCGGACGGTGACGTTCGGCATCGCCCGCGCCGCGGACGTGCGCGCGGCCGAGATCGAGGATCGCGGCGTCGCGGGCATGCGCGCGCGCGTGTCGACGCCGCGCGGCCCGCTGACGATCGACACGCCGCTCGTCGGCCGCTCGAATCTCGCGAACATCCTGGCCGCCGCGGCGGTGGCGCTCGAGTTCGACGTGCCGCTCGACGCGATCGGCGACCGCGCGCGCGCGCTCCGGCCGGCGGCGCATCGCGGCGAGGTGCTCGCGCTGCCGAGCGGACTCACCATCATCGACGACAGCTACAACGCCAACCCGACGGCAACCCGGCGCGCGCTCGACGTGCTGGCGTCGGCCGCGGGCGAGCGACGCATCGCGGTGCTCGGCGAGATGCTCGAGCTCGGCGACGCCTCGGTGGCGCTGCACGAAGAGGTGGGCCGCGCCGCTGCGCACGCGAGGGTGGACGTGCTCGTGGCCGTCGGCGGCGCTCCGGCGGCCGCCCTCGCCGAGGCGGCGGTCGGTGCCGGCTTGCCGCGCTCCGCCGTGCGGTACTTCCCGACCAGCGACGAGGCCGCGGACGCGGCGGTCGCGACGCTTCGGCGCGGCGACGTCGCGCTGGTCAAGGGATCCCGCGGCATCAGGACGGATCGCATCGTCGAACGGCTCAAGGAGCGCGGCTGATGCTGTATCAGCTCCTGTATCCGTTCCACCAGCAGTTCTCGGTCCTGAACGTCACGCGATACATCACGTTTCGGACCGCGGCGGCGAGCCTGTCGGCGCTCGCGATCAGCCTCGTGATGGGGCCGTGGCTCATTCGCAAGCTGCGCGAATTCCAGATCGGCCAGGTGATTCGCACCGAGGGGCCGCAGTCGCACAAGCCGAAAGCCGGCACGCCGACGATGGGCGGGCTGCTGATCCTGACCGCGGCGCTGGTGCCGACGCTGCTCTGGGCGGATCTGACGAACGTCTACGTCTGGATTGCCGTGCTCACGACCGCCGCGTACGGCGGCATCGGCTTCGCCGACGACTACTTGAAGATCGTTCGCCGATCGCACCACGGGCTGCTGCCGCGCTACAAGATGGGCTACCAGTTCCTCGTCGGCGTCGTCGTCGGCGGCGCGCTGCTGCTGCTGGCGCACAACAACCTGTACAGCACGCGGCTGATCTTCCCCTTCTTCAAGCGGCTGATTCCCGATCTCGGGTGGCTGTATCTGCCGTTCGCGGCGTTCGTGCTCGTCGCCGCCTCGAACGCCGTGAACCTGACCGACGGCCTCGACGGCCTGGCGATCAGCACGTTCGCGATCGCGGCCGCCGCCTACACGGCGCTGGCGTACGTGACCGGCCATCGCGTGTTCGCCGACTACCTGCTGCTCGTCCGCTTCGCGCCCGCCGCGGAGCTGACCGTCTTCGGCGGATCGCTCGTCGGCGCGTCGCTCGGCTTCCTCTGGTACAACTCGTACCCCGCGGAAATCTTCATGGGCGACGTCGGATCGCTGGCGCTCGGCGCCGCGCTCGCGACGATCGCCATCCTGATCAAACAGGAGCTGCTGCTGCCGATCGTCGGCGGCATCTTCGTGCTCGAAGCCACGTCGGTGATTCTGCAGGTCGGCTACTTCAAGGCGACCGGCGGCCAGCGGCTGTTCAAGATGTCTCCGCTCCACCACCACTTCGAGCTGAGCGGGTGGAGCGAGCCGAAGGTGATCACGCGGTTCGTGATCATGGGGATCATTTTCGCGTTGCTCTCGCTGGCAACGCTGAAGCTGCGATGACGTTCTCGGTCGATCGCAAACGGGTCACCGTCGTCGGGGCGGCGCGGAGCGGAATCGCCGCCGCGGAGCTGCTCGCCGAGCGCGGCGCCGTCGTGACGCTGTCCGACGTGCGCAGCGACGTGCCCGAAGCCATGCCGCTGCGCGAACACGGCGTCGCGCTCGAACTGGGATCGCAGACGCCGGACACGTTCGCCGACGCCGATCTGATCGTGCTGAGCCCGGGGGTGCCGCCGGAGCAGCCGGCAATTCAGGCGGCGCGGGCGCGGGGCGTGCCGATCATCGCCGAGATCGAGCTCGCGGCGCGATGGCTGCAGGGCCGCGTGATCGCGATCACGGGAACGAAAGGCAAATCGACGACGACGGCGCTGACCGGCCGGATGCTGGAGACCGCGGGCTTCCGCGTGACGGTGGGCGGCAACATCGGCGCGCCGCTCAGCGCGCAGGTGGCGCAGTCCACCCCCGACACGTTCCACGTCGTCGAGGCGAGCAGCTTTCAGCTCGAGCAGATCGAGACGTTCCATCCCTGGATCGCCGTGATGTTGAACTTCTCGCCCGATCATCTCGACCGGCACCCGACAGTCGAGGCGTACGGCGCGGCGAAGGCGCGGATCTTCGAGAACCAGGTCGAGACCGACTGGGCGGTGATCAACGCTGACGACCCGTCGGTGCTCGCCCTCGCGGCGAAGGCGCGCGCGCGCAAACGGATGTTCGCGCTCCACGGCGACCTCGCCGAAGGCACCGTCTTCGATCGCGGCTGGATCGTCGATCGCTCGGCGAACGGGGACAAACAGCTGGTGCCGGCCGATGCGATCCACCTGCTCGGGCCGCACCTGGTGAACGACGTCATGGCGGCGTCGACCGTCGCGCTGCTGGCCGGCGTGACGTCAACGGCGATGACGACGGCGGTCGACGCGTTTCGCGGCCTCGAGCACGCGATGGAGCTCGTCGCGGAGGCGGCCGGCGTCCGCTTCGTCAACGATTCGAAGGCGACCAACATCGAGTCGGCGCTGCGCTCGATCGAGAGCTTCGACGCGGGCCTGGTGCCGATCATGGGCGGCCGCTTCAAGGGCGGCGATCTGCGGCTGCTGCGCGAGCCGCTGCGGCGCCGCGCCAGGGCCGTCGTCGCGATCGGCGAGTCGAAGTCGGTGTTTCGCGAGGCGCTGGCCGGCGCGGTGCCGGTCGAAGAGGCGGAGACCTTCACGCGCGCGATCGCTCGCGCGTACGAACTGGCGAAGCCGTCGGGCGTCGTGCTGCTCGCGCCGGCGTGCGCGAGCTTCGACATGTTCCGCGACTACGCGGAACGCGGGCGGCGCTTCAAGGAGGAGGTGCGGCAGATCGTGGCGCGTGAGCGGTGAGCAGTCATCGGTCGGTGCGCGGTTAAGGACTGGCTGCTGGGAACCCAGGTCGCCCCGGCCTGGGAAGCTGGTGCCTCAATCCTGCCGACTGATGACTGCTGACCGCTCGACGCGATCTTAGCGTCCGTCGGGATGTATTTCGGTCCAAAGGTGGTCGAGCTGTAGATGGCGCGGAAACTGAAGTCGGACAAGGTGTTGTTCATCACGACCATCCTGCTGGTCGGGTTGAGCGTCGTGATGGTCTACAGCGCGTCGGCGCCGATGGCGCTCGAGCGCTACGGGCGCGCGTCGTACTTCCTGATCCGCCAGCTCATGTGGTCGGTGCTCGGCCTCGCCATGCTCGGCGTCGTCATGCGCATCGACTACCGGACGTATCGCGAGCCCGTGTTCATCTGGTCGTGCCTCGGCGTCGTCGCCTTCGCGCTGATCGTGGTGCTCTTCATGCCGGCGGTGAACAACGCGAAACGATGGTTCGGCGTGGGCGGCATCGGCGTCCAGCCGTCGGAGCTCGCGAAGCTCGCCGCGATCTTCTTCATCGCCGCGCTGCTCGAGCGTCGGATGCACCGCATCAACGAGGTCGGCTACGCCCTCGTGCCGATCGGGATCGTCGTCGTGTGTCTCGTCGCGCTGATCCTGCTCGAGCCGGACTTCGGCACGTCGATGTCGCTGGTGCTGATCGCGACGGTGATGGTCGTCTGCGCCGGCCTCGACTACCGCTACATCGTCGGCGTCCTGCTGGCGGCGATTCCGGCGGTGTACCTGCTCGTGATGGGGACGGCGTACCGCAGACAGCGCGTGCTGACCTTCCTCGATCCGTGGCGGGATCCGCTGGGCGCCGGCTTCCAGATCATCCAGTCGCTGATCGCGGTCGGCACCGGCGGCGTCTGGGGGCGCGGGCTGATGAACGGCGTGCAGAAGCTGTTCTACCTGCCCGAGCCGCACACCGACTTCATCTACTCGGTCATCGCCGAGGAGCTGGGCCTCATCGGCGCGACCGCGGTGCTCCTGTGCTTCGTCGTCGTCACCTGGCGCGGCATTCGCGTCGCGCTGCGCGCGCCCGACTCGTTCGGGTCGTTTCTCGCGCTCGGCCTGACGACGATGATCGCGGTGCAGGCGTTCATCAACATCAGCGTCGTGCTGGGGCTGATGCCGACCAAGGGCATTCCGCTGCCGTTCGTCAGCAACGGAGGCTCGTCGCTGGTGATCAACCTCGTCGGCATGGGCATTCTGCTGAACGTCTCGCAGCATGCCTCGTCCGTCGAGGTGTGACGGGGATGCGTGGGGATTCGCGTGGTGATTGCAGGCGGCGGCACCGGCGGACATCTGTACCCGGGGATTGCCGTCGCGCGCGAACTGCTCGCGCGGCAGCCGGACGCGCAGATCTCGTTCGCGGGGACCGAACGCGGCATCGAAACGCGGGTGATCCCGCGGGAAGGGTTTTCGCTGGACCTGATTCGCAGCGGCGGGCTGAAAGGCAAGTCGCTGGCGGACCGCGCGCGCGGCGTCGCGCTGCTGCCGATGAGCCTGGTCGATGCGTGGAGCGTGATCTCGTCGCGCCGGCCGGATCTGGTGATCGGCGTCGGCGGCTACAGCTCGGGGCCGGTGGTGCTGGTCGCCGCGCTGCGTCGCGTCCCGACGATGGTGCTGGAACAGAACGCGGTGCCGGGGCTGACGAACCGGCTGCTGGCGCGGTTCGTCGACGCGGCGGCGGTCACGTTCGACGCGACGGCGGCGTTCTTCGGATCGAAAGCGTTCGTGAGCGGCAACCCGGTCCGGCCGGAGTTTCTCGCGACGGCCGGATCTTCACAGGAGTCGGCACGTGATGAATCGGCGTCCGTCACACGGGTTCTAGTCTTTGGCGGCTCTCAGGGCGCGCACGCGATCAACGTGGCCATGGTGGAGGCAGCACCGGGGCTGGCGGCCGGCCATCCGCATCTTCGTCTCACGCACCAGACGGGAGAACGAGATGTGGAAATGGTGCGCGCCGGTTACCGAGCGGCGGGGCTTCCGGCCGACGTCGAACCGTTCCTCTACGACATGGGACGGCAACTCGGACGGGCGGACGTAGTCGTCTGCCGCGCCGGCGCGACCACGCTGGCCGAACTGACCGCGGCCGGGAAAGCGGCGATTCTGGTGCCGCTCCCGACCGCGACCGACGATCACCAGCGCCGGAACGCCGAGGCGCTGGCGGCGAGCGGCGCCGCGGACGTGCTGCTGCAGCGGGAGATGACCGGCGGGTCGCTCGCGGCGCGCGTGCTCGCGCTCGCGGGCGATCGCGAACGGCGCCGGCGGATGGAGCAGGCGGCGCGTCGGCTCGCGCGGCCGGACGCCGCGAAGGCGATCGTCGATCGCGCGCTGGCGCTGGCGAGGCCGGCCTGACGGCCCGCGCTGCGATGCTCGGCAAAACGCGGCACGTGCACTTCGTCGGCATCGGCGGCATCGGGATGAGCGGCATCGCCGAGCTGCTCGCGAACCTCGGATACGTCGTCAGCGGATCCGACGAGAAGCGATCGCCGGCGACCGACCGCCTCGCGGCGATGGGCATCCGGATCGCGCAGGGCCACGCGGCCGCGAACGTGGGCGACACGGACGTCGTCGTCGTGTCGTCGGCGGTGCGGCCGGCGAACCCGGAGCTGATGGAAGCGGCGCGCCGGCAGATCCCGGTGATTCCGCGGGCCGAGATGCTGGCCGAGCTGATGCGGCTGCGCTACGCGATCGCGGTCGCCGGCGCGCACGGCAAGACGACGACGACGTCGATGATCGCGGTGGTGCTCGAACGGGCCGGCCTCGATCCGACGGCGGTGATCGGCGGACGGCTGAGCGCCTTCGGCAGCAACGCGCGGCTTGGCCGCGGCGAACTGATGGTGGCGGAGGCGGACGAGAGCGACCGATCGTTTCTGAAACTGTTTCCGACGATTGCGGTGATTACGAACATCGATTACGAGCATCTCGAGAACTACGGCAGCTTCGAGGAGCTGCAGCAGGCGTTCGTCGAGTTCGCGAACAAGGTGCCGTTCTACGGCGCCGTCGTGGCGTGCGCCGACGATCCGCCTCTCGCGGCGGTTCTGCCGCGCATGACGCGGCGCGTCACGACGTACGGCCTCGATCGCCGCGCGGACGTGACCGCGGCGAACGTGTCGTTCAAGCCGTTCGGATCGTCGGCGACGGTCAACCGGAAGGGACAGGAGCTCGGCGCGGTGGAGCTGTCGGTGCCCGGACGACACAACCTGCAGAACGCGCTCGCCGCGATCGCGGTCGGCCTCGAGCTCGACCTGCGCTTCGAGCAGATCGCGGCGGGGCTGCGCGACTTCCGCGGCGCCGAGCGGCGGTTCGAGGTGCGCGGCGAGCCGAACGGTATCCTGATCGTCGACGACTACGGCCATCACCCGACGGAGATCGCCGCGGTGCTGTCGGCAGCCAGGACGCTCGGCCGGCGAATCGTCGTCGCGTTCCAGCCGCACCGCTATTCGCGCACGTCGGCGCTGATGCACGAGTTCGGGCGCGCGCTGTCGGCGGCGGATCGCGTCGTTCTCACGGACATCTACGCCGCGAGCGAGGATCCGATTCCAGGCGTCACGCTCGACGCGCTCGCCGCGGCCGTGCGCGCCGGCGTCGACGTCCCGGTGGAGGTCGCGCCGACGCTCGACGACGTCGTGGACGCGGTGACGCGGATTGCGCGTCCCGGCGACGTCGTGATCACGCTCGGCGCCGGATCGATCGGCACGCTGCCGGATCGGCTCGTCGAAGCGCTGCAGCGGAACGCGCCGGCCGCCGGCGCCGACGGCGGGGATCGGAGGGCGCCGCGATGAGCCCGGTCGCCGCCGTCGCGGCCGACAAGCGGTTCCGCCGCGCGCACGTCAAGCCCTCGCGCCGCCGGGGGGGATTTCGCGCGCTGATCGCACCCGCCGTCAAGGGGCTGCTCGTCGCGCTGGTGACCGGCTACGCGCTCTACCGCGGCGCCGTCATGGTGACGCACGCGCAGGTGCTGACGGTCGACCGCATCATCGTGTCGGGCAACGAACGGCTGTCGAAGGCCGAGGTGATCGCGGTGCTCGGCGGGATGCGCGGCGAAAGCCTGCTGTTCAGCGATCTCGATGCGTGGCGGCGCCGGCTGCTCGCGTCGCCGTGGGTGCGCGACGCGGCGCTGCGACGCTCGCTGCCGTCGACGATCGAGGTCGCGGTGCTCGAGCGGACGCCGGTCGGGGTGGCGCGGCTCGGCGGCGAGCTGTACCTGATCGACGAGCGGGGCGTGATCATCGATCAGTTCGGGCCACAGTACGCCGACATCGACCTGCCGATCGTCGACGGGCTGGGTACGATGGGGCAGAAGCCCGCTTCGGCGTCGGGCGCCACGGTCGACGAGGCGCGCGCAGAGCTCGCCGCGCGAGTCATCGCGGCGGTGCGCTCGAAGCCGGGGCTCGCGAAGCGCCTGTCGCAAGTGGACGTGACCGACGATCGCAACGCGACGGTGCTTCTGACCGGCGACCCGGCCATCCTCGAGCTCGGCGACGATCAGTTCGTGGCCCGCCTCGAGTCGTACCTGGCGCTGGCACCGACGCTCCACGAGCGGGTGGCGGACATCGACTACGTCGATTTGCGGTTCGACGACCGGATCTACGTCAGGCCGACGCACCTGGAGAAGAAAAAGAAGTAGGCCGGGTCTTCGGACCCGGCATAGGAGAGCTGTGGCGCGAAAAGAACGATACCTGGTCGGACTCGACGTCGGCACCTCGAAGGTGACCGCCGTCGTCGGCGAAATGCTCGACGGCGAAGGGCTGGACATCGTCGGGCTCGGCGCCGCCGAGTCGCGCGGCATCCGGCGCGGCGTCGTCGTCAACCTGGAGGCGGCGGTCGAGTCGATCAAGAAGGCGATCGACGAAGCCGAGCTGATGGCCGGGGTGGAGATCGACTCGGTGCACCTCGCGCTGTCGGGGCCGCACATCAAGGGGTTCAACAGCCGCGGCGTGATCGCCGTCGCCGGCAAGAACCGCGAGATCACGCGCGAGGACGTGCGCCGCGCGATCGATGCGGCCAAGGCGGTGTCGCTGCCGACCGGCCGCGAAATCCTGCACGTGCTGCCGCAGGACTTCGTCGTCGACGACCAGGACGGCATCGGCGCGCCGGTCGGCATGACGGGCGCGCGGCTCGAAGTCAACGTGCATATCATCACGGGCAGCCAGAGCTCGACGCAGAACATCGTCGCCTGCGTGAACCGCGCCGGCGTCGAAGTGGCCGAAACCGTCGTCGAACAGCTGGCGGCAAGCGAGTCGGTGCTGACCGACGACGAGAAGGAGCTCGGGGTCGCGCTGGTGGACATCGGCGGCGGAACGACGGACATCGCGATCTACGAGCGCGGCAGCCTCTGGCACACCGCGGTGATCGCGCTCGGCGGCGATCACTTCACCAACGACATCGCCGTCGGGCTGCGGACGCCGATGCCGGACGCGGAGAAGCTGAAGCGCAAGTGCGGCTGCGCGCTGTCGGCCATGGTGGACGAGGACGACACGATGGAGGTCGCCAGCGTCGGCGGCCGCAAGCCGCGGGTGATGGCGCGGCGCATCCTGTCCGAGATCCTGCAGCCGCGCGCCGAGGAGATCTTCCACATGGTGTGGGACGAGATCCGGCGCGCCGGGTACGAGAAGGCGCTCAACTCCGGCATCGTGCTGACCGGGGGCGGCGCGATCCTCGACGGCATGCCGGAGATCGCCGAACAGATCTTCGACCTGCCGATCCGGCGCGGATGTCCGAGCGGCGTCGGCGGCCTGGCGGATCACGTCAACAGCCCGACGTTCGCGACCGGCGTCGGCCTGGCGTTGTACGCGTACCGCAACGCAGCGGGGGAAGCGGCGCGGGCGCCCGTGGGCGCCGGCGCCCTGGTGAAGGTGGCGGGCCGGTTGCGAGGCCTGTTCAGAGAGTTCTTTTAGCCGGGTCGTGAAGATCCGAGCGTACGGGAGACGTTGATGATTGACGAGATGAAGGAAGCCACGCGCCTGCGTCTGCGACTCGAGGAGGAGGGCAACGCCGGAGCCCGCATCAAGGTCATCGGCGTCGGGGGCGGCGGCAGCAACGCCGTCAACCGGATGGTGCAGGTCGGCCTCGACGGCGTCGAGTTCATCGTCGCCAACACCGACCTGCAGGCGCTGAAGGTGAGCCCCGCGCCGGTGAAGCTGCAGATCGGCAGCAAGCTGACCAAGGGCCTCGGCGCCGGCGCCGATCCGAACGTCGGACGGCAGGCGGCGCTCGAGGACACCGAGAAGATCATCCAGGCGCTCGACGGCGCCGACATGATCTTCGTCACGACGGGCCTCGGCGGCGGCACCGGCACCGGCGCGGCGCCGGTGATTGCGAGCCTCGCGAGCGAGCTCGGCGCGCTGACCGTCGCCGTCGTCACCAAGCCGTTCAAGTTCGAAGGCAAGAAGCGGCTCGCCCAGTCGGAGCGCGGCCTCGACGCGCTGCGCGACTGCGTCGACACGATCATCACGATCCCGAACGAACGGCTGCTGACGATCATCGATCGGTCGACGCCGATGATCGACGCGTTCGCCACGGCGGACGATGTGCTGCGGCAGGCGATCCAGGGGATCTCGGATCTGATCCTCGTCCCCGGCATGATCAACCTCGACTTCGCCGACGTGAAGACGATCATGGCCGGGATGGGCCTCGCGATGATGGGGACCGGCATCGCCGAGGGGAACGACCGCGCGATGGAAGCGGCGCGGAAGGCGATTTCGAGCCCGCTGCTCGAAGGCGCGTCGGTCAACGGCGCGCGCGGCGTGATCATCAACGTGACCGGCGGCCCGGATCTGTCGCTCGTCGAGGTCAGCGAAGCCTCGTCGATCGTGCAGGAGGCGGCGGACGAAGAGGCGAACATCATCTTCGGCGCGGTGGTCGACCCGGCGCTGAAGGGCAAGGTGAAGATCACCGTGATCGCGACCGGGTTCGGCGCGCAGACGGCGACGGTGGCGCCGCCCGCGCCGCCTGCGCCGGTACTGGCGCCGTCAACGCCCGTGGACCTGTCGATCTACGCCGATACGCGCCCGGCCGCCGCGGCCGCGGCCGCCGCCTCGGCGCCGCGCCTGACGATTGCGCGGCGATCGCTGCTCGACGCGCCGATTGCCGCCTCGGCCGCCGCGTCGGCGTCGCCCACGTCCTCCTCCGCCCCGTCGGCGATGGCGTTGCGTGACGGCGAGGCGACGGAGACCAACGACCTCGGCGCCATGGAGCTGCGGCTGGGCGCGGCGGAGCTCGACGACGCGTCGCGGTTCGACGTGCCGGCGTTCCTGCGGCGGCAGGAGGGATAGCCTTCGGCCGCCGGGCGCGCGGCGCCGCCGCCGGGTCAACGGCGCGTGGGCGGCAGACGCTCGCGGTGGTAGATTAGGTAGATCCACGGCACACGCGAACGCCGGCGTCCGAGCTGGAGCTGACGCTGGAAGCCCGTCCATGAATTCCTGGGAACAGCGCGAACGCGCACGGCAGACCCTCGCGAAAGAAGTCGGCTACGTCAGCAAGCCGCACGGCAGCCGTCTGCGCGTCGCGCTCGCCTTTCCGAACACGTACTGGGTCGGGATGTCCAACCTGGGCCTCCAGACCGTCTACACGCTCTTCAACGCGGAACCCGACATCGTCTGCGAGCGGTTCTTCCTGCCGCCGAAGCAGGAGCTCGCGCACCTCGCCGCCGCGAAGGCGCCGCTCGTCACGCTCGAGTCGCAGACGCCGGTCGGCGAGTTCGACGTCATCGCGTTCTCGGTCTCGTTCGAATGGGACTACGTGAACGTCCTGACGCTCCTCCGCCTCGCCGGCGTTCCGCGGTTCGCCGCCGAACGCACCGATCGGCACCCGCTCGTCGTCATCGGCGGCGCGGTGACGTTCGTCAACCCGGAACCGCTCGCGCCGTTCGCGGACGTCATCGCCGCCGGCGAAGGCGAAACGCTCGTGCCCGCGCTGCGACGCGCGTTCTCGACGGGCGGCAGCCGCGCGGAAGTGCTGGCGCAGCTGTCGCTCGAACGCGGCTTCTACGTGCCGTCGTTCTACGAGCCGGACTACGCGGCCGACGGCACGCTGGCCGGCTATCGCGCCGCGCCGGGCGCGCCGATGCCCATCCGCAAGGCCGCGCTCAAGACCACGGACGCCGTCGATCCGCCGGCGACGAGCATCTTCACGCCGGACACGGAGTTCGGATCGCGCTTCCTGGTCGAGGTCGTGCGCGGATGCGCGAACCTGTGCCGCTTCTGCTGGGCCGGCTACAACTATCTCCCGGTCCGCGCGTTTCCCGCCGACCGCATCCTCGCCCTCGCCGCGGCGGCTCGAACCTACGCCAACCGCGCCGGCCTCGTGTCGATCGCGCTATGCGATCACCCCGACATCGAGCGCATCCTCGCGCGGCTGCACGAGCTCGGGTACGGCATCAGCCCGGCGTCGCTGCGCCTCGACGATCTGACCGAACCGATCGTGCGGGTCCTTCGCGCGAGCGGCGAGCGCACCATCACCATCGCGCCGGAGACCGGATCCGACCGCCTTCGCCGCGTCATCAACAAGACGGTCACCAACGACGAGATCCTCGACCGCGCCGACTTGATCTTCGCGAGCGGCATCGAGAACCTGAAGCTGTACTACATGATCGGCCTCCCGACCGAGACCGACGACGACCTGGTGGCGATCCGCGACCTGACGCTGCAGCTGCGCGATCGGATGCTGAAGTACGCGCGCCCCAGGGGCCAAATCGGCCGAATCGTGGGCAGCGTGAACCCGCTCGTTCCGAAACCCGGCACCGCATATCAGTGGCTCCCGATGGAGCGAGACGACGCGATCGACCGGAAGATCAAGCGCCTCCGGAAGCTCACGGCCGACATCGACAACGTGTACTTCAACATCAAGTCCGAGCGGCACTCCTACTACCAGGCGCTGCTGTCGCTCGGCGACCGCCGCGTCGCGCCCGCGATCGAAGCGGCGGAACGCAACGGCCAGAACTGGCGCGCGGCCGTCGCCGAAGCGGGCGTCGACGGCGATTTCTACATCTTCCGCGACCGCACCGCCGACGCGGCGCTGCCGTGGGACATCATCGACGGCGGCATGAAGGCGCAGTTCTTCCACGCGGAGTTCGACAAGTCGCTGCGCGAGGAGTGGACCCTGCCGCCCAAGCGCGCCCAGGAGAATGCCAAGCTCCTGCCGGTGATCCAATGACTGCGTGACGCGGCAGCGGCGATGGCCGCTCGCCCGGTTGCGCACTCATCGAGTTACCCATCGGCCTTCATGACGCGATCGCCGCTCGCTCTTCGAACTCCGCGTACGCTCCGAGAATGAGCTCGCGCACCTTGTCGTGCGCCGTGGAATCGACGATCGGGCGCAGCAGCGCGAAGCTGCGGCGCTCGCCGTTGACGGCGTACGAGCGGGCCGGGAAGGTGACGTTGCGGCCGTTGCCGCCGCGGCGCTCCCAGATGGAGAACCCAATCAGCTTCAGACCGGCGAGCGGCCCGTCGCCTTCCGCGAAGTGCAGCTCCGCGTCCGCGAGCTTGCCCGCGGGATTCCCTTTGTCGTTCGGCGTTATCTTGATGGTCATGGCGGCACGACACTCCAACGCCGGTGCCATGCGCGCGCGAGCGGACGCGTCGCCGCAAGTGACGGCCGGCGCGGCGCTAACGGCGACGCCGTTCGCGGCCGACGGCCGCCGCTCCCGCGCGGCGCGGCGGCGCGACAACGGGCGTTGGCGTCAGTCGCCGAGAATCATCACCTCGGCGAGCGCCAGATCGTCCGAGTGGGTGATGGTCACGAGCGTCTTCCGACCGCCGATCGCCTCGAGCCGTCGTCCGGCCCCGCCGTGCAACGAGAGTTGCGGCGGGCCGCCGCGCCGGACGACTTCGACGTCGCGCCACAGCACGCCGTGCGAGTGGCCGGTGCCCAGCGCTTTCATCGCCGCTTCCTTGGCGGCGAATCGGCCGGCAAAATGGATGGCCGGGACGCGGCGGCGGAGACAGTATTCGACCTCGCCCGGCGTGAAGATCCGCTGCAGGAACCGATCGCCGTACCGTTCGATCGTGTCGGCGATCCGATCGATGTCCGTCGCATCGAGGCCGAGACCGATGATGTTTGGCATGATTCCTCATTATTCATGACGCTTCCGGCTCCCGACGCGGCGTTCCGCTGGATCGAGACGGAGTACGGCCCGGCGCTGGTGTGCGCTCCGCTCGAGGCGCACGCGCGCCATCTCTTTACGACGCGCCGGTGGGCGCTCGGTTCCGCGCAGCCGGGCGACGCGGCGGCGTGG
>Ga0070741_10008425_pt1 | contig 20697 bp, 18 predicted proteins | sample Coa_R1_4_FD_66440 | JGI IMG/M metagenome (GOLD analysis project Ga0070741, IMG submission 66440) | Surface soil microbial communities from Centralia Pennsylvania, which are recovering from an underground coalmine fire - Coalmine... | ecosystem: Environmental > Terrestrial > Soil > Unclassified ...
TGAACCTCCCGGACGGCGTCCGTCTGGCGACCGGCGCCTCCGGCACCGGTCCGGAGGGCTTCCGCGCCAGCCACGAGGAGGCCCTGGCCGCGCACCGGGTGGGCCCGATGCTGGATCGAGCGATCGTGCGCTACGACGAGGTCGCGCTCGAGGCGACGCTGCTGGCAGATGAGCGGGCGGCGCGTCGATTCGTCGCTCGCGAGCTCGGGCCTCTCGCCGGCACCGACGAGCGCGCCGAGAAGCTGAGGCGCACGCTCGACGCCTACCTCTCGAGTGCGCAGAACGCATCGGCCGCAGCGGCGCTGCTCGGCGTGAACGACCGTACGGTTGCCTACCGGCTGAACACGGTCGAGGAGCTGCTCGGTCGCAACGTAGCCGTCCGCAGCGCCGAGCTCTCCGCAGCGCTGCGGCTTCGGCGCCTAAATCGCTGACCGCGGCTGAAACTCAGGGCTTCGCGTCTGCCAGGCGGGCGCCGCGAACCCCGGCCACGAACACCTCGCAAGCTGCCCGTTCGCCGGCGGAGATGGCGCCGTCGATGTACCCGTTCCAGACGGTGGCCGTCTCCGTTCCCGCCCAATGGATGCGACCGACTGGCTCTCGCAGGGCGCTACCGAAGGAGGTCCAGACTCCGGTCGGCAGGTAGCCGGCGTAGCAGCCACGGGTATACGGCTCCTCCGCCCACGACTTGTCCAAGTAGTCGCGCGGTTCGCGTGCACGCCGGCCGAAGAAGCGACCGAAGCACTCCAGCACCGCCTCCCGGCGTGTAGGCGCGTCTGCGCGGCCCAGCTCGCGCGCCTGGTTGCCCTCGAGGAAGCCCAGCAGCACTCCCGGGGACCCGTCGGGCGGGGAATTGTCGAAGGTCACCTTGACCGGACCGGTGTCGCTCGTGACCTGTCCCGTGAGTCCGTCGGCACGCCAGAAAGGTTCGTCGTAGAACGCCATGCACTTGACCACGCTGCCTTGCGGGACTCGCTGCGTGAGCTGATCGCGATGCCCCGGAAGCGGCGGGTCGTATGCGATGCGCCCGGCGAGCGTCGGCGCGAGCGCGACGATCACACGTCGCGCGTGGATCTCGAGATCGTCGGCTCTGACCAGCACCGACTCTCCGTCGTCGCGGATCGCTCGTACAGGCGCGCCGAGCACGATCCGATCGCCGAGCTCCTCGGCCATCCGCTCTGCGATCAACTGAGAGCCGCCGACGATCCGGTGCTGCTGGGCGCCGCCATCGGTGGAGATCAGCTGATCGAAGCCGCCGGCCGAGTGAGCGTAGAAGAGGAAATGGAGCAGCGAAAGATCGGCCGGATGCGCAGCCCACACCGCCTCGCAGAGCAGCCGGAAGAACGCCCGCGCACCCGCAGTATGGGTCTTGCGTCGCAGCCAGACGGCAGCGGTCTCCTCGTCCCAGCGCCCGGCCCGCGGTGCATTCCAGGGCGCGTCGAGTGGCACCTGGCGTGCCATCCGGTCCAGCCGCGCCTGCGCCTGCGCGATGTCGGCTAGCACGAGCGGATTGATCTTCGGGACCGCGCCCTTGTAGCGCGAGAGCCGGCCCCGGAACTCGAACTGGTTGAAACCGTCGTTGTAGGTCGGGAAACGCTCCAGTCCCAGCTCGTCGACGAGTTCGTTGACCGCGAGCTGGGTCGGCCCGATCCACTGCCCTCCAAGCTCCACGATCTTGCCGTCCCCGATCTGATGGTTCAGAACCCTGCCGCCGACCCGGTCGCGGGCCTCGACGACGAGCACCGACAGGCCCGCCCGGCCCGCGGCGCGCGCGGCCGCTAGGCCGCTCACCCCTGCTCCCACTATCGCCAGGTCGCAATCGTGCGCCTCGGACACGTCTACCTCCTCCGCTATCGCCTTTGCGGAGAGCTTGCAACCGACGCACGCACTGGCGTACGCGGATGACGCGCAGGCGAGGAGCGCTATTGCGCGAGATCCGCAACGCGCGAAGCGCGGTGAGAGGCGGGCGCCGGGCGCCCGGCTGCCCCCCAACCCCGCTTTCGCAACGTCTTTGTTACAGTCGCGCAATCGGTGTGCTGCACCGTGCCCCCAAGCCGGATCGCTGGGGCGCCCGCGAACGGAAGGAACACACGTTGAACTCGAGAAGGCTGCTGGTGAACATCGCTGCATTCGTGTCGTTGCTGACGGTCACTGGAGCCGTGGCACCTTCGGCCGACGCACAGGGCTACGAAGCCGCGATCGAGTTCAACGGCCCGAGGTTGCTCTGCTTGAACGACCCTCAAGGCAACACAGCCAACGGGGTGCAGCTGAACGTCTGGGAATGCAACTTCACGACCAGGCAGCTCTTTGCCTTCGTCCCGTCCTCCAACGAACCGGGCGACTACCTGCTCAAGCTCGCGGGTGACACGAGCAAGTGCCTGGCCGACCCGTGGGACAGCTATGAAGACGGCATCAAGCTCGAGGTGTACACCTGTAGCGACACGCGTGCATTCCAATGGGAATGGGCCCAGTTCTTCAGTACGAGTGAATTCGTGAACCCGAACGGCATGGTGTTCGGCAACAAGGACGGCCTGCGCAAGAACGGCAATCCGGTGGTTATGTGGGAGCGCAACTGGGGACCGGACCAGGATTGGCTCGTCCAGCTCTTCTAGCAAGAGATGCAAAGCCGGCCGAAGGTGCGGACGAGCAGAGCGATTCGTTCGGAAGGCAGAACGGGTCGATCTCGTCACCGGTGGCCCCGCGGCGTGACCGACGAGATGCGCCCTTCGCCGACCGGCAACAGATCGGCTCGCAGGCTCGGTGCTCACCGTCCCGGCACAGGTGTCATGCCTGACCTGCGCGCACCGGTGCTCGCGCCCGGGAGCGTGCGTCAGCGGCCGCAGCCGGCGATCGAGCAGCATGACCTCCTCTTGCGACCGTGGCGCGCCTTGGATGCGCCGACGCTCGTCCGTGCCTACTCCGATCCGGAGATCCGCCGATGGCACATGAAATCTATGGACGAGGACGAGGCGCGGGCCTGGGTGCGCGAGCGGCGGCAGCGATGGCAGGCGGAGAAGGGCGGCGACTGGCTGGTCCTCGAGGCCGGGGCGCCCGCCGGACGGGTCGCCGTTTACGGCCTCGATCTCTATGACGGCAGCGGCGAGGTCGGCTGCTGGGCGCTGCCTGAGGCGCGGGGCCGCGGTGTCGCCGCGAACGCTCTCGACGCGCTCAGCTGCTGGCTGTTCACCGAGTTGGGCCTGCGGCGGCTGAAGCTCGGGCACTCGACCGCGAACCCTGTCTCATGTGGCGTCGCGGTCAAGGCGGGCTTCGCCGCAGAGGGCGTCGCGCGCAGCGCACTACTGCACGAGGACGGCTGGCACGACATGCACATGCACGCCCGGCTCCGAGATGACACCTAGGCTTGGTCGCAGCTGACCAGCCGCCACCGTTGACGAGAAGGCGGACATGCTCGGAGACACAGTCAGGCACGACTACTCGCACCAGGCCGCGAGATACGATCGCTCACGTGGCGTCAGCGCCGACGTGTTGTCGGCCGTCCTCGAAGCGTTGGGCCAGGCGCGTGGTCGCCGGCTCCTGGACATCGGCGGCGGAACCGGCAACTACGCGGTGGCCCTGCGCCGCCACGGCTGGGCCCCGACGATCGTCGACGTGAGCCCGTACATGCGGGCGCAGGCCGAGAAGAAGGGGGTGCCGACGATCGGCGGCGATGCCACCCGGCTGCCGGTCGCGGACCGCAGCCGCGACGCAGTGACGATGATCTCGATGCTGCACCAGGTCGGCGACTGGCGGCGCGCCTTGGCAGAGGCGCGTCGTGTCCTGCGCCCGGGTGGCCACCTGGCTGTCGTGCTGCTGGCCACCGAGCACCTGCGAGAGGTGACCTGGGCGTATGACCTGTTCCCGAGCATGCGCGCGTTCGCGCTCCCGCATCGTCCAGCGCTCTCCGAGATCAATGCCGAGCTGCCGAACGCCAGCACGACGCCGATCTGGTTCTCTGACCTCGCCGACGCCTCGATCGGCGCGCTCTGCGCGCATCCCGAGGCGATGCTCGATCGCTCCTACCGCCGGCAGACGAGCTTCTTCGAGCGCCTGGAGCGCGACCACCCGGACGAGCTCGCCGTCGGTCTGCAGACGCTGCGCCGCCGGCTGGAAACCGACCGGCGACCCGAGCGGGAGCGCGCCGCCGCGCGGGAACGCCTCGGCGACGCATCGGCGATCAGCTGGACCGCGACGTGAGGCCCGGCGCGCGCTGCGTCATCTTCCGCTCCCCTTCCCGTTGGAAACGCCTTCGGCCGCCGCGTCGATCCGTACCGGTACGTCGTTGAACGCGGCGTTGCCCGTGAGTCGATCGAGGATCGTCGGGTCGGTGACGTCGTTGACGCTCGCGCCCCCGTGCTCGGCCGCGAGTCGCCAGCCGACGCCGGGGCGAGCGTGGCCGAAGCCGTGGGGAACCGAGACGACGCCTGGACGCATCTGGTCACTGACCTCCAACGGCAGCTCGATCGCCCCGACCCTCGATGCGAGACGGACCCGTTGCCCGTCGTGAAGCCCGCGTCTCGCTGCGTCGTCGGGATGCAGCAGCGCGGTACAGCGATCGCCGCCCTTCATGAGCCGCGGGCTGTTGTGCATCCACGAGTTGTTCGAGCGCAGCGAGCGCCGACCGATCAGGGTGAGGTCGTAACCATCCGTGCGGGCCGTCTCGCGGCTGGCGGCGAGCTCATCGAGCCGCCCTGCCTCGGCGAGCATCACCTCGGGTGCGAGGCGCACGCGCCCCTTCTCTGTCCGCAGGAGGTTCTGGAGATTCGGCTCGAGCGGCCCGAGATCGATCCCGTGCTGCGCGCTCTTCACCTTCTTCATGGTGAGCGCCAGCGGCGAGTTGCGGCGACCGTAGGGGCCAACGCGCAGCCCGATGTCGGCGACGCGCTCAGGGTGCAGAAGCGGCGACGCCGCGCGCAGCAGCGCGTTCACGACCGCGCCCCTGCGGCCGCGCCCGATGCGGGTGGCGAGACCCATCAGGATCTCCCAATCCGTCTTGCCGTCGATCGGCCCGCGCACGGCGGCGGCGCTGTAGCGGATGTGGTTGCGCACCGAGAACGCCGGGAACACGGTGTCGAGCTCTGAGCGCTCGAGCTGGGCGAGCGGTGGAAGGATCACGTGCGCGTGGCGGGTGCTCTCGGTCACGTACATGTCGACGGCCACGCACCAGTCGAGCTCGCTGATCGCATGCTCCAGTCGCGCGCCGTTGGGGGTCGAGAGCACGGGGTTGCCGGCGTAGAGAAGCAGCCCGCGGACCTGCCCGTCGCCCGGGGTCAGGATCTCGTCCGCGAGGCCGGCGACCGGCAGCTCGTCCGCGAACTCCGGCAGGCCGCTCACGCGCTGGCGAAACCGGCCCCGGTGGGGCTTGCCGCCCAGCCGTTCGGTGAGAGCGACGACGTCGACCGGCGGGCGCGGGAACATGGCGCCGCCTACGCGATCCATGTTCCCCGTGACCGTGTTGAGCGCGTTGATGAGCCAATGCGTGACCGACGCGGCTTGCTGATGGCAGACCCCGACCCCCCCGTAGGCGACCGCGCGCGGTGCCGCGGCGAAGTCACGGGCCAGACCGCTTATGCGCTCCCCCTCCACGCCGGCGTGCCTCGCGGCGCGCTCTGGTGGCCAACGCGAGGCCAGCTCATGTAGGTCGGGCAGGCCCTCGCACGCGTTTGCCAGGCTCCCGAGGCGCACGTGGTCCTCGGCGAAGATCACGTGCAGCATCCCGAGCAGCAGATACGGGTCGCCGCCGGGGCTGACAGCCACGTGCTCGTCGGCGTGCTTTGCCGTCTCGGTGCGGCGCGGGTCGATCACGACGACCTTGCCGCCCCGCGCCCTGATCGCCTTGATCCGGTCCCGAACGCCCGGGGCCGTCATCAGCGAGCCGTGCGAGACGGCGGGGTTGGCACCGATCAGAAGCATGTGATCGGTTCGTTCGATGTCCGGCACCGGGAGGATCAAGAAGTGGCCGAACATCTCGAGCGAGCTCATGTACTGCGGAAGCTCGTCCACCGATGAGGACGAGTAGTTGTTCTTCGAGCCGATCAGGGTCCGAAGCAGACCGGCCGCGAGCAGCCCCGACGAGTGAGCGCGCGGGTTGCCGAAGTAGCTCGCGAGGGCGTTCCTGCCGTGCTCATCCTGGACCCTGCGCAGCCCGCGCGACGCGAGCGAGAGCGCCTCCTTCCAGCCGATCTCGACGAACCGCCCGTCGACTTTCTTGACCGGTTTGCGCAGGCGATCGACGTCGCTGCGGATATCGGCGAGCGCGGCTCCTTTGGGACAGATGTAGCCGCGCGACAGGGCATCATCCGGATCGCCGCTGATCCGTACCACCTCGTCCCCCTCGACGAGCACCTGGATCCCGCAGTGGGAGTCGCACAGCGTGCACTGGCGGTAAACGGTGCTCACAGAACCAGCTCCGCTCGGGTCGAAGATGAGAGCGTTCAGGTGCGCGCGGCCTCTGAAGCGACCGACGAGGCGCGGCGCGTGCGGCTGGCCGCCGCTTCGGACGTTACGGTCCGGGCCACCGTAGCACGTGGAGTGCGTTACTGCAACTTGGTTGTTGCAAGAGGGTTCCGCGCCGGCAGTCCCCCCGCACGAGAACCCGAGAGCGCTCGAGGACCCCGCCCGACCTCTCGGCCGGCGCGGCGAGGACGGGCAGACCCTCAGCTGTCCTCGAGCCGCGGCAGGGTGATCTCGTCGTGGAGGAGCTTGACGGCCGCGGCGACGGGAATCGCGACGAGCGCGCCCACGATCCCCAGCAGCGCACCCCCGAGCACCGTGGCCACGACGGTCACCAGGCCGGGCACGGCCACCGTCCGGCGCATGATGCGAGGTGTGAGCAGGTAGTCCTCCAGGAACCGGTACAGGACGTAGAAGCCGCCGGTGGCGATCGCGACCGGGAGGGACACGGTGAGGGCGACGAGCGAGACGATGATCCCGCCGATTGTGGAGCCGATGATCGGGATCAGGTCCAGCAGGCCGACGAGCAGGCCCTGCAGCACTGCATACGGGATCCCGAACGCGAGCGCCCAGGCCGTGGTGAGGACCGCGGCGATCAGCGAGAGCAGGAGGTTCCCGAGCACATAGCCGCCGACGCGGTCGAGCATCTCGTCGGTCAGCAGCACCATCCGCGGCCTGCGGCTGCGAGGCGCGAGCAGGTACAGGGAGCGCCGCACCCTCGGCAGGTCGATCAGCAGATAGATCGCGACCACGGTGACCAGGACCGCCGATGTGATGAAGCCGAGGATGGCCTTCCCCACGCCGACCACGCTTTCGAAGGAGGCTCCGCCCGCGAGCGCCTTCTGGAGCCCGTGGACGATATGGAATTTCGAGTTCAGCTCGCTGAACGTGCTGCTCTTCCTGTCGAGTCGGTGCAGGTAGCCGGGCAGCTCCTGCGAGAGTTTCGACGCCTGTTCGGTCACAAGTGGCACAGCCAGGGCAACGAACCCGCCGACGACGACGAGCATCGCTATCACCACGAGCGAGACCGCTGCCCAGCGCGGGAGCCCGCGGCGATAGAGCCACAGAACCACCGGCTCGAAGCCGACCGCGATGAAGAACGCGAGCCCGAGCAGTACGAGAACCTGGCCGGCGGCGACGATCGTCAGCGCGAGCGCGACCGCGCAGGCCGCGCCGAGCGCGCCGACGAAGCCGACGAAGAACGGGCCGCTACGGTCGAACGGCCGCCCGACCTGACCGAACGCGGTGTCCTTCGTGACCCCTGCCTGAGCCTCGGCGCGCGCACGGATCTCGTCGACCACCTCCTGCGTCGGCTCGTCCTCGGCCAGCTCAGCGGAGATCTCCTCTTCGGCGCCCGGGTCCACCACGTCCGCCGCGGCGGGCGCTCGCTCGGTGCTGGGGGGATCGGTGAGCGAATCGGAGGACATGTTGAGCGGCCGCACGCGGGCGACAGGGGCAGCGGCACCGCCGGCCCCGGAGCGCGAAGCTGCCGGGACGGCTTACAGTCGGTTACCCGTTGTGCGACCTCTCGACGCCGGCGGCGCGGGACCGGCGGCCTCGACGGGCCGGCCTCGGCAGGACCCTCGCCCCGCCGAGGCCGAGACGGGGCCTACGGGAGTTTGGTGTTCGCGAGTCCGCAGAACAGGGTGCCCAGCACCCCTCCGGTGGGGTTGGCCGTGATCGTGAGATGGACCTTGTTGAGGTCGACGACGAGCCCGAGGAGGTTGAGGTTGAGCGGGCCGAGGACCAGGTCGAGCACGCTGCATTCCCCAGCCGCGGCCGTCGTCGCGTTCAGACCGACGTCGAAGCTGATCGGCCGCACGACGCCATCGCGGTGGATCGCCCGGTTCAACCGCGCGGCCGCGGCCACACGCGCAGCTTTGACCTTCGCGTGGGCGAGCGAGCAGAACAGGGAGCCGAGCACGCCGCCGTGGGGCTGCCCGGTGACGTCGAGCACGACCTTTTCGAGGTGCACGTTGAGCCCCAACAGGGCGAGGTTCAGTTCTTCGAGGTTCAGATGCAGGACCGTGCAGGAGCCCGACTGGCTGGCGGCGAGCGTGACGCGCTTGCTGATCGTCGTCGGGTGCTGCCCGATCGGAGTGAGGGTCGCAGTCGCGGTTCCGGAGGCGTTCGTGCCGGCGGCGGTCGCGTAGAACCGGTCCACGTTCACCCTCACGGCCAGCCGCCCCTGGGGCGTCTGCGCGGACGCGGTCGCGGCGGTGCCGGCCGACGCGCTGCCGACGTTCAGGGCGAGGACACTCGCCAACATCAGGACTGCGGACACAGCAACACGACGCATACGGCCTCCTTTGGATCCACCGCACCGGGCTCCTCCCGGGCGGCCAGGATCTACCCCGGGCCTGTAGTCCGAAAACCGCGGCTCGGCGAAGGGCCCGCACCTGCCCGCTTCGCGCTGCCGTTGCTAACCCGACTCGTGACCCGGGTGAAGCCGCTGCGCCTCGCGCAACTCCTGCTCGGTGGCTCCGGTCTCGCGCGCGTCGTCGAGGAGCTTGTCCGCGAACACGGCCAGCTCCTCATCGGGCGACTCCCGCAGACGGGTGAGCGAAACTTCCTTCGCGCGAGGGTCGATCGGCTCGGGTCCGACATCCGGGAAGGCGCTGTTCGCCTCGCCGGCCTGCCCTTCGGCGCTGCCTGCGTCCGCCGTGCCGGGCGGCGGCTCCTCAACGGCGGCGGGCGTAAACGCGCTCGTCTCGGAGGAGCCGTCGGCGGCTGCCTGCTTTCGTGCGTCCTTCTTGGCCTGCTTGATGAGCCGGCGCTCCCGAAGCTTGTTCTCTCGGGCCATCTTCGCCATCGTCGTCTTCTTCTTGCCACTCGAGCCCATGGTCCTGCCCTTCATCGGAGATTCTGAGCACGCTGGTTGGGCGCGTCGGGAGGGTCCGGCGGTGGGTCGGGCCCGCGAGCAGGCCAGACCCTCCGCTCCTGCCGTGCGTCGCTAGGCGAGCTGCACGTTGGTGGCCTTCGGACCTTTGTCGCCGTCCTCGGCGTCGTAGGTCACCTTCGCCCCTTCGGGGAGCGAGCGGTAGCCGGATCCGTTGATCCCGGTGTGATGGACGAACAGGTCCTTCGACTGGTCGTCGGGCGTGATGAACCCGAAGCCCTTGTCGTCGCTGAACCACTTCACGGTTCCTGAAGCCATTTGCTGAATCTCCTTGCGGTAGTAGTGCGGCGGACGCGGAGATTGCGAGGCAATGGCTACGAGCGCGGGCACTGCTGCGTCGAGGTTCTCCCCGACCTGATCGTAGAACGGTAGCAGTGCACAGACCCGGGAGCGGCTTGGTGCCGGGTCCCTGGCGCCCGTCGGGCGCGACCCGCCGAGCCCGGCGGCGATCGCGGGGGAGGGTCAGCCCCCATGGCCCTGCGACCTTCACAACAAGCCGCGAAGGTGACCGGACTCTACCTTCGAAGTTCCAGTAGCCTAAACGCGCGATGGGGGGAGCATTGGGATGGGGGTCCCGGCTCAGGCGACTGAGGCTGGGCAGGACGGCGGTCCTCGCGTTCGCGATCGCAACCGCGGGCGGGGTGGCGAACACGCCGGTCGCCGGCGCACGGGGCAGCGTCCAGCTGCGGGTCAGGCTCCCGTCAACCGTGCATGCCGGAAGCCAGGTGCGCGTCCGCGGCTCGGCGAGCGGGAACGCGTCTCGGATCCTGCTCGAGAAGCAGGCCGGGAAGCACTGGGTGACCCTGGCCGGTGCTCCGGTGCACGGCGGCCACTTCCAGCTCGTCTGGCACGCCCCCAAAGGCGCCGCCGTCCTGGTCGTCCGTGTCGTGCTTCTGCGTGGCCGGAACGTCGTGAAGAGAACCGGGGCCAGACGGCTTCACATCCGCGCTGCCGTCCGTGTGCTGCCGCGCGGCAAGCTGACCTCCGCGCCTCGGCCCGGGACGAGCGGCGTCGTGCGGGTGGCCGGCCACGTCGCCGCGACACCGGGAAACGTGGTCGCGGCGGGCATCTCACCAGCCACGCCCGACGGTTTCCTCGGCGAAGTGCTCTCGGTGCGTTACGCCGAAGGCTCGACCCTGCTCGCCACCAAGCCGATCTCGCTGCTGGCGGCAGTGCCGGAAGGCTCGATCAACGCGGCGATCGATTCCGCCAACGGCCTTGCAAGCGCGAGCTCCGCCGGCGCTCGACACCCCGCGCGGACCGCGGGCGGAGGGCTGCGCGAATCCCTCGCCGAGAACTTCGGCTGCAGCGGCGGCGTCTCTGGCGCCCTCGGGGGGTCGGTATCGCTGACGACGAGCGCCGCCTTCCACGCGCACTGGTCGCTGTTTCACGGCGTGGACAAGGCTTCGTTCACCGGGACGGCAACTGCCAGCGCCGAACTGGGCGCCTCGATCAGCGCGTCGGCATCGTGCACCCTGTCGAAGACGGGCCTGCTCGCGCATCCGTGGACGCTCACGCCGATCGAGGTCCAGGTCGGGCCGATACCGGTGGTGCTGGTACCCCAGGTGCAGATCTACGTGTCGGCGAGCGGCAAGGTCGAGGGGGCCGTCAAAACCGGTATCCATGGCTCGGTCAGCGCCACGGCCGGGATCAACTACGAATCGGGGCGGCTCAGCCCGATCGCCTCGCAGAACGTCAACTTCGGCTATGAACCTCCGACGCTCACCTCCTCAGCGAGCCTGGGCGGACGCATCACGCCGACGCTCGACCTTCTGCTCTACGGCATCGCCGGGCCCGAGGTCAGCTTCAGCGCCGGCCTCGAACTCGCGGCCAACCCCGCAGACGAACCGTGGTGGAACCTGGGAGCGCCGGTCGACCTGGACGCCTCGCTCAAGGTTCCCGAGCTCGGCCTGAGCACCGGCGATCTGCACGTCTACCACCACGTGTTCCCGATCGCTCATGCGCCTCTCCGCCCCCACGAACCGCCACCGCCGCCTCCCCCTCCGCCGCCCGGCAAACGTGCGATCGGCTACTACAACTCGACCGAAGACCTTGGCTGCACTCTTCTCACGCTCGAAGATTTCAGCGACGAGTTCTTCACGGATCTCGAATCGCCGAATGACGCGTGCGGGACGTTCCTGGCGCTCGAAGGTCAGCTGTACGGCCCGGCCTCGATACCGGCCGGTTTCGAACTCGGCGAATACGAGCCCTGGACGCCGGTGCAACAGACCTTCCGCGGCGAAGGGACGACAGCTGAGCCTTACGAACAGGTGACGGTTGTCGCGGCTGGAGAAACAGGCGTGCTCCTGACTCAGACCGATCGCTGGGAAGAAGGCGGCTCGAGCGTCGAGACGGAATACTCGCTTTCCGGCGAAACGGGCGACCATCGGCCTGTCCGCCTGTACCGTGCGGCCGACTGCTACGTCGGTAATTCGGATATCGGCTTCGGGACCTATGACACGGCCTCACAGGCCGTCGGTTGCCTGCGCACCGACCCGAACGGGAGCGAGTTCCAAGAGCAGTTGAGCCCTCTCTCGCCCGCCGGCGCCGGCAGTGCCGAGGCCTTCTTCGGCGAAATCTGGGGCGATGTAGCGAGCCAAGGGCCCCTGCCGGAGACCTGCAGGTGCGGCGAAGAACTCGACGACGGGGTCGCCACCTCCTGGGAACTCGCGCTGAACGGCCGCAAACCCGTCGCCGCCAGCTCACGGTTCGCCTTCGTCCCGGCCTCCTGACGCCCCTCACCGAACGGCCTCGGGCCCGCGATCGTCGGCTTCAGCGGCTTCGAGTGACTCTCCCGATCACGCCCGCTGACCGATGGGAGCACTGCCCCGTCCCGTCCGATCCCGGGCCGGCCGGCGCCCGTAGACTGCCCTCGGTGCCGCCACCTCTCCTCGACCGTCTCGACACCCAGATAGGCAGAGGACTCGAGGCCGCGGTCGGAGCCCACCATCGCCGCCGTCTGCGGAGCCTCGGCCGGCTCGACCAGCTCGATCCGCCTCGAGACGGAACGCTCTGGCCGAGCGGCGACCCTGCCCCGCGGCCGGGCGGCGAGCTGCAGATCCTCATCGACGGCGCCAGCGCCCTCCCGCGGATCGCGGAGGCGATAGCCGGAGCCCGCTCGCACGTGCACATCGCGGGCTGGCACATCACTCCCGAGTTCGGGCTGAGACGTGACCGCGACGCGAGGAGCCTGCGCGAACTCCTGGGCGACTGCGCCGAGTCCATCGACGTGAGAGTGCTCCTGTGGGCCGGGGCGCCCCTACCGGTCTTCACCCCGTCTCGCGCAGCCGTCCGCGACGTCCGCGAGAAGCTGATGCGCGGGACGCAGGTCCGGTGCGCGCTCGACAGCCATGAGCGCCCGATGCACTGCCATCACGAGAAGCTGGTGATAGTCGACGGCGAGATCGCCTTCGTCGGCGGCATCGACCTCACCTCGCTCGGTGGCGACCGGTACGACGAGTGCGAGCACCCCATGCACAGCCGGCTGGGCTGGCACGACGCCTCCAGCCGGTTGACCGGACCGGCCGTGGCGGACGTGGCCGAGCACTTCGACGCTCGCTGGCACGCCGCCACGGGCGAGCGGCTCGATCGAACGCCGGTCCCGGGGCGGAGCGGCGATGTCGAGCTGCAGGTGGTGCGCACCGTCCCGGAGAAGATCTACGACTTCCAGCCTCGGGGCGACTTTCGCATCCTCGAGGCCTACACGCGCGCGTTGCGCTCGGCGCGGGAGTTCGTCTATCTCGAGAGCCAGTTCCTCTGGTCGGCCCAGGTCGTCGAGATCCTCGCGGGCAAGCTCCGAGACCCGCCGAGCGACGACTTCCGCGTGGTCGTACTGCTGCCCTCCAAGCCGAACAACGGCGCCGACACGACGCGGGGGCAGCTCGCCGCGCTCGTCCGCGCGGACGGGGGTGCGGGCCGCTTTCTCGCGACGACCATCACGGCGCGTACCGGCCGTCTGGCGGGCCCGCTCTACGTGCATGCCAAGATCGGCATCGTCGACGACGCCTGGTTGACGATCGGCTCGGCCAATCTCAACGAGCATTCGTTTTTCAACGACACCGAGATGAACATCGTCACCTGTGAGCACCGGCTGGCCCGCGACACCCGGCTGCGGCTGTGGGCCGAGCACCTCGAGCTCCCGGCGGATCAGCTCGCCGGCGCGCCGGCCGCGGTCATCGACGAGCTGTGGCGCCCGATCGCGACCGAGCAACGTGAGCGCCAGGAACGTGGCGAGGCGCCGACCCACCGGCTGCGGGAGCTCCAGGGCGTCTCACGCCGCTCGATGGCGCTGCTCGGTCCGATCGACAGCCTCCTCGTCGACGGCTGACGAAGCAGGCGGGCCCTCACCTCACACCCGGCCGCCGAGGCTGTCGCAGCTGCTTCGGCTCCTGATCGCGGCGAAGCACGGGCGCGCCCGTCCGGTTCGCAATCGCCGCGCCCGGGTAGACAGCAGGAGACGTATTAAAAATCCCTGCAAAGGAGGGGCTTGTGGGCCTCGTTGAGATTGTGCTGATCGTCCTGGTGGTCCTTGCGATCGCCGGTGGTATCGGCGTTAGTCCGTTGCTCTGGCTGCTGCTGCTGGTAGCCCTGATCCTGTTCCTGACCGGCGGCGGCTTCGGCTACCGGCGGGGCCGGCGGATCTAGCACCGCCGTTCGCAGCAAGAAGCGATCCCCGGGCGCGAGGCCCGGGGATACGGCCGCGGCGTACGGGGAAGATCACACGTGCCGCCGCCGAGCGGCGGCGCATCATGTGCGGTGAGCCCGCGCGAGCTCCGGCTCGCCTGTCTCGGGCGTGGTTGCGCAGCGGTACGACGTGAGCCGCCGGCCGCTCCCATAATCCTCACGGAGCAGCTGAGCCGCACACGAGATGGCCGACCACCGCGACATCGACTTCACCTACTCGCTGACGGACCGGGTCTTCCGGCTCAGCATGGGCGAGCTCGCAGACTTCAGCGGCGCGAAGTTCGACGGCGACTTCAGCCTCACCCTCGAGCAGGCGCAGCGCCGAAAGCACGAGTACGTCGCGGAACAGCTGCGCATCGAGCCCGGCCGGCGCGTCCTCGATCTGGGCTGCGGTTGGGGCGCGCTCCTGAACTTCTTCAGAGAGCAGGGCGCGAAGGGTGTCGGCGTGACCCTCTCCTCCGCCCAGCTCGCCGCCTGCAAGCGACACGGGCTGGACGTGCATCTCGCCGACGCGCGGCTCGTCTCACCAGAGCAGTTCGGGGGCCGCTTCGACGCCGTCGCGAGCCTCGGCGCCTTCGAGCATTTCTGCTCCCCGGACGACTATCGCGCGGGGCGCCAGGACGAGATCTACAAGGACCTCTTTGCGCGCGTTGCCGCGCTGCTGCAGGACGGAGACAGGCTCTATCTCCAGACGATGGTCTACGGCCGCAACATGATCAGGGCGGACGAGGCGCTCGCCGCACTCGACACCCTGCCGGCGGAGCAGTCCGACGCCTGGGTCCTCGCGCTGCTCTCGCGCCAGTTCCCAGGCTCGTGGCTTCCGTTCGGCGCTGAGCAGGTGATCCGCTGCGCCGAGCCCGGCTTCGCTGTTTTGACACACACCAGCGGTCGCCTGGACTACATCGAGACGATCAACCGCTGGAACGCGCTGATCGGCAGGCGCAGCATGCGCAAGACGCTGCTGAAGCTCCAGCTCGTCCCGCGCTGGCTCACCAGCAGCGACTTCCGCCTCGCCTTCACCTCGGGAGTCAGCGCCAACAAGGTCTGCTTCGAACGCGAGCTGCTCGATCACTACCGCTTCGTGTTCGAGAAGCGGCCGGGAGCGGGTTGAGCTAGTCGATGTTTTCGACGATCTCGTTGGCCCGCGACCACTGGCCGGGCGGCACGACCACGTAGATGTCGCCGCGACCGCGCCGGTCCGGCGGGTGGTCGGCGACGCAGCTCGCATCGACCCCGAGCGCTCGCAGCTGATCGCGCCACGCCACGGCGGTCGGCTGATCCTCGAACGTGACAACGGTCTCCCAGCCGTCGAAGCGCGGATCGCCGATCGCGACCGGCGGTTCTTTTGCCGCACGCTTCCCCAGAAAGCGAGAGATCCCCACCCGCGGAGGGTACGCCGTGCGTGGAGCGTGCGGAAGTGCGCGGCGAGCGTGAGATGGAGCCGATGCCCTCCGCGGCCCGAGCGGGCCTCGCTGGACTTCTAGACGGCCTGCCGCGCGCCGTCCGCGGCGACGATCGCCAGCGCCTCGCGCTGCGTCGCCGAGGCGATCTCCTGCACGTCGCCGACGACCGCCGCATCCGCGCAGAACCCGAGATAGAGCGTGTCGCACATCGACACGACAGCGACACGCAGGGCTTGATGGAGCCCGATCTCGGCCAGCGAGTGCATGGCAACCACGTCCGCGCCCAAGACACTCACCGGCGCCTTCGGCCCGGGCACGTTGGAGACGTTGAGCGCGAACGCGCGGCCGCTGCGCTCGACCTTTTCGCACAGCCCGGCGAGATGGGCGCCGCGCAGCTCCGCGAGCAGGCGATCCATCGACTCGGCGTCGTGTTCCGCCTTGCGCGCAGCCGTGCCCTCGCGCACCAGCCGCAGGCGCCTCACCGGATCGCTCTCCGCGAGCGGAACGTCGACGATGAAGAACGAGTCGGCGTTCGCCGCGTCCTCGCCAGGGTGGTGCAGGCTGACCGGGACCTTCACGCGGACCGTGCCCAGGCGGCCGTGCCGACGCTCGATCCACTGGCGCAGCCCTCCGCCGACGGCGCTCAGCATCGCGTCGTTGAGCGTCGCCCCGGCCAGCCCGCGCGCGGCGTCGTGGAGCGGCCGCAGCGGCACGCTTGCGAAGGCGACCTCGCGGCGCATGCCGATCTTGCCGTCCAGCGGCGAAGGCGCACGGGCGAACTCGCGTGCGAAGAAGCGCGCCAGGTGCGCTCGGCGCCGGCGCTGGTCGGCCAGCCGCGCGGCGCGCGCGGCGGCGGGCGACGTCGCCTCCGCGTTCCCGTCCCAGAGCAGCATCCGCGCGAAGCGCATGGCGGTCGTTCCGTCGGCGAGCGTGTGGTGAAGGCGCCAGACGAGCGCCGCGCCGCCATCCACGAGCCGCGCGACGTCGATCCGCCAGAGCGGCCGCCCGCGGTCCAGGCGCTCGGAGAACACGCGAGCGACCTCGGCGCGCAGCGCGCGCTCGTCCAGCTCGGCTCCACCGGCGGCTTCGACGAGGTGCCCGCGAGGATCGAAGGCCGGATCGGAAACCCAGGCCGCGTGCCCGTTTGAGGTTCCGAGCCGCATCGCGAGCTCGGGGACCGCCGCGATCCGCTCGGCGCCCCGGGCCTGCAGCTCTTCGAGCGAGGGCGCCGGCGCGGCGAGGGCGATCACCTTGCACGTGTGTCCTACGAGCAGCCTTCCTTCGAGGTGCAGGATCGCTTCGTCCTGCGCCGTCAGCAGAACCGGCTCGCTCGGGCCTGTCCCCCCTTCCCCAAACATCCAGCCCTCATTGAAACAGCACCGGCGATGAGGGGCCGCGAGCACGGCGCCGGCTCCGCCCGGCGCTCCGCCCGGCCTGCGATATACCTGCCGCGGACAGCCCCGCACCCGAGCATCCAAGGAGGAGCACCCGATGGACTACGTGAACCTCGGCGCGAGCGGCCTGCGGGTCTCGCGCGTGTGCCTGGGGATGATGAGCTACGGGAACGACTCCGACCGCGAGTGGGCGCTGGACGAGAGCGCCGCGGAGCCGATCGTGCGCGCGGCCGTCGAGGGCGGCATCACCTTCTTCGACACAGCCGACACCTACTCCAAAGGCGCGAGCGAGGTCGCGACGGGCCGTCTGCTGCCGAAGTTCCTGACCCGCGAGGAGATGGTCGTCGCGACCAAGGTCTTCATGCCGATGACCCCCGGCGAGAACGGCCGCGGCCTCTCGCGCAAGCACATCCTCGCGGCGATCGACGCATCCCTGCAGCGGCTCGGCATGGACTACGTCGACCTCTACCAGATCCATCGCTGGGACCCGAGCACGCCGATCGAGGAGACGATGGGCGCGCTGCACGACGTGGTGCGCGCGGGCAAGGCGCGCTACATCGGCGCAAGCTCGATGTTCGCGTGGCAGTTCATGAAGGCGCAGCGCGTCGCCGAGCGCGCCGGGCTGACGTCGTTCGTCTCGATGCAGAACCACTACAACCTGCTCTACCGAGAGGAGGAGCGGGAGATGATCCCGCTGTGCCTCGACGAAGGCATCGGCGTGATCCCGTGGAGTCCCCTGGCCCGCGGGATGCTGGCCGGCAACCGCGCCCGCGGCGGCGAGAAGCGCACGACGCGCGCGGGCTCGGACGCGTTCGCCGACTACCTCTACGGCGAGGCCGACTTCGACGTCGTCGACCGCGTCGTCGAGCTCGCCTCAGAGCGCGGGCTGCCCCCGGCTCAACTGGCGCTCGCCTGGTTGCTCGCAAAGCCCGGGGTCACCGCCCCGATCGTCGGCGCCACCAAGCCCGAGCACCTGGCGGACGCGCTCGCCGCCGAGCAGCTCGCGCTCTCCGAGCAGGAGATCGCAAGGCTCGAGGAGCCCTACCTGCCGCACCCCGTCCTCGGGCACGGCTAGCCGGAGGCGGGCGGAGGCGGCGAGTAGCCGCCGACCAGGACGCCGGCGCCGAGATGGGCGCCGAGCACCGGCCCCACCTCCGTGCAGAACAGCGGCTCGCGCCCGAACAGCTCCCGCCCGGCCGTCACGAGCCGCCGCGCATCCTCGGGCGCCTGCGCGTGCTGCACGATCCACGCGCCGGCTTCGTCCTCGTGCAGCTCGTGCAGGTGCTCGACCATGCGCTCGATCGCGCGGCGGTGTGTGCGGACGCGCCCGACGGGGGCGATCTCGGTGCCGAACGTCAGGATCGGCTTGATTTTCAAGGCGGTCCCGACCGCGGCCTGGGCGGCGCCGATGCGACCGCCGCGGCGCAGGTACTCGAGCGTGTCCAGGCAGAACCACATCCCGAGGGAGGCGCGCGCGACCCTGACGCCTTCGACGATCTCGACGGCGCCCGCGCCGCGCCGCGCCAGCTCGGCGGCGGCCAGCACGAGACAGCCGAGGCCTCCCGCCCCCGTCTGCGCATCGTGGACCGTCACCGTGCGCTCGCGCCCCTCGGCGGCGAGGATCGCGGCGGCTTCGCGCGCGCTCTGACAGGTGCCGGACAGGCCCTCGGAGAGATGGATCGAGACGACGTCGCAACCCCGGGCGAGCAGCGGCCGGTAGACCGCGAGGAAGTCGCCCGCAGACGGCTGCGAGGTCTTCGGCAGCTCGGGCGAGTCGCGAAGGCGCGCGTAGAAAGCGTCGAGGTCGGCGTACTCGTGCTCCGGCCGTAGGTCGCCGTCCCAGCCGACGTAGAGGCTGATCGTGGTGACAGAGAGGCGCTCGAGCAGCTCGCGCGGCACGTATGTCGTGCTGTCGGTGACGATCGCCACCGGGGCGCGTTCCCTCTTGTCAATGTCTGTCACGAGCGCGAAAGCCTACGTCCAAACCCTCGGGTCATCCACGCCGCCCCGCGAGGACGTCCCGCCGGGTCTCACAGGAGCTCGAGCACCCGCTCGACCGGCCGCGCCAGCAGGGCATGCTCGCCGCGGACCGCGAGCGGGCGCTGCAGCAGCTCGGGGTGGCGGACCATCGCGGCGATCAGCTCATCCTCGGAACGCTCGGGGTCCTGGAGCCCGAGCTCCGCGACGAGCGGCTCGCGGGTGCGCAGGACCGCCCGCGAGCCGCACCCGGCTTTGCGAAGCAGATCGCGCAGCTCCGCGTCCTCGAGGCCGGTCGTGTGGTAGTCGACCGACTCGTAGTCGACGCCTTGCTCATCGAGCAGGGCGCGCAGCTTGCGGCAGGTCGAGCAGGTCGGCTTTTCGTAGACGGTGAGCGTGGCCACGGCGCCGGATCTTAGGTGCCCGCGCGTGAGCGGTGCGGCGGCACGGGCACCGGGACGCGGGTCCTGCACGGCGAGATCCGCGGGGTTCCGCACGCCGGCGACCTGCGCTACGTCCTCTGACCGAAGTTCACAGCGGCTGTGCCAGCTCGACGACGAGCCCCTCGGGACCGCGCACGTAGCAGAGCCGGTGGCCACCCCTACCCTTTGACCACCGCCGGCAGTCCGATGTTGCCCTGCCGGCCGATCGCACGGATCGCGACGTAGCGCCCGACCCCCGCCGGCAGCGTGTAGGACTGCGAGGTTCCCGCGGCCGCCGGTTCGGGCGCGCCCGCAAGAGGTCTAGCCGACGCGAAGCTCGACGGGGTGATCTTCCTGTTGGAGGTGACGATTTCGTAGCCCGCGGCTTTGCCGCACATCAGGTTCTCGCCCGGCGCGGTCCAGCTCAGCCTGCCGCCGCTGATCGCGGCCGACAGCGGGACACCCGGCGGCACGGCATCGCGTTCGTAGTCGCCGGAGTTGGCGAGGTCGTGGTGGAAGCTCGGCCAGGAGCTCGGCGAGCACGCGCCGGCCGGCGTCGAGTACACCGACAGGGTCCCTTCGCGCGTGATCGAAACGACGTCCTTCTTGGCTTCGCCGCTCGAGTCCACGGTGCCGAGCGAGCCGAGCACAGGCGTCGCCACGCTCCAGCCGCCGGTCAGCTTGGGCCAGGAGCTGCCGGCAGGCACACCGAGTTCGTTGTACGCCTCGAGGTCGTTCTCGGCGGTGGCGGCGACGACCTCCTGTTTGGGCGCTTCGCCGGTGACATCGCCGACGGCCTCGCCCGTGATGAACGAGAGGTCGTTCGAGACCGCCGGGTAGCCCGGCGCGAACTGGCCTGTTTCCGCGTTCCATCCGGCGATGAAGTCCTGGCCGCCCTTCTGGTAGTCGGGGGCGACGACGTCGAGTGCCCGCAGCAATCCCGCCGCGGGGTTGAACAGATCGACGGTCGAGCCGTCGAGGGTCCCGAACGCGGGCTCGCCGACGGTCGGGAACGCGGGCGTGTCCACTTTCGTCGCGCTCGCCGACGCATCGGTCTCCAGCGCGTTGTCGGCGCCGCCGGTTTCGCCGTAGCAGGAGGTTCCGTCCGGGTTCAGCACGTAGCCCGGCCCGGCGTCCGGCGTGACGGCGATCTTCAGCCCTTCGCCTCCCTCGGGGCATTTGAGCGGCGCCACCACCGGCGAGCCGTCGATGCCTTCTCCGACTTCCGGGAGCAGGCCGGCGTCGATGATGCCGACCTTCACCGGCCAGCCTTCGCGGTAGGCGACCGAGTGGCAGCTTTCGTGTTCGCAGACGATGCCGCCGGTCGCGCACGAGGACGGGTCGCCGGAGCAGCCGCCGGCCTTGACCGCGTACACGCGGCCGTTGGCGAACGAGAGCAGCCCGCTGGCTCCGACCGCGCCCAGGGAGGCCGTCGTCACATCCCCCGCGTTGATCGCGCCTTCGCTGCCCGT
>Ga0070741_10008426_pt1 | contig 20695 bp, 19 predicted proteins | sample Coa_R1_4_FD_66440 | JGI IMG/M metagenome (GOLD analysis project Ga0070741, IMG submission 66440) | Surface soil microbial communities from Centralia Pennsylvania, which are recovering from an underground coalmine fire - Coalmine... | ecosystem: Environmental > Terrestrial > Soil > Unclassified ...
TGCCCTGAATCACCGCCATGCCGTTCGTCGTCGAGAGCGTCGGCACCGGCGGTACGCCACCGGTGATCCCGAGCCCCACCTCGAGATCGATGTAGTGCGTGTCCACGACCGAGAAGCGGAACGTCAGCACGCTCGTGTCGCTCTTGGCCGTCGCCGCGCCCGCCGCCAGGATGCCGACGGGGCGCACCTCGAGCTCGAGCACGACCTGGCCCGCGCGCGGATAGCGGGCGAGGAACACCGGGTGGCCGGGCTCGAGCTCGCCGTTCGCCTGGACGGCTTCGCGCAGCGCGGCGGCGGCGCGCGCCAGCTCCCTCGCGAGCGGCTGGAGCGAGCGCGCCCGCTCGACGACGGCGGCCGCCGACGCGCGCGCCTCGGCGAGCGCGCGCACCGCCGCATCCTGCGCCAGCGGATCGTTCGGCACCGCGTCGGCCTGCACCAGGAGCTCGCGCGCCTTGGCGCGGCGGGCATGGAAATCGTCGAGCGCGGAGCGCAGCGCCGCCACGACCTTGATCGTCGCTCCGTCGGAGAACGCGGACGCTGCGCAGCGGGTGTGCAGCTCGTCGGCGAGCGGCGAGGCGCGTCCCTGGTAGCGCTTGCACCAGCGCGCGAGCGTCGCCGCGATCGCCGGCAGCTCGGCCGACTCGGTCGCCGCCTCGCGGGCCGCTCCGTGGAACTCGGGCGTGACCATGCCGAGGTAGAGCTCCCGCGCCGCGGCGAGCGGGCGGCGCGCCGCGTCGCTCATGACCGGCCGCTGCTCGGCGATCGGCTCACTCGACTCGGCGAGATCGTGGAGCACACCCGCCGCGTTCGCGGCCAGCTCCTCCCACGCCGCGAGCCCGCTCGGCCCGGGCTCGCTCTTCTGGCCGCGCAGCCGGAACTCGAACATCGCGCCGTCCGCGGTCGGCTGCAGCTCGAGAAACACGCGCCGGCCCGCGACCACGTCGGCTTGTTCGTGCCCATCGCGGCAGATCGTGAAATCCGACGGCGGGCGGAGGACGAGGACCGTCTCGCCGTGCGGCGCGACCACGTTTTCGCAGGCCGCGTGCGCGCGCGCGCTTGCAGGAAGCAAGACGATCGCGCCCATGATCACGAGGGTTGATTGCAGAACGCGAGACTTTTGGTCGTCGGCGGTGCGCTGGGTCATGGCCGGGCGTCGCGAAGCAAGGCCGATGCCGGTCGAGCGCAATCGCCGCGGCAGGTTCGTTCGCTGGAACAGTGATTGCTCGAACGCGGCGCATGCGTCACTCGACCGCGATTCCGTCCGCCGCTTTGCTGGCACTGCTGCTCGGCGGCTGCATCGTCACGCCGCCGGGACCCGAGCCGCCGCCGCCCGGCTATCCGCCGCCGGGCGGTGGAACAGTAGTAGTCGGCGGCGGCGGTCCCGCGGGCGTCGCCTTCTACACGCTGGTGCTCGACTTCGCGGATTTGAGCGACGGCTTCGGCGGCGGACCGCCTCCCGATACCTACGTGACCGTGCTGATCGACGGCACCGCCGCGACCAGCAGCATCGTCTACGGCGATTACGCGCCACAGTGGAACGAGCCGCTGCTCGACGCCGATCCGGCCACGTTCGCCGACGGCATCGACTTTCAGGTCTGGGCCGACGACGGTGGCGGCGCCGCGCTCGCCGGCGAGCTCGTGTACACGCCGGCGCCGGATGACTTCAGCGGCGCGGCGATTCAGCTCGGCACCTTCGATTACGTCACCAACGCGCAGATCCACTTCGAGCCGTCGCAGTGATCAGAAGTGGACGGTCCCGTTGAGCGGCTCGATGGAGGCGATGCCGGGTCGATTGATCGCGAGCAGGACGATTCCGGTCACCGCCAGGATTGCGCCGACGCCGAGGAGCGCGCCGCCGAGCCCATAGTAGATGTTCGCGTCTCCGGTGGTCGCCCTGTCGGCGGAGAACGCGGCTCCCAGGCCGAGCAGGATCGGCCCACCGACCACGCCCGCGAGCGATGCGCCGAACAGCGCTCCCGCGTGGCGGCGTGCCAGCACCGTCGGAGCGCGCAGCTTGACGCGCACGCCGCCGGGTTCGACGGTGACGCCCACCGTCGAGCCGAGGATTCCCGGCCCGCTGCTCTGGATCATCAACTCGCCGGGCGGGGCATAGATGCGGCACGGCGTCGCCGTACACACGACGATCCCGCTGCGCGACTGCCAGTCCATCGTGAGCTGCTCGAGGTTCACGCCGTCGTCGGTGGTTTGCGTCTCCTGGCCGATCATCGGGCGCAGCGTGAGCACGCCGACGGTGAGCGATGGGCCGGTCGACTCGACGATCACCGGCTCGCGGCCCGGCGAGGGTTGCAAGTAACGATCGGCGAGCTGCCGGCGCTGCTGCGGAAATGACGGCCCGACGCTCGAGACGATCTCGCCCCACTGCACCATCTGGCTGCGTCCGTCGAGGAGAACGATCTCGACATGATCGCCCGGCCGCAGCTCGGTCACGCGGCCACGCAGGATCGTACCGTCGCGCAGCTCGATGACGTCTTCGAACGCCGCGAGCCCGAGCTGCGCCGTCGCGGCCCGCGCCGACAAGAGCAGGCCCAGCACGCAGATCAGTCGAACCTGGTTCTTCATGGCTCCCCCTCGTCATAGAGTTGATTACAAGAGCAAGCGCAAAGCACCTTCCGGGCCGGCGGAGGACGGGTCCAGTTAGTGCAACTCGCGGCGCGCCATGAACCGTGTCCTGGCACTCTCTCTGGTCATCGCGACCACCGCGTGTACTCACAACCTCGGCGATGCTTGCGGTCAGAATGTCGACTGCAGCCCGGCCGGCGATCGTTTCTGCGACACGTCCCAGATCGGCGGCTACTGCACTGTAGAAGACTGCGATGTCGCGACGTGCCCGGACAACCAGCCCTGCGTCCGCTTCTTCACGCCGATACTCAATGAGCCGTGCGATCCGACGAAGAGCGCCACCGGATGCCTGATCGACGAGACGTGTGTCTGCAACTCGTTCGTCGCCGGCGTCTGCGCCTCGGCGCTTTGCGCCCCGCTGTCGTCGGAGCGCCGCTGGTGCATGGAAGGTTGCGGCGGCGACTCGGACTGCCGCGACACGAACTACGTTTGCCGTTCGACCTACCCGCCGCCGACGGGCTCGCAAAACCCGATCCTCCCGGGCGCGTTCTCGCTGCCGAACGCCTACGACCCGAGCGGACACGTGACCGCGGCGAGCTTCTGCGTCCAACAATGAAGGGCACTTGAACCTCATTGCAATGCGGTTGATTAAAAGAACGAGCCGTTGCCCTGGCCGAGGAGCACGCTGACGTTGCTCGTGCCCTCGTTTGCGGTCGCGAGGTCGAGCTTGCCGTCGCCGTTGAAGTCGCCCGCGGTCACCGACTGCGGCTGCGTGCCGACGGGGAACGCCAGCGCCGATTGGAACGTGCCGTCGCCGTTGCCTAGCAGCACGCTCACGCTGGCGGCACCGGCGTTCGCGGTCGCGAGGTCGAGCTTGCCGTCTCCGTCGAAGTCGCCGGTCACGATCGAGGCGGGGTTCGCTCCGACGGCGAAGTTGCGAGGCACTTTGAACGAACCGTCGCCCTTGCCCAGCAGCACGCTCACCGCGCCGTTCGTGTCGTTGTCCGCGGTCGCGAGGTCGAGCTTGCCGTCTCCGTCGAAATCGCCGACGGTCACTGACACCGGACTGCCGAGGCTGGTGCCGGCGGGGAAGCTGCTCGCCGCCTGGAACGTGCCGTCGCCCTGGCCGAGGAGCACGCTCACGTATTCGGCGCCCCAGTTTCCCGTGACGAGGTCGAGCTTGCCGTCGCCGTTGAAGTCGCCGCTGGCGACGAAGAGCGGCAGCGGGCCGACGGCGAAGGTGGCCGGCGTGGGAAAGAACATGCCGGTGCCGTTCCCGAGCAGCAGCGCGACGTCGTTGTTGGCGTTGTCCACGAAGGCGAGATCGATCGCGCCGTCATTGTTGAAGTCGCCCGCGGTGACCGAGGCCGGATTGTCGCCGGCGGAGTAGCTCGCCGCGGACTGAAACCCGCCGTCGCCCCAGCCGAGCAGCACGCTCACGTGGCCGTCGTTGAAGTCGGCGACCGCGAGGCCCGCGTGGCCGTCGAAGCTTCCGCTCGCGATTCCCATCGGGGTCATGCCGACGACATAGTCGGCCGGCCCGACGAAGGTGCCGTCCCCTTCGTTTTTCAAAAAGCTGACGGTGCCGCCCAGGTTGGAAGTGGCAAGGTCGAGCACGCCGTCGTGGCTGGAGTCGACGGTCACGATCGCGAACGGAGACGCGCCAACGGCCGGCCACGGCACTGCGGTCGCGACGCAAGCGCCGGCCTGGCATCGGGCCGAGCACGTCGTCTCGCTCGAAGCGTAGAAGCAGGCGCCCCCGTGACACGTCCCGCTCGAAAAATACGTGCGCAGCAGCGTCGCGCTCGCGCACTGAGGCGCCGGTGGTGCATTGCAGGTCACGCCCGCGCATGGATCGGCGCTGCATGCTCCGGCCGCGCAGCCGTTCGCGCAGGCCATGTCCGAGGACGCATAAGAACAGAGTCCGCTGTTGCACGTTCCCGGCGAGGACCAGGCGCGCAGCGTGGTCGAGCTCGAGCACGTCTTCGTCGGCGGAGAGTCGCAGATCACGCCCGCGCAGGGATCGTCGAGGCACGCTCCCGTCCGGCAGCCGTGCGCGCACGCCGTGTCCGTGCTCGAGTAGCTGCAAGCTCCCGCCGAGCACGTGCCCGAGATCGAATAGGTTCGTAGCGTCGTGCCGTCCACGCACGACGACGCGGGCGGCGCGTTGCACGTGATGGCCGCGCACGGATCGGGATCGGTACATGCGCCGCTCTCGCAACCGATTGCGCAGACGGCATCCGTGCGCGCGTAGCTGCATTGTCCGTTGGCGCAGGTACCAGCCGCGGCGAAACTCCTCAGCGTGATCTGGTCGACGCAGTAGCGCGCGGGCGGAGCGTCACAGACGATTCCAGCGCACGGATCAGAGGGAGTGGAGTCATTGTCGCCGCCATCCGCAGAATGAATGAACGACTCACCGCAACCGGCAGCGAGAGAGAGAGCCAGACAGCACAACCGCCCCACACGTTTCATGGCTCCGCTCCTCGGCGCAGCGCGCGCGCTCACTGACAGGCGACAGCGCACCGCTGAGCACACGACATGCCACCCGAAAACACACGCTCGCACGCTGCGCGGAGCGGCCGAAATCGGCGCGCTCACGATCGCAGCGTTGCAAGTCGCAAGAGGGAACGAGCGGCTCGGGCGACGCCACCGATGCAGATTGCACGACTGTAGAAGCACGTTCGAGTCACCCACGCCCCGGCATAGGGCTGCTCCATGGCGTACGACTTGCCTCATCGTCGACCATGCGCACCGTCGGTATCGCGCCCCGGCTCATCCTTCTAATCGCCACGATCTCCAGTTCCGCTTTCGCCGAGACTCCGAGCGTGGCCGACAGGCCGTACTGCTCCGGCGAATACGCCGACGACCTGTCCATGCTCTCGACGCGTGCGCGCCAACTCGACAGCCAGGGATATTCGGTGTGCGTGCGAACCTCGGCGATCTACGAGTGCCTGTCGTACGCCACGGATGGCAGCGTGCGGCGCACCCGCCAGAACGTGGTGGCGCATGGGACCGCGTTTGGCTTCGAGCGCCAGGGGAATGAAACGCTGCTGCTCACCAACCAGCACGTGGCCGAGTGGCCCGCGGTCACCGACCGCGATCATCCGGTCGACGGCGTGCCCGCCGGATGCAAGCGTGTCGGCGACTCACTCAAGATCGTCGACAACGAGTCGGATGACTACGATCGCGACGACGTGCCGCTCACCCACGTCGTCACCGATCGACAACTGGACGCCGCGGTGCTTCGGGCCAAGGTCACGCTGCCGATCATTCCCTGGAAGATTGGCCGCTCGACGGCGCTCAAGCCGCGCAACGTCGTCCAGGTGCGCGGCTTCCCGCTCGGCGCGTTTGCCGCCATCAACGTCGGCAAGGTCATCTCCGCCTACGATCACGACGACTACAAGGACTGGGACCACGACGACTTCGTGATCGATGCGCTGCTCTCCGCCGGCAACTCGGGCTCGCCGGTGCTGGCGGTCTCGTGCGCGACCGGCGAGTTCGAGCTGGTCGGGATCTATCACGCGGGCTACTCGGCGGGCAGCGCGCTCAACGTCGTGGTGGGGATCGAACAACTGCGCGACTTGATGACCACCCTCAAACGTTCGCCGCTCGCGCACGGCAAATCGCCGCTCGCGCTCGATCTGGCGGCGCGCGCGCGCCTCGAGCAGGCGGCGCGCGCGGCCATCGATCCATTTTTTCCGCTCGGGCCGCTCACCGCGGCGGTGCGCACGCGCGCCGACGGCGCGCTCGTGTTCGCCGTGTACTCGAACCGGTTTCCATTCGCCAGCCATCCGATCTTCGTCTACGAGGATCTGCCCGAGCCGGTCGGCTTCGGCGCGGCCGGGCGCGCCTGGTTCGGCGACGCGCGCGGCCTCAAGCCATACGCGCGCGCAACCCTCGATGCCGAGGCGCAAGCGCAGCTCGCGCGCTCCATCGACGCCCTTCGCCGCGACGCGCTCGGGTTCTTCGACTACCGCGAGAGCGCGCGCAAGGCCGACGGCTCGCGAGAGCAGTTCGAACGGCGCGCGCGACTTCAGCGCACGCTCGAGCGCGCGGTCGAAGCGCGGCGCCCCCTCGTGCAAGAGCTCCAGGACGTCGCCGATCGATTGGCGCCGCGAACCAACGAGGCTCGAGAGCAGCTCGACGCCGCACTGACCGCGCCTCCGGCCAAGCCCGAGGTGCCGCTGCCGGTGACTGCGCAAGACGCCTCGCGCTGACGTACACGCGTGGCCCACCGCTTGCCTGGGCGCCGGGCGTGCATCGGATTGCCGCGGTCACCGATTCGAAGAAGCCGTCCATCACGCTGCGAACCGTCGCCAGACAGGTGCTGCTCGGGCTCGTAACGCTGGTCGCGCTCGATGGAGTCTTGTGGCTGATCTATCCCGCGCGGACACCCGAGGTGCAGCAGACCGTCGAGCAGAACCTGCCGGGCTTGAAGCCGCGCGTCACCTACGAGCTGAACCAGTTCGGGCTGCGCTCAATCGGAATGAGAACGAAAGAAAAGCCCGAGCGCACGATTCGCATTCTTTGCCTGGGCGCCTCGACGACCGACCAGGCGACGCAGAACACTGCGGACACGTGGTCGGCGATCCTGGAGAAGAGACTCACTGAAGAGTTCGCCGGCCGGGGAGTGCGCTTCGAGGTGGCCGCTTACGGACGAGGCGGCGACAAGGTGTTTCAGACCTATCATTGGGCGCGACAGAACCTCCTCGACTTCGAGCCCGACCTGGTCGTGACGCTGCTCGGGATCAACGACCTCGCGTGGCACGGCGGGCCGACGTATTCCTACGATCGAGCGGCGAGCCTGAGCTCGACGGGGGACGGAGTCATCCACTTCTGCCGCGCGTACTCGCAGATCTGCCGCCACGGCATCCGCTGGGTGAATCAACTGCGCGCGCGCATGGCGCTCGCCACCGGCGAGTCCGTCGAATGGCACAGCCGCAACCTGCCGCGGCTGCGAGCGGCCTACGCCAGCTTGAAGCTGCTGCCGGAGGTCGATCGCGATCCCGATCCGATCGTCGAATTCTCCGACGGGCTCGACCTGCTGCTCGCGTTTCTCGAGGAGCATCACCTCGCGACGCTGGTCCTCGCGCAGCCGGCGTTGTGGAAGCCCGACCTGAGCGAGGAAGAACAACGCGCGCTGTGGTTCTCCATTGGCACCAAGGCCGGGCCGGTGCGCGCGCGCGGCGATTGGCTCGCGCGCGAGCTGGCCCGCTACAATCGGCTGCAGGCACAGCTCGCGGAGCGCCACGGCGCGTGGTTTCTCGACGCAAGTCTGCCGCGCACGCTCGACACGTTTTTCGACGACTGCCACTTCACCGACCGAGGAAGCGCGGCGATGGCCGCCGCGATCTACCCCATCCTCACTCGCCTGGTGAAGCAGAAGCTGGACGGCACGCGCACCGCGGTCAATGAGTCCGGCACCAATCGGCGGCCATCGTGTACGCGCCGCTGCAGTCGCTGCCTTCGCAGGAGAAGTCTGTCCCGTCGCTGGTGATCACGTCGCAGATGGTGTAGTCGGGCGTGCAGCAACTCTTGATCGTGCCGCCCTTCGCGCACGAGCCGCCGAACGCGCCGCACGATTCGGGCGCGTCGCCACAAGCGGCAAACACGACGCCGAGCGACAGCGCAGCGAGCACGCCGGCGATCCTCTTCATCGCGCACCTCATGGCGCCTTCGTGTCTTCCATCGGCGGCAGATCCTCGATATTGGGGAGCAGGACGATCTCGATGCGGCGATTCTGCTGCCGCCCGTCGTCGCTGTCGTTCTTGGCGATCGGGAGCTGGTCGGCCCAACCGGCGGCCGACAGTCGGCTCTCAGGCATCTTTCCTTCGTGCGTCATGAAGTGCAACACCTCGACAGCGCGCGCCGTCGAGAGTCCCCAGTTGTCTCCATACTTCGAGCTATGCGCGAGCGGCGCATTGTCGGTGTGCCCCGCCACCTGGAACTTGCGATCGGGGATGCTGCTCAGGATCTTGGAGACCTCGACCAGCGCCTCTTTGCCGGCGGACTTGAGATCGATCTTGCCCGGATCGAAGAGGACGTTCTCCGCCAACTTGACCAGCATGAGACCGTTGCGGATCTCCACCTTGAGCTTTCCCGAATCGATCATCGCCTTGAACTTCGCCAGCAGGTCGCGGAACTGCTGCGCCCGCTCCTCCGCCCTGCGCTGCTTGGCCTTGAGCGCGTCGAGCTGGGCCTCGTCGGACGCATCGCGCTTCTGTAGACCTTCGACTCGCGCCGCGCATTGCCGATTCGCATCCGCCAAAGCCGCCTTGGCCTTGGAAAGCTCGTCGAGCGCCGAGTTGTACTTCTCCGGTGGTACGCCACAACCACAAGCCACGATCGCAAGCAGCGGTGCCACTCTCATGCAAACCTCCATGGCGAAAGTTGAGTGGCACAACCGTGCGCCTGCCATGCCAGCCCGCGTACCGAGGTGAAGTCTTCGCTACGGCACTGCAACGCGATCGCTTCAGCGCGTGACGGTCTTGCAGGACGCGGCAGATCCGCCAAGACCACGCAGTCGAGAAACGAACGAGCATCTTTGAGCTTTCCCCGATCGACTCAAAACCGGTCTCGCAATGTGCGGCAGTCCGCGCCCTGAAAAACCCGGCGTTCAGGCATTTCTCCTCGGAGCGACCCCGGCACGTGCCGTGAAATGCGGCCGCGCGCACCGCCCCCAACGAGGAGAACAGAATGTCGCGAACGCTCCGTGTACTGACCTTTCTAGGACTATCGCTGCTGTTCGCGACTCGATTGGCGCGCGCCGATCAACCGGCGGCCGCGCCGAAGCGGCTCACGCTCGAGCTCACCACGTTGGGGCTGATGCGCGAGAAGGGCCTGATCACGCAAGCGGAGTACGACAGCGCGCTCCACGATCTGGCGGACTCCGTCGGCGGGCAGGCGGCGGACTCGCTCACGCTCGTGCTCGGACGCTGGTCGACGACGCTCTACGGCTTCGTCGAAGCCGACCATATCTATGACAGCACGCAGAGCTTCAACGACCTCGCCGGCAACGCGCTGGTCGCGCGGCCCACGGGTTACACCGGCAACAACGGCCGCTTCACGTTCGGCGTGCGCAACTCGCGCATCGGCTTTCGGCTGCGCGCGCCCGAGTGGCACCACGTGCGCGCGAGCGCGATGCTCGAGATGGACTTTCTCGGTAATCAACAACCGATCGGCTACGACCAACCGTTTCAAATCAGTGAAGGCGCGTTCTTCACCAACCCGACGTTCCGCATTCGGCACTTCAACCTGAAGGTCGAGACCCCGATCGTCGACGTCTTGATCGGTCAGTACTGGCAGCTCTTCGGCTGGCAATCGCTCTATCACCCGAACACGGTCGAAATTCAGGGAGTGCCGGGACAGATCTATTCGCGCACGCCGCAGATCCGTCTGTCGAAGACGATCAAGACCGCGCCGGTCACGATCGAATTCGCCGCCGCGATGATGCGCCCGCCGCAGCGCGACTCCGGCACGCCGGAGGGTCAGGGCGGCGTGCGGCTGGCGCTGAATCGGTTGGTCGGGCGAACCACCGCCGGCGCGACCGGCACGTCGCTGCAGCCGCTCTCGATCGCGGTGACCGGAGACATTCGCCAATTCAATCTCTCCGAGTTCAGCGCCAAACCGAAGAACAGCGTGTCGAAGACCGGCTGGGCCGTCGCAGCCGACGCGTTCATTCCGATCGTTCCGGCGCGCCATGCGCACTCGACCGGCGCGATCTCGGTCAACGCGGAATATGGCTATGGCTACGGCACGGCCGATCTCTATACGGGTTTGAACGGCGGCGTAAACAAGTTCCCGGCGCTGCCGAATCCGATGATGACGACGCCCGCGCCGGTCTATACGCCGAACGTCGATCCGTCGCTGGTCGTCTATGACGCCGACGGCACGGCGCACCTCATCAACTGGCAGTCGGCGCTCGTCGGCCTGCAATGGTATTTCCCCCGATTGCACGACCGGATGTGGATCTCGAGCAACTATTCTCATCTCGAGTCGAACAACGCGAAGCTGCACGCGCCGGCCGGCACCATCGCGCGCAGCTCGGAGGATTGGGTCGACGCGAACCTGTTCGGCGACGTCACGCCCGCGGTCCGGCTCGGCCTCGAATATGCTTATTTCGCCGACCACTATTCGGACGGAATGGACGCCGTCAATCACCGGGTTCAATTCTCGGCGTTCTATCTCTTCTGAGGAGTCTGTGGCGGATGAGGAGTCGAATCGCGCTCGCGACGAGCTGCGCGCTGTTCGCAATCGGCTGCGCGGCCGCGAAGCCGGTGGCTGTGCCGGCGCTGAAGCTCGAGCCGGCGCCAGCGAACGTCACGCGCCGGCGTGCCTGCGAGCTGGGCGAAGCCGCGCTCTGCTACCAGCGTGGAATGGCGCTCGCCGGACGCGACGGCGATCCCGATATGACGGCGGCGGCGACCTGGTTCGAGCGGAGCTGCCGCGACGGATTCGCGGAGGCGTGCGACCGTCTCGCCGCGCAATACGCGCAAGGATTCGGCGTCGCGCGCGACGATCGGCGCGCGGCGCGGCTGTTCAAGCAAGCTTGCGACGGCGGCGATTTCAGCGCGTGCAGCAGCCTCGGCGTTCTCTACGGTGAAGGCCGCGGCGTCGAGCAGGACGAGGCGCGCGCGGCCACGCTCTATCGAGTCGCGTGCCAGCGCCACGATACACTCGGCTGCTTCAACCTCGGGATGAGCTACCTCGAAGCGCACGGCGTGGAGCTCGACGAGATGCTGGCCGCGGAGCTGTTTCAGGAGGCGTGTCGTCAGGACATGGCGCAGGCCTGCGGCATGCTCGGCCGCATGTACTTCGACGGGCGCGGCGTCCAGCCCGACGCGCAGCAGGCGCGCGTCCTGTTCGAACGAGCGTGCGACGCGCACGACGCCGCCGGGTGCTGGAACCTCGCCGGAATGTTCGCGACCGGAGCCGGCGTCGAGAAGGACGTGCGTCGCGCGATCCAGTGGCTTCGTCGCGCGTGCGACGAGGGAAGCGCAGCCGCTTGCGAGCAGCTCAACCGGCATTGAGCTCGCCCGCCGCCGGTCAGTCGCAGTAAGCGACGGTGCCGAGGCGCGGTCGGCCCGGTGATTCGGGAGACGTGAGCTCGATGCGGACCGCGACGGCGCCTGCTACCGAGAGCGCGTCCTTCATGGCGCGAATCGCGACCTCGTCCGAGCTGACGTGCCCGGAGAGGATGACCTCGCCGTGCACGGTGCGCGCGTTGATCGCCTCGCCGCGAAGCAGCGGATCGCCGGCGAGCCGCGCCGTCACGTCGTCCTGCACGCGTCGCGAAGAGAACTTGTCGGCCCAGTCGGCCGGCCCGTCGTTTCGCGTGAGGCTGACCTCGAGCCCGTCGAGCGTCGAGCACAGCAAGTAGTCGCCCGCTCGATAGGCGGACGAGTCGCCGTGACGCACCGCTCGATACGCCGACGACAAGTCGGCTTCGCTCGCGGGCGGCGAATGGGCGCATCCACACACCATGACGATCAGAAGAGTGGTTGCTCGCATGACGCCCGTACGGAGCATCGGGCGTGCCGGAGTCAGGGCGTCTCGACGTCGTGCGAGACGCGGATCGCGGACAAGAGCGCCTCGAGCCGCGCGGGCTTCTCGGTGGCCATGTGATAGGCGATGGCGCGCGTGGCGCCGGGCATTCCGCCGCAGGGCAGGAGCGCGATCACCGTCGTCGCCGGCGAATGCTCGCGGATGAAGCTCACCACCTCGGCGCCGTTTCGCGCGCGGGTGTCGAGATCGACGATGGCGGCGTCGAAGGGCTGGCGATCGAACGCCGCGCGCGCGGTGGTGAGCCCGTCGGTGACGACCGGCGCGTGCCCCGCGTCCTCGAGCGCCTCGACGAGCAGCTCGGCGAGCGTGGGATCGTCGACGACGAGCAGCACGCGGCGCGGCGGCCCGTCGATGAGCGGATTGAGAGAGGTCGGCGCCATCGGCTCCGAGCGTTAGCACTCGGCGTGCCTGTCTTCAGAGCGGGCTCCCGTGGGCGCGCGACGTGATCCGTGTCGTCGCGCTTTGCAGAATGCGGCAATCGCCGGAATCGATGCCGCGCGCAGCGAAGCATCCGTCCCGCCTCGCGTTACCCTGCGACGCACCGGTTTGAACGCGTCGGCCGAATTGGAAAATGCGAGACTTCGAACACTCGGGCGACTGAATCGCGCGCGCCGCCGACGCGCATTTTCAATGATGACGGCCCTGGCATGCGGCGCGCAGAGCGGCGGCGCTCGTGCGGTCACGAGGCGTTCGCGCACGATCCCCCGCCCAGCGCGGGCGCCTCGTGTTCCGCCACCAACCAGGAGCGCTGATGCGAGGCGTATCGATCTTGCTCGCGATCGCCGTGTCAGGATGCGCCACCGTTGGCGCCGGACAGGCCGGCGTGTTGTGGCGCGCCTCGGACGGCACCGATCCCACGCCCGTCAAAGAGGGCCGGCACTTCCTGTTTCCGTGGGAGAAGCTGACGCTCTACGACCTGCGCACGCAAGAGAAGAACGAGAAGCTCGACGTGCTCGCGGCCAACGGGCTGGCGCTCGCCCTCTACACCACGATCCACTATCACGTGGACCCGAGCGAGGTGAGCGAGCTGCACCGCCAGGTCGGGCCCGACTACTACGAAGTCTTGATCGGGCCGGTGCTGCGCTCGCGGGCGCGCCGCGTCGTCGGCCGCTACACGCCTGAAGAGATCTATTCGAGCAAGCGCGATCTCATCGAGTGGGAAATCTTGGAGGCGGTGGACGAGGCGCTCCAGGGCAAACACCTCTCCGTCGAGATCGTGCTGGTGCGAAACGTCCAGATGCCGGCGACCATACAATCGGCGATCATCGACAAGCTCGCCGAGGAGCAGCGGTCGCTCGCCATGCGCTACGTCATCGAGCACGAGCGGCTCGAGGCGGATCGCAAGGCGATCGAGGCGACCGGTATCGCCGCATTCCAGGACGCCGTGGCCTCCAACCTGACCGAGCCGCTCCTGCGCTGGAAGCAGATCGAGGCGCTCAATCGACTCGCGGCTTCGAAGAACGCCAAGGTGGTCATGATGGGCGTCGAGCACACGACGCCACAGGAACCAACGCGGTAGACCATGACCGCCGCGACTCGTCCACTGGTCATCGCCTTTGGCGCGGTCGTCTTCGCCTTCAGCTCGGCCACGGCCTACTCGGCGTTCCATGCCTCCACGATCAGTCGGGCCGCGCTGTCGATCGCGCACGAGGCGGCGCCGGGCATCCAGCTTCTCGCCGAGGGGCGCGCCGGCATCCGCGAGTTCCAGCTCCTCGCCGGCCGCTACGCGCGCGGCGGGAGCGATCGCCCGAGGCCGCGTGAGCTCGAAGAAACGTGGAAGCGCTTCGACCGCGAGCTGTGGAGCTATCTCGCGCTGGAGCCGAGCACCGCCGAATCGGCGAACCTGCGCCGCTCGCTGACCGAGCTGAATCAGAAGATCTGGCGGCTGCTGCAGGTCATCGGACCGGGCGACGGCGATGGCGCCGAGGTGGCCTCGCTGGTCGCCGACCTCGGGCCGACCGCAGACGCGACCGCTCGCATTTCTCTGCGGGCGCTCGAGACCACGGCCCATCGATCCGAGGAGCTCGCGCTGCGCATCGACGGCACCTATCACGGATCGATGCTCATCGCGTTCTCGCTCGACGTGGTCAGCATCCTGCTCAGCGCCATCGCCGCGTGGCTGCTGCATCGATCGTTGCGACGACAGGCCGAGCTGGTCGAAGCGAACGAACGCTTGAACGCCGCGCGGGCCGACGAGCTCGAGCAGTTCGCCGGGCGCGTGGCGCACGACATCCTCGGGCCGCTCACCACCGTCACGTTCGCGGTCGACGCGGTCGAGCGCTCGATTCACGATGAACACGACGCGCGGCTGCTGACGCGTGGCCGCTCGAGCGCGATGCGGGTGAAGGAGATCGTGCAAGCGCTGCTCGATTTCGCCAGGAGCGGCGCGAGCCCCGAGCCGCGCGGTCCCGCCGACGTGCGAGCGGTCGTCGACGGCGTCGTCGACGAGCTGAGCCTCGAGGCGCAGAGCTGCAAGGCGGAGCTGTGCGTCGAGCCGTTCGCGCCCTGCGCGGTCGCGTGCGCGTCGGGGATCTTGACCAGCATGCTGTCGAACCTCGCGCGAAACGCGCTCAAGTATCTCGGCAATTCGATCGAGCGCCGCGTCTCGATCCGCGTGCTCGCGCGCGACACGCGCGTGTGCATCGAAGTGCAGGACTCCGGTCCCGGGGTTCCCGCTGGCACGGAGAGCGAGATCTTCAAACCCTACGTGCGGCTGCCGGGCTCGACGCGGCAGGGTCTCGGCCTCGGCCTCGCGATCGTCAAACGCTTCGCCGACGCGCACGGCGGATCCGCCGGCGTTCGCGCAGCGCCGAGCCGCGGAAGCGTATTCTGGTTCGAGCTGCCGGCGCCGATTCAGCCGTCGCCGGAGCGATCGCCTTCGCCCGCTGCGCCCCCGTAACCGCGATTCAGGGAAGCGGCCGCGAAAGGTGCCACAGACTCGCGTCGAGGTGCTCGCCGGTCCAAGCGAGGGCATCGGGAAGATCGACGAGCCGTTCCGATCCGCGAGGATGGTTGCGGCACCACAACAGCAGCGCGTCGGCGGCCGCGCGGTGCTCGGCGAGCAGCGACGCGAGCTCCGGCCACTCGGGATGCAGGACCGCGAACATCTCGGTCGTCAGATCGGGATTCAAGATCGCCCACGTGACGAGCTGCTTGGCGCGTTGTGGCTCGCGCGCCTCCCACGTCAGCAGTGGCGTGGCCGCCGCGGGATGAAGTCGGATCCAGTCGCCGAGCTCGATCGACGCAATCGGATGCCGGCCCGCCCAGTCGACGATCGCGGGCGGCGCCGGGCCGATCGCAGCGGGTGGCGGCGCATGCGCGCAGCCACCCAGCGACACGATCGCGGCAAGCGTGATCGTCGCGAATTGCGTTCCGCATCGATGGTCGGCCGAGTGATTCGAGCGAGCGTATTTCATGGCGGGCGGCGAGTGCACTCGACGTGCCACGCGAGTCAGACGGCGCATGACTTGCTTCGCCGCCCACCATGACTCGCCTCCTGACGCGCATCGAGCGGCTGCTCGCGACGGGTCTCGCCGCCGCGGAGTGCACGGCGCTCGTGGCCGCTCCTTGGTCGCCGACCGCCGGCCTCTTCTTGATAACGCTCTTGCTCGTGCCGATGACGCTCGGACTCGTGGCGGCGATCCGGGCGCTGCCGACCGCGACCGTGGTCTGGCTCGCGCGAGCGACGCGAAGACTTTTTCGCGATTCAGTGCCGGCGCTCGTCTGTCTCGAGCTCGGGTTTTCGCTCGCGTCGACCGCCGGTCTCATGGCCTGGTGCAATCGGCGGGTGATCGATGCGCCATTCGGTCGCACGGCTCTCGTGTGCGATGGGTGCTCGTTCGCTGCCAGCATCGCCGGTACGATGCTCATGCGGCGCGCGCTTCGAAACGCAGTCATCCCGCCGTGGCTGAAGACCGTTTCATGGCCGCGCGCCGGCGGTGCGTTGTTGCTCGCGATCGGCGGCGCGTGCGGCGCATGGGACGCCGCCGGTCTTCCGCAGGACTACCGCGTCCTGCACGGTCTACTGTTGGTCGTCACGGCGACGACGTTCTCGACGGGATTCAGCCTGCTCTGCGATTCTCCACGACGCGCGCGGCGCCTCCTCGAGATCGCCGCTGCAGTGCTCCTGGCGATGCTCCTCTTGCAGGCGAGCGGCTCGGCACGCGGCGACGCGCTCTACTCCTCCATCGCCCGCAGCCGATCGCCGCACGAGCGCGTGCTCTCGTTCGCGCGCAGCCTGCTCGATCGAGACGGCGACGGCTTCAGCGCCGCGCTCGGCGGCGGCGATTGCGACGATCGCGACCCGAGCGCATACCCGCTGTCGACCGAAGGACGCGATTGCCTGGGTTGGATCGATCATTCGCCGCGCGAGCTCACGCCGCTCACACGCTCGCTCTCCGTCGAGATCGCCCGACGTCAGCCGCGCATCATTCTGCTCCTCACCATCGACACCTTCCGCTGCGGCTTCGGATCGTCGGATCGTTCGGAGCTTCGCGACGTCTGCCCGTCGCTCTCGGCGCTCGCCCGCGAAGGCAGCGCGCGCCTCGACGCGCACTCCGACTACCCGGTGACTGCGCGCGCGATGACGATCTTGAACACCGGCGATCTGCATTCGAACCCCGCCGTGCCAAAGGTGCGAACCTTCTATCTCGCCTCTGCGCTGCACTCGCTCGGCTATGCGAACGAGGTGATCGTGACGCATCCCAACATCATCGCCGACGCAGGCGTGAAGGCGTCGTTCGACGAGATCGACGATTCGCTGGTCGCCGTCGCGCGAGAGCCGTCGGCGTCGACGGCGGATGAGGTCAGCGCGCACGCGTTGGCCCGCATCGAACACGCGGCCGCTCCGCTCTTTCTATGGGCGCACTATCTCGATCCGCACGCGCCGTACGTCGAGACGCCCGGCGAGCGCACCCACGTCTCGGAGCTCGACGGCTACCAGGCCGAGGTGCGCCGCACCGACGCGTCGATCGGCCGGCTCGCCGACTCGCTACGCGCGCGCGCCGACGCCGACGACATCCTCGTGATCCTGACCGCGGACCACGGCGAAGAGTTCGGCGAGCACGGCGGCGCCAACCACGGCAAGAGCCTTCACGAGGAGGCCACGCGCGTCCCGATGATCGTGTGGAGCGCCGGCGCCGACCATCGCGCTTATGGTCGCGGCTCGCTGCCGAGCCGCACCGAAGAGGTCGCGCCGTTCATCATGAGCCTGGTGGGCGGCGGCCCGTTTACGTCGCGCGGCTCGACATATCTCAGGACCAGGCCACCCGGCGACGCGCAGATCGCGCTCGTCGCCGGCGGCTGGAAGCTCATCTACCACCAGACGCTCAATTACAGCGAGCTCTACCATCTCGCTGTCGACCCGGCCGAGATCGACGATCGCGCCGACGCCGAGCCGGGACGCGTTACGAAGATGGGTGAGCGGCTCGGCGGCTTCTTCTCACCAGTACAGAAACCCGCCGCTCCGCTCACCGCGGACCGTCCGGCCGGCGCGCCCGCCGGTTAGCGCGGCGCCTCCATCATCATCGGCGGCATGTCACGGCCGTTGCCGCCGAGCAGCACCACCTTGGCGTTCTGCGACGCGGCGAGCTTGTCGAGCGCCTCGATCTGCTTCCAGCGCAAGAGCGGCTCGGAGAGGTGCGCCGCGACCGTGTTCTGAAACGCGGCGATGCCCTCCGCCTCGATGGTCTTGCGATCCGCCTCGAGCCGCTCGTGCTCGAGCACGAACTTCATCTTGAGCGCGCGCTGCTCCTCGGCGAGCTTGTCCATGATCGCCTTCTGGATCATCTGCGGCAGCTCGACGTTGCGTACCAGGATCGCCTCGAGCACGAGGTGCTTGCCCTCGATCGCCTTCTCTACCGCCTGGCGCATCTCGCGTTCGATCAGCTCGCGCTTGGTCGAATAGATCTCCTCGGGCGTGTAGCGCCCGACGACGCGCCGCGCCTGCGAGCGCAAGACCGGCCCGAGGATCACGTTGTAGTAGTCGGGGCCGACCTCGCGGTGCAGTGCCGCCACGTCCTTCGGCACGACGTGAAAGCGCACGCTGGTATCGAGCCCGAGCTCGAGCCCGTTCGACGCTAGCACCTGGAGCTGCTCGTTGTGCTCGAGCGTACGCAGATCGTAGATGGTCAACTGGTTGAGCGGCGCGACGTAGTGCCAGCCTTCCGCTATCGGCTCCGGCTCGGTGCCGCCGTTCGAGCGCCAGAGCACGCCGGCCTGCCCGGGCCCCACGGTCGCGCAGCCGGATCCGACGAGGAGCAAACCCACGATCGCGAGTCGCATGCGTCACCTCCGAGCGCGTCGCGAGAGCAAGTGTGGTGCCGCTCGGCCAACCATTTGCATGGACGGCGAGCGTGCCTTTGCAATTGGTACGCGACGAGCCGCCGACGCCGCGACCGCGCTTGAGCGCCGTGGCTCGGCTTGCGCTGTGGCTCGGCCTCGTGGGTTTCGGCGGCGGGTACGCCGTGCTCGCGCAGCTACGGTCGACCGTCGTCGAGCGGCGGCGCTGGTTGTCGGAGCAGGAGTACGTCGACGCGGTCTCGGTCGCGCAGAGCCTGCCGGGCGCGACCGGCGCGAACTTCTTCGCGCTCCTTGGGCTGCGCGCTTCGGGCGTCGCGGGCGCGGCGCTCGCGACGTCGCTCTTCGTCTTGCCGTCGGCGGCGCTGATGGTCGGGTTCGGCGCGTTCTACGATCGGCTGCGCAATCTGTCGCACGTCGAGGCGGCGTTCGCCGCCGTCAATCCCGCGGTGGTCGGCATCGTCGCGTCGGTGGCGCTCGTGCTCGGGCGAAGATCGCGGCGCCCCTGGCAGCTCGCGCTCGCCCTCGGCTCGGCGGTGGCGGTCGAGCTGGGCGTCGGCGTGCTCGAGTTGGTGCTGCTCGCCGTCGTTGTCGGGTTCGCGGCGCCGCTCGTGCGATCGCCGAAAGGCGCGCCCAAGCTCCCGCCGCTGGTCGTCGTGCCGCTCGTGCTGCTCCTGCCGAAGCTGGCGCTGGTGTTCCTGCGCATCGGCGCGGGCACGTTCGGCGGCGGCATGGCGATGATCCCCATGCTCGATCACGAAGTCGTCGAGCGGCTCGGCTGGCTCAGCCAGCGCGAGTTCTCCGACGCGGTGACGCTCGGCCAGATCACGCCGGGCCCGGTCGCGATCACCACTACGTTCATCGGATTTCGCGTCGCGGGGTGGATCGGCGCCGTCGTGGCGACGGTGTCGACGTTCCTGCCCGCGTTCGCCGCGACGGTGATCGTCGGCCGATCGATCGCGGCGTTTCGCGACTCGCGCGCCGTCGACGCGATGCTTCAAACGCTGGCGCCGGTGGTGGTCGGGATCGTCGCCGCGGCGACGCTCAGCCTCGGTCGCGCCTCGATCGCCGGGTGGGAGGACGGCGCCGCCGCCGGCTTCAGCTTCGTCGCGGTCGTCGCGCTCGAGCTGCCGCCGCTCGCCGCGCTCATCGCGGCCGCCGCCATTCGCGTCGCGCTCGCCTATTGAGTTCTGCAAAAAGCCACGATCGAAAGGCCGTCGCGCCGCGGCACGCTTGCAATTTGCGAGAAATCGTCGCGCGCCACGATTGGCAAAGCACGGCTCTCGACGGTACGACGGTTGCTACGTCGTCGTGTCGTGGAGGATGGGTCGCACGCGCTGATCGGGCTGCTCGCGCTCACCGGCGCCTGCGCGTCGAGCGTTCGTCAGACGCCCGCCGCCGTCGCGCCCTCGCGCGCCGCGATCGCCGAGCCGCGCCGATTCGAGCTCGCGCTGTTCGTCCGCGACGCCACCGAGCGCGAGCTCACCCTCGCCAGCGCGCTCGAGCGCGAGCTGCGTGCCCGCGGAGTCCGCTGCCGCGTGGTGGTCGCGCGCTCCGACGCTACGCCCTCGTGGCCGGCCGACGAAGCCGTCGCGCGGGCGAGCGGCGCGCCCTTCGCCGTGCGCGTGACGGTGCTGGCTCGCCGCGACCAGGGCGAGTCGATCCACGTGCCGGCGATTGGCACACGGCGCTCGACCGGCCTCGCCGTCGGACCGACCGAGGATCCCGCGCCGCTCGATTTTCCCGAGCTGCAGCCGATCGGCGCGCACGAGCACGTCGACGTGGGCGAGGACGTGATCGATCACGATCTGCGCCTCGACGTCCTCGCGTCGCTCAGGCGGCTCGATCAGGCCGAGCACGTCGCGCGCTGGGCCGCGAGCGAAGGTTCGCTCCAGCGCCTGTTCACGGCGGCGGCGCAGAATCACCGCGATCCCTGGCGTCTCGTCTATCAGGCGCTGGCGAATCGCCTGGCCGATCAGATTGTCCGCGCGCTCGACGCGGGTGCGCCGTGAAATGAGCGGCTACTCGTCTTCGCGCATCAGCATGCGGTAGATCGTCGAGGCGTCGATGCCGAGGAGCTGCGCGGTGCGCACCTTGTTGCCGCTGGTCTGCGCCAGCACCCACTCGACGTAGCGGCGGGTCATCACGCGCAAGGGGACGATCTCGTTGGCCAGCGCCGCCATCGCCTCGGGCGGCTGCTCGGGCACCGCGAGCGCCAGGTCGCGCACGTCGACGCGCTTGCCGCGCGCGAGCA
>Ga0070741_10008427_pt1 | contig 20694 bp, 20 predicted proteins | sample Coa_R1_4_FD_66440 | JGI IMG/M metagenome (GOLD analysis project Ga0070741, IMG submission 66440) | Surface soil microbial communities from Centralia Pennsylvania, which are recovering from an underground coalmine fire - Coalmine... | ecosystem: Environmental > Terrestrial > Soil > Unclassified ...
GGGCCAGGCACGAGCGCCGGCAAGGTCTCCCGGCCGCCGTGGGAGCTGCCGCTGGAGAGCGGCTCGCTTCCGGTAGTGCCCGAGCTGCCGCCGGATGACGACGGCTTCGGTGGCAACGGTAACGCCGAGCCGGACGACTTCAAGGGACTGCCGCGCCGCGTCAAGCAGGCGAGCATCGCGCCGCAACTGCGCGGGGAGCCGACGACCAGGGTCGGCCGTCCGAGCACCGGCGGTTCCGCGCCGCCCGGCGCGGAACCGGCGGAAGGGCCCTCACCTGCTGAGATCCGGGCCACGATGTCGGCGCTGCAGCGCGGCTTGCAGGAGGGGCGGTCGCAGCGCGACGCGGGCGGAGAGCCGCCCTGGGAATCTGAACCGGCAGCCGAGGGGGAACCAGATGGAGCATAGCCAGGCCGGCCAGCTCGACTGGCTGCTTGACGACCTGGTGATGCGCGTCAGCCCGATCAGCAAGGCGGTCATCCTGTCGCAGGATGGCATCGCGCTCGGCGCGTCACGGAGCTTGGGCCGCGACGACGCCGAACACCTAGCCGCCCTTGCCGCCGGCTTCCAGTCGCTCGCCAAGGGCGCTGGCAATCACTTCGGCGGTGGCGCGGTACGGCAGACGATCATCGAGATGGAGTCGGGATTCCTGTTCGTGTGCGCGGCCGGCAGCGGAACCTGCCTGGCCGTACTCGCGGACAGCGGTGCCGACCTCGGTCTGGTCGCCTATGAAATGGCCGTGCTGGTGCGCCGGGCCGGCGAGCACATCCGGGTCAACAAGCGCACACCAGTCGGCAACAGCTGGGGTTAGCAGTGGCAGGCAACGACGAACGGTGGCTGGATGCCGAGGCGGGTCCGGTCGTTCGGCCATACGCGCTGACCAGAGGCAGGACCCGGCATTCTGGTGAATCTTTCGATCTTGTGGCGACCGTGGTGTCCACCCACGAGCTGACCGGCGACCCGGCTAACCTTGGTCCCGAGCATGTAAGCGTTCTTCAGCTAGCCAGGGCGCCGACCACCGTCGCCGATATCGCCTCGGACGTTGACCTCCCCCTCGGTGTCGTCCGCATTCTCCTCGCCGACCTTCGGGAACTCGGCCTGATCGCGATCCGCGCACCCGTCACGATGGCGGAGCGGGTCGACAAGCAAACACTGCGGGAGGTGCTCAATGGTCTCCGGGGGCTTTGACTACTCCGGCGCCGGCGTCAGACAGCATCGTGCGATCAAGATTCTGCTGGCCGGCGGCTTCGGCGTGGGCAAGACGACGCTGGTGGGCGCGGTGAGCGAGATCAAGCCGCTGCGCACCGAGGAGCCGCTGACCGAGGGCAGCTTGCGCAGCGACAGTACCGCGGGCGTGGAGCAGAAGACCACGACGACGGTGGCGATGGACTTCGGCCGCATCAGCTTGCGCAGCGATCTTGTGCTGTACCTGTTCGGCACGCCCGGCCAGCAGCGGTTCTGGTTCATGTGGGACGAGCTGGCGATCGGCGCGCTGGGCGCGGTGGTCCTTGCGGACACCCGGCGGCTCGCGGACAGCTTCCCCGCCATCGACTACTTCGAGCGCCGGGACATCCCGTTCATCGTGGCGCTGAACAACTTCGACGGCGCGCGCCGGTACAGCGCGGAGGACGTCAGGGTCGCCTTGGACCTCGAACCTGAGCTGCCCATCATCCACTGTGACGCGCGCAGCCGGGAATCCGCCAAGCAGGTGCTCATCACGCTGGTCGAGCACGTGCTGATGCACGCACCCGAGGAGCCATTGCGCAGCGGGCTGCGGTAGCGCGTGACGGGGTTCAGGTGTCGCGGAGGACGGCCCAGACGGCTTTGCCGTGGCCGGCGATGGGGCTCCAGCCCCAGACGTGGCTGAGTGCGCCGACGATCTGGAGGCCGCGGCCGTTCTCGCCGGTCCAGTCGGGCTGGCGCGGCATGGGTGCCTCGTTGCCCGGATCGACCACGGCGAGCATGACCTCCCCGACGCGACGGAGCATGCACAGGCGCAGGACAGAGCTGGCGCCTTGGCGCATGCCGTTATGCGCCCCATGGAGAACGGCGTTGACCACGAGCTCGTCGACGATCATCTCGGCGTCGTCGGCCAGCGCCTCAAGTCCCCAGCAGGTGAGCAGCTCGCGGACGAAGTGACGGGCGGTGCGGGCCTCTTCCGGCCGGGCGCTCAGCGCCCTGGTCGTGACCGCGGGGGTCTCCCACCACGCGGAAGGCACAGGGAGTAGTCGTGGCATACCGTCAGCAGGACCGGTCCACGGGATGACGTCCTCGTCGTCATCTCCGTTACCGGCAGCGACACTGAGATGCGCCAACAGACCGCTTTCTGCAATCGTTCGCGGACTCGGAAACCCGTGCCCGTCACTGATGTTAATAGCGTGCCTAGACAGTATGTTGCCTGATATATTGTGCAAATGCAAGGCCGGATGCACGTTCATTCGCTTCGTGCAGATGTTTCGAGAACCCCACGGAGGGTAGCGGGCAAACACCCGTCCAACCCCGGCGGGGACCCGCTTGTAGCAGCGGCGGCGCACTACGGCGAGTGAACCGATCCGGTCCCTGACTCGTTTTCATCCTGTCGGAGGACACGGCCCGGACCGGCGCAACGGTCGGCACACGATCAGCGCGCCAGCCCCAGCTTCCTACCACAGCACCAGGGGAGAGCAATGGACACCACCTACAACGGCATGCCGGCCGCTGAACTCGGGGACGTTCGCTGGCGCAAGAGCCAGTACAGTAACGGCACCGGTGAGTGCGTCGAGCTAGCGGCATTGCCAAGCGGCGAGATCGCGGTCCGCAACTCGCGTTTCCCTGAGGGTCCCGTCCTCGTCTACACGCCGGCGGAGATCCACGCGTTCCTGGCCGGCGCGAAGGACGGTGAATTCGACCAGATGGTGGCCTGAGAACCGCTGGGAAGACTAGTGCGAGCTAGCGGCGCAGCGCGTCCGAGCGGGGAATCGCACTGGTCTACTCGCTGGTAGGCATAGCTACCAGCAGGCTCGTGACAACACGTTGACAACAAGTTCGTCAAACTGGCACTTTCTACCTGCGCAAACACGAAGGGCCACCGGCATCTATTGAAATGTCATGTAACGGCCTTTCCCGATGGCAACAGGACGTGGGAGACTGTGGTCCTTACCCCGCTATGATCAGTGGCACACCGATGCGAGGAGGGCCGATGGTCTCGTCCGAAGACTCGGCCTGGGATGTACCGCCCAGCATGTTCGGCGCCCGCGCTGGCGGGCCGACCGTACAGCGCATGGTACTCGGCAGTCATCTGCGTAAGCTTCGCGAACAGCGTGGTATCACGGCGGAGCAGGCCGCGGACTCGATCCGCGGATCGCACTCGAAGATCAGCCGGATGGAACACGGCCGCGTCGGCTTCAAGGAGCGCGACGTAGCCGATCTGCTCACGCTCTACGGCGTTATCGACGGCGACGAGCGTGCGGCGTTGCTCAACATGGCCAGGGAGTCGAACACGCCCGGCTGGTGGCACGCCTTCTCCGACATCCTGCCGACCTGGGTCGAGCCGTATGTCGGCTTGGAGGCAGCCGCATCCGTTATCCGGACCTATCAGATCCAGTATGTACCGGGCCTGCTGCAGACTGGCGGTTACGCCAGCGCGCTGCTGCGTACCGGCTACCCCGCCGTCACCGAGGAGGAACTCGCCCGGCGCACGGACCTGCGGATCAGCCGCCAGGACATCCTCAGCCGACCAGGTGCCCCGCAACTGTGGGCGGTCGTCGACGAGGGCGTCCTGCGCCGACCGATCGGCAGTGCCGACGTGATGCGCGAGCAGATCAGGCACCTGATCGAGATCACCGACCACCCGGCGGTGACCCTCCAGGTCCTGCCGTTCCGCGTTGGCGGGCACTCCGCCTGCGGTGGTCCGTTCACGATCTTGCGGTTCGCCGAGCCCGACCTGCAGGACGTGATCTACATCGAGCAGCTGACCAGCGCGCTCTACCTGGACAAGCAGGTCGAGGTGGACCGCTACCTGGAGGTCATGGAGCAGCTGTGCCTCCAGGCCGAGCCTGCCGCGAACACCGCGAAGCTGTTGCGGAAGCTCCTCGACGAGATCTGAGGTTCCCTTAACACGCAAAAGGCGCCGGTTTCCCGGCGCCTTTTCCGTCGGCGTTCAGTCTTCCGGCACCAGCGTCGGGGTGGACCGGGTGAGCGTCTGCTTGCGGAAGAACGCGGGCGCGGTGAAGCGCTGGTAGATGGCGAGCAGCAGCCCGGCCAGCGCGGACACGAACGCGATCATGAAGACGCCGCCGATGCGCCAGTCCGGATAGAACGGCATCTTCCAGGACGTGTAGCTGTTCTGGGTGGCCACGTCCCAGTCCATCCACAGCGACCAGGCGCCGGCGAAGTACATCATCAGCCCGCCGGCCACCGGCAGGATCCCCTGCATCCACAGGTTCCGCATCGAGGAGGTCAGCGTCCTGCGGTAGTACCAGGCACAGGCGAACCCGGTCATCCCGTAGTAGAACGCGATGAACAGTCCGATCCCGGTCACCGCGTCGTAGATCACGTTCCCGCCGGACAGGTAGTTGAACAGGATGTACAGCAGGGCGGAGATCCCGCCCATGACCAGAGTGGACACCGTTGGCGTCTGGTAACGCGGGTGCATCCGCGCGAACGATTTCGGCAAGGCCTTGTAGACCGCCATGGACAGCGTGGTCCGGGCGGTCGGCAAGATCGTCGTCTGGGTCGACGCGGCGGCCGACGACAGCACCATCAGGACCAGCAGCCGGGCCAGGACCGTGCCGAAGCCGGACGTGCCGAAGACCGCGCCGCCGAGCACCGAGAGCACATCACCGGAGTTAGCCGGGTTGCCGAGGCCGATGCCGGACGTGCCGACGCCCGCGAACGACTGCGCGGAAAAGATGACCAGCACGTAGGTGACCAGCAGGATGACCGTGGAGATGATGGCGGCCCGGCCCGGAGTCCGGTTCCGGTCGGCCGTCTCCTCGTTGACCGCGACCGCGGTGTCCCAGCCCCAGTAGATGAACAGCATGAGGATCAGGCCGCTGACGAAGATCGAGAAGCTCGGGATGTCGAACGGGTTCAGCCAGGACATGCTCGGCGCCAGGTGCCCCTTCGGCGCGTGGCCGGTGCCTGCCCGGGTGAGCGCGGTCACCGCGAACACCAGCAGCATGACGATCTCGATACCGAGCAGGACGCGCTGGAACCGCGCGGACACCTCGATACCCCGGTAGCAGATGTAGGTCATCGCGACGATCCATGCCACGCCCACCAGCAGCACCCAGCCGCTGGTCGCGTCGGAACCGATGCTCGAGGTGTTGAACAGCAGGAACACGTACTGTCCGGCGACCTGAGCCAGGCTTGCCATCACCAGGATGTCGGCGGCGACGATGGCCCAGCCGCCGGCCCAGCCGGTGCGCGGGCCGAACGCCCTGGTCGCCCACGTGAACGTCGTGCCGCAGTCCGGGTCCGCCTTGTTCAGCTCGCTGTAGCCGATCGAGGTCAGCAGCATGGGCACGAACGCGATAATGGCGACGATTGGGCTCTGCAGGCCGACCGCCGCCACCATGAGACCGAGGGTCGCCGCCAGGCTGTAGGCCGGAGCGGTCGACGCCACCCCCATGACGACGCTGGAGACCAGCCCCAGCGCTCCGGTCTTGAGGCCCTTCTCCAGTGGCTGTTCGCCGGCGAGCACGGCCGGCTCGGTAGTGGCCATCGAGATGACCCCCCTTCGTTTCGTAGGCTCCTGACCACGGTATTAGCATGATTCTCGCTAAGATCCTACGGTTTCCATATACAAAGATCTAAATCTCTATCCAAACGTGCTGTGGCTGGTCGATCGCGGCTGATTCGACGGACCGTAGGATGACCAGGTGCTGAGTGACAGTGGTGTTACCAGTCACATGGACGACCTGGAGGGCCGTCTGCGGGAGATGTTTCGCCTGGTCGCGGCCCGGGCAGGGCTCCCCGAGGGACACGTGGCAGAGGGCTTCCGGGTGCTCGATACCGCCTGAACTTCGGTTGTACCGATCGGGTCTGGTGTTACACCGACCGGCGCTCTAGGTTGGCCTCAGGCGTATTTGCCCCGCTAGGTCGGCAAGGAGGCCGGATGACCAAGATCAGCATGGTTATTGACGGCGTGCGGTACGAAGACGAAGTCGAGCCCCGCATGCTGCTCGTTCATTATCTTCGCGAGGTGGCCGGCCGGATCGGCACGCCGATCGGCTGCGACACCTCCAACTGCGGGGCCTGCACCGTCTTGCTGGACGGACTCTCGGTCAAATCGTGTTCGGTGCTCGCGGTGCAGGCCGACGGGTCCACCGTGCAGACGATCCAGGGTCTTGCGAACGGCGAGTGGCACCCGCTCCAGCGCGCCTTCCACGAGGAGCACGCGCTCCAGTGCGGCTACTGCACGCCAGGCATGATCATGGCGGCCGTCGACCTGGTCCGGGACAACCCGCACCCCACCGAGGAACAGGTGCGCGAGGGCCTCGAAGGCAACCTGTGCCGGTGCACCGGCTACCAGAACATCATCCGGGCGGTGCTGCGCGCCGCTGGGTCCGCCGCGGAGCATGAGGGGGCGACGTCATGACCGCGGAGACCGTGGCTCCGGAGATCGGCAAGCGGCGTACCCGCAAGGAGGACGCGCGACTGGTCACCGGCCAGACGAACTGGACCGACAACATCCAGCTGCCCGGGCTGCTGCACGTCGCGTTCCTGCGCAGCCCGCAGGCGCACGCGAAGATCCTCAGCGTGGACGTGTCCGGCGCTAGGCAACTGCCCGGCGTCATCGCCGCGTTCTCCGGCGCCGACTTCGCCGCCGAGCAGGGCAGCCTGCCGTGCGCCTGGCCGGTCACGCCGGACATCGTGATGCCCGCGCACCCGCCGATGGCGGTGGACGAGGTCCGCTACACCGGTGAGATCGTCGCCTGCGTGGTGGCGCGGGACAGGTACGCCGCCGCCGACGCGCTGGAGCGGATCGACGTCGAGTACGAGACGCTGCCGGCGGTGCTCGACATGCGCGCGGCGCTGGCCGACGGCGCGCCCAAGGTGCACGAGGCAGGCAACAAGTCGTTTGAGTGGGTGTTCGGCAACGGCGATATGGACGCCGCGTTCCGCGACGCGCCGGTCGTGCTGGAGCGGACGTACCGTCAGCAGCGGCTGATCCCGTGCGCCATGGAGCCGCGCGCCGCGGTGTGCGCGCCGGTCGCCGACGAGTTCACGCTGTGGTCGGCCACCCAGATCCCGCACGTGCTGCGGGTCATGCTGGCGTTGGTCACCGGCATCCCCGAACACAAGCTGCGGGTCGTCGCGCCCGACGTGGGCGGCGGCTTCGGATCCAAGCTCCAGGTCACCGCCGAGGAAGTGCTGACCCTGCTGATCGCCCGCAAGCTGGGCAGGCCGGTCAAGTGGGCCGAGTCGCGCAGCGAGGGCAACCTGTCGGCGCACCACGGCCGCGACCAGATCCAGCAGATCAGGATCGCCGCGGACGCCGACGGCAGGCTGCGCGGCCTGTCCGTCGACCTGCTCGCCGACATGGGCGCCTACCTGATGCTGGTGACCCCGGGCGTGCCGCTGCTCGGCGCGTTCATGTTCAACGCCATCTACAAGATGGACGCCTACTCGTTCAAGTGCACCGGGGTGTTCACCACCAAGACGCCCACCGACGCCTACCGCGGCGCGGGGCGGCCCGAGGCGACGTTCGGCATCGAGCACGCGATGGACGACCTGGCCGCTCAGCTGGGCATGGATCCGCTCGCGCTGCGGGAACGGAACTGGATCCAGCACTCGGAGTTCCCGTACACGACGGTCGCCGGGCTGACCTACGACAGCGGCAACTACGAGGCGGCCACCGCGAAGGCGGTCGACCTGCTCGGCTACGCCGACCTGCGCAAGGAGCAGCAGGCGCGCCGGGAGTCCGGTGACCCGGTCCAGCTCGGCATCGGCGTCTCCACCTACACCGAGATGTGCGGCCTGGCACCGTCGCGCGTGCTCGGTTCGCTCGCCTACGGCGCGGGCGGCTGGGAGCACGCGTCGGTCCGCATGCTGCCCACCGGCAAGGTCGAGGTCGTCACCGGTTCTTCGGCACACGGTCAGGGCCACGAAACCGCGTGGAGCCAGATCGTCGCGGACAAGCTCGGCGTGCCGTTCGAGGATGTCCGGGTGCTGCACGGCGACACCCAGGTGGCGCCGAAGGGCATGGACACCTACGGATCGCGTTCCCTCACCGTCGGCGGCATCGCGCTGGTCGGCGCCTGCGAGAAGGTGATCGACAAGGCGCGGGTGATCGCGGCCGGCCTGCTCGAGGTTTCCGCGGACGACCTGGAATGGTCCCCGGGCCGGTGGTCGGTCCGCGGCGACCCGGAGCAGGGCAAGACGATCGCCGAGATCGCGCTGGCGACGTTCGCGGCGCACGCCCTGCCGGACGGCGTGGAACCCTCGCTCGACTCCGACGCCACCTACGACCCGGACAACTTCTCGTTCCCGCACGGCACCCACCTGTGCGCGGCCGAGGTGGACACCGAGACCGGCAAGGTTCACCTCCGCCGGTACGTCGCGGTGGACGACGTCGGCAACGTGGTGAATCCGCTGATCGTCGACGGCCAGGTGCACGGCGGCATCGCGCAGGGCATCGCCCAGGCGCTGTTCGAGGAGGCCGCCTACGACGCCGACGGGAACCTGCTCACCACCACGCTCGCCGACTACCTGGTGCCGTCGGCGGCCGACCTGCCGACGTTCGAGACGGACCGGACCGAGACGCCGGCCACCACGAACCCGCTGGGGGTCAAGGGCGTCGGCGAGGCCGGCACGATCGCCTCGACGCCGGCCGTGGTCAACGCCATCATTGACGCGCTCCGCCCGCTCGGCGTGACGGACATCGAGATGCCGTGCACGCCGCAGCGGGTCTGGCGTGCGATTAACGTGGCAAAGGGAGGTGCGGCATGATCCCGGCTCAGTTCGACTACGTGCGACCGGTTTCGCTTGCCGATGCCGTGCAGGCCCTGGCCGACGGCGGTGAGGACGCCAAGGTCATCGCCGGCGGACAGAGCCTGCTGCCGCTGCTTCGGCTGCGGCTGGCCTACCCGGAGCTGCTGGTGGACATCGGCGGGCTGGACGAACTGCGCGGCGTACGCGAGGTCGGCAGTGCCAGCGGGGTCGGCGGTGCCGACGGGTCGCTGGAGATCGGCGCGCTGACCACCCACTACCAGGTCATCAGGGATCCGCTGATCCGCGAGCACTGCGGGCTCCTCGCATCGGCCGCTGCCACGGTGGCCGACCCCGCGGTACGGCACCGCGGCACGCTCGGCGGCTCGCTGTCGCACGCCGACCCGGCCGGGGACCTGCCCGCGGTTGTCACCGCGCTGGACGCGACGCTGCTGGCGTCCGGGCCGGACGGTTCGCGTGCCATCGCGGCCGCGGACTTCTTCGACGACTACCTGACCACGACGCTGCGGCCGGGCGAGATCCTCACCGCGGTGCGGGTGCCCAAACTGGGCCCCGACTGGGGATTCCGGTACGAGAAGTTCCAGGTGACCGCCCAGGACTGGGCGCTGGTCGGGGTCGCGGCGCTGGCCCGCAGGGCGAACGGCCACGTGGCCGAGGCAAGGATCGGGCTGACGAACATGGGCACGGTGCCGATCCGCGCGCGGGCCGCCGAACAGGCGGCCGCCGGCGCGGAGGCCTCGCGCGACGCGCTTCGCGCGGCCGCGGCGCACGCCGACGAGGGCACGTCTCCCCCCGGCGACCTGCGCGCCGACGCCGACTATCGCCGTCATCTGGCCCGGGTGCTGACCGCCCGCGCGCTGGCGTCTGCCGCTGGGGTGGGATAGCCGCCGCGGCCGCGGGGCTCACGTGCTTGCGTGAGCCCCGCGGCTGCCATGCCGCCAGCGACTAGGATGGCGCAAATAACGCGTTACGGAAGGTGACACCGATGAGCATGGAGCTCGACAATTCCTTTACCGTGCCGGTACCGCCGGAGGTCGCCTGGGACGTGCTGCTTGACGTTGCCCGGATCGCGCCGTGCATGCCCGGCGCGACCGTGGACGAGGTGGACGGCGACGTGGTGACCGGCCGGATCAAGATCAAGGTCGGGCCCGTGCAGCTGACCTACCGGGGCACCGCGAAGTTCCAGGACCGGGACGCGGCCGCGCGCACGGTGCTGGTGGAGGCCTCCGGCAAGGAGACCAGGGGCGCCGGCACCGCCGCGGCCACGATCAAGGCGTCGCTGGCACCCGCCGACGACGGCGCGACCCTGGTGAACATGCACACGACGATGAACGTGACCGGCCGTCCCGCCCAGTTCGGCCGCGGCGTGATGGTCGAGGTGGGCGGCAAGCTCGTGGACAAGTTCGCCGAGAACCTGGCACAGCAGCTCTCCGCCGACGCGGCCGCACCCGCTGCCGCCGACACCGCCGACACCGCCGACACCGCCGCGGAGCCCGGCGTGACGGACACCCCGGCCGGCGATGCCGAGGCGGCCGGCGGCGCGGCGGCGGCGACAGCGAGCCCGCAAACCGCTGCCGCTCCCGCGGCACCCGCGGCACCGGCCAGGGAGGACTCGCTCAACATCGTGCGGCTGGTGGGGCCGGCCCTCCTCAAGCGCGTCGTGCCGGTGGCCGCGATCGCGGCCGCGCTGGCACTGGCCGGCCGCAAGCTGCGCCGCTCGATCAGGCGAGGTGGAAAGGACTAATTCGTGGAATTCCAGGAAGTCGTCCGGCTCCGGCACATGGTGCGCGACTTCAGCGAGGATCCGGTTCCGCAGACAAGCGTGGACCGGATCCTGGCCAACGCGGTACGCGGCCCCTCCGCGGGCTTCTCGCAGGGGCAGGCGTTCCTGGTGCTGACCGGCGCAGACCTGAAGCTGTTCTGGGAGGTAGTCACCACCGACTCCACGTTTTCCTCGGTCGCGGTCGCGCCGCTGGTCGTCGTCCCGATGTCCAGCAAGCGGATGTACCTGGACCGCTACGCTCAGCCGGACAAGGGCTGGACCGACCGGGACGAGGCCCGGTGGCCCGTTCCGTTCTGGCACATCGACACCGGGATGGCCGCGTTGCTGATCCTGCAGACGGCGGTGGACGAGGGCCTTGGCGCGGTGTACTTCGGCATCGTCCCCGAGCGGGTCGGCCCGTTCCGTGAGGCGTTCGGCGTGCCCGACGATCACGAGCCGATCGGCGCGATCGCCATCGGCCACAGCGCGGAGGCCGCGGTCCGCGACCTGAAGTCGCGCCGCCGGCCCCTCGCCGACGTCGTCCACTACGGCCACTGGCACGGCTAGCAGCCGTCGTCACCGCAACGCGCCTCCGCGCCTCCCGCTGGCGCGGGAAACCGGATACAAGCCACATTTCTGGCGTACCGCTAGGTGCCCCAGATGATTGCGGACAGTTCCCCCCAGATTGGACCTCGTTGGCTTATTCCGGGGTTTGCCCGGATCGCTGGCTGCCCGGTGGGCCGGCGGCTGGCTTGATGGGCCTCGATAGCGTGGTGGTTTTCCCCTTTGTGGTAGCGGGACCCCTGTTCACGAGGGGCGGTCTTCCACGAAGGGGAAATCTTCCACGTTGATGACGGACTGCGGGCGCGCTCCTGTCCCGGTAGCCGCACGCTGCACTCCAGGCACAGGCTGCGCGCACCCGGCCAGACCCGGCGGCCAGGCCCAGCGCGCGCACGTCGGGGCAACCCGAAGCCTCAGCCTGGACATCGAGGCATGCGCGGTACGGCTCACGGGCGGCCGGCGCGGACGAAGGCCGCTAGCGACTCGCTTTGCCGCAGGCGGGTGGGCTCGTGCACGTACATCATGTGGCCGGCCTCGTAGTACTCGAAGCCGATGTTGGACCGCAGATCGTCCGGGATTTCCAGATGGGCGAACGCGTGCTCGGCGCCGAAGAACGGCGTCGCGCAGTCGTAGTAGCCGCACCCCACGTACACCCGCAGATGCTGGTTCTGGCGCATGGCCTCGCCGAGCATCGAGGAAACCGACACGTGACGGCCCTCGAACTCGGCGTAGCTCCACGGCTGGACGTCGTCGGTCAGGATCTCGTAGGGCAGGTCCGACCGGTACCCGAGTTCGGCCCGGACGTAGTGGTTGACCGCGGCCGAATAGGGGCCGCGGATCGCTACGTAGCTAGGGTCGTGCGAGGGCGTCTCGCCGCCGTCGTCGGGTTCGTAGCCCACGAAGCGCCCATCGAGGCGGCCGATGACCTGCCCGCGATCGCGGAGCAGTTCGCGGAAGAACCGGCGGTGCTCGATGCGCAGGTTCACCCGCCGGACGTAGTCCTCGCTGAGGCCGCTCACCGCCGCCACCTGGCGGATCAGGTCGGCGCGGTCGGCGGCCGGGAGCCGGCTGCCGAGCGCCAGTCCCCGCAGGTACGGCCCCGCGGCCAGCGCCACGGCCTCGTCGATGACTTCTCGCAGCGGCCGGGTTCCGTGCATGCCGTGGTAATGCGCGAGCGCCGCGTACGTCGGCAGGAAAAGGACGGTGGGCAGGTCGTTGCCCTCGGTGAACCGGATCGTCGCCATGTCGATGACCGAGGAGATCAGCATGATGCCGTTGCAGAACAGGCCGAACTCGCGCTGGAGGTAGGCGGCCAGCGCGGACGCGCGCACCGTGCCGTAGGACTCGCCGGCCAGGTACTTGGGCGACAGCCACCGCTCGTTCCGCGAGGTCCAGAGCCGGATCAGCTCCCCGACCGATTCCAGGTCGCGCTGGAACCCGTGGTATTCCGACGGCTTGCCGCCGGCGACGACCCTGGAGTAGCCGGTCGTCACGGGGTCGATGAACACCAGGTCGCTGTGCGCCAGCAGCGACTCGGCGTTGTCGCCTATCCCGTAGGGCGGCGGGGCGAGCGCCCCCGCGTCGCCCATCAAGACCCGTCGCGGTCCGAGCAGGCCGAGGTGGAGCCACACGCTGGACGAGCCGGGCCCCCCGTTGAACGCGAACGTGACCGGGCGGGTGGCCGGGTCGGCGCCATCGAGGGTGTAGGCGGTCACGAACATTTCCGCCTTGGCCGCGAGACCCTTGAAGCTGCCGTCTTTGTCGTGTACCTGCTCGCGCAGTACCACGCGGCCGGTGGTGGCCGTGTACTGGATTTCGTCTCCGGTGGAGATCTTGAGGGTGTGCCGCGTCTCCGCCAGGTCATCGCTCGGCGGTGCGGGGGACCTCGTTTCCTTCTGCTCGTCGTCGGGGGGCTCGCTGACGGTCAACGCCGGTCGGCTCCTTACTGTGCGCTGCTAGTCCGGTAGTTAAACCGTACCTAGCCACCGGTCAGGCCGCGGCACATGGCCACCTAGCGGATCACGACCTCGGTGACGGGGAGCGAGGAATCGGCGGGGATGTCCAGCGGCGAGGGTTCGGCGCCGCGGGCGACGATCTCGGCGCCCAGGGCGGCCACCATCGCGCCGTTGTCGGTGCACAGCCCGGGGCGCGGCACGCGCAGGCCGATGCCGTGCTTGGCCGCCCGCTCCGCGGCCAGGGCACGCAGCCGGGAGTTGGCGGCGACACCGCCGCCGATGATCAGGTCGGTCACGCCGTGGTCCAGGCAGGCCTTGACCGCCTTGCGGGTGAGCACGTCGACGACGGCTTCCTGGAACGACGCGGCCACGTCGTTGACCGGCACCGGCTCGCCGCTCGCCTCGCGGGCCTCCACCCAGCGCGCGACGGCGGTCTTCAGGCCGGCGAACGAGAAGTCGAGCGTGCCGTCGCTGGCCTTGCCGCGCGGGAACGCGATCGCCGCCGGGTCACCGTCCCGCGCCGCCTTGTCGATCGGCGGGCCGCCGGGGAACGGCAGGCCGAGCACCCTGGCCACCTTGTCGTAGGCCTCGCCGGCCGCGTCGTCGATCGTGGCGCCGAGCGGCTCGACGCTCGTCGTGACGTCGGTGACCAGCAGCAGCGACGAGTGGCCGCCGGAGACCAGCAGCGCGATCGCGCGCTCCGGCAACGCCCCGTGCTCAAGCTGGTCGACCGCGATGTGGGCGGCCAGGTGGTTCACGCCGTAGAGCGGCTTGCCGAGCGCCAGCGCGTATGCCTTCGCGGCGGCCACGCCGACGAGCAGCGCGCCCTGAAGGCCGGGACCGGCGGTGACGGCCACGGCGTCGATCTGCCCCGGCTTGACGTCGGCCACGGCGAGCGCACGCTCGGCCGTGGGGATCATCGCCTCCAGGTGGGCACGGCTGGCCACCTCCGGCACCACGCCGCCGAACCGCGCGTGCTCCGCGACGCTGGACGCGACCGAGTCGGCCAGCAGCTCATGCCCGCGGACCAGGCCGATTCCGGTTTCGTCGCAGGAGGTCTCGATGCCCAGCACGAGCGGGCTTGCGGGGCTCAACGGTCCAGGTCCTTTCGCATCACGATCGCGTCCACGCCGGCGGGCTGATAGTAGCCGCGCCGCACGCCGATCTCGGTGAAGCCGTGCCGCTTGTACAGGTTGCGGGCCCGCGCGTTGTCCGCCCGCACCTCGAGGAACACCTCCGCGCAGCGCCGTGCGGCCGCCTCGTCGAGCATCGCCTGGAGCAGCGCGGTACCGATGCCGTTCCCCCAGTGTCCGGGGTCCACCGCCAGCGTCAGCACGTCCGCCTCCGGACCGCCGGTGAACAGTACGCCGCCGTAGCCGATAACCTGCCCGCCGGACTCGGCGACCAGGTAGAGGCGCCGGTCCGGGGATTCGGCCACCTCGCTCGCGAACATCGCCGGGGTCCAGGCGTCCTCGGGGAACAGCTTCTCCTCCAGCACCATGACCGCCGGCATATCGTCCACGGACATCGCGCGCAGCGTCCCGTTCACGGCGGGGTGACCCGCTTGGGCGCGCCGGGCTCGCGCGCGTCCGGGCGGCGCAGGTACAGCGGCTCGGGCGGCAGCAGTTCGGGGCCGGCTTTGGCTTCGGCTTCGGCTTCGGCGTGCCTGGCGACCATGGTGCACAGCGTCCTGGCATCCGGGTGTGCGGGCTCTATAACAGCGCCGAACGCAGCGGCGTACATCCGACCGCCATCCCCCGCCACCGCGAGGTCGGCCCCGTCCGGTATCGCCGTCGCGGCACCCACCTGCGGCCCGGCTGTGCGCTGGCCCTGTGCGTCGTACCTGGCCCAGTACACCTCTTTGCGCCGGGCGTCGGTCGCCACCAGGAAGTCCGTGTCAGCGGGTGGCGCGGCCGCCGCCGCGATGATGTCCAGCGTGCACACTCCGTGGACCGGAATGCCGAGCACCTCGCCGAGGACCCGGGCGGTTACCAGGCCCACCCTGAGCCCGGTATACGGCCCAGGTCCCACGCCGACCGCCACCGCGGTGAGGTCGGCCCGGGTCGCGCCCGCATCCGCCAGCACGTCCGCGATCATCGGCGCGAGCAGCTCACCCTGTCGCCGTGCGTCCACGGTCAGGGCAGCGGAGACCACACGCTCGCCGTCGTGCAACGCCACGCTCACCGCGGGCGTCGCCGTGTCAAAACCCACCACCAGCACCCGCATAGCCTAGTCGCCGTACAACGCTCTCCCGCCGCGCCCCGTGCCCGCGACTGCGGGTGTGCCGCCCCGGCCCGGCTGCGATAGGCGAGCCCGCGCCCATATCACGATATTTGGTGATACTTCGGGCGCGCCGTCAGGCGCCGCCGATCATTGCGGACACTTACCCCCCCGATCTGGGGGGGTAAGTGTCCGCAATGATTTCTGGACCCGTCACGCGCCGCGAAGGGGCCCGACCATATCGCAACAAACCGGGCATTGCGGCGACGGGTGCCCGCCGCATGGACGCTCTAGTGCAGGGCGGCGTAGGCGGCTTGGGCGAACGCCTGGGCGCCTTGCGAGAGTTCGGACTGGCTTACCGGGTCGTAATGGCCCTTGTTGGAGTGCACCAGACCGCTGAGCTGCGCTTGCACGATCACGTTGCGGAAGCGGATGACGACCGTGGCCGTGTCGGTGATCGCGCCGCCGACGTGGAAGACCTGCATGGCGGTGAACGCGGCGTCGCCGGTGCCGGTCATGGGCGTCACCGTTGCCTGACCAGTGACGCCGTCCTTCAGCGGAGTCTGGAGTCTTTGGTACTGGGTGTTGTACGCGTCGATCGCGACGCTGGTGGCGCTGCCGTTGCCGGCAGGCAGCAGGTTCGGCGCGTAGGCCAGCACGTTGACCTGGAGTATCCGGTATGTCGGCTGATGGTCCACTGTCCAGTTGCACGCGGAGCCGGAGGTCAGGACCGTGTTCGTCGGCTGCGACGCCGTTCGCGTCGCCTGACCCGGCAGGTACTGCTGGAGGGTCGCGGCGGGGATGACGTCACACGCGTTCGGGGCATTGCGCAGCTCACCGGGCTGGAACGAGGTGATGAAGTCGCCGGAGATGTTCGCAGCCTGACCGCCGCCCTGGTTCAGCAGCACCACCGACACGACGGTGGCGATGACCACGACCGCGGCGCCGATCATGACCAGCGACCTGCGCCGCCTGCGCAGCAGGGCGCGGCGGGCCCGCGCGCCGAGGGCCCCGGGCCGGCCGGACGGCGCTTCGTCGTCATCGGCGGCGAAGGCGGCGGCCTGGTCAGCGGGGCCGGCGGAGTCGGCCGCGTAGCCCGGACCCGGCGGCTGGAAGGGGCCGCGGCCTTGGTTCGGGGCGCTGGCCGGGGCCGAGTGGCTGGCCGGGGCCGAGTGGCTGGCCGGGACCGGCGGGCTGGTTGGCGGGCCGGCGGGCTGGCCGCGGTAGCCGGGCGCCAGGCGCGGGCCGGCGTCGTACGCCGACGGCGGCTCGTACGGGGGCTGCGGCTCATACGGCGGCGGCTCGTACTGCGATGGCGGCTCGTACTGCGATGGCGGCTCGTACGGGGGGTGTGGCTCGCGTCGCGGCGGCGCCTGTCCTGGGAAGGGCTGCCGGTCGCGCCGCGGGGCCTGGTCGGGGTGCGGGGATCGGTCATGGCGTGGCGGGGCATCGCGGAACGAGCCATGGCCGGGACGCGCGCCCGCGTCGCGGCGCCCGCCGGCGTCGCGGCGCGGCGCGCTGACCGGGGGCAGGTTGGCCCATGGCGGCACGTCGTCATCCTCGCCAGGCGAATAACGCCTGGCGCCACGACGCGGCGGAATGGGGTCCTGCTCTGGCACGGCACGCCTCCGGGCGGGGGACGGGATCGCGTACCCGGGTTCAAGTACAGCGAGACTATAGACGATTTTGTGAGCTTGCGAGCACTGCATGCCATCGCTCGCCATGACCCTGCATCCGCACGGTGCGCTGCTGGGACCCGGGGTCCGGAGTGATGGAGATCTCCAGGCGGTCGTCGGCAAGGCCCTCGGCGAGCCCTTCTCCCCATTCCACCACGGTCACCGAGTTCGCGGTGTCAAGATCCAGGTCATCGACTTCGATCACGCTACCGAGCCGGTAGGCGTCCGCGTGCACCAGCGGCACCACCGGACCGGGATGCACGCGCGCGATCACAAACGTCGGTGAGGTCACTGGCCCGCGCACGCCGAGCCCGGCGCCGATGCCCTGGGTGAGCGTGGTCTTTCCCGCGCCCAGCGGGCCGGACAGGATGACCAGGTCACCGGCCCGGAGCAGGCCCGCGAGCCGCTCCCCCAGGGCGCGCATGTCACCCTCAGTCCGGATAAGCAGCGTGGTCGGGACGTCCACCGTGCTGGGGATGCGCGGTGCCGGACGGGACGCGCCTACGTCGTTCTGAGAAAAAGTCCGTGGCACCTTCGGTCCGATTCCTGTGACTACTTCGTACGAGATCGTGCCCAGCGCCTCGCCCCATTCCTGGGCGGTGGGCTCGCCGTGGCCGCCGGGGCCGAACAGCGTCACTTCGTCGCCGGCGGCGACCGGTTCGTCGCCGAAGTCGACGACGAACTGGTCCATGCACACCGTGCCGGCGACCGGGAAGCGGCGGCCGCGGAAGCCGACGAGCGGGTGCCCGCGGGCGGCGCGGCGGACGCCGTCGGCGTAGCCGAGCGGCACCAGGCCGAGCGTGCTCTCCCGCTCGGTGACGTAGTGCAGGCCATAGGAGACGCCGGTGCCCGGCGGAACCCGCTTGACCATGGCGAGCCGCGCGGTCAGCGTCATCGCCGGGCGCAGGAACGCGGGCGCGCCGCCGGGCAGCGTGCCCAGACCGTACAGCGCACCGCCGAAACGCACCACGTCAAACCTGGATTCGGGCACGGTGAGCGCCGCGGCCGAGTTCGCCATGTGCCGGATCTCGGGCGCGATGCCCTTCTTGTCCGCGATCGCCAGGGCGTCGTGGAAGGCGCTCAGCTGAGCCTGGATCGACGGGTGGCCGGGCATGTCGGCGCAGGCGAAGTGGGACCACAGGCCGGTGATGGTGACCATGCCTTCGGCCTGGGCGGACAGTGCGGCGTCCAGCACGGCCGGCCAGCCGGCGGGGGTGGCGCCACCGCGGGAGAGCCCGGTGTCCGCCTTCAGCTGGAGGCGCGCGGTGCGGCCAGCGCGGCGCGCGGCCGCGGCCACGATGCCCACCTGCGCGACCGAGCCGGCCGTCAGATCGACGCCGTCGCGGATGGCGGCCTCGTGCTCCGCGCCGGGCACGGCCAGCAGCACGAGCAGCGGCGCGTCGAGGCCCGCCCGGCGCAGTTCCAGGGCCTCGCCGACGTGGGCGACACCGAGCCAGGTGGCCCCGCCGGCCAGCGCGGCACGGGCACAGCGAATCGCTCCGTGACCGTACGCGTCCTGCTTGACCACGGCCATGATCTGGGCGTCCGGTACCCGGTCGCGCAGCGCGGTCACGTTCGCCGTCACCGCGTCAAGATCGACCCTCGCCTGCCTGTCCATCACGGTCAAAACTACCTGGTGAAGCCGTGTGCCCAGGCAGCTTTAGCGCAAGCCTCGAACATTATGCGCCATTGGTGCGCAATTACGCTACGTAGATAATCACATTTACCCTCTTTTCAACGCCTGCCGGCGATATCAGACTGGTGCAGTCGTCCAGAAATGCACAGGAAGGACCGTATTCATGCGGTGGAAGCAATGGCGCGTGGGAGTGATCCTCCCGGCCGCCGCACTAGTCGCCGGCGTCATGGCGGCACTACCCGGCTCAGCGGCCGCCTCATCCGCGGCGGCAAGCTCGAGCGAGGGGCTATGCAGCACTCCGGCCCACGGCGCGAACTGCGTGGACGTATCCAGCGCCTACCCAGCCGTCGGATACGACGGCAAGTACGTCGGTCACGACGAACCGGCGGCGCTGTTCTACAGCGACAAGGCCGGTTCGGGAAACAACAACACCTATCTGCTCCGGCTGCCGAAGGACCCGCCGGCCCCGCCAAGCCAGGACGGCACCGGCGCAACGGACAACTTCATGCTGCACCCGGCCTTCTGGTTCGGCATGGCGATGTGCGACACCCAGTCGTTCCCCAACGCCACCACGAACTGCCCGGCGGACTCCGACGCGAACATCGCGACCAGCACGGACCCCGCCTCACCGAAGTACATCGGCAACCACTCGGGCACCGCGTTCATGGAGATGCAGTTCTACCCGCCGGGCTGGGTGTCCTGGCCCGCGGGCAACAGCTGCACCGCGAACCAGTGGTGCGCCGCGCTCAACATCGACAGCTTCAGCTCCAACGCGGCCGGCGTGAACAACAACTCGGCCTGCCTGGACACGGCGGGGCTCGAGTACGTGAACTTCGCGTTCATCACCCATAACGGAGTGGCCCAGGCGCCAGCTGACCCGACGGACTTCACCGCAGCCGCTACGCCCAACCTGGCCGACGACATGCTGATGAACTCCGGTGACGTGCTCAGCGTGCACCTGCACGACACGGCGGCCGGGTTCCGGGTCGACATCAACGACCTCACCGCGCACCAGAGCGGCTCGATGACGGCCAGCACGGCCAACGGATTCGCTCAGGTGGCCTACCAGCCGACGGCCTCGACCTGCACGCTGACCCCGTACGCGTTCCACCCGATGTACGCCACCTCCAGCCCGGCCACCCGGGTGCCGTGGTCGGCGCACTCCTACAACGTGGCGTTCTCCGACGAGATCGGGCACTTCGAGTACTGCGGGGCGGCGGACACCACCACCGGCGCCTGCACCTCGGCCGGCGTCACCGAGAAGGACGGCACGCTCGACAACGACGACGCCGGCTGCCTGCCCGCGTCGCAGAGCCTGAAGTACCAGATCACCGGCTGTATCGCGGCGGACAACGACTTCGACGGACCCGAGTACGCAGCCAACTGGCCGGGCACCGGCTCGGTCGGGCACCAGCGGGAGTTCGACGCCCAGCCGATCATGTTCACCAGCCCGGTGTTCAACGGCTTCCAGCGGTACTCGCAGGTCGCGTTCGAGGCCGACATGCCGCGCATCGAGATCGCTGCGGTTGGCGGTCCCGGACCGTTCTGCAACGCGACCACGGGCGCGGGCTGCGTGAACCCGCCGCCTGGCGCGTCGTTCTACCCGTTCTTCACTACCCGGCACGGGCCGTTCGGGCTCGGCTGCGTGTGGCAGCTGGGCGGGGCGAACATACCCGGCACACGCGACACCTTCGGTGGCTCATCGGTCACCGAGTACGGCAGCCTGCTCGCGCTGTCTTATCCGGCGGTGGTGAACGGCCAGCCGCAGGTTCAGAACAGGTTCGAGGACTTCCGGCAGATTGTCAGCAATCCCTGTTAGCCCGGTTAGCTGCCGACGGCTCGGATGGCGGCCGGCAGGTACCTGATGACGTCGGAGGCACCGATCGGTGCCTCCGACGTTTCGGTTTCCTCGGCCTCTGGGTTCGCGCCGGCGCCGGCCGCGGTGCCGGCCGC
>Ga0070741_10008428_pt1 | contig 20692 bp, 22 predicted proteins | sample Coa_R1_4_FD_66440 | JGI IMG/M metagenome (GOLD analysis project Ga0070741, IMG submission 66440) | Surface soil microbial communities from Centralia Pennsylvania, which are recovering from an underground coalmine fire - Coalmine... | ecosystem: Environmental > Terrestrial > Soil > Unclassified ...
GTCAATCCACGCCGCCGCGCGCGCTCGAGCAGGAGGTCGCGGCGGGCCCAGACGAGGACGATGCCGGCGGCGATCGCCGCCGCGCCGCCGAACAGCGCGATCCAGACGACGATCGAGGGCATCGTCCGCGGGGCGCGCAGGCCGAAGTCCCCGCCGTAGTCGAGCTGGAGCCAGATGCCGGTGCCGAGGGAGACCGCGAGGGCGAGCAGCCGCGAGAAGCCCGCGACGACCGAGACGCCGCCCGCGAAGGCGAACGCGAACGGCACAAACGTCGCGGCGCGGCGGGCCTGCGAGAGCGAGACGGCGTTCGCGAAGTGCGGGAAGACGAGCGGCCAGAGCTCGAGCGCGAGCACGGAGACCGTCCCGCCGAGCACGAGCGCCGCCCAGCGGTGCCGGCGCCCGAGCAGCGCGAGCGGCGTCAGGACGAGCGCGGCGACGGCGACGGAGCCACCGCGGTCGACACGCTCCGGCGAGAGGTTGTAGCTCGTGAGCGAGTGGATGACGAGGTCGACGCGGTAGTGGTGAAGGCTCTTCTCGAGGCCCTTCTGCCCGAGGTGGAGCGTGAGCGTCTGCCTGACGGTCGGCTCGAGCCAGAGGAGGACGAGGGCCATCGGGATCCCGAGCGCCGTGAACGCCGCGACGCCGCGCCGCAGGTCGGCTCCGCGGGCCAGGAGGACCCTGACGACGACGAACGCCGCGAGGGGCAGCGCGAGGAACAGCGCGTACGTCGGATGGACGAGCGTCAGCGCCGCGGTCGCGGCGGCGAGCGTGAGCGCGGTCGTCCAGCCCGGCTTGCGGAGGAAGGCGAAGAACAGGACGATCACGGCGGGAGCGAGGAGCTGCGTCGCGGCGGTCGCCGGCTCCCAGAGGAACACCCAGACTCCCGCGTGGCCGGGCGCCATCACCTTGAGCGCGAAGACCGCGAGGACGACAGCGACGGCCGCTCCGGTGCGACGGAAGACGGCCCAGCCCGTCTCGAAGGCGAGGACGAGCGCGAGCGGGACGAGCAGGCAGGCCTCGTGCTCCGCGACGCGCGTCGGGTCGACGGCGGCGAGCCGCGCCACGAGCGCGATCCAGCCGTGCCAGAGCGGGAAGGCGTAGCCGGGGTGGAGACCTCCCTGCTTGAACTCGCCGACGCGGTGGAGCGAGAGCTCGTGGAGGTCGAGCAGCTTCCTGATGCGCCCGAGGTGGAAGAACGCGTCGCCGCTGAGGTTCCCCTGCACGTTCCACGCCGCCGCGCCGATCACGAGCCCCGCGAGGAGGAGGAAGGCGCGCATCGTCCTCGCGCGGGCCGGCAGGAGGGGCCCGTCCAGATGACGCTCGAGGAGGAGCGCGATCAGCGCGAGCGCGCCGGCCCCGAGCGTGAAGCCGAGCGCGAGATCGATCGAGCGGCCGAGCGAGAACGTCAGCCCGAGCCCGACTCCGACGATCGCGGTCGACCACGCGAGCGCCGCGGCCGCCGTCCTTTGTCCAAGAGCCCGCGCCAGCAGGCGCCCGGGCAGGAGGACGAGCAGCGTCGCCGCGGCGAGCCGCAGCCAGAGCCCGAAGCCCGCCTCCGGCACGAGCCGCGAGATGCCGAGGAGCGCCGCCGCGAGCACCGGAACGGCGAGCCGCTCCCAGCGCAGATGCCTCACGTGACCATCCGCGGCTCGCGCCGCCGCACTCCCTCCCAGGCGACGATCGCGGCGCCGGGCAGCGCGACGACAACCGTGACGAGGAAGAAGAGGAAGCCGGTCGAGAAGCCGCGGTCGGGGGCGACGCCGAGCGTGCCGAGGAAGCTGACGAAGAACGACTCGCGCACGGCGAGCCCGTTGATCGTGAACGGGACGAGCATCACGAGGAAGAGCAGCGGCCCCATGACGTAGTACGGCCGCGGCGAGAGGTCGACACCGACTGCCTTCCCCGCGCACCAGATCGCGAGGACGCGTCCCGCCTGCACGACGAGGGTGAGCGCGAACATCGCCACGAGCAGCGGCCATTGCCGGCGGAACGAGTGGAGCGCGAGGTAGGTCTGCCGCAGCGGCGACTCGATCCGCAGGCGCCGCAGGAGGGGCCCGCAGCGCCGCAGCAGCGGATGGAGCCGCGTCGAGAAGAGGACGAAGCCTCCCGCGGCGGCGGTGACGACGAACGCGAGCTCGACCCAGATGTAGCCGCCGACCGAGTAGCGGCCGATCGCGAGCGCGAAGCCGGCCGCTGCGAGGACGAGCGTCGCGGCGGCGCCGAGCGCGCGCTCGAGAAGCACGGTGCCGGCGGCCGGCCCGCCCGCGCCCGGATGCTTGCGCGCCGTCTCGTAGATCCGCGACGCGTCCCCGCCGAGCGAGGTCGGGAGGATCTGCGCCGCGGCGAAGGCGACGAAGCTCGTCCGCACGAGCCAGCCGAGCCGCTCGTGGACGCCGCGCGCGGCGAGCAGCCGCTGCCAGCGCCACGCGAACGGCCAGACGGCTGCGAACCAGATCGCGCAGGCGACGAGCCACCACCCGACGTGCGCGTGCGCGAGGACGTGGCCCGTCCGGCCCAGGTCGATCCGCCAGAGGATGTACGCGACCGCGAGACCCGTGACGACAAGGGTCCCAGCCCCTCTGACGAGAACCTTCACCGCCCCGAGTCTAAGTAGAGTCGCGGCGTGCCCGACCGCCGCACCCAGCTCGTCGCCGACGGCTACGACGCGATCGGCGAGACGTTTGCCGAGTGGCGCGAGCAGGCGGTCGGCGATCCGCGCCGGGAGTGGGAGGACAAGCTCGTCCCGCGCCTGCCAGACGGGGCGCGCGTGCTCGAGCTCGGCTGCGGCGGCGGCTCGCCCGAGACGAAGCGGCTCGCGGCGCGGTTCGCGGTGACGGGCGTGGACATCTCCCCGCGCCAGGTGGAGCGCGCCCGCGCGGCCGTCCCGGGCGCCGAGTTCATCTGCGCCGACTTCACCGACCTCGAGCTGCCGGAGGCCTCGTTCGACGCGGTCGCCTCCTTCTACGTCTTCAACCACGTGCCGCGCGAGCTGCTGGCGCCCGTGCTCGGAAACATCCACGCCTGGCTCGTACGGGGCGGCTGGCTCCTCACCGCGTTCGGCCAGTCCGACAATCCCGGCTGGACGGGGGACTTCCTCGGCGCGCCGACGTTCTTCGCGAGCTATCCGCCGGAGATCAACTCGCGGCTCGTCCGTGAGGCGGGCTTCGCGATCGAGGAGGACGAGGTCGTCGCGTGGGAGGGCGCCGACACGCCGGAGTGCTTCCAGTGGGTGCTCGCCCGGGCGTGACGACGATCCTCGTCACCGCGTGCGGCGCGCCGGGAGCCGCCCGGCTGCTCCGCGCGCTCAAGGACAACGGCGAGCGAGCGGTGCGCCTCGTCGGCGTGGACATGTCCGACCGGGCGATCGGCCGCCACCTCTGCGACGCCTTTCATCTCGTTCCCGCCGGCAAGGACCCGGGCTTCCCCGACGCGCTCCTCGAGCTGGTCGAGCGGGAGCACGTCGACGTCGTCCTGCCCGAGTCGTCCCACGACCTGCCGCTGCTCGCGGCGCGGCGCGACGAGTTCCCCGTGCCCGTCATGGTCTGCGGTCCGGAGGCGGTGCGGATCTCGAACGACAAGGCGGAGACGTTCGAGGCGCTCGGCCGGGCGGGCGTCCCGCCGCCCGACTTCCGGCGCGTCACGGGCGCGGCCGGCGTCGACGCCGCCGCCCGCGAGCTCGGCTACCCGGACAAGCCCGTCTGCTTCAAGCCGGCCTTCTCCTCCGGCTCGCGCGGCTTCCGCGTCCTCGACCCGACCGTCGACCGGACGCACCAGCTCCTCTACGAGAGGCCCGGCGCGCTCGCGATGACGCTCGAGGAGGCGGTCGAGCTGCTGCCGGACGACGGCCTTGACCTCCTCGTCATGGAGTTCCTGACGGAGCCCGAGCGGACGGTCGACGGGATCGCCGACGGCCGCCGGATCGTCCTCCAGGCGACGCGCACGCGCGAGTCGGTGCGCTGCGGCCTCGGCATGTTCTTCGTCACGCTCGACGCGCCCGAGCTCGTCGCCGCCTCCGCGCGGATCGTCGAGGAGTTCGGGCTCGAGTGGTTCTTCAGCATCCAGTTCATGGGCGAGAAGGTGATCGAGATCAACCCGCGGATCTCGACGATGATGATCCAGGAGAACTTCAATCTCCCCTGGCTCGCGGTCAAGCGGGCGCTCGGCGAGGCGACCGACGACGAGCTGCGCGCGCTGCAGGGCAACGTCCGGCCCGGCCATACCGTGCTTCGCTTCTTCGACCAGGTGGAATACGACCCGTGATGGCCGACGCATTGGACTGGCAGTCGCTCGCGGAGACGCTCAACGCCGCGTGCGAGCGCCCGAGCGACGAGACGGCGGAGCCCGCGATCCGCGCGGCCGAGCTCGTGGCCTCCACCGCCGGCGAGCCGCCGGACGAGCTGTCGGACGAGGATCGTGACTGGGCGGAGACGCACGGGATCCCGCCGGACGAGCTCGTCGAGCTCGCCTGCCGCTCGATGAAGTGCGTCGCCGCGCTGTCGCCCGACTGGCACGAGCGGCTGAACGACCTGCGCTACCGCCTCGGCGACGTCGCCGCGGCGTAGATTGCGGATGTGAACTACCTCGCGCCGTTCCTCGTCCTGCCCGCGCTGCTGTTCCAGTGCGGAGCCGCGACGTCGGTCTCGGCGCCCGTGCCGCCGTCGATCCAGGTGCGTCCTCCCGCCCACGCCCGCCCGGCCAAGCACATCGTCCTCCAGCGCGGCGAGACGCGGACGTTCCCGTTCGGCGCGCTGGAGGCCGGCGACGTCGTCACGTGCAGGCTCGGCGGGCAGCCGCTGCGGCTTCGCGTCCCGAACCGCGCGGCCGGAACGGGCTGGGCGATCGGCACCGGCGCAGCGACGACGAGCGGCGGCACCGGCGAGCTGCAGCTCAAGAGCGACTTCAACGGCTCGATCACCGCGAGCTGCGGCGGGAAGAGCTCCTAGGCAGCGGCCGGAACGCGCACGACCACCCAGTCCTGCCATTCCCGAAGCTCGCCCGAGCCGTCGTTCCGCCAGCGGCCGCGCATTCCCGTCACGTCGCCGCCCGCGAACCAGCTCTCGAACGTCCCGAGCTCGTAGCCGACGACCTTCGTCGGGATCTCCGGATACTCGACGTACGCCGCTCCGACCCGGCCCGGGAACGTCAGCGCCTGGCCGGGGACGGGCGGGCCCTGCAGGTACGTCGACACGGCCGCCGTGCCGCCGGGCTTGAGGAGGCGGAGCATCTCGCTCGCGTAGTTCGCGCAGTCCTCCTCGAGCAGGTGCGTGTAGACCGAGGCGAGGAAGATGAAGTCGAAGGAGTCGTCGTCGAACGGGAAGCGGTACTCGCTGCCGCGCGTCCCGCCGCCCGGGTTGTAGACCTCGTTCTCGACGTCGCCGAGCAGGAACTCGAACTTCGCGAGGGCCGGCTGCGCGCGGCAGGCGCGGATCGACTGGGGGTCGATGTCGAAGCCGACGTAGCCGCCCGGCTCCTCGAGGTAACCCGTGAGCGCGAGGGCCTGGCGGCCCGGCCCGCAGCCGATCTCGAGCACCCGGTGACCGGGCTGGAGGCCGAGGTCGGTCAGCGTCCGCGTCAGCTGCTTCCCGTTCCGCACCCAGCGGCGGCCGCCGAACTCGCCGACGACGGACGTTGCGTGCATCCGCACCGAGAACGGCGGCAGATGCCCGAGACCGCGGGTGAGCCGCACGAGCTTGTCGGCGGCGTCGACGAGCGGCATGAGCGCCTTGACGACGGGGTTCTGCCAGAGGACGCCGGAATAGCGGCGGCGCAGCGACCACTGGAGCTTGCGAAGCGTGCCGGGCACGCCGCGATGGTAGTCGTCGCGTTCTAGAGACGGCGTTCGAAGAAGAGGACGCCCGGGATCGGGTGGTCGACGTACGCCTCGCTCGGGGTGAAGCCGAGGGAGTTGTAGATCCCGCGCGCGGCCTCCATCCGCGGCAGCGTGTCGAGGCGCATCGTCGTGTAGCCGAGCTCGCGCGCCCGCTCGACCGCGGCGGCGGCAAGCCTCTTGCCGAGGCCGGTGCCGCGCACGGCAGGCCGGACGTAGAGGCGCTTCAACTCGGCGGAGCCGTCGGGGAGCCGCTTCACGGCGACGCTGCCGACGAGCCCGCCGTCGCCGTCGCGCGCGACGAGGAGCGCGTGGTAGTAGCCGGGCAGCGCCGCCAGCTCGTCCTCGAAGTCGTTCACCCAGAAGTCGTCGCCGATCCAGGCCGCGTACTCGCGGAACATCACGCGGAGCTCGGCCACGTCGCCGAGGCCCGCGTCGGAGATCAGCGGAGCGCCCGCAGCTCCTCCAGGTCGGCGTCGCCCGGCTCCCACGCGCCGGCGGCGACGTTCGCGCGCACCTGCTCCGGCTTCGTCGCGCCGGCGATGACGGACGAGACCGCCGGCTGCGCGAGCAGTCCGCCGATCGCGACGTCGAGGAGCGCGACGCCGCGCGCGTCGGCGAACTCCTGCAGCGCCTCCGCCTTGTCCCAGCGCTCGTCGGCGACCTCCTGCCCGGCGAGCCGTCCCTCCGTCGCCTCCTCGCCGCGCGTGTACTTGCCGGTGAGGAGCCCGCTCGCGAGCGGGAAGTACGGGAGGAAGCCGAGCCCGAGCCGCTCGCATGTGGGCAGCACCTCGTCCTCTGGCTCGCGCTCGACGAGCGAGTACTGGTTCTGGACGGAGACGAACCGCGCGAAGCCGCGCTCGCGGGAGACGTTCTCCGCCTCCTCGATCTGCGCGGCCGTGAAGTTCGAGCAGCCGGTCCAGCGCACCGTGCCCTCCTCCACGAGCTCGTTCAGCGTGCCGAGCGTCTCCTCGATCGGCGTCGACGGATCAGGCTGGTGGAGCTGGTAGACGTCGATCGCGTCGGTGCGGAGGCGGCGGAGCGAGCCCTCGATCGCCCAGCGGATGTACTCGGGGCGGCCGGGCGCGTCGTCGGGGCGCTCGTCCATCTTCATCCCGAACTTCGTGGCGAGGACGACCGCGTCGCGGCGGCCGTCGAGCGCGCGGCCGATGTACTCCTCGCTCATCCCCTGGCCGTAGATGTCGGCGGTGTCGAAGAGCGTCACGCCTGCGTCGAGCGCGGCGTCGATGACGGCGAGCGTCTGCTCGTAGTCGCAGCGCCGGCCGAAGTTGTTCGTGCCGAGCCCGACGACCGAGACCTCCGGGCCGCCGTTGCCGAGAGAGCGCGTCCGCATGGGGCCGACGCTACCCGAGCGGCGCAGGCATGGGTCGCGCATGGACGACGACGAGCGTCTTCGTCGGGCGCGTCAGTGCCACGTAGAGCTCGCGGAGCCCGCGGTCGCCGTCGCCACCGCCGCCTCCGGCGGGGTCTACCGGCCGCACGCCGTCGGCTTCGCCGACGGCGTATGCAGCCTCCGCGATGGCGGCCGGCTCGACGACGACGACGTGGTCGAACTCGAGGCCCTTCGCCTGGCGCGGCGTGAGGATCGGGAACGGGAAGTCGTCGTCGACGCCCAGGCCGCGCGGCACGATCACCGCGAGCAGCCCGCCGAGATCCTCGAGCCGGATCGCCTCGCTCAGCGCCGTCTCGAGCAGCTTGTCCTCGGCGACGCGCACGAGCCGCGGCGGGTCGCCTCCCTTGCGGTACGCGAGCGGCGGCTCGACCTCGGGCGCGATGACGTCGAGGAGCGGCAGCGCGAAGTCCATGATCTCGGCCGGGACGCGGTAGGCGTGGCGCAGCTCCTCGATCTCGAGCTCCGCCTCGTCCGGCAGATACGGCACGAGCTCCTCCCAGCGCCGGTAGACGACGGGGCCGGTCGCCTGCGCGACGTCGCCGAGGATCGTGAGCGAGCCGTCGAGCGCGCGGCGCGAGATCGCGAGCAGCTGCATCGGCGAGAGATCCTGCGCCTCGTCGACGATGACGTGGCCGTAGGAGCGCGGGGCGCCGTCGAGCAGCGTCCGGGCCTCGTCGAGGAGCGGCACGTCGTGGTCGCTCCAGCGGAGGTCGCCGACGCGGCGCGGCCGGTCGCGGAGGAGGAGCTTCCGCTCGGCGGCGTCGAGGACCCCCACCGACGCGGCCTCGAGCGCCGCCGGCGAGGTGAGCAGTCGCGCGACGAGCTTCTCCGGCTGGGGCAGCGGCAGAACGCGGTCGAGCCAGCGCGTCAGGAAGCCTCCCGTGCGGAGGCCGCGCTCGAGCTCGTCGAAGCTGCGGAACGCCTGCGGGCCGAGCAGCTCGCCGTAACGCTCGTAGAAGCGGCGGAGGACGCCCATCCGGAACCGCTCGCGGGCGAGCCCGAGCGGTGCGCCCGCCTCGAGCGCCTCGTCGAGGAGCTCGGCGACGTCGCGCTCGCGCACGCGGATGTAGACGCCGTCGACGCGCGAGTAGAGCTCCTCCGGCGCCGGCACGACGGCAAGCTCGACGGCGCGCGCGACAACCTCCCGTAGGCGGGGGTCGCCCTTGAGACGCGCGACGTCCGGTTCCTCCTCGCGGGTGACCGTGACGCGGTCGACGAGCTCGGTCACGGCGCGCTGCTCGACCGCCTCCTCGCCGAGGGTCGGGAGCACCTGCGAGACGTACTCCATGAAGGTGGGGTTCGGGCCGACGACGAGGACCCGCCGGAGCCGCTCCCGGTACGTGTAGAGGAGCCACGAGGCGCGGTGGAGGCCGACCGCCGTCTTGCCGGTGCCGGGGCCTCCTTGGACGACGAGCGCGCCGTCCGGCTCCGCCGTGATCAGCCGGTACTGGTCGGACTGGATCGTCGCGACGATGTCGCGCATCCGCGCGTCACGGCGGCGCTCGAGCTCCTCGAGGAGGAAGTCCGAGACCGCGGCGCCTTCGACTGCGCTGCCGTCGAGCGACTCGTCGGAGATGTCGAGGAGCTTCCGCCCGCTCGCGCGGAAGCGGCGGCGCTGCGTGACGCCGTGCGGCTCCTGCGGCGTCGCGGTGTAGAAGGGACGCGCCGCGGGCGCCTGCCAGTTGACGACGAGCGACTCCTGCTGCTCGTTCGTGACCCAGCGGCGGCCGACGTAGAGCGGCCGCGGGTTCGCGTCGAGGCTGAGGCGGCCGAAGACGAGACCGCGCTCGGCGTCCTCGAACGTCTGCATGCGGCGCTTCGCCCAGGCCTCCATGTTGAGCGCTGCCCACTCGGTCGCCATCGCGTCCTGGGTGCGCTCGACCGTCGACCGCATCCGGTCGAGCTGCTCGTACGCGTTGTCGACGTAGGCCTGTTCCGCTGCGAGTTCGGGATGTGCCATGGCGGGCCGACGAGCCTAGCGGACGCGAATCTTGACGACGAACCTGCGAGCCGGTTTGTGCGCCTGCCACGACCTCACGTAGCCGAGGCCGAGGACTGTGCCGCCCTTCCCGGCGGCGCGGAAGCGCCAGATCTCCTTCCCCGGAGCACCCGGGCGGTTGCTCTTCGGCGCGACGTAGCGGTGGGAGACGGAGCGGACGATCCCGCCGGCGGGGATCACGGTGAGCTTCCAGTGGTAGCCCGTGCTCGCGTTCGAGGGGAGCGTGACGACGATCGGGGTCCGCGGCGTGACCGTGAACAGCTTGTTGTTCTCCGCCGCCGTCAGGTGGAGCACGGCGACGAGCGCGATGAGGGCGACCATCGCTTCGAGCCTACGCCCGTAGGATCCCGGAGTGAAGCTCGGCCTCAACCTCGGCTACGCGCCGCCGGGCACGAATCCCGCCGACCTCGCGCCGCTCGTGCAGGAGGCGGAGCGGCTCGGCTTCGACTCGGTCTGGGCGGCGGAGGCTTGGGGAACGGACGCCGTGTCCGTCCTCGCGTACATGGCCGCCGTGACGGAGACGATCAAGCTCGGCTCGGCGATCATGCAGATCCCCGGCCGCACCCCGGCGAACACGGCGATGACGGCCGCGACGCTCGACCTGCTCTCCGGCGGCCGGTTCCTCCTCGGGCTCGGCACGTCCGGCCCGCAAGTGGTGGAGGGCTGGCACGGCGAGCGGTGGGGGAAGCCGCTCGGCAAGACGCGGGAGTACGTCGAGATCGTGCGTGCGGCGTTGCGGCGCGAGGTCGTCGAGCACGCCGGCGAGCACTACACGATCCCGTGGGACGGCCCCGGCGCGACCGGGCTCGGGAAACCGCTCAAGCTGATGCTCCGGCCGCTGCGCGCCGACATTCCGATCTACCTCGCCGCGCTCGGTCCGAAGAACGTCGCCCTCGCGGCCGAGATCGCGGACGGCTGGCTGCCCCTCTTCGTCGATCCCGATCATTTCGACGCCGCCTTCGGCGAGAGCATCGCCGCCGCGAAGCCGGGCTTCGAGATCGCAGCGACCGTCAGCGTTCTCGTCGGCGACGACGTCGAGTCGCTCCGGAACTCGCTCAAGCCGTACCTCGCGCTGTACATCGGCGGGATGGGTGCGAAGGGGAAGAACTTCTACAACGCGCTCGTGCAGCGCTACGGCTGGGAAGACGCGGCCGAGGAGATCCAACAGCTCTACCTCGGCGGCAAGCAGCGCGAGGCGATCGCTGCGGTGCCGGACGAGCTCGTCGACGCGGTCGCGCTCGTCGGGCCGAAGGAGCGGATCGGCGAGCGGCTCGCCGCCTGGCGCGAGACACCGGTGACGTCGATCGTCGTCGGCTCGCCTCAGCCCGAGGCGCTGCAGACGATGGCCGAGCTCGTTCTCTGACGTTCCGTCACACTCCCGCTCACCTTTCGTGCACGGTGGCGACCAGGGGACCCGCTGATTTGCAGGGATTTGTGGTGTGGCGTCGCCAACCCACGCCACGTGGCGACGCCACACCACGCCAACCTCTAGCGTGCCGCCATGGCGCCTCCTCTGATCGTTCTCGGCGTGGGCCGCTCCGGCACCACGCTGCTGCGGGTAATGCTCGACCGCAACCCGGAGCTCGCGATCCCGGACGAGTCGTTCTTCATGCTCCCGCTCGCCCGGCGGCACCGCGGGAGCGTGAAGGCGGATGCGTTCTACGAGGATCTGCGCCGGCTGCCGCGGCTGCGCGAGTGGGGTCTCACGGCGGAGGACGTTCGCCCGCGCCTCCGCGACAGGATGACGAGCGGCGAGGCGATCGCCGCGATCTTCGAGACGTACGCCACGAAGAACGGCAAGCCGCGCTGGGGCGACAAGACGCCGCTCTACATGCAGCACCTGCAGCTGCTCGAGCGGCTCTTCCCGGACGCGCTGTGGGTTCATCTCGTTCGGGACGGCCGCGACGCGGCGCTCTCGTTCCTCGCGCTGCCGGAGGGGTTCTCCGGCACGACGTGGGCGCAGCCGCACACCGTCGCGCAGTTCGCGGCGCGCTGGGCGGTGGAGATCGACGCGGCGCGCGCGCTGGGCCGCCGGGCCGGGGAGCGTTATCTGGAGCTGCGCTACGAGGATCTCGTCGCCGACCCCGCGCGCGAGCTGCAGCGGATCTGCGAGTTCGCATCGCTGCCCTGGGAGCCGGAGATGGTCGAGTACGCCGGCAAGGTCGACGTCTCGAACCTGCCGGAGCACCAGCGCCTCGCGCAGCCTCCAACCCCGAACGTCCGCAACTGGCGCGAGGAGATGCCCGCAACGGACGCGCGCGCCTTCGAGGACGTCGCCGGAGACGTCCTGCGTAGCTCGGGCTACGACCTTCTCGACCCGTCAGGCCGCTACCCGACAGCCCGCGGCCGCCGCGAGCTGGCCCGTTTCCGGCTCCTCTACCGCAGCTGGAACGCGACGACCTTCGCCGTCCAGGCCTCGCCGCTCTGGACGCGTTCGCACCCGGTGGCCTAGGGTCTTCCGACTACGAGAGGAGGAGCAATGGGATCGCAGGTGATTCACGCAAGCGACGTCGAGGCGAGCCACGGCGTCTTCCGGCCGTTGACCGGTCCGCTCGGCGTGGCCGGCTTCAAGATCAACCAGCTCGAGTTGCCCGCCGGACAGGAAGGGCCGGAGCACGATCACTCGGCCAACGGCGAGGAAGAGGTCTACGCGGTGATCGCCGGCGGCGGCGTGCTGCGGATCGACGGCGAGGAGATCCCGCTGCAGCCCGGGCATTTCGTCTACTGCGCACCCGAGTCCCGCCGACAGATGGTGGCCGGCGAGCAGGGCCTGACCTGGATCGGGATCGGCTCGGTCGACGCGACGTGACCGCGCGTGGACGGGTCGTCGTCGGGCACCCGGAGCCGCTCTGGTTCCTCGGCACGCTCGCGCGCTTGAAGCTCGACGGCTCGCAGACGGACGGCCGCTTCGGGCTGTGGGAAGGCGTGCTGCCGCACGGCGCGGCACCGCCTCTCCACTCCCATCCGCAGGACGAGACTTTCTACGTCCTCGATGGGGAGGTCACCGCGTGGATCGTCGAGCCGGAGCTCGCCGCCGACGAGAGCGAGCCGCCCGGCTGGGTGTCGGCCTGCGCGCAGCGCGGCGGAGCCGGGATGGTGGCGTTCGCGCCCGGCGGGACGCCGCACACGTTCCGGGTCGAGTCCGACACCGCGACGATGCTGTTCCTCAGCACTCCCGCCGGTGTCGAGGACTACGTGAAAGGACTCGCCGAGCCGGCGCTCTGGCCGTGGCTCCAGCCGCCGCCGGACGGGCCGCGCGTCCCGCCGGAGAAGATCAAGGCGGTCGAAGCGGAGCTCGGGATGGTCCGCCACGGGCCGCCGCCCCCGCCGGCCGGCGCCTAGAGCGAAGCTCTCGGGCGCCGAGCGGCACCCCGCATCGGGGACGCTCCGCAGCGGGCGCCGCTACGCGATCACGCGGTACACCTGGAACACCTCGGCGTACTCGCGGTTCACGTTGACGCCGTGCATCCGCGCGAGGTTGCGGACGTACTCGGCGTTCGCGTAGCGGCGGTGCTGCTGCGACGCGTAGTGCTCGAGCGCCGCGATCTTCCGCTCGACGTGCTTCTCCTCGAGCGCGACGTACCACTGGTACTCGAAGTCGAAGTTGTTCCACGGGATCTCGTAGCCGAGGATCGTCGTCCGCTTGAAGGCGCGCAGCCCCTCCTCGGCGACGGTGCGATGATCCTGGTGGACGTCGTGGAGGCTCGGCTGGAAGACGACGTCCGGCTGCCACTCCTCCCACAGCGCGACGAGGAGCTCGAGGATGTCCTGGCGCCGCTCGGGGAACGTGCGGACGTCGAAGTCGTGCACCGTCAGCGACTCCGGCGGGATGCCGAGCTCGGCGGTCGCAGCCGCGACCTCCTTCGCGAGCGTGTCGGGCGGGAAGCCCGGCGGCAAGGAGCGCGTCGCGATCGAGAACGCGACGTAGCGCACCTCGCAGCCGGCCTCGACGAGCCGCGTCATCGTCCCGCCGCAGCCGAACTCGCCGTCGTCCGTGTGCGGCGCGAGGACGAGCGCCTTCCTCCAGGTCTCGATCACGGCTGAATCATCGCTGAACGCGCGCGCCGCGCCGTCGCCGTGAGGGCGATCAGGCCCATCACCGTCCACGTCGTCGGATCCTCGAAGAAGTCGTTGTACGCGTTCGAGTGGATGAAGATCGCGACGAGCGCGAGAGCGACCGCGAGCGACGCGTCCCCGAGCAGCGACCGGTCGATCCGCCGGAAGGCCCGGCGCAGCATCGCGATGACGAGCCATGCGTAGAGGATGAAGCCGATCGCGCCGCCCTCCGCGGCCACGGTGACGGGCGTGTTGTGGGAGGCGCTCTTGCGCGGCGTTCGCCCCGTCCGTTTCGAGTACGCGTGCGAGAAGCCGCCGACGCCGACGCCGATCGCGGGATGGGCCCTCGCGATCAGGATCCCGTTGTAGATCAGGCTGCCGCGGCCGCTCGCGAGCTTGTTGATCTCCGAGACGCCGTGGTGGCGCAGCGCTTGGACGAGACTCGGCTGGGCGACCGCGCCGCCCGCGATGAGGACGAGCGCGGCGACGAGGATCGCGAGGGATTTCCAGCGCCACACGATCGCGGACAGGCAGAACACGGCGACGAACAGGGCGGTGAAGCTCGACTGGGAGAACGAGATCAGCAACCCGATCCAGGCGACGACCGCGAAGGCGAGCGCGGCGAGGCCGGCTCGGAGCGAGCGTCCCCGCACGATCAGGACCGTCGTCGGGATGAGCGCGACGACGAGGAAACGGCCGTAGACCGACGGGTCGTAGAACACCGAGTTGACCCGGAACAGGGCCGCGTACGAGTTCGCGGTGATCAGCTTCGGGTTCTCGAAGAGGTTGCGCGTCTCGTACTGGTAGACGCCGACTGCGACGAAGACGAGCGCCATCGCGACGAGCTCGCCGTAGAGCAGCTTCACGCGCAGCGAGTCCCACGGCAGCCGCGCGATCGCGAGGGCGAGGATCGCGAACGGGAGATAGACGCCGAGGATGTCGAGCGCGCCGTTGCGGACGTCGACCGTCCAGCCGAGCGAGAGCCCGAGCCAGACGAGATAGAGCGCGAGCGGCCTTGTCGCGAGCCCGAACTCCCTGACACGCACGTCCCCCTGGACGAGCTCGCGCAGCAGGTTGAACGCCGCTCCCGCGGCGACGACGTAGAGCGGCGCGAGCAGCTGGTGGTGGAGGAAGTGCACCTGGACCGGGATGCAGCCGAGCGTGAGATAGGCGACGAGCCACGGCTCGCGGGAGAACAGCCACGCGAGCCCTGCGCCGAGCACGAGGATCCCGATCACCGCGACTGCGACGTCTCCCGCGGCGCCCGGCTTGAGCGAAGCGGCGAGCAGAGCCGTCCCGACCGCGGCGTAGCCGAGACCCGCGATCCGGTTCCGGCGCGTCCTGGCGAGGAGGAGGACGGCGAGACCGAGGCACGCGATCGGCGCGGCGAGCCGCGCGAGGCCGATCACCGCGCACCCACGATCACGGTCGCGGTGGCGCGGGCGCGATGGGCGCCGACGACGACGAGCTTGTAGGTGCCGTGCCTCGCCGGCGCGCGCAGGCTCAACACCTTCCCGTGCGCCGTGCCGCTCTTGCCGGCGAGGCGCCACGTGTAGGTCGCGGCGGTGCTCTGGACGCGGATCGAGAAGCGCGCCCCCGCCTGGACGTGAACCTGCGACTCGGCGAGCGCGATGTCACGGAGCACGACGACGACGCGCTTGCGGGCGCTCGCGGGCGTGACGTTCCCGGCGAGGTCGACCGCGCCGATCTCGAGGACGTGCCGGCCCGCGGGAAGCGGTGTCCCGTGGTGGAGGCCGTTCCACTTGATCGCGCCGCGCTGCCGGGTGTGTTGCCCGAGGATGATCCGCGTGCCGCCGAGGTAGACCGCCGGATGCGCGTCCTCGCTGAGGACGTAGTCGATCGTGATCGCGTGCTTCGCGCCGAGCGGGACGAGCAGGCCGTTCCCGTCGGTCGCCGAGAGCACGGCCGGCGCCGTCGTGTCGACGACGATCTTGTCCGGCAGGAGGATGGTGCGGCGCGCGTTCACGACCTTCACCTGCGCGTGGTACGTGCCGTTCGGGACGACCGTGCCCGAGCCGGTGTGCCCGTCCCAGTAGAAGGTGACGAACCCCTTCGGCTCGCGAAGGTCGGTGGCGAGCGTCGCGACCTGCCGGCGCGACGAGTCCTCGACCGTCACGGTCACGCGGCCGGCGTGGCGGAGCTTGATCCGGATCTCCGCCCTCGCCGTCGCGCAGCCGCAGACCGGCGAGAAGGCGCTCGTGACCTTCGCGCCGGAGATCGGATTCCTGATCAGCTTGAGGTGCTCGGTGATCGCGAAGGCGGCAGCGGTGGCCACCAGCAGGCCCAGGAGCGTGACCGTCGAGAGAACCCGCTGCAAAGCGGGACGATTCTACGGGTCGCCGCCTAAGGAAACGATTAGGCCCGTCCGGGCGAGGCGTTCGGATGGCTGCTCATCGCGATCGCCGTGTAGATCGCGAGCGCGACGATGAGCACCGCGAGGCCTGCTCCGAGCACCCAATTCGCGTACGGGACGTTGAGGAGCTTGAGCCCGCTGATGATCAGGATCCCGCCCAGTCCGCCGCGAATCGTCAGCTCCGGCACCTTCAGCGTGTAGCGGCTCGAGATGAGGATCCCCGGCACCGAACCGAGGAGCAGCCAGGCGGTCGCGTGGAGATCGACGTCGCCGATGATCAGGTGCCCGACGCCGGCGATCCAGAGCAGCGCGGCGGCGTGGAAGATGTCCGTCCCGACGACGCGCGGCATCGTCAGCGGGTAGGCGAGCACCATCACGAGGCCGAAGTACGTCCCGCTGCCGACGGACGTGAGCCCGACGATGAAGCCGAAGACGGCTCCCGTGGCGATCGCGAGCGCCTTGTCGCGGTGGCTCATGATGAACGGCAGCTCGCTCCCCTGCGCTCCGCGCGTCACGAACGACTTGGCGAGGAAGCCGCCGCCGCCGCCGATCAGCGCGGCGCCGATCACGTAGCTGAGGATCGTCTGCGCGTTGCTGATCTGGTTCCGGATCACCCAGGAGAGGACGACGCCGACGATCGCGAACGGGCCGGAGCCGAGGAACAGCCACAGCGTCAGGTGCCCGTGCACCGTCCCGAGCCGCCGGTGCCGGGCGGCGCCGAACGACTTGAAGATCGCGCCGTGGAAGATGTCCGTCCCGACGGCATACGTCGGCTTGAAGCCGAAGACGATGATCAGGATCGGCGTCATCAGCGAGCCGCCGCCGACGCCGGTCAGGCCGACGATCAGCCCGAGCCCGAGCCCGGTCAGGGTGAACTGCCAGGTCACGACAAGAGGTTGCGCTCGTGGAGGAGCGCGAGCACGCGGTCGGCGGCCGCCTCGATGTCGAGCTCGGTCATGTCGAGGCGCAGGTCGGGCTCCTCCGGCGGCTCGTAGGTCGAGTCGACGCCGGTGAGGTTGATGACGCCGCCGGTCTGCGCCTTCGCGTAGAGGCCCGTCGTGTCGCGCTGGACGGCGAGCTCCGCCGGCAGGTCGACGAAGACCTCGACGAACTCGCCCTCGTCGAAGAGGGAGCGCGCCGTCTCGCGGTCGGCGCGGAACGGCGAGACGAAGGCGGCGATGACGATCAGCCCGGCGTCCGTCATCAGCCGCGCCACCTCGCCGGCCCGGCGGTTGTTCTCCGCCCGGTCGGCGTCGGTGAAGCTGAGATCCTTCGAGAGGCCGCGCCGGAGGTTCGCGCCGTCGAGGAGGACGGTGTGGCGGCCGTCGGCGAAGAGCCGCGACTCGAGCGCGTTCGCGACCGACGACTTGCCCGCGCCCGGCAACCCGGTCAGCCAGATGACGAACGGACGCTGCGCCTTCAACCCAGCGCGCGCCTCCCGGTCGACCTCGAGCTCCTGCAGCCGGACGTTCTCGCTGCGCATGAGCGCGCGCCCGAGCAGCCCGGCGCCGACGGTGTGGTTCGTGATCCGGTCGATGAGGATGAAGCCGCCCGTGTCGCGGTTCTCGACGTACGGGTCGAACGCGACCGGCTGCCCGAGCTCGACCTGGACGACGCCGATCTCGTTGAGGTCGAGCTGCGTCGCCGCGATCTGGTCGAGGGTGTCGACGTCGAGCTTGTAGCGGATCGGCGCGACGGTCGCGGGCACCGTCTGCGTCCCGACGCGCATCAGATACGTGCGGCCGCGCAGGAGCGGCTCCTCCGCCATCCAGACGACGGTCGCCTCGAACTGCTGGCTGACGGGCGCGGGAGCATCCGCCGCTGCGATGACGTCGCCGCGGCTGACGTCGATCTCGTCGGCGAGCGTCAGCGTCACTGCCTGACCGGCAACGCCGCGATCGAGATCGCCCTCGAAGGCGACGACGCGCCCGACGGTCGTCTCGCGCCCCGCCGGCAGGACGACGACGCGGTCGCCGGGCGCGACCTGGCCGCCGGCGACCGTCCCGGCGAAGCCGCGGAAGTCGGAGCTCGGCCGGTTCACCCACTGCACCGGCAGCCGGAACGGCGCGTCCTGCATCCGCTCCTGGTCGATCTCCACGCTCTCGAGGTACTCCATCAGCGTCGGCCCGCCGTACCACGGCATCGCGCCGGAACGCTCGACGACGTTGTCGCCGCGCAGCGCCGAAACCGGGATGAGCGTGAAGTCCGCGAGCCCGAGCTGCTTCGCGAAGTCGCCGTACTGGCGCTCGATCTCTCGGAAGCGCTCCTCCGAGAACTCGACGAGGTCCATCTTGTTCACCGCGACCGCGACGTGGCGGATGCCGAGCAGCCAGACGAGGTAGCTGTGCCGGCGCGTCTGCGTCAGGACTCCCTTGCGCGCGTCGAGGAGGATGAGCGCGCAGTCGGCCGTCGACGCGCCGGTGACCATGTTGCGCGTGTACTGCTCGTGGCCCGGCGTGTCCGCGACGATGTACTTGCGCGTGTCGGTCGAGAAGAAGCGGTACGCGACGTCGATCGTGATCCCCTGCTCGCGCTCGGCGGCGAGGCCGTCGAGGAGGAGCGCGAAGTCGAGCTCCTCGCCCTGCGTCCCGAGCCGCTTCGAGTCGGCCTCGAGCGCGGCGACCTGATCCTCGAACAGCATCTGCGACTCGTAGAGGAGCCGCCCGATCAGCGTGCTCTTGCCGTCGTCGACCGAGCCGCACGTGATGAAGCGCAGGAGGCTCTTCCGCTCGTGCGCCGCGAGGTACGCGTCGATGTCGCGCTCGATGAGCTCACTCGACATCAGAAATATCCCTCGACCTTCTTCTTCTCCATCGAGGCGGCCTCGTCGTAGTCGATGACGCGGCCCTGCCGCTCGGACGTCCGCGCGAGCAGCATCTCCTGGATGATCCTCGGCAGCGTGTCGGCCTCGGACTCGATCGCGCCGGAGAGCGGGTAGCAGCCGAGCGTCCGGAAGCGGACGCGCTTGAGCTGCGGCTCCTCGCCCGGCTCGAGCGGCATCCGGTCGTCGTCGACCATGATCCACGTCCCGTCGCGGTCGACGACCGGCCGCTCGGCGGCGAAGTAGAGCGGCACGATCGGGATCTCCTCGCGGTGGATGTAGAGCCAGACGTCGAGCTCCGTCCAGTTCGAGAGCGGGAAGACGCGGATCGACTCGCCGCGGCGATGGCGCGCGTTGTAGAGCCGCCAGAGCTCCGGGCGCTGGTTCTTCGGGTCCCAGCGGTGCTGCGCGGTGCGGAAGGAGAAGATCCGCTCCTTCGCGCGCGACTTCTCCTCGTCGCGGCGCGCGCCGCCGAACGCGGCGTCGAAGCCGTACTTGTCGAGCGCCTGCTTCAGCGCCTCCGTCTTCATCACGTCCGTGTGGACGACCGAGCCGCTGTCGAACGGGTTGATGCCGCGCGCGACGCCCTCCTCGTTGACGTGCACGAGGAGGTCGAGCCCGTGCTCCTCCGCCATCCGCTTGCGGAACGCGTACATGTCCTGGAACTTCCAGGTCGTGTCGACGTGGAGGAACGGGAACGGCGGCGGCGCCGGCCAGAACGCCTTCTCCGCGAGGCGGAGCATGACCGAGCTGTCCTTCCCGATCGAGTAGAGCATGACCGGGTTCTCCGCCACGGCGACGACCTCGCGCATGATGTCGATCGCCTCCGCCTCGAGCCGTTCGAGGTGGGTCAGCGTCACGCGGGAGGTGGTCAGGTCGACTCCACCTCGGCCTCGGCGGGGACGAGATTCAGCTCCTCGAGCCGCGCGAGCACGGCGGCCGCCGACTCCGGCGGCGTGAGACCGAGCGTCTCGAGCCGCAACTCCGGGTCGAGCGGCTCCTCGTACGGCGCCGAGACGCCCGTGAACTCCTCGATCTCGCCGGCGAACGCCGCTGCGTACAGACCCTTCGGATCGCGCCGGGCACATTCTTCGAGCGAGGTCGCGACGTAGATCTCGACGAACGGCGCGTGCTGCTCGACGAGACCGCGCGCGTGGCGGCGCATCTCCTCGTACGGCGAGATCGCGGAGACGATCACGACGGCGCCGGCGCGCGCGATGCGCGACGCGACCCAGCCAATCCGCGCGATGTTCGTGTCGCGGTCCTCCTTCGAGAAGCCGAGGCCCTTCGAGAGGTGGGTGCGGACGATGTCGCCGTCGAGGTGCTCGACGACGAAGCCGCGCCGCTCGAGCTCCGGCTCGACGATGTTCGCGATCGTCGTCTTGCCGGCGCCCGACAGGCCCGTGAACCAGAGGACGAAGCCCGTCCGCTCGCTCATGTGTGGAGCCCGCATTCGGTCCGTTCCGTGCCCGCCCAGCGTCCCTCGCGGCCCTTGCCGGGGAGCGTCGAGTGGACGTCGCCGATCGAGTCGTAGCCGCGGTCGTGGAGGGTGTTGTACGGCAGCCCGCGCTCCCGGATGTACGCCCAGCAGTCGTCGTCGCTCCAGTCGGCGAGCGGGTTCGCCTTCCAGAGCTCGTGCGCCTCGTCCCAGCCGATCTTCGGCGCGTCGGCGCGCGTCGGGGACTGCTCGCGGCGGATGCCGGTGATCCAGCAGTCGAGATCGAGCAGCGCCCGGTTGAGCGGCTCGACCTTCGCGACGGCGAGGTAGAGGTCGGCGTTCGTCTCCCAGAGCCCGTCCGCGACCGGCTCGCCGGCGAACGTCTCGATCGTCGTGTCGTAGCGGTGCTCGACCTCGCGCCACAGCTCGTACGTCTCGGGGAAGAGGTGGCGGGTGTCGATCGCGAAGACGCGCGCGTCCGGCTCGAGCGCGAAGAGCATCTCGAGCAGCACGGTCTCCTCCTTCTGGAAGGAGCAGGCGAGCGCGACGCGGCCCGGGAACCGTTCGAGCGCGAACTCGAGGACGCGCTCGGCCGGCCAGGACTCGACGTCAGGCGGAAGCTGGAGCGTTGTCGCCAAGCAGCAGCACCTCCTTCAGCGTGTCGCCGCGCAGGCCGAGGCGGAGCGTCTCGAGCGCGATCACCTCGTCCGGCGGGATGTTGCCGAGGTTGACGTTCGTCCCGAAGTGCTTGACGAACCAGGCC
>Ga0070741_10008429_pt1 | contig 20692 bp, 16 predicted proteins | sample Coa_R1_4_FD_66440 | JGI IMG/M metagenome (GOLD analysis project Ga0070741, IMG submission 66440) | Surface soil microbial communities from Centralia Pennsylvania, which are recovering from an underground coalmine fire - Coalmine... | ecosystem: Environmental > Terrestrial > Soil > Unclassified ...
CATTAATGCTACTGCATGGTTTTGTGGATGTATTGTTTTATTTCAGCCGCGTGCTGCCGCTCATGTTTATTCCTATCGGTCTCACGATCAGCGCGCTTGAACCATTTACGCCCCTTCCGGTTGGCCGCGTACGGGCATCACGCCGCACGTGGTTGCTCGGCACGGCAGGGGTGGGGCTTGTCCTCGTCTGCGCCATTCTCTTTTTCCTCATGCGACGAGACATGCTAATCGCTCAAGCGTACGCGAATCTCGGTGCGCTGCGGCAGGCGCAGCTCGAAGTACCGCAAATCAATTTTCCGTATCCAACGCCAGAACAGGTGAGACTGTCCACCGATTTGAGTTCGGCGGAGGAATTGTATCGCGCCGCGCTGCACCGCGATCCGAATAACCGTACTGCCAACATGCGACTTGGCCTCATTGCGCTCGACCAGTTTGATTTTCAAGAAGCTGTGAACCGTTTACAAGTGGCACATGCGAGCGACCCGAACGATTACGCTGTCAACAAAGCGTTGGGCTATGCCTATGTTGGAACAGGTCAGCTCGATCAGGCCGCGCCACTCCTGCGCCAAGTCCCCGATGCAGTTACTGAAATCAACAGCCGACTTGTAGCGTGGCGCAAGCTGGGTAAACCGGAATTGATTGAATATGGTCAGACAATGATACGGAGACTCAAGGCGTCGTGACGAATCGGCTAGACACATTTATAGCATTTTCATGTCGTCGCCTCTGGCTCATTGCGCTCTTGCTCATCACACTTCACCTGACGTTATGGAGCGCGGCGAGGGTGCTCGCTGCGCCGCCTATTTTGCTCTCGCCGCCCACCGTCGCTCAAGTTGATATTCTTACACCCCACGTTGCGCGCTATGAAAAATTTGAGGCAGAATTTGACGTACAAACCATCGCGCAATATCCCGACCTCCCTTACGATGCCAGTCCGCCGCCCGGTCTCATGCCGGGTATGGGCGTGACCGTTGATGTGCTTTTCTCATCAGACAATTGGCAAACTACCATTGTCCAGCCCGCCTTTCTATTCAAGCCATATCAATATAGCGTTCAAAGCGACAAAGACCATTTCACGCCTGACGGCGCGCCGCGTTGGAGGGTGCGCTTTGCGCCACAAGTCGCGGGCAACTGGCAATTGCGAATACGCGTGCAGGACGCGGGCGGCACTGTACTCTATCCCCAAACCGGCGCGCTCCATTTTCAAGTCAACGCGGCGGGCGGCGGACGGTATGATGGCATTCGGACGAACCCCTATTCCCGTCACGGCTTTGTCCGCGTGAGCAAAACCGACTCGCGCTATTTTGAATTCGAGGACGGAACGCCGTTTCTTGGTCTCGGCTACAGCCCTTCAGTGAACTCGCTTCCCCAAGCCGAACAACAATTTCGCGCGTTTGAGCAGAATGGGATCAGTTTTATCCGTGTCTGGTTGAGCGGCGCAGGCATCAACGCTACCCAGTGGACCCCTTGGGCGTTTCCAAAGCAACCGTACAATCATGGAACGCCCGCTGTCTTGATGACCACAACGCCCCATTTCGGCAATAGTCAATTTTCCTTCAGCCTTAACAAAGATTACCCCTGTCTATTCGCCGATTTCTGGCAGAACGGCATTCCGGTTGAACCAAAAACGACCTATTCGGTGACCGTGCGCGCAAAATTAATGGACGTGAAAGGTACAGCGCCTGATTCAGGCTTTACGGTAATGCGTGCGGGCTTTCCCAATCAGAGCTGCCCCGAAACGAAAAATAAACCAATTATTACGCCTGTGCTCGGAACAACTGATTGGTTTACGGCAACCGGAACGTTTACGACCGATGCCAAGACGTACTGGCTGAACTATCTGTATCTCATTTTGAACCAGACGACGCAAGGCTCGGCGTATGTGGATTCAATTCATGTCGTGGCGCAAGACGACCCCGCCCAGCGCGACATTCTGCGCCGTCCCATCGCTGACAGTCATTTTTATTATGAATCCATGAACGCGGCGAAATGGGATCGGCTCATTGAGCTCGCAGAACAACACGGGGTTTATTTGAAATTGGTGTCTGATGAAAAGAATGAATGGATTCGCAATTTACTCAATGCCGAAGGAACGATTCTGGACGCCAGTGGCAAGCGCAACAAATTTGACAATGACAATTTCTATGCCGCGCCCAATACCGAAGTCCGTTGGCTTGACCAAGCGTGGTGGCGTTATCTCATCGCGCGGTGGGGGTACAGCCCTGCCATTCATTCGTACGAATTTGTGAATGAGGGCGATCCATATAATCGCAAGTTGTATGATGCGACCAACGCGATGGCGAGCTATTTTGATAGCAATGACCCGTCGCGGCATATGGTGACAACCTCGTTTTGGAGTTCCTATCCCGCTGCCGAGTTTTGGGCGAATCCAAAATACAGCGCGGTAGATTACGCAGATGTGCACGCGTACATCTTGACGGGTTGGGGCCCCGATGCTTCGTTCGTCCCCAAAGAGTATCAGGAAACGCGTCCTGAATATATCTATTCAGGCAATAGCTCTTTTCACATTCCCGCCGAGAAAAAGATTCAGACTCCAATCATTCCCTGGGATGCTCTCGTCTTGAGCGAGCCGGGGGAGTGGACGATTCGCTACTACATCAAGGCGGAAAATTTGAAATCCGATTGCGTATCCGGCGAGGGTGGCAGCAAGCTAGGCGTTGCGTGGAAATTGGATGGTGGGGTCGCTAAGGGAGGCAGCGAGGGCATCGTTCCGGGCGTGCTGGATGAGCAGAAGATTCCGTGTAACGCGCCTGACGGCACATTTGACTGGCGCGAGTTCGATTCGCAGCACGACAGGGATGGCAATGAACTACCCGTCTCGCAACGCATTGTAATTAGCGATACGCTCGCGCATCCTTTGACGATGGCGGTGACCAATACGCTGGGCGTGAGTGGCGACGCGTGGATTAGCGATGTCGAATTGATTACTCCAGCAGGTGAACGCGTGCCTGTGATTGGACGATTTGACAATACCCCTTTTAGCAAAGATACTGCGTGGTGGACTGCCGCTTATAGCCTCTTGTGGGGCGGCAATAGTCCAATCGGCGCGCACAAGCCTTTGGTGCGCGGCGAGACGGGTATCAATTCCAAAGAATACCCCAATGGGTTCCCCGATCTGAATCAAGACCAGAATGGTGTCTGGCTCCATAATTTTATTTGGGGACAAATTAATTCTGGCGGGATGTACGATCTCTGGTGGTGGGGCAAAGAAAATATTGAGGCAGACGCAAAAAAGGGGAGAAATAACCTCTACTGGCAATTCCTGACCTTTGCCTCCTTCATGGCAGATGTGCCATTGAACAATGGCAGTTATCGCGATGCCCAAGCCACCTCCTCAAACCCCGACCTGCGCGTATGGGGCCAGCGCGACGACAAGAATGGTCGCGCACATCTCTGGATTCAGAATGTCAAGCATACCTGGGACCGAGTCATCCACGATGAAGCGATCCCCGCCGCGAATGGCAAAATCAGCTTGAGCAACATGAAACGTGGCACCTATCACATTGAATGGTGGGATACCAACCGCACACGCGATCCAATCATCAAAATCGAAACTCTCGCCATCACCGACACGTTGACGCTGACATTGCCCGAACCGCTGACTACGGATGTGGGCGTCAAGATCAAAAACGTATCGGAGTGAAATTCACGTTCTGCGATTTAACCAGTCATGCCGCATTCCAAAATGAATTGAACGAAAGGATGATAGCCTAACGCAATGGCCAGTTCCACAATCGAGAAGCAACCTATAGCAACTTCGAAAAGCGTTGAGCGTAAGGAGTCCAAGTCGAAACCAGAGGTCATTATTATCCAGCCCGTGCACGGCTGGTCTGCCTTGCGGCTTGGAGAGTTATGGCAATATCGCGATTTACTTTATTTTTTGGTCTGGCGCGACTTGAAAGGGCGGTATCGCCAGACTGCCTTTGGCCCCCTCTGGATCGTGGCTCAACCGCTATTTAGCATGGTGCTGTATACGATTATTTTCGGAATGATCGCCAAGCTGCCCTCCGATGGTCGCCCTTATGCAATTTTTAGCTATAGTGGTCTTCTGCCATGGTCCTTCTTGAATGATTGTTTAGGGAGTGGGCTGAACAGCTTACTGGGCGGCAGCGCCTTGTTCTCGAAGGTTTATTTTCCTCGGTTACTGATCCCTCTCTCCCGCCTGATCTCGCAATTAATTGATTTCTTCATATCGTTTTTCTTTCTTATTGTGCTGATGGTGATTTACAATGTTCAACCCACTTGGGGCATTGTGTTTCTGCCAGTGCTTTTGCTTTTGATGGCGATTCTGGGTGTCGGCATCGGTCTTTGGTTTTCCGGCTTTATCGTGCGGTTCCGTGATTTTGGGAACATCATGGGCTACTTTATGCGGGCTTGGATGTACGCCTCGCCAGTGGTCTATGCATCAAGCGTTGTACCTCCACAATGGCAAACCTTATATCATCTGAATCCGATGACGCCCGTGATTGAAGCCTTTCGCTGGGGTACGTTGGGTTCACCGGCTCCTCCGCTGTGGAGTATCGGATTAGCCTTTTTAATCGCTATCCCAATTTTTGTTGGCGGTCTATACAAATTTAAACGTGACGAACGCAATATTGTAGATGTTATATGACTAATCCAGTCATCCGTGTTGAGAACTTGGGCAAGCGCTACCGCATCGTCACTCCCGAAAAACGGCAGGTATCAATGCGCGATGCGGCATTTTCGCTGGTCGCATCGCCGTTTGCCTATTTGCGGCGGACGCTGCGTGAGCCGACTGAAGAGGAAATCTTATGGGCGCTGCGTGACGTGTCCTTCGAGGTCGAACAGGGTGAGGTGCTTGGGATTATCGGACGAAATGGGGCGGGCAAAAGTACGCTGCTTAAAATCCTTTCACGGATTACAGATCCGACAGAGGGACGCGCGATTCTGAACGGACGCGTTGGGGCGCTGCTCGAAGTTGGGACCGGCTTTCATCCCGAACTAACCGGGCGCGAAAATATATATCTAAGTGCTTCGATTCTCGGAATGAACCGACGTGAGATCACTCGCAAAATTGATGAGATTATTGACTTTGCTGGAATCGAAAAGTTTATTGACACTCCCGTCAAGCGCTATAGTAGCGGTATGAATGTGCGACTCGGTTTTTCCGTTGCTGCCCATCTGGAACCGGAAATTCTAATTATAGATGAAGTGCTAGCCGTCGGTGATATTGCCTTTCAATTCAAATGCATTGACAAGATGGAAGCAATTACTCGCGAGGGACGCACCGTCTTATTCGTTTCGCACAGCATGAGTACAATTAGTCGTATGTGCAATCGTGTGATTCTGCTCGACAAGGGACGCATTGCCAAAGATGACATCACGCAGCGGGTCGTTCCGGAATACCTGACCGCTTCTTACAAGGTCACTTCTCTGCGTGAATGGGATGACCTCGACGAGGCCCCAGGAGATGCGACGGTTCGACTGCGCCGGGTACGAGTTTGCGACGAGAACGGAAATACCGTATCCTCGATTGACATACGTTGTCCGGTTGGGGTAGAGGTTGTTTATGACGTGTTGCAGCCGGGACACACCCTCGTACCGAACCTGCACTTTTTTAATGAAGAAAGTGTTCGCGTTTTCACTGTCTTGGATGCACGTTCAGAATGGCGGCACAAATTGCGTGAGGTCGGACGCTATGTGACGACGGCTTGGATTCCGGGGAACCTTTTGTCCGAATCGAGCATGTTTGTAAGCGTAGCCATCAGTGAGTATTATCCGATGGTGATCCATCTTATGGAGCGCGAAGTGGTTGCCTTTCAAGTGATTGATTCACTACATGAGGATTCGGCGCGCGGCGATTACCGTGGTCCGCTGCTGGGTGCCGTCCGCCCAATTGTCAAGTGGACAACCCGCGCCTTGTCGGACTGATTCGGGATTATCGCGCGTAATGGAATTTACAGGGGAACGCTATATTCCCTCACAACAGGGCAAGATCAAGTACGAACACTTGCACCGCTATGGAATGCTCCGCTCGCTCGTACAAGGAAAAACCGTACTGGATATTGCTTGTGGAGAAGGATATGGCTCTGCCCTTCTCGCCATTCACGCAAAATCGGTTCTCGGTATAGATATAAGCGCGGCAACGATAGCTCACGCGCAACAAACATATCGGGACCGCCCTAATATCCATTTTCTGGTGGGCGATTGTGCCGCAATTCCAATTGCCTCTGAATCTAAAGAAATGGTGGTCTCGTTTGAGACTCTGGAGCATACTGCCGAGCAAGATGAAATGCTGCGGGAAATCAAGCGGATACTCATTCCCGCTGGAGTCTTTGTGGTTTCAACGCCGAACCGGTTCATTTATTCCGGGCGTTCGAATTACGTTAATCCATTTCATGTCAAAGAGCTTGACTATGCTGAATTGGCGAGTTTGCTGAAAAAGCAGTTTCGCTTTGTTCAATTTTTTGGGCAGAAAATCGCTGCTGCATCATTTGTTTTTCCGTTGGAAGACGCACAGCGAACGAACCTTACTACATATGTCAGCCGCAACTCCCAGATCCAAGCGAACAGCTATTGCCTCGATACCCCTGCTTATTTTGTTGCCTTGTGTTCTGATGCAGAAGAAGTTGTAAGGCAGCCTTTGGATTCCGTTTATATTGATCCCTCTGACGATTTATTCACTCCTTTCTATTCACAGATACAAAGTTTGCAGACCGAGCTTGCCCAGAGCCAACAGGAACTATCCCGTACAAAATTAAAGCTCAAGACTATGCAGCAGAGCAAATTCTGGAAATTGCGTAACCAATACACCAAGCTCAAAATGCTCTTCCGATAATAATTCATCGAGCAACAACTTGCCCTGCGTATATCTTGAATAATGCGTGCAAATATTCCCCTTCTGGCCGTCGGAATGCCGGTCTACAATGGAGCCGCCTATCTGCGTGAAGCGTTGGATACACTGCTCGCGCAGGATTATTCCGGTTTCACACTTTTGATTTCGGACGACTGTTCTACCGATACAACGGCAGACATATGCCGCGAATACGCCAAGCGCGATCCGCGTATTCAATTCGAAGAAAATCCGCGCAATATGGGGATGATGTGGAATTTCAATCGTGTCTTGGCGCGGGCGCGAACGGAATATTTTATGTGGGCGGCGCAAGATGATCGCCGCGCGCCGAATTATATTTCTACTCTGTTGAACCCGCTCCAAGCGCACCCGCACGCGGCTTTATGCAGCGCCCAAGTCGTCAAAATTCGGACGGATGGACAACACATTGCAACCATTCCCTTTCCGCGAACTGCCAACGATAACGCACTCGTTACAATCAAGCAACTACTGATGGAAACGGAAGCCGGATGGGGCTATGGGGTATATCGCACATCAGCTCTGCGTCCGGTGTTTGCGCGGTCCTATCGCACCGGAATCACTTGGGGTTGGGATATGCTCGTCTTGTTGGATCTGATCTTGAATCAAAAAATCATTGGCTGTAATGACACGATATTCTATCAGCGCAAAACGGGACTATCGGCAAAAGTATATATGCCAAAATCGCTTTCGCAACACGCGTGGCTTGCGAAGCGGTTCCTTCCAACCACAATTCAAATCCTATGGAGTGCGAATTTGCGCGCCGCGACCAAACTCCGACTCGTTCCTTCTGTAGCTCGATTTATTGAATTCAAGTGCTTGCATCTGCGGCTCTATCGTACTATGGCGCGCCGGACTCCTCCGAAACGGAATCATGCGCGCGCTTGATTCCGAAGGGACTCTCCGGCATGAGCATACCCTTTTTCACTGTTATCACACCAACTTTTAATCGCGCGGAGCTCGCCGACAAATATCTCGCGAGCATTTGCGCACAGGATTTTGACCCATCCTTTTATCGCGTCATTATCGTCAATAATAATTCGACAGATCACACGGCGGAGATCATTGCAAAATATGAGCGACAGTACCCTTTCTTGCAAGGAATCTTTGAAGCGAAACAGGGCACGTCTAACGCCAAGAACGCCGCCGTTGGAATGACCGATTCTCCTTACTTGGTATTTTTTGATGACGATGTGATTGTCCCATCAAAGCATCTTTCAAACGCATACAAGATTATTCAAGAGTATGCGCCTGACATCGTGGCAGGGCCCGTTTACCCGTACTATACCGTGAAAAAACCGTTCTGGTTCAAGGACAAGTCAGAAATTAAAAAGTTCGAGGCGCATTCCGGGTTCTCGGAAACGCAGCGCATCACTGGGGCAAACTGGATCATCAAGCGTGACCTTTTTTTATCGCTTGGGGCGTTTGATCCGGAATACGGTCCCGTCGGTGATCGTCTGGGGATTCGGGCTCATGGCGATGAGCGCAAGATTCTGGATACTTATCGCTTGCGAGTACCCAAGCCGAATCAAAAGCTCTATTATGCCCTAGAGTGTCCGGTACAGCATTTTGTTGCGCCTCAAAAATTGAGCCTTCGTTTTACCTTGTATCGTAGCTATTTCGCGGGTCGGACGCAGGTTAGTTTGAGCTATGAAGTGCATGGTAAACGCTTCAAGGGGAGGGATGTAAGACGGATGCTCTGGCAAGCGCCAATTCGTTTTTTCCGAACCGCGCGAAACGAAATTCGCCAAAATGGGTGGCGCAATGCAGATTATGTGGAAGGGCTGCGGATGGCGAGCTTTCAGGTGGGAATGTTTGTCGAGGGTAATTATCGCTTGGGAATGAGCAAGCATCAGGAGCAGAAGAGAAATCCTTTAGCGGAGGGATTGGAGAAAAAGACAGGATGACACGACAACTATTCATCCCCCCTACGCAAGTTACAGATGAGGGACCCTGCTACTTGATTGCGGAAATTGGGCACAATCATCAGGGGAGTCTGGAGCGGGCAAAAGAATTGTTCAAGGCGGCGCACGAATGCGGCGTGGACGCTGTCAAATTGCAAAAACGCAACAATCGTACCTTGTACACGCGCGAATTGTACGAGATGCCCTACTTGAATGAGAATAGCTATGGCGATACATACGGCGCGCATCGTGAGGCGCTTGAATTTGGTTATGCGGAATATGCAGAACTGAAGCGATATGCCGCCGAATTGGGGCTGGCGTTTTTTTCCACTGCCTTTGATCAAGAGAGCGCCGACTTTTGCGCCGAGTTGGACATGCCTGCCTTCAAAATTGCCTCCGGCGACCTCAAGAATACACCCCTTTTAAAATATATTGCAGAGCTGGGCAAACCGATGTTGGTCAGTACAGGCGGTGGGACGATGGAAGATGTCCAGCGCGCCTATGACACGATTATGCCAATCAACCAACAATTGTGCCTTTTGCAATGCACGGCGGGGTATCCGGTGGAACCCCAAGAGATGAACCTGCGCGTGATTCAAACCTATCGAGAATGTTTTCCCGATATTGTGATCGGCCTGTCCGACCATCAGAATGGCATCGCTATGGCGCTGGTGGGCTATACGCTGGGCGCACGTGTTATTGAAAAACACTTTACGCTGAACCGTGCGGCAAAAGGTACAGACCATGCGTTTTCCCTGGAGCCGGTTGGAATGCGTAAGCTCGCGCGTGATTTAAAGCGTGCCCACGCCGCGTTAGGCGATGGAGTCAAACGCGTGCTCCCCTCCGAGTACAAACCGCTCTACAAGATGGCAAAGAAACTTGTCGCGGCACATGACCTGCCAATCGGCACACGGCTCACGCGCGCGGACATTGCCATCAAGTCGCCAAACGACGGACTGCCGCCGTACGAGTTGGATCGCGTGCTCGGCAGGGTCACGCGGCGCGCGCTGCGCGAAGATGAGTCTCTTTCATTTGATGATCTTGAAATCTAACCCGTCGCAAGCGCATCAATTTACCTCCCAAGATGGAAATTTGATCTTCTTATCAAAGAAGATCGAATCCGTGAACGCGAACTTGTCTTTGCTGTAGACAAGGCCGATCAGAGCCGCATTCCACTATGGCGCGTGAATCCGGTTAGCGCCGTATGTCCAAATTAGATAGTGTTAGTACGATTGCCGCGCATGGCGAAGAAACAATTGTCCGAACTTGCTCAAAACATCGAAATGATAAAATTGATTGTGTTCGATTTCGATGGCGTATTTACGGACAACATGGTATATGTATTTGAAGATGGACGCGAAGCGGTGCGTTGTTATCGCGGGGATGGTATCGGGCTGCGAAATGTGGAACGGCTCGGCATCACGCCAATCATTCTTTCAACCGAAATCAATCCAGTCGTTTCCACCCGCGCGCGAAAATTACGCGTCCGCTGCATTCAGGGTTGTGAAAATAAATCGAGCGCACTCGCGGACTTGGCGAATGAATTTGCTTTGCGGATGGAACACATCGCGTATGTTGGGAATGATGTGAATGATAGGGAATGTTTGAGCGTCGTCGGGCTACCCATTGTGGTTCAAGACGCGCATCCGTCAGTCGTGCCGCTCGCGCAATATCGCACTCAAGCCCCGGGCGGCTACGGCGCGGTGCGCGAAGTCTGCGATTTATTTGAACAGGTGTTGCTGAAAACGAGTCAAGCGGCTTGATGGCATCCAACGATTTGTTTGACCTTCGCGGGCGCGTTGTTATTATCACGGGTGGACTGGGACAGCTCGGACGGCAATTCAGCCGTGCGATTGCCGAGCGCGGCGGGCGCGTCGCCATTTTTGACATCAACCCTAACGGCGCAGCCATTGTTGAAACGATGGGTGAGCAAACGACGAAAGATTCGTTTCTCTTTGCATCGGTGGATGTTACGCAGCGCGCCTCTGTCGAAGCGGGTTTGTCACAAGTTATCGAGAAATGGGGCGTGCCGTATGCATTGGTCAATAACGCCGCGCTCGATTCGCCGCCGAATGCGCCTGCCGAAGAAAACGGTCCGTTTGAAACCTATCCCGACGCGTCATGGAATCGCGTCCTTGATGTCAATGTCACTGGCGTCTTTCACTGCTGTCAGGTCATCGGCGGCAAGATGGCAAAGGAAGGGCGCGGTTCAATCATCAATATCTGTTCCATCTATGGAATAGTTTCACCCGACCAGCGAATTTATGAATATCGCCGACAAGCAGGCGCGCCGTTTTTCAAGCCGGTTGCTTATTCTGTATCCAAGTCGGCATTATTAAATCTCACGCGCTATCTGGCAACCTATTGGGCACCGCGCAACGTTCGTGTGAACACGCTCACCTTCGCAGGCGTGTTTAATAATCAAGATCAAGAATTTCTCAAGCTCTATATCCCAAAGGTGCCGCTCGGACGGATGGCACGCGAAGATGAGTATAATGGTGCGGTTGTATTTTTGATTTCCGACGCATCCTCGTACATGACCGGCGCGAACCTAGTGTTCGATGGCGGCTTTACGGCATGGTAACGCACCTCGAACCGAACAAAACGGGTTGAGCATGTCAAACTCTTTGCCTTCCACAATTCTGAATTGGGTCAACGGTGTCGAAACGCCCGCACGCGCCAATGAATTGTTTGACAAGCTGAACCCACACGATGGCTGTGTGCTAGTGCGCGTCGCGCGTTCCCACGCGGAGGATATTGACACGGCAGTTGCTGCCGCGCGTGCGGCGCAGCCCGCCTGGGCGGATTTGCCTCCGGTTAAACGCGGTTTGGTGCTGCATGATGTGACGATGGCGCTGAAGGAAAACCGCGAAACGGTGGCGCGAATCGTCGCACTCGAAACCGGCAAATCGTTCAAAATGGCGCTCGGCGAAACGGACGGCGCGATTGAGCTCGGATTGTTTTACGCCAGCGAGGGGCAGCGGCTTTACGGGCGAACGACAACCAGCGGCGCAGCCAATCGCTTCAGTATGACCGTGCGCGAACCGCTGGGCGTCGCAGGTTTGATTATTGCTGCGAACACACCGATTGCGAATGTCGCGTGGAAAGTGTTTCCCGCGCTTGTTTGTGGGAATGCGGCTGTTTTAAAAGGCGCAGAAGACACTCCTGCTACGGCATGGATTTTCGGAGAGCTGGCGCACGCGGCAGGTTTGCCGCCGGGTGTGTTGAACATCGTGCACGGGTACGGCGAAGAAGCGGGCGCGCCCCTCGTCGCGCATCGCGATGTTGCGGTGTTGAGCTTTACCGGCTCGACGGCGGTTGGAAAATATATCGCGCAGGTGGGCGGAAATCGTCTGGCAAAAATTTCATTAGAGTTAGGTGGGAAAAATCCGTTGGTCGTCTGCGACGATGCCGATTTAGAGAGTGCGGCGAAATGGGTCTTGCTCTCGGCGTTCAGCAATGCGGGGCAACGCTGCTCGTCCGGCTCGCGTATTTTGATTTTCGATTCCATATATGATGAGTTTGTCGAAATGCTGGTCGAACGAACGAAAACGCTGCGCGTCGGTCCGGGCGATGACGACGATTTCGGTCCAGTCATTAACGAGGAACAGCTGAATTCGATGCTCGCCGCTATCGAATCGGTACGAGCGCGCGGGGCATCCATTTTGACGGGCGGGCATCGCCTCACCGATAACGCACATCGCGGCGGCTTTTATCTCGCGCCAACCCTTATCGCCGACATAGACCCCCTTGACCCAGTTTCCCAAACGGAACTTTTTGGGCCCGTCACTTGCTTGTATCGCGTCAAGGATTTCGAGCAAGCCGTCACACTGGCGAATGATTCGCCGTACGGCTTGGCCGCGTGCATTCACACACGCAGCGTTCACCGCGCGCTCGCTTTTTCCCGACGCATTCAATCCGGCGTCGCTGTTATCAATGCCGGAACGTATGGAAGCGAGCCGCACATGCCGTTTGGCGGCGTTAAACAATCGGGGAATGGCTCGCGCGAACCGGGCACGGAAGCACTCGATATTTATTCCAACCTCAAAGATATTTACATCAACATTGATCCCGCGCAAGTCTAGTAATGGTAAAATCACCGCGTGTGGTTGCGCTTATTCCGGCTCGTTCCGGCTCCAAGCGCGTGGTGGGCAAGAACATTCGCCCCCTTGACGGGCATCCGCTGATCGCCTATAGCATTGCGGCGGCGCAGCAAAGCAATATTTTCGACAAGGTCATCGTTTCCACCGATTCCGAAGAGTACGCGCACATCGCGCAGCATTACGGCGCAGATGTTCCGTTTCTACGTCCCACGCAATTCGCGGCTGACCTTTCACCGGATATCGAGTGGGTTGAGCACGCGCTGACCGAATTACGCGCGAGCGGTCAGCCCTTTGATTGTTTCAGCATCTTGCGCCCTACCAGTCCCTTCCGTCAACCAGAAACGATTCAGCGCGCATGGAATCAATTTACAGCCGACGAGAATGTGGATTCGTTACGCGCGGTGGAAAAATGCAAGCAGCATCCGGGCAAGATGTGGGTCGTGCACGGCAATCGAATGATTCCCCTTTTGCCACTTCAGCCGAAAGAGCAGCCGTGGCACAGCAGTCAATATCAAGCGCTGCCGAAGGTGTACGTGCAAAACGCCAGTCTTGAAATCGCGTGGTCACGCGTCGTCTTTGACGGGCGCACAATTGCGGGAGAAATAGTCATGCCTTTTTTCACCGAGGGGTATGAAGGTGTGGACGTGAATGAAGAGCGCGATTTTTGGTACGCCGAATATCTACTCAAGCAGGGTCTGGCGCATCTTCCGCGCATTTCGCAAGAACCGATTTTTTCTTGATTCAATCCGCGTCTTTTGAAACACCGATGAATTCATCTGCACCGACACCGCAAGCCGTGCGCGCAATTATTTTGCAACAATCCAAGCGCGCGAATGTGGGACACATTGGCTCGGCGCTTTCGGTTGCCGATATTGTGACCACGCTTTATGGTTCAGTATTAAACATTCCGCGGCCACGCGAACCGGACCGAGATCGTTTTGTTCTTTCCAAGGGACACGCGGCGTTGGCGTTATATGCGGTGTTGTATCTGAAAGGCTGGATTTCGCCAGAGCAATTGAACAGCTATTGCACGGATGGCACACTCTTGGGCGTGCATCCCGAACACGCGCTGCCAGGAGTTGATTTTTCAACGGGGTCACTAGGCCAGGGCTTGTCTATGGGTGCAGGCGCGGCGCTCGCCGCGCGTTTACAAGGCTCAACGCGACGGGTCTTTGCTCTCGTGAGCGATGCGGAATGCAATGAAGGTTCGCTGTGGGAAGCGGTAATGTTTGCCGCGCAGAATCAGCTCGCAAATCTCATTGCGATTGTGGACGTAAATGGACAACAGGCGCTCGGTTATACCCATCAAGTCATGGACCTCGCGCCGCTCGCCGACAAATGGCGTTCGTTTCGTTGGGATGTGCATGAAGTTAACGGCCACGACATAGTTGCGATGTCACAATGCATCGCGGAGCTGAATACGGCGAACGGCGCGCCGCATGTCTTGATTGCCCGTACCACGTTCGGCAAGGGTGTCTCATTTATGGAGAGCCAAATCAAGTGGCATTATCTTCCAATGTCGGATGCCGAATATGCTACAGCGTGCAGTGAAAACGGGGTGACCCCGTGAGAGACACGTTTGCGCGGACGCTCGCGGAATTGGCGGAACACGACCCGCGAATTTTGCTATTGACGGGCGATCTTGGCTTCATGGCGCTCGAACCGTTTTCCACGAAATTCCCGGAACGTTTTTTCAACGTCGGCGTCGCAGAACAGAATATGGTGGGCGTCGCAACGGGACTCGCGGAAGCGGGCTTTATTCCGTTTGTCTATTCTATCGTGACCTTTGCTTCGGTGCGTCCCTATGAATTTATCCGCAATGGTCCGGTTCTGCACCGCTTCCCGGTGCGGATTGTGGGGGTTGGCGCGGGCGTCGAGTACGGCAGCAATGGACCATCGCATTACGGTGTAGAAGATTTGGGCTTGATGCGAATGCAACCGGGCTTGACGGTCGTTGCGCCCGCTGATTCTCAACAAACGCGCACGGCATTATGCGCGACCTGGGATTTGCCCGGACCTGTGTACTATCGGCTTGGCAAAGATGATAAGACTATTGTACCGGGATTGGATGGGCGGTTTGAGTTGGGACGCGCGCAAATGATTCGTGAAGGTATTGATCTTGCATTTATTACAACTGGCAGCATCACGAATCAGGCAGTAGCCGCTGCCAATCAATTGGCGCAAGATGGTATTTCGGCAGCTGTGATGGTGGTTGCTTCTTTTAATCCTTCTCCGAATAATGACCTCATCGAACTATTAGGGCGCGTACCGCTCGTGTTGACCGTCGAAGCGCATTATACAGTCGGCGGGATTGGCTCGTATGTCTCGGAGGTGGCTACCGAGAACGGGCTGCCCTGTCGAATCATTCGCTGTGGTATTCAAGAACCCTTTGCCGGCATTTCTGGAAGCACCCGCTATATTGAACAGCGCAACGGACTTTCGGCGGAGGCTCTGGCGCATACCGCGCGACACGCGTTCCACTCCCTGCCTACGCCCATTCGTGAGTCCCTTTGACCTACTCGGCCTTTTTGCAAACTGAATATAATCTGTCGCGCGATGGATGAGCCGCAGACCAACCCGCGCACAAGAATCAGCGCCGTGATTGCCTGTTACCGCGACGCGGAGGCGGTTCCCTTTATGTATCAACGGCTCTGCGCGGTCTTTGAAAAGCTGGGCGTGGATTTTGAGATCATTTTCGTGAACGACGCCAGCCCGGATAATGCGCGCCAGGTCTTGGCAGAGCTCGCCGCCAAGGATCGGCGGGTGACAGTGATAAATCACTCGCGCAACTTTGGCTCGCAAAGCGCGTTCACCAATGGAATGCGAATCTCAACCGGCGATGCCGTCGTGCTGCTCGATGGGGACTTGCAAGACCCACCCGAATTGATTGAATCATTTTATCGCAAGTGGCGAGAAGGGTATGATGTCGTGTATGGCATTCGCGTCAAGCGCGATGCAACCATCTTTTTGCAAATCGCGTACAAAGCGTTCTATCGTCTCTTTCGCGCAGCCTCGTACATTCCAATGCCCCTTGACGCAGGCGATTATTCGTTGATGGATCGCCGCGTGGTCAATGCGATCAACGTTCTCCCTGAAAACAATCGGTTTATGCGCGGCTTGCGCGCGTGGGTCGGTTTCAAGCAAACAGGCGTGCCGTACGTTCGCCCGGAGCGGATGTTTGGTCGCACGACGAACAATCTTGTCAAAAATCTCGGCTGGGCGCGTAAAGCGATTTTTTCCTTCTCCTATATTCCACTGGACTTGATTACGATCCTTGCGTTAACTGTAACGTTCGCTGCGTTTCTTGGCATCATCTACTCGATTGTCGTTCGTCTCTTGTTTCCCTCGATTGTGCCAAGCGGGTTAACGACTGTCATTATTTTGATTTTGTTTGTCGGGGGTATCCAGCTGCTTTGCCTCGCTATCATTGGCTCATACCTCATGCACATCTATGATGAGGTTAAACGGCGACCGCCCTATGTGGTCGAAAGTGTCTTGAACCCACCCGTGCCGGAAGAAACGCCTGTTACCGACAAATGAAACGAGTAGTGATTACTGGCGGAACGGGATTCGTCGGCGCAAATCTCGCGCGTAGAATGCTACAAGACGGATATGAGGTACATCTGGTGGTGCGTCCGACATTTGACAGCTGGCGGATTGAAGATATACGCGAATCAGTACATCTACACCTTGTAAATTTATTGGATGCAGATTCTGTAAATTCCATTTTTCAAAAAATTCAACCACAGTGGGTTTTTCATCTTGCCGCACATGGCGCATATTCTTGGCAAACCAATATGCAGCCGATGCTTGAAACGAATTTGATTGCGACCATCAACTTGGTGCAAGCCGCGCTTAAGGCGGACGTGGAAACTTTTGTTCATACTGGGTCTTCGTCAGAATATGGAGTCAAAGATCACGCTCCTGCGGAAAGCGACTCGCTGGAACCTAATAGTCTCTATGCCGTGACCAAAGCATCAGCGAGTCTATATTGCCGCTATATCGGGCAGAGTCAAACGTTTCCGCTGATTACCTTGCGACTTTATTCGGTATATGGTCCATATGAAGAACCCGCGCGTTTGATACCGACGCTCCTCGTTTCCAGCTTGAACGGACAGCTCCCGCCCCTAGCGCAGCCCGATATTGCGCGCGATTTTGTGTATATTGATGATGTCGTCAACGCGTATCTCATAGTCGCATCACAAGCGCATCATCTTGAACCGGGCGCAATCTATAACGTCGGCTCTGGAATCCAAACCACATTACGCCAAGTTGTAGAAATAGCGCGCGAGATTTTTTCAATTCAAGCAGAACCGCGTTGGGGCGCAATGCCGAATCGGGGATGGGATACGAAGCACTGGACGGCCGATAACCGCAAAATCAAGCGAGAGCTGGGCTGGCAGCCGCGTGTTTCATTAAAGCAGGGTCTGGAACAAACGACGAAATGGTTTCGAGACAATCCGCAAATCTTGAATTGGTATCAGCAGCATCTGACGCGCCCAGTGGCGGTGGCGAGCTAAGATTCAGTCATGGTCTTTGAGACGATCGGCTTTTTCGTAATCTTTTTTCTTTTAGGAATCATTGGGTTGGGTCCGGCGCTTTTGGCGCTGGAAACGAATGAAAAGCGAATTCTGTATGCTTTCGCACTTGCGCCGGCTGTCGGCTATGTGATTATCCTGCTGCTTGGATTCCCTTTAGTGCGTTATGCCGGGACAATTCCGGTTTGGGCAATTCCTCTCACAGTTGTTGGTGTACTCGTAACACTGGCAATCTTGCTCTTTGACATTCGCAAGAATCCCTCCCCATATCGCGTGTTCCTGCGCGAGCAAATGACTTTGCCCGTCATCGCGTTTTTCATCGTCTGCTATCTCGTGATCCCTGCCCCACTGCTCATCAATGGCATCCGCTATGCGATTTTTCGCAGCAATCCTTCGGATGCGTTTCTGTACATGAATTTTGCCCAGACCTTTCGGCTCGCGCCGTGGAGTACGATTCTGAATGGAATAAGTCTTGAGCCGAACAATATCGCGGGTGTTCAACGATTGGCGGAACTTGCGCCGATAGCGCTTTTTTCGGTGCGCGGAATGGTACAGCCTCCGGTCTTGGGCAAGATGATTGTGCTCGGTTGGGAGTCCGAGCTTCTCCAAATTCCGACATACCGTTTTTACTTCGCCTCCCATTTACTGGCACTGGGATTGATGCTTCCTCTCGCGCTGGTGATTGGAGACTTGCTGCACGCCCCGCGCTGGCTCAAATATCTTGCAGCAGCGGCAGTTGCGTTTGGACTGTGGGCAAGAGTTCCAATTGAAAACGATGCCGGATATGAAGTCAGCATTGCGCCTGTCGTCTTATTATTTATCGTGGCGTGGATTCTGCTCGAAAATCAACCGTTACAGCTCTTATCCCGCGCCCGCGTTTTTTTTGGATTTACGATAGCAGGGCTTGGCGCGGCGTATCTTCCTCCATCCGGTCTTTTGATTCTAGGAGCGATTTTCTACTATGCGGCGGGACTGCTACAGCGAGTCATTTCCTTTAAAGTCATCTTCTACCATTTGATGAGTCTCGCCATCGCGTTTGTTATTCTCTTGCTGACTGGACAATTGGACTATTTAGTGCGGTACTGGCTTTTTATTCTAACGGGAGCGGAAGGACAGAATATATACCCTTCGACGGCGCTGCGAATCATTCAAAGCGACGGAATCCAAGCGATCTGGGGACTGCCGCGCGAAATTCTGTTTGGTTCGCTACGAACATTATTTCAACTGCCACTACGCGCCTTAGCTGATGTTTTGGCGGTAGCCATGTCACTCGCGTTGGTGGCAACACCGCTCTTTGTTTTCCGCAAAACCTCCTCGCGCGTCGAACGGATTATCTTTTCGATGGTCCTGGCAGGCATTGCGTTTATTCTCTTTTACTATTTGACGGGAAGGACGAATCTGGCGGGTCGCGCGTTTAACTATTCTTTTTCGTTCGTCATCTTTAGTTTGTTGATTTTCACTTCTCATATCCAGGAGCGTCTCCCTGTTTCAGCCGTGCGTGTGGCGGTAGTACTTGTCGCCATTTGGTTGTTGAGTCAGGCTTTGCTTGCGATTTATATTCCATTTAATGGAAGTGTTACGCTGATTCAACATCAGCCAATCACGAAAGATTATGACCTCACTCCAATCACCAGCTATTTGGATCAACATCCACCGCAGGAGCTCTTGGTTGCGGTCCCGAAAACGCATGATTGGCAATTTGCATATTATGCAATAGTCGTATTCAGTCGCTATCCTACTCACTTTCAAAGCGGTATCGTCATTGACAATACCCTAGAACGTCCTGCATTATGGTTCGATCCACTTCAGAACCCACCTGATTACGCAGTCATTCTCAAGGATGAAGATTACATTGGCGCGCAAGGACTGGGGACGCCCGTCGCGCAGACAAAAGATTTAATTCTGTATAAAATCACTTCGTTCGATTTGACGGCATTCAACACGATGGAAGAAGAATACAAGGCACGCGATGGTTACAAATGAGCATTGATATTTTTTTCATTCCTCAAAGCGAATTCAATCGCGTAAATCAAGCAGGCGTGGATGAAAACCGCCGCCTCGCATTGCTCGCCGATATGTGTCGCCTCAACGCGCTTGCCACTGTGAAACGCGCGGGGTCAGGACATCTCGGTTCGAGCTTTAGTTCGCTCGACATTGTGACGTGGCTTTATTTCCATGAAATGAACACCGCGAGCGTCGGCATCTCGAATCCGAACCGCGATATTTACTTTTCATCCAAAGGGCATGATGTGCCGGGGTTGTATGCTGTGCTCTATGCGCTGGGGATTTTGCCAGAAGACCAGTTTTTGAATTTGCGGCGCATTGCAGGAACACCGGGGCATCCTGCTGTCGGAACGCCCGGGGTCGAAGCGAACAGTGGCTCGCTGGGCATGGGCATCTCCAAAGCCAAAGGAATGGCGTGGGCAAAACATTTCCAAAAGCATGGCGGGCGCGTCTTTTTGATGACCGGCGATGGCGAATGGCAAGAAGGACAGAATTTTGAAGGGTTGCAGACCGCCGCGCATCAACACATTACCAACCTGACTGTCATCGTGGACCATAACAAGGTACAGTCAGACAAGCTCGTATCGGAAATCCTTGATCTCGGCGATTTGGGAAAAAAGTTTGATGCGTTCGGATGGCACGTGGCGCGCTGTGATGGTCACGACTTTAACGCGCTGGAACGCGTGATGGAGGAATTTGAGCGCGTCAAGGACAGGCCGAAAATTTTGATTGCGGATACGCTCAAAGGACGCGGCGTTTCTTTTATGGAACATCCGGCGGCACTGAAAGCGGGCAATGGTCTTTATCGCTGGCACGCGGGCGCACCGGATGACCAATCGTATCTCGCCGCGCACACCGAGCTGTCGGAAAAAATCAATGCGCGTTTGCAAGAGCTGAATTTGCCGTCACTCTCACTTCGCCGTGCGCCCCCCGTTGAACCTACGCCGCGCGTCCTAGTTCCGACGAACAAGCCGAGCGATCTATCGTTGTTGAATGAACTCGGTGAGCCGGTGAGTCAAGCCGCACAGCAAGTTCACACACGTGCGGTCTCGGATGAATATGTCGTCGAGGCGTACGGCAAGGCGCTCGCTGAAATTGCTGAAACCATTCCAAATCTCGTCGTAATAGACGCCGACCTGACATCGGACTGCCGCTTGCGCGCGTTTGAAGCCAAATTTCCCGAACGGTTTATTGAGAACGGCATCGCCGAACAGGATATGGTCTCAATGGCGGGCGGATTGGCGCGGCAGGGTTTGCTGCCCGTCGTCAATTCGTTTGCGTCCTTTCTCG
>Ga0070741_10008430_pt1 | contig 20690 bp, 20 predicted proteins | sample Coa_R1_4_FD_66440 | JGI IMG/M metagenome (GOLD analysis project Ga0070741, IMG submission 66440) | Surface soil microbial communities from Centralia Pennsylvania, which are recovering from an underground coalmine fire - Coalmine... | ecosystem: Environmental > Terrestrial > Soil > Unclassified ...
GTGCCGCCGCTGCACCATGAGGTGCTCACCGCGGTCGTCGACGTGGACCGCGCCGGCCTTGCGGACGCGCGCGGCGAGCTCGAGCGGGTGCTCGCGGGCCTCGAGGCCGACTACGTCCCGTCCCCCGCGGGCCTCGGGGTGACGCTCGGCTGGGGGCTCCCGTACTTCCACCGCCTCGTTCCCGAGGCGACGCGCAGGCTGCTGCCGCACGACCGCCGTGCGGACCGGCCGGTGGTGTTCGACGCGGAGCGGTTCCCGAGCGACCCGCCGGAGACGCGCCTCGAGTCGAACGACGTCGCGATCGTGCTGCGCTCGGACGTTCGCGCGCACATCGACGACGCCGTCGAACGGCTGCGCGCGTCGAAGCTGCTCCATCTCACGTCGATCAGGCGCGGCTTCGCCGGAGGCGGATTCGAAGGGCAGGGCGGCCTCTCGCTGCCGAAGCAGATGGCGACCGCGGCCGGCATTCCCGGCGCGGACCTGATCCCCGACCGGGCGGAGCTCTTCCTCGGGTTCACCTCGACGCAGAAGGCGGGCATCGGGCCGGGCGCGATCGCGAACTTCGAGACGCTCGGCTACGTCGACTTCCGCGGCAGCGACTACTTCCGCCACGGCACGCACATGCACCTGTCGCACATCGTCGAGGACGTCGAGGCGTGGTACCTCAACTTCGACTTCGACGAGCGGATCGCGACGATGTTCCGGCCGAACCTGGCGGTGAAGCAGGGGGTGCAGACCGTGCGTCAGGCGCCGCAGGACGTGTCGAGCGTCGCGGACGTGCACCGCGACTACGCGAGCACACGGCGGATCGGGCACAGCGGGGCGATCCAGACGACGTCGCGGCTCCTGCACGACGTGGTGGGCGACGACGGCGCCGTCTACCCGAAGGGGACGGCGATCCCGATCCGCGCCGACTTCAACACGCTCGACAACCCGTTCGCCTGGTCGGTGCGGCCGGACGAGGTGGGCGATGCGCCGGCGACCGGCGTCCACTTCCTCGTGTTCAACCCGACGGGCGACGACTTCCGCCGCAACCGGCTGGCGATGGACGGCGTGCTGCCGGGCGGGAAGATCCCGCTGCCGCCTCGCGACCGGAACCAGGGCTTCAACTCGATCCTGCGCACGACGCACCGCCAGAACTTCCTCGTGCCGCCGCGGCGGCACCGGTCGTTCCCGCTGAGCGACGTCTAGCCGAAGAAGGTCTTCGCGACCTGGTACCAGCCGGGCGGCACGGTCTTCAGCTCGGCGGTCGCCTCCTCGAGCGAGACGGCGATCACGTCGTCGCCGCGCAGCGCCGCCATCATCCCGAACTCGCCGGTCTCGACGAGCTCGGCGGCCTTGAGCCCGAACCGCGTGGCGAGGATGCGGTCGCGGGCGGTGGGGGAGCCGCCGCGCTGGATGTGGCCGAGGACGGTGACGCGCGTCTCGTAGCCGGTGCGCGCCTCGATCTCCTCGCCCAGCCGCTCGCCGACGCCGCGTTTCGCCAGGAGCTTGTGGCCGAACTGGTCGACCTCGCCGGTGTCCTCGACTCCCGGCAGCTCGCAGCCCTCGCTGACGACGACGATGGAGAAGTTCTTGCCGTTCTCGTGGCGCTGCCGGATCTCGCGGCACACGTCGTCGAGCTCGATCGGCTGCTCGGGGATGAGGATCATGTCGGCTCCGCCGGCGATGCCGCTGTGCACGGCGATCCAGCCTGCGTGGCGGCCCATCACCTCGCAGACCATGACGCGGTTGTGCGACTCGGCGGTGGTGTGCAGCCGGTCGATCGCCTCGGTGCAGATGTGGACGGCGGTGTCGAAGCCGAAGGTGTAGTCGGTGCCGGAGAGGTCGTTGTCGATCGTCTTCGGGACGCCGACGACGTGCGCGCCGGTCTCGCGGTAGAGCCGGGCGGCGACGCCCAGGGTGTCCTCGCCGCCGATCGCGACGAGCGCGTCGATCTGCTCGAACGCGGCCGCGACGGCCTGGGGCCCGCCGTCGACCTTGTACGGGTTCGTGCGCGAGGTGCCGACGATGGTTCCGCCGCGAGGCAGGATCCCGGAGATCTGCGCGCGCCCGAGCGGCTGGAAGTTCTGCTCGATCATCCCGCGCCAGCCCTCGCGCACCCCGACCACCTCGTGGCCGTTCGCCCAGGACCGCCGGGCGACCGCCCGGATGACCGCGTTCAGCCCGGGGCAGTCGCCGCCGCCTGTGAGGACGCCGATGCGCACGGACGCCAGTCTACGAATTGCGCCGACGGCCTCTCTGGGTAGTTCCCCGCGGCGCGCGCCCCGGGGCTTGTAACAGACTGTTACGAGCCTCGAGCCCGGGGGCGGCGGGGGGTCGGCCCGGCCTTCCAGCGCCGGTACCAGTCCTCCATGCCCGGGCCGGGGTACTGGTAGAGGAAGTCGAGCGCCGCGGCGACGGCGTCGATCGCCACGTCGACCGCCGCGCGCCTCGGCGGCGGCGGCGGCGGCGCGTCGGCCGCCCGCGCCAGGACGCGCACCTGCTCGTAGCTCGGCCGGACGAGCCCGAGCGTCCACGCGAGCGCGCCGACCGCGCGGGTGATCTCGGCGGCCGTGTCCGTCGCGTCCGAGCCGGCGATGAACTGGCGCAGACGCTCGTCGATCCTGGGCGCGCAGGCGAACGACACCGTTCGAGTGTCGCCGCCGCGCGCGGCGCGCCGTGTGCCGAAAGCGCGCCGAAATGCGCGCTTGTAACAGTCTGTTACGAGTCCTGGGGGGCAGGCTGCGAGGCGCCGTGCGCGGCGAGCAGCTCCGCCTCGACGGCCGCCGCCGCCTCCGCGGGGGAGCCGGCGCGCTCCTCCGGGTCGGTCCAGTGCCAGCGCTCGAGGTACTCGTCGGCGCCGAGCACGCCCTCGTCCATCGCGAGCCGGTCGATCTCCTGCTGGAACCAGTCCGGCAGCTGGCGCTTCACCTCGCTGCCGTCGTCGCCGGTCGCCTTCACGAGCGACGGGATGTTCTCCCAGTACAGGATCTGGACGCGCGTCACCGGTTCTGGACGAACTGGAAGCCGAAGCGGCCCTTCACGCACAGGTTCCCCTGCGTCACATCGTGGTCGGCCGGGGACGTGACATTGACGATGTCGCCGCCCTGGACGTGAAGCTCGAGGTTGCACCCGACGCCGCAGTACGGGCAGATCGTCTGCACGACCTGCTCGCCCGCCTCGTCCCAGGTGCCCGCCCGGCGGCGGTCGTACTCCGCCTTCGACATCAGGGCGCCCGTCGGGCAGACGGCGACGCAGTTGCCGCAGTAGACGCACGCCGACTCGGGCAGCGCCACGTCGAGCTCCGTCGAGATGTGCGCGTCGAACCCGCGGCCCGCGACGGCGATCGCGAACGTGTTCTGGTGGTCGGTGCCGCACGCCTCGACGCAGCGATAGCAGAGGATGCAGCGCGAGTAGTCGCGCACGTACAGGTCGTTGTCGATCTTCACGTCCTGGGCGACCGTCTTCGCGTCCGGGCCGAAGCGGGCCGGGTCGGCGTCGTAGCGTTCGATGTACGCGAGCGCATCCGGCGCGAGCGACAGGTCGACGGACGAGCCGAGCAGCTCCAGCACGAGCCGCCGCGACGTGCGCACCCGCTCCGAATCCGTGTGGATCACCATGCCCGCTTCCGCTTTGCGCGAGCAGGCCGGCACGAGCGTCCGCGCGCCCTCCAGCTCGACCACGCACACGCGGCAGACGTTCACGGGCGTCAGCGTGTCGCCGTAGCAGAGCGTGGGCGTGTCGATGCCGAGCAGCCGGCACGCGTCGAGGATCGTCGAGCCCTCCAGCACACGGACGCTCTGGCCGTCGACGCTCAGCTCGACCATCTTCTTCGGCGAGGCGAGCATCGTCACCGTCATGTCGCAAAGACCCCCAGGTTCGCAATCGCGGATGCCACGGCGTTCGCCGCAGTCTGCCCGAGCCCGCAGATCGAGGCGTCGCGCATCACCTGCGCCAGCTCGGCGAGCGTCTGCAGCTCATCGCCGTGCGGGGCCCCCGCGGCGAGACGGTGCAGCGCCTCCTCCTGGCGCACCGTGCCGACGCGGCACGGCACGCACTGGCCGCACGACTCGTCGCGGAAGAACTCGGCGATCCGCAGCAGCGCCGGCACGAGCTCGGCGTGCTCGTCGTAGACGATCACGACGCCCGAGCCGAGCGTCACCCCGGCCGCGCGCGCGTCCTCCATCGTCAGCCGCAGGTCGAGCCCGTCCGGCCCGACGAACGCGCCCGCCGCGCCGCCGAGCAGCACCGCCTTCGGCGGCGCCGACCCGGCGAGCTCAAGCAGCTCGCGCAGCGTCGAGCCGAACGGCAGCTCGTACAGCCCCGGCCGCTCGACGCAGCCGGAGACGCAGAAGAGGCGCGTGCCGGTCGAGCCCTCCGTGCCGACCTCCGCGAACGCCGCGCCGCCCTCCAGGACGATCCCGAGCACGTTCACGAGCGTCTCCACGTTGTTCACCGCGGTCGGCTTGCCGAACAGCCCCACCTCGACGGGGAACGGCGGCTTCGAGCGCGGCTCGCCGCGGTAGCCCTCGATCGACTGGAAGAGCGCCGTCTCCTCGCCGCACACGTACGCGCCCGCGCCGATCCGCAGCTCGAGCTCGAAGCCGTCGAGGTACGGCGCGCTCGCGTCGATCGCGTGCTGCAGCCGCTCGTGGGCGAGCGGATACTCCGCGCGGACGTAGACGAACCCCTTCTCGCTCCCGGTGGCGAGCCCCGCGATCGCAAGCGCCTCGACGATCGCGAACGGGTCCTGCTCCATCAGCACGCGGTCCTTGAACGTGCCCGGCTCGGACTCGTCGGCGTTGCAGACCACGTAGTGCGGCGCCGCCGGCTGCTCGAGCACCGCCTTCCACTTCACCCCCGTCGGGAACGCCGCGCCGCCGCGGCCGAGCAGCCGCGACTCGGTGACCTGCTCGACGACGGCCGCCGGGCCGAGCTCGCGCGCCCGCGCGAGCGCCTCGAACCCGCCGGAGGCGACGTAGGCGTCGAGCGACGTCGGGTCGACGCCGGCGGCGATCCGCCGCAGCAGCCGCAGGCCCGGCGCGCCGGCCTGCGGCAGCGGCGGCCCGGCCGCCGGCAGCTGCTCCTCGCGCGGCTCCGGCCCCGCGACCGTGCGGTAGCGGGACGGAGCGCGCTCGCACAGCCCGAGACACGGCGACGGCTGCTCGCCGGGGCCGACGGAGGCGCCCTTCAGCGCACACGCGAGATCGGTGCAGACGTGCGTCACCTCGGCGGGCCGCTCCTCCAGCGCGAGCAGCGCATAGAAGCTCGCGACGCCGTACGCCTCGGCGGGCGGCACCGACAGCCGCCGTGACGCGTAGCCGAGCGCCCCCTCGCTCACCCAGCCGACCCGGCGCTGCGCCGCGCGCAGCGCGGGCAGGAGGAGATGCCGCCGCGTCCGGTCGGCGCGCGCCACGCGCTGCCCGTTCGCCGCCGGGGCGGCGCCGAGCACCGAATCGACCGCCTCGCGCTCCACCTCCGTCGGCTCGGCGTCGAGGAACCGGAGATCCACTAGGCCAGCGCCTCCACCCGGACCGCCGTCGCCTTGAACTCCGCCGTGCCCGACGCGGGGTCGGTGGCGTCGATCGTCAGCACGTTCGTGTCCACCAGCTCGGGGAAGTGCAGGTTCATGAACGCGAGCCCCGGCCGCAGCGTCGGGTCGAACGCGACCGGCGCCTCGACGGAGCCTCGCCGCGAGGTGACGCGCGCCCGGCCGCCGTCGCGGAGCCCGAAGCGCGCCCCGTCCTCGGGCGACACGCGCAGCGCCTCGCCGCCGGCGTGCAGCGGCGAGGCGAACAGCCCGCTCTGCACGCCGGTGTTGAACGACTCGAGCCGGCGCCCGGTCGTCAGGCGAAGCGGATAGTCGCCGTCGAGCGCGTCGACCGGCGGCGAGTGCTCGACGACATGGAACGGCGCCGGGTCGTCGACCTCGTCCGCCCACAGCCGCCCGTGCAGGAACTGCTCGCCGGGATGCGACTCGTCCCAGCACGGCCACTGGATGCCGCCGAGCTGCTCGAGCCGCTCGTAGGTCATGCCGGCGTGCATCGGGGAGAGCGACCGCAGCTCGTCCCAGATCGTCTCGGCGACGGGCTCGCCGAGGTCGACGCCGAGCCGGCGCCCGAGCTCGTAGACGATCGCGATGTCGTCGCGCGCGTCGCCCGGCGGGTCGAGCGCCTTGCGCACGCGCTGCACGCGGCGCTCGCTCGACGTGACCGTGCCCTCCGACTCGGCCCAGCCCGCGCAGCCCGGGAGCACCACGTCGGCGAGCTCGGCGGTGCGCGTGAGGAAGATGTCCTGGACGACGAGATGGTCGACCCCGCGCAGGAGCTCGACCGCACGCCCCTTGTCGGCCTCGGACTGGGCGGGGTTCTCGCCGATCACGTAGAGCGCCTGCAGCTCGCCGCGCTCCATCGCCTCGAACATGCCCGTCAGGTGCAGGCCGTGCTTCGCCGGCAGCTGCACGCCCCAGGCCGACTCGAACTTCGCGCGCGCCGCCGGGTCCTCGACGTCCTGGAAGCCGGGGTACTTGTTCGGGATCGCGCCCATGTCGCCGCCGCCCTGCACGTTGTTCTGCCCGCGCAGCGGCTGCAGCCCCGCGCCGTAACGCCCGACGCCGCCGACGAGGAGCGACAGGTTGATCAGCGCGAGGACGTTGTCGACCCCGTTGTGGTGCTCGGTGATGCCGAGCGTCCAGCAGAGCTGCGGATTCTCGGCCCGGCCGTAGGCGTGCGCGAGCTCCCGGATCGCCGCGGCCGGGACGCCGGTGACGCGCTCGCCCTCCTCGAGCGTCCACGGCTCGACCGAGTCGCGGAACGCCTCGTAGCCGACGGTCGCGCGGGCGACGAACTGCTCGTCGACGAGCCCGGCGCGGATGATCTCGCGGGCGATCGTGTTCGCGAGCGGGATGTCGGTGCCGACGTCGAGGCCGAGCCACAGGTCGGCCCACTGCGCGGAGGTCGTCCGGCGCGGGTCGACGACCATCAGCTTCGCGCCGCGGTGGATCGCCTTCAGCACGTGGTGGAAGAAGATCGGGTGCGCCTCGCGCGCGTTCGAGCCCCACAGGACGATCAGGTCCGAGACTTCGCGCAGCTCCTGGTAGGAGCTGGTTCCGCCTCCCGCACCGAACACCGTCGCCAGACCGACGACGCTAGGGGCGTGTCAGGTTCGGTTGCAGCTGTCGACGTTGTTGGAGTGCAGCGCGACCCGACTGAACTTCTGCGTTGCGAAGTTCAGCTCGTTCGTCGTCTTCGAGCAGCTGAAGACGCCGGTCTGGAACCCGCGGTCGAGCGCGTTCCGGAACCCGGCCGCGGCGCGGTCGAGCGCCTCGTCCCAGGATGCCGGGCGGAGCTCGCCGCCGTCACGAACGAGCGGCTGGGTCAGCCGCGTCAAGCGTGGAGCCATGCCCCGAGTCTAAACGCGGACCCGCGAGCCACGCCGTCGTGCGGCGCCGCAGCACGTCCGCGTCCGTGCGCGCCCACTCGCGCTCGCGCGCGTAGCGCTCCTGCGCGCGCAGGTCGGGCCGGCCGGGGACGAGCGGCTCGAGGAGCGCAGGGTCGTCGAGCGCCGGTGCGAGCACCTCGGGAGCGAGCGAGCCGTAGAGCGAGAGCAGGTGGCTGCGAACGTCGGGGTCGAGCTCGACCGGCCAGGCGACCCGGTCGAGCCCGGTCGCTCCCGGCAGCGGCCGCGGCCGCCGGTCGAGCCCGCGGACGCCCGCATGCTCGAGCGCGTCGAGCGCGATCCGGCGGTACGTCGTCAGCTTCCCGCCGGCGATGCTCACCATCCCGGCCGGCCCGCGCGAGTAGACCGTCTCGCGGCGCGCGCTCGCCGTCCCGCCGGGGCCGCCCGGGAGGACGCGCAGCCCCCAGAAGGACGCGCGCACCTCGCCGACGCCGCCGACCGCCTCGGCCGCCTCGCGCAGCACCGTCCGCACGTCGTCGGCGGTCACCTCGGCGTCCTCGGGGTCGCCCTCGTGCAGCGTGTCGGTCGTGCCGAGCAGGAGCTTGCCGGCCCACGGGATCGCGAAGCTGACGCGCAGCTTGTCGTGCGGGATCGTGACCGCCGCCGACCAGCCCTCGCCGCCGTCGGCGATCAGGTGGACGCCCTTGGAGAGGCGCACCGACGGCTCGGCGCGGTCGTCCTCGAGCAGGCGCACCCGGTCGAGCCACGGGCCGGTCGCGTTGACGATCCGGCCGGCACGCACCCGCACGACCTCGCCGTCGACGGCGACCGTCGCCCCGTCGCCGTGGAGCTCGGTCACCTCGGCGTAGTTGAGGACGACCGCGCCGCGGTCGGCGGCCGCGCGCACGTTCGCGAGCGTGAGGCGCCCGTCGTTCGTCTGCGCGTCGGCGTAGAGCGCGCACGAGTGGAGGTTCGCCGTGTGCAGGTCGGGGACGAGCCGGAGCGCGCGCGCGGTCGAGACGCGGCCGTTCAGCCGCGCCCGCGCGAGCGCGGAGTAGACCAGCACGCCGGTGCGGACGACCCACGGGCGGTGCGGCCCGCCGCGGTACAGGGGGAAGAGGAACGGCAGGCGGCGCACGAGGTGCGGGGCGACGACGCCCATCAGGACGCGCCGCTCCTGGTGCGCCTCGCGCACGAGCCGCACGTCGCCCATCTGCAGGTAGCGCAGGCCGCCGTGGATCAGCTTCGACGACGCGCTCGAGGTCGCGCCGCCGAAGTCGGCCCGGTCGACGAGCGCCACGTCGAGCCCGTGCGCCGTCGCCGCCTCCGCGATCCCGGCGCCGATGATGCCGCCGCCGATCACGAGCAGGTCGAAGCGACGCTCGGCGAGCTGCTCGACGGAGCTCAGGCGGTCCACAGCGCGTTCGTCCAGGCCTTGCGGCCGTGCCGGTCGAGCACCTCCACCCGGCCGTAGGGGGCTTCGTAGGGGCGCTGCAGGCGCACCGCGCGCACGAGCCCGTCGGCGTCGCGCTCGAGCACCTGGCTGTTGTTCGGGTAGCCGAGCCGGCCCGCGTTGGCGCGGGCGCCCTTCCAGCGGCCGGAGTAGAGCGTGACGGCGGCCGCCGGGCTGCAGCGGACGACGACGTCGCCGTCGGACACCTCGACGGCGTGGATCTCCGGGCCGGTCGACCCGTAGAACGCGCCGGCGGCGAGCGCCGCGAGGATCGCCTCCCGGGAGCGCTCCGCCGCCTTCACCCAGGTCCAGGCGAAGCCGCTGTCGTAGCCGGGGTGGTGCGAGTCGTCGGTGGCGAGCGCGGTCAGCCGGGCGCCGCGCTCGAGCGCCTCGTCCCAGTGGAGGGAGGCCTCGCCGCGGCCGAGCTCGAGCTCGCAGCCCGAGTTCCACACCTCGATCCCGAGCAGCCCCCGCGTCTCCCACCAGAGCTCGCTGCGAAGGCCGCTCCAGTAGGTGTGCGCGAGGAACGGCAGGCCGCCGTTCGCCGCGATCCAGTCGACCACCTCCTGCAGCGGCGCGAACTCGCCCTCCGGCAGCTCGGGGTCGGCCTCCAGCCCGAGCGCGAGCACGTGGGCGTCGTCGTGCAGCGCCGCCGCCCGGGCGTTCAGCTCGGCGGACGGGATCACGAGCAGCTTCCGGGTCGAGGGCTCGACCGTCCGGTGCCAGTGGTCGGTGACGGCGAGGACGTCGTAGCCGGCCCACTCGTAGTGCCGGACGAGCAGGTCGGGCGAGAGCTCGCCGTCGGAGTTCGTCGTGTGGGCGTGGAGGGCGCAGCGAAACCAGGAGCCGTCGGCGGCGAATGGGTCCATGCCGCCCGCGACACTAGCGGTTCGGATCCGCGCCGAGATCCGGTGTCATTCCGATGACGAATTGGTGAACCGGCGCATCTTTCCTATTGAAATAGACCCCTTGGCGTGATCTGCTTGCGAGGTCACCTACCCCGAGGGGGACTGAATGGAGGATTACGAAGCCCAGGAGGTCGAGTTCTGGGCGAAGCTCGAAGAGGAGGGAATGAGCCGGTCCGCCATGCTGCGCCGCAGCGTGGCCGCAGTCGCCGGCCTCACGATCGTCGGGAACGCCTCGACGGCGCTCGGCATGGCGAAGATGCGCGCGTCGGCGCCGACCCACATGACGCAGGCGGCCTTCAAGCAGCTCGTCGCCGACGCCAAGAAGGAAGGCCACCTGAACACGATCGCCCTTCCGCCCGACTGGGCGAACTACGGCGAGGCGCTGCACGTCTTCCCGCGCAAGTACGGGATCGGGATCACGAACGACAATCCCGACGGCAGCTCCGCACAGGAGAACCAGGCGATCGTCTCGCTGAAGGGCGACAAGCGCGCCCCCGACGCGGTCGACGTGGGCGTGTCGTTCGCGATCTCCGGGGCGAACCAGGGCCTCTACGCACCGTACTTCAACCTGAACTACAAGACGATCCCGCGCGCGCTCAAGAACACGCACGGGTACTGGATGGGCGACTACTGGGGCGCCGTCTCGATCGGCTACAACAAGACGCTCGTCCCGAACCCGCCGAAGACGTTCAAGGACCTGTTGAAGCCCGAGTACAAGGGCAAGGTCGCGATCAACGGCAGCCCGCTGTCGTCGAACTCGGCCGTCTCCGTCGTGATCGCCTCGGCGCTCGCGAACGGCGGCTCGCTCTCCAACGTCGGCCCGGGCATCGACTTCTGGGCCCAGATGAAGAAGAGCGGCAACTACATCCCCGTCGGGACGACCCCGCAGACGGTCGCCTCCGGCCAGACGCCGATCTCGCTCGACTGGGACTACAACAACTACGCGTACGTGACCGAGTTCCCGGCCGCGAGCTGGGCCTTCACCGTGCCGTCCGACGGCGTCTACGGCGGCTACTACGCGCAGGCGATCAACGCGACCGCGCCGCACCCGAACGCGGCCCGTCTCTGGGAGGAGTTCCTCTACTCCGACCAGGGCCAGATCATCTGGCTGAAGGGCGGCGCCCACCCGGCGCGGTTCAACGACCTGGTCGCCCGCAAGGTGATCCCGGCCGCCGTCCTCGCGAAGCTGCCGGATGCGTCGATCTACACGAAGGTGAAGTTCGCGAGCCTTGCCCAGCAGACGGCCGCGAAGAACCTGATCGCGCAGCAGTGGCCCACGAAGGTCGGCTCCTAGCCATCGCAAGCGACGCTGCATCAGAGGCTCTCCGGCCGGACCTCGTGTCCGGCCGGAGGCGCCTGCCGCTCGCCTGGCTGGCGACGCTGCCGTTCTTCGCGTACGCGATCGCGTTCCTGTTCCTGCCCGCGTTCTCGGTCATGGTCGGGGCGTTCCAGGACAAGGCCAACCACGCGACGTTCGCGAACATCCGGCTGCTCTTCGACCATCCGTACATCGACGCGTACAGGACGTCGATCGAGATCAGCCTCGTGACCGCGCTCCTCGGCGGCGCGCTGGGCCTGCTGGTCGCGTACGCGGCGATCCGCGAGGGCACGCCCGGGTGGATCCGCTCGGCCCTGACGACCTTCTCCGGGGTCGCCGCGAACTTCGGCGGCATCCCGCTCGCCTTCGCGTTCATCGCCACGATCGGCCCGCTCGGCGTGCTCACCACCTGGCTGCGGAACGCCGGCTGGGACCCGACCCAGCACGGCTTCCAGCTGTTCTCGAAGCTCGGCGTCGAGATCGCCTACATGTACTTCCAGCTGCCGCTGATGATCCTGGTGATCGCGCCGGCGATCGACGGCCTGCGCAAGGAGTGGCGCGAGGCGGCCGCGAACCTCGGCGCAAAGCAGTGGCAGTTCTGGCGCTACGTGGGCGTCCCCGTCCTCATGCCGTCGCTGCTCGGCGCGATCATCCTGCTCTTCGGCAACGCGTTCGCCGCGTACGCGACCGCCTACAGCCTCACCGCCGGAACGGTGAACATCGTCCCGATCCTGATCGGCGCGTACTACACCGGCAACGTGCTCGACAACCCGCACATCGCCCAGGCGCTCGCCTTCGGGATGTTCGTCGTGCTCGCGCTGATGATGGTCGTCTACGTGCCGCTGCAGAGGCGGGCGGCCAGGTGGGCGAAATGAGGAAGCCGAGAATGGCGCCGAGCGCATACGTCTGGCTCGGCCTGGCGGCCGTGTACTTCCTGCTGCCGCTGTACGCGACCCTCGACTTCAGCCTCAAGGAGAACAAGGCCGGAGTGCCCTGCTGCACCCTGCACAACTACGGCTGGGTGATCCACAACGGCGACTTCTGGCACACGATCAAGATCTCGTTCCTGCTCGCGCTCGAGACGATCGTGATCAGCCTCGTGCTCTTCGTCCCGACGATCTACTGGGTGCACCTGAAGCTGCCGCGGCTGCGGCCCGTGATCGCGTTCATGGCGCTGATCCCGTTCGTCGTGCCGCCGATCGTGATGGTCGTCGGGCTGCTCAAGGTGTTCGCCTGGACGCCCGGCTGGTTCTACGGACAGCCGTGGGGCTTCCTCGCCGCCGCATACGTGATCCTCGCGTTCCCGTACATGTACTTCTCGCTCGACGCGGGGTTCCGCTCGATCGACGTGCACACGCTGACCGAGGCGTCGCAGAGCCTCGGCGCCAGCTGGCCGACGACACTGCTCAAGGTGATCGTCCCGAACATCAGGACGGCCGCTCTCGGCGCGTCGTTCCTGGCGCTCGCGATCGTGATGGGCGAGTTCACGATCGCGAACCTCGCGGCGTTCCACACGTTCCCGATCTTCCTGCAGTACGTCAACGAGTCGCAGGGCTTCCCGGCCGGCGCGCTGACGCTGCTCTCGTTCCTCATCACCTGGGCGGCGATGCTCTCGCTGCTGCTGGTCGGCCGCAAACGAGGCGCCCGCGGCGCCGTGATCGCAGGAGCACGATGAGTTACCTGACGCTCGAGAACCTCCACCGCGACTTCGGCACCGTCAAGGCGCTGAACGGCATCAACATCCAGATCGGCGAAGGCGAGTTCCTCTCGCTGCTCGGGCCGTCCGGCTGCGGCAAGACGACCGCGCTGCGGCTCGTCGCCGGCTTCGACCGGCCGGACGCCGGGCGGATCGTCGTCGACGGCAGGGACATCACGAACGTCGCGCCCAACAAGCGCGACATGGGCATGGTGTTCCAGGCGTACTCGCTGTTTCCCAACCTGACGGCGAGGCAGAACGTCGAGTTCGGGCTCCGCGTGCGCGGCAAGGACCGGGCGACCCGCGGCAGCAAGGCGGGCGAGCTGCTCGAGCTCGTCGGCCTGGGTCATGCCGGCGACCGCTTTCCGCACCAGCTCTCCGGCGGCATGCAGCAGCGCGTCGCGCTCGCCCGCGCCCTCGCGATCGAGCCGCGCGTGCTGCTCCTCGACGAGCCGCTCTCCGCGCTGGACGCGAAGGTGCGCGTACAGCTCCGCGAGGAGATCCGCCGCATCCAGCTCGAGCTCGGGATCACGACGCTGTACGTCACGCACGACCAGGAGGAGGCGCTCGCCATCTCCGACCACGTCGCCGTCATGTACGGCGGCGTGATCGAGCAGATGGGCACGCCCTCGGAGATGTACACGGCGCCGGCCACGCCGTTCGTGGCGGAGTTCATCGGCACGATGAACCGGCTCGAGGGCCGTGTCGTCGACTCCACCTCGGGGCTGGTCGAGCACGCCGGCCTGCGGATCACGATCGACGCGGCGCGCGGCCGTCAGGCCGGCGAGCGCGTGCTCGTGCTGATCCGGCCCGAGTCGCTCGAGGTGCAGGCGGCCGGCGGGAACGGGGACGCCGGCGGCAACGTGCTGCGGGCCGACGTGATCACCCACACCTTCCTCGGCCCGGTGACGCGCGTGAAGCTGGCGAGCGGCGAGCTGTCGCTGACCGCGGACATGCCGCCCGCGCGCGCGTCGGCGCTGCCCGTCGGGTCGTCGGTCGTCGCCCACGTGCCGTCGGAGGGCGTCAAGCTGCTGCAGCTCGGCGACGACGCGCCCGCGAGCGTCGGGCTCGACCCCGACAATCCGTAGCGAGCCGTCGTGCGGATCGAGGCTGCCGTCTGCCGCGCGTTCGGCGAGCCGCTCGGCGTGGAGGAGCTCGAGCTGCGGCCGGCGGGTCCCGGCGAGGTCACCGTGCGGATCGCCGCGTGCGCGATCTGCCACAGCGACGTCGCCTACATGCGCGGCGCGTGGGGCGGCGACCTGCCCGCGGTCTACGGCCACGAGGCGGCCGGCGTCGTCGAGGCGGTCGGGGAGGGGGTGCTCGAGGTCTCGGAGGGCGACCACGTCGTCGTCACGCTCGTCCGCTACTGCGGGCGCTGCCGTCAGTGCCTGCGCGGCCTGCCGTCGCTCTGCGAGCGGCTGTGGGAGCTGTCCACCTCGCGCAACCCGCCGCTCTCGACGCCGGACGGCGGCGCCGTCATGCACGGGCTGCGCACCGCGGCCTTCGCCGACCACGTGACGGTGCACGCGTCGCAGGTCGTGCCGATCCCGCCCGACATCCCGCTCGCGAGCGCGTCGCTCCTCGCCTGCGGCGTCGTCACGGGCGTCGGCGCCGTGCTGAACACGGCGCAGGTCGAGGCCGGGAGCACGGTCGCGGTGATCGGGACCGGCGGTGTCGGCCTGAACACCGTGCAGGGCGCCGTCCTCGCCGGCGCGAGCCGCATCGTCGCCGTCGACCTCGTCGACCACAAGCTCGAGACGGCGCGTGCGTTCGGCGCCACCGACGCGCTCAACGGCGCCCGCGACGACGTCGGGGCCGCCGTCGCCGAGCTCACCGGCGGGCGCGGCCTCGACTACGCCTTCGTCGCCGCCGGCTCCGGCAAGGCGATCGAGCAGGCGCTGACGCTCGTCGGCGCTGGCGGCACGGTCGTCCTCGTCGGGCTCGCCACCGGCGCGCACCCGCCGATCGACGCCGAGACCGTCGCCGACCGCAGCCAGCGCATCATCGGCAGCAAGATGGGCTCGACCCGGCCGCAGCTCGACATCCCCGCCTACGTCGAGCTGTACCGCCGGGGGCGGTTGAAGCTCGACGAGCTCGTCTCCGGCCGCTACGCGCTCGCCGAGGTGAACGAGGCGATCGCCTCGGGCGACCGCGGCGAGGCGCTCAGGGCCGTGCTCGTCCTCTGAGCAGCGCGATCGCCGCGTCCGGGCGGTCGGTGAAGACGCCGTCGACCCCGAGCCCGGCCAGCTCGAGCAGCCGCCGCTCGTCGTTGACCGTGTAGACCGTGGTGGCAAGCCCGAGCGCCCGCGCCGCCGCGAGCCCGCGCGGCGTCACGCGCGCGTCCTGGAAGCCCGCCGCCCAGGCGTCTGCGGCGGCGCGGATGCTGACGCCGAAGCCGACGTGCTGCACCGTGCGCAGGCCCGGCCGGAGGGCCCGCGCCTCGACGAGCGCGCGCTTCTGGAAGCAGACGAGCACGTCGTCGCCGCCCATGAGCCGCAGCGCGCGCTCGACGACGTCGCCGCGCGGCCGCTTCAGCTCGACCATCACGCCGATCCGTCCGCGGCAGAGGTCGAGCGCCTCGGCGAGCGTGGGGTAGCGGACGCCGCGCCGCGGCCGGTCGTGGGTGACGCTCAGGTCGGGCCACACGTCGAGCTCGACGTAGTCGGCGCCGAGCTCGATCGCGCGCTCGAAGGCGGGGAGGGTGTTCTCGGGCAGCTCGGAGGACGCGCCGCGGTGCGCGATCACGAGCACAGCAGCTGCTCCACCGTCGCCCGGTCGACGGTCCTCGTCACGCGGGTCACCCGCGCGCCGGCCGCCCGCGCCGCGGCGGCGCCGATGTCGGTGTCTTCGAAGACGTGGAGATCGGCCGGGTCGACGCCGAGCCGCCGCGCCGCGAGCAGGTAGCACTCCGGATCCGGCTTCCCCCGGCGCACGTCGTCCTGCGACACGACGGCGGTGAAGCAGGAGGTGAGGCCGGCGCCGGCGAGCACCACGTCGAGCTCGCGCCGCAGCGCCGCCGACACGACCGCCACCGGCATGCGCGCGGCCACGGCGGCGACGGCGCCGCGCGCGTCCGCCGAGATCGTGTGGCCGTCGGCGGCGAGCGCGCAGTAGCGGTCGGCGCGCTCCTCGATCAGCGCGCGGTCGCGCGTGCCGAGCAGCCGCGCGAAGATCTCCTCGTCGGTGTGGCCGACGTAGTCGCGGAAGTAGTCGTCGACCGTGAGCGCGACGCCGTGCTCGGCCGCCAGCTCGACGTAGATGCGGGCCAGCAGCGGCTCGTCGTCGGAGAGCGTCCCGTTGAAGTCGAAGGCGACGGCCGCGGGCATCCGGGCGTGAGCGTAGCGTCGTGACGTGCCGACGACCGCCCTTCTCTTCGCGCTCGCCGCAGCGTGCCTGCACGCGCTGTGGAACCTGCTGCTCGCACGCGCACCCGACGTGCAGGTCGCGACGGCGGTCGCGCTCGTGACCGCCGAGGTGGTGTTCGCGCCCGTCGCCGCCGTCGTCTGGCATGCCGACGGGCGCGTCTGGGCGTTCGTCGCGGCCAGCGGCATCCTCGAGGTCGGCTACTTCGTGCTGCTCGCCGCCGCCTACGCCCGGGCGCCTCTCTCGGTCGTCTACCCGGTCGCGCGCGGCGCGGCGCCGCTGGGCGTGCTCGTGTTCGGCGCGCTCGTCCTCGGCCACGGCACGTCCACGCTGCAGGCCGCCGGCGTGGCCGCGGTCGTCGTCGGGGTCGTGCTCGTGCGCGGCCTCAGGGCCGCGTCGGGGACGGGCGTCGCGTTCGGCCTCGCGATCGCGGTCTGCATCGCCGCGTACACCCTCGTCGACAGCCGCGGCATCCGGCACGCCGGCCCGATCCCGTACCTCGTGCTCGCGATGGCGGTCCCGACGCTCGCCCTGACCGGGGCGGTTGTGCGCGGGCGCGGAGCGGCCGCCCTCCGGGCCGCGGTCTCGCCCGCCACGGTGGTCGCGGGCGTGACGCAGTTCCTCGCGTACGTCTTCGTCCTCGCCGCGCTCGCGCGCGCGTCGGCCGCCTCGGTCGCCGCCGTCCGGGAGACGAGCGTGGTGCTCGCGACGGCGCTCGCTGCGGTCGTGCTCGGAGAGCGCGTGGGGCCGCTCCGTGTCGGTGGAGCCGTGCTCGTCGTCGCGGGGATCGCCCTGCTCGCACGGGCCTGATCGGTACTTCTCCGCGCGCGAGAGCAGCGGCCGCCCCGAGCACGCCCGCGCCCCGGTGGGCGACTCGATGGGCGACAAGGAGGACAGGCGATGAGGAAGCTTCTCGTGATGGGCGCCGGCGGGCGCGACTTCCACAACTTCAACGTCGCGCTCCGCGACGATCCCGCGGTCGAGGTGGTCGCGTTCACCGCGACGCAGATCCCGGGAATCGCCGAGCGCGTGTACCCACCGGCGCTCGCCGGCCCCCGCTATCCGAACGGCATCCCGATCCGGCCGGAGGACGAGCTGACGCGGCTCGTCCACGCGCACGGAGTCGACGAGGTCGTCCTCGCGTACTCGGACCTGCGCCACGAGACGGTGATGCACAAGGCGTCGCTCGTCCTCGCGAGCGGCGCCGACTTCCGGCTCATGGGCCCCGACGCGACGATGCTGCACTCGACGAAACCGGTGGTCGCCGTGTGCGCGACCCGCACCGGCTGCGGGAAGAGCCAGACCACGCGGCGCGTCGGCCGGATCCTGCTCGACGCCGGGCTGCGCGTCGCGCTCGTGCGGCATCCGATGCCGTACGGCGACCTCGAGCGGATGCGCGTCCAGCGCTTCTCGACCCTCGAGGAGATCGACGCGGCGAGCCCGACCGTGGAGGAGCGCGAGGAGTACGAGGAGCCGGTGCGCATGGGCATGGTCATGTACGCGGGCGTCGACTACGAGGCGATCCTCCGGCGGGCGGAGGAGGAGGCGGACGTCGTCGTGTGGGACGGCGGCAACAACGACTTCCCGTTCTTCGCCCCCGACCTGCACATCGTCGTCGCCGACCCCCTCCGCCCCGGCCACGAGCTGCGCTACCACCCGGGCGAGACGAACCTGCGGATGGCGGACGTCGTCGTCATCAACAAGGTCGACTCGGCCGAGGCGCACAACGTCGAGCAGGTGATCGCAAGCGTCGAGGCGGTCAACCCGATGGCGACCCTCGTGTTCGCCGAGTCCCCGCCCGTGCTCGAGCCGGGGCCGGACATCGCCGGCAAGCTCGTCCTCGTCGTCGACGACGGGCCGACCCTCACCCACGGCGAGATGCCGTTCGGCGCCGGGCTCGTCGCCGCGCGCAAGGCCGGCGCCGCGCGGATCGTCGACCCCCGGCCGTTCGCGGTCGGCTCGATCCGCGAGACGTTCGAGCGCTGGCCGCAGCTGACGAGCGTCCTGCCGGCGATGGGCTACTCCGCGGAGCAGCTCGACGATCTCGAGCAGACGATCAACGCGGTGGACTGCGACGTCGTCGTCACGGGGACGCCGATCGACCTCGGCCGGCTCGTGACGTCCCGCCACCCGATCCGCCACGTGCGCTACGAGCTCCACGAGATCGGCGAGCCGCGGCTCGCCCGGGTGCTCGAGCCGATCGTCGCGCAGGCGATCGCCTCGCGGACGTCCGCCCTCGTCCCCGGGGGCGCGTCGTGAGCGTCCGGCACTTCACCAGGGTCTCCGATCTCGCCCCGCACGAGCTCGCATCGCTCCTCGAGCTCGCGAAGGCGACGAAGGCCGAGCCCGAGCGGTTCGAAGGTGCGCTCCACGGACAGTCGGTCGCGTGCATCTTCGAGAAGCCGTCGACGCGCACGCGTGTGTCGTTCGCGGCGGCGGCCGCTCGCCTCGGCGCAAGCCCGATCGCGCTCTCGCCCGGCGAGCTGCAGATCGGGCGCGGCGAGTCGATCGCCGACACGGCCCGATCTCTCTCCGGGTACGTGTCGGCGATCGTCGCCCGCACGTTCGCGCAGGGCACCGTCGACGAGCTCGCACGATGGGCGGAGGTCCCGGTGATCAACGCCCTCTCCGACGAGCACCACCCGTGCCAGGCGCTCGCCGACCTGCTGACGATCGACGAAGAGCTCGGCGGCCTCGCCGGCCGCAGCCTCGCGTTTCTCGGCAACGGCGGCGACAACGTCGCGCACTCGCTGCTCGAAGCCGGCGCGCTCGCAGGCCTCGACGTGACGATCGGCTGCGCGCCTCGGTACGAGCCCGACGTGCTCGTGCTCGAGGGGGCGCGGCGCCTCGCGCGGTCGACCGGGGCGACGCTTCGCGTCGTGCACGACCCGAGGCTCGCGGTCGCGGGGGCGGACGCCGTCTACGCGGACGTCTGGGCGTCGATGGGCGAGGAGCAGCTGCACGACGCGCGCGCCGCGGCGCTCCGCCCGTTCGAGGTCACCGAGGAGCTGATGTCGCTCGCCAAGCCGGACGCCATCTTCCTGCACTGCCTGCCCGCGAAGCGCGAGGAGGAGGTGGCGGCCGCGGTGATCGACGGGCCGCAATCCGCGGTGTGGCACGAGTCGGCGAACCGCCTGCCGACCGAGGAGGCGCTGCTGCTCTTCCTCACCGGCGTCGAGGCGCTCACGTGAGGGTCGTCGCCGCGCTCGGCGGCAATGCGCTCCTCCGCCGCGGCGAGCCCGCCGAGGCGGACCGGCAGCGCCGCAACCTCGACGCGGCGGCGGCCGCGCTTGGCGCGGTCGCCGACCGGCACGAGCTCGTCGTGACGCACGGCAACGGCCCCCAGGTGGGCCTGCTCGCGCTCGAGGCCGAGGCGTATCGCGAGGTGGCGCCGTATCCGCTCGACGTGCTCGGCGCCGAGACGCAGGGCATGATCGGGTACCTGGTCGCCCAGGCGCTCGCGGCGCGCCCCGTCGCGGCGCTCCTGACGCGGGTCGTCGTCGACGCCCGCGACCCGGCGTTCGCGCGGCCGACGAAGCCGATCGGGCCGGTGTACGACGAGGACGAGGCCCGGTCGCTCGCCGCCGAGCGCGGCTGGGCCGTCGCCGCCGACGGGCCGTGGTTCAGACGCGTCGTGCCCTCTCCGGAGCCGCGCCGCATCGTCGAGCTGGACGCGATCCGCGAGCTGCTCGCCGCCGGCACGGTCGTCGTGTGCGCGGGCGGCGGCGGCATCCCCGTGGTCGAGCGCGACGGGCGGCTTCAGGGGGTCGAGGCGGTGATCGACAAGGATCTCACCGCAGCCCTGCTCGCCACCGCCGTCGGCGCCGACCTGCTCGTCCTGCTCACCGACGTGCCGTACCTGCTGCGCGGCTTCGGGACACGGCGGGCGAAGCCGGTCCTCGAGGCGACGCCGGGCGAGCTCCGCGCGCTGCGGCTCGCGGCGGGCTCGATGGGGCCGAAGGCCGAAGCGGCGTGCCGCTTCGTCGAAGCCGGCGGGCCACGGGCGGCGATCGGGGCCCTCGACTCGCTGCTCGAGATCGTCGACGGGGCGAGCGGCACCAGCGTCGTCCCGGCAAAACGCGCACAGCCCGTTCCGTAGTGGCTGCGGAGGGAGGCGGGGCCGGGTCGGCGTAGCGTGGGGGTACGAAAGGAGGCTTCGTGCCCGACGCACAGGCCGCAGGCCACGCCGATCTGATCCACGCCGTCAAGGGCGGCGACGCCGCGGCCGAGCAGCGGCTCGTCGCGCTGCACCTGCCGCTCGTCCGCGCCGTGGCGGCACGCTACGCCGGGCTCGGCCTGCCGCTCGAGGACCTGGTGCAGGAGGGATGCCTCGGCGTCCTCGCCGCCGCCCGGCGCTGGGACCCGGACCGCGGCGTCCCGTTCGAGTCGTACGCGCGCTTTCGCGTGCGCGTCGCGATTCGCGACGAGCTCACGGCGCGCAGCCGGCTGATCCGGCTCCCCAAGCACGTGGTTGCGGCGCGAGCCGAGCGCGGGAGCGCCCCTCGTGCCGTGCTGCCGGGCGACGACCGCTGGGTCGATGCGGTCGCCGACGGCGCGAGCATGGAGGACGAG
>Ga0070741_10008431_pt1 | contig 20690 bp, 24 predicted proteins | sample Coa_R1_4_FD_66440 | JGI IMG/M metagenome (GOLD analysis project Ga0070741, IMG submission 66440) | Surface soil microbial communities from Centralia Pennsylvania, which are recovering from an underground coalmine fire - Coalmine... | ecosystem: Environmental > Terrestrial > Soil > Unclassified ...
CCGGCTGACCCACCCCCCTCGCCGGCCTAGCATCGGCGCCGCTCATGCCGACGCAGATGCAGTGGCCGACGCTGTCTCCCCACGCCCGCAAGCGCATCGCCGACTTCGACGCCCGCGTCGACCAGGCCTTCGACCGCGTGCGGGGCAACCCGGTGACCGATCGGGTCTTCTACGCGGCGTCGGCCCTGGGCGACCACAGCCTCATCTGGCTCATGCTCGGCGCCCTCCGCGGCCTGCGCTCCGAACACGACTGGAAGGCGGCCGTACGGGTGGGCGTGGCCCTGGGCGCCGAGTCGGCCCTGGTCAACGTGGGCATCAAGTCCCTGTTCCGCCGCACCCGCCCGCCGTGGGAGACCACGCCCCACCCCCACCGGCTGCGTCGCCCCAAGACCAGCAGCTTCCCCAGCGGGCACGCCACGTCCGCGTTCACCGCCGCCGGACTGCTGTCCGAGGACGACCCCCTCTGGCCCGTGTACTACGCCCTCGCCGCCCTCGTCGCCACCAGCAGGGTGTACGTGCGCATCCACCACGCCTCGGACGTGGTGGGCGGCATTCCCATCGGCATCCTCCTCGGCCGCCTGGGCCGGCGCCTCCTCCCCCTACCCGCCCGCCCGGGCGGGGCAGGAATCTCCTGACCTCCGGAAGGGTTGGACCCCACATGACCATTGCGTTCGCCGTTACGTGGGACTACCGCTGCCCGTTCGCCCGCAACGCCCACGAGCACCTGGTCGAAGCGCTGCAGGCCGGAGCCGACAGGGACTGGCAGGTCACATTCGTGCCCTTCTCGCTCAACCAGGTCCACGTGGAAGAGGGCGGGACCGACGTGTGGGACGACCCCGCCCAGGCCCCCAACCTCCTGGCCATGCAGGCCGGCCTGGTGGTGCGGGACCGCTTCCCCGAGCAGTTCCTCGACGCCCACCTGGCCCTCTTCCGGGCCCGGCACGACGAGGCCAGGGACCTGCGGGAGCCCGAGGTGATCAAGGACGTGCTCACCCACGCCGGGGTCGACGCCGGGGCCGTGTTCGCCGAGATCGAAGACGGCTGGCCCCTCGAAGCGTTCCGCAAGGAGCACGAGCAGTCCGTGGCCGAGCACGCCGTGTTCGGAGTGCCCACGTTCATCGCCGGAGACCGGGCCGTGTTCGTGCGCTTCATGCACCGCCCCCAGGGCGACGCCGAGTTGGCCCGGCGCACCATCGAGCGGGGGATCGACCTCGTCACCGGCTGGCCCGAGCTCAACGAGTTCAAGGCGACCACGATCCCGCGTTGACCCGGTGAGCGCGCCCCTGCGGTTCGACCGGCGCATGACGGGCGCCGAGGCCCTCATGTGGACGGTCCAGCGCGACCCCATCCTGCGCTCGTCCTTCCTCAACCTCACCCTCCTGGAGCAGCCGCCCGATTTCGAGCGCTTCCGGCGGCGCATGGGCCAAGCCGTCGAAGCGCTGCCCCGCCTCCGCCAGCGGGTGCGGTCGGGCACCGTGCCCGGCACCTGGCCCGAGTGGGTCGACGACACCAGCTTCGACCTCGACTACCACGTGCGCCATGTGGCCCTGCCCCCGCCGGGGACGATGCGCCAGCTGCTGGACCTGGCCGCCGTCGAGGCCCAGGACAGCTTCGACTTGGCCCGCCCCCTCTGGAGGTTCTGGATCGTCAAGGGGTTGGACGGGGGCGACGGACCCGGCCGGGCTGCCCTGCTCTCGAAGATGCACCACACCATCACCGACGGCGTCGGGGGCGTGCGCCTGTCCGCCCAGTTCATCGACCTGGCCCCCGATGCACCCGATCCCGAGCCCGCCCCGCCTGCCGAAGTGGTGGGGGGCGGCAACCTCCTCGTGGCCGCCGCCCGCCAGGTGGGCGACGCCGTGGGGAGCATGGCCCGGGTGGCGGGATCGCTGGCCACGGCCCGCCCGGGGGCGGCGGTGGAGACGGCCCGGTCGTTCGTGCGCCAGGTGGTGGTGACCGAGTCCGCCCGCTCCCCCTTGTGGGCCGGGCGCCACGGCCTCAGCCGGTCCTTCGAGGTGCTGTCCTTCGGCTTGGACGAGGCCAAGCAGGCCTCCCACAACCTGGGCGGCACGGTCAACGACCTGTACGTGGCCGGCGTGGCCGGGGGTGCGGCCGCCTACCACCGGGCCAAGGGCGCCGACGTCGACGAGCTGCGCATGACCATGCCCATCAGCACTCGCTCCGACCGCTCGGCCGGGGGCAACGCCTTCGCTCCCGCTCGGGTCCTGATCCCGGCCGGCACCGTCGACCCGGCCAAGCGCTTCGCCCAGGTGCACGAGCGCCTGTCGGCCACCCGCTCGGAGCGGGCCCTGGGGTGGGCGGGCGCCCTGGCCGGGGCCCTCACCGCCCTGCCCGGCCCGCTGCTCGTGCGCATGGCCCGCAGCCAGGTCGACACCGTCGACTTCGCCACCTCCAACGTGCGAGGCGCCCCCTTCGACCTCTGGATCGCCGGCGCCCGCATCCTGGCCAACCACCCGTTCGGCCCCACGGCCGGCACCGCGTTCAACGCCACCGTGCTGTCCAGCGCCGGTTCCATGGACGTGGGCCTCGCCTGTGACACGGCCGCCATCGACGACCCCGACCTCCTGCGCCGTTGCATCGAGGAGGGCCTGGCGGAGGTCATCGCCGCCGGGTCCTAACGCTTAGGCTCGGCCGGTGCACATCCGAGACAAGGTCGTGGTCGTGACCGGCGGCGCCAGCGGGATCGGCGCCGCGCTGGTCAAGCGGTTTCGTGACGAAGGCGCGGCCGGCGTGGTGGCGGCCGACCTGCAGGAGCCGGCGGTTGGCGCCGCCGACCTGTTCGTTCGCACCGACGTGTCCGGCGAGGCCGACGTCCAGGCGCTGGTGCGCCAGGCCGAGGAGGCGTTCGGCCGGGTCGACCTGTTCTGCTCCAACGCCGGCATCGGTGGGGGCGGAGGCATCGAGGCGCCCGACGAACTGTGGGAGCAGACGTTCAAGGTCAACCTCATGGCCCATGTGTACGCGGCCCGGGCCGTGCTGCCCGGCATGCTGGCGCGGGGCGATGGCTACCTGCTCAACACCGCGTCGGCCGCCGGGCTGCTCACCAACCTGGGCAACGCCACGTACACGGTCACCAAGCACGGCGCGGTGGCGTTCGCCGAGTTCCTGGCCATCACCTACGGCGACCAGGGCATCAAGGTGTCGTGCCTGTGCCCCCAGGGCGTGCGCACGCCCATGCTGGTGGGCGGGCTCGACCAGGACGACCCCGCGGCCAAGATGGTGCTGGCGTCGGGCGGGATGATCGAGCCTGAGGACGTGGCCCAGGCCGTGGTCGACGGGCTGGCCGACGAGCGCTTCCTCATCCTCCCCCACCCCGAGGTGGCCGACTACTACCGGCGCAAGGCCGACGACCCCGACCGCTGGCTGCGGGGCATGCGCCGCATCCAAGCCCAACTCTGACCGTGACGCTGGAGCAGCTCGGCCTCACCGCCGGCCACAAGGTCCGGTTCCGCCGGCGCGACGCCGGCCGGTGGCACGTGGGCGCGGCCGAGCGGGTCGAGCAGGACGGCAGCCTGCGGGTGCGCGACGGCAAGGGCGCGGCCCGGGCCATCCCCCTGGCGCTGGTCGAAGTGCGGGCGGAAGGGCCCCGAGGGGCGACCCGGTGGGAGCCGTTGCTGGAGCGCGCCGCCCGCATCGAGCAACTCCGCCTCCTGTAGCCCGCCGCCCCGACGCATTCTCGTAACGCCGGCGAGGACTATGGCGGCGCCAGCGTTACGAGAACGATGCGGCGGGGGGTCAGTCGGCGCCGAGCTGGGACTCGACCACGGCGGCCACCTCGGTGAGGATGGCCGTGAGGCGGGCGTGCTCGCGGCGCCGGCGGGCGTCGAGAGCGTCCAGGTCCTCGGCGGCAATGGCCCGGGCCGACTCCAGGTGGGTCAGCTCGGCCTCCAGCTTCGAGCGTTCCCGCTCCCGCACCTCGGCGGCCTCGGCCTCGGCGTGGCGCACCAGCCGCTCGGCTTCGGCCTGGGCCGACTCCACCAGCGTTGCCGCCTGGCGCTCGGCCTCGGCGATGGCCAGCTCGGCCGTGCGCTGGGCCAGGGTGAGGGTGCGGCGTACGGTGTCGTCGTCGGCCACCACCACGGCGGCATCGCCCGCGGCCTTGACCGCTCGGTCCTCGGCGTCGGCGAGCCGGGCCTCCAGCTCGTCGAAGGCGAACGCCACCTGGTCGAGGAAGGCGTCGACGTCGGCCGGGTGGTAACCCCGCAGCTTCTCCCGGAACACGGCCTCGCGCACCCACCGGCTGGGGGCGGTACGAGCGGGCGACTCCTCCACCGGCGGCGCCGGCGCCGGACCGGGCGCGGGCTGGTCGTCCAAGTCGTCGATGTCGAACAGGGCGTCGTCCAGCGTGGTCATCGGGGAGCCTCCTTGAGATCCACGAGGGCAGCGTCGATCCCGCCGAGGATCTGCCCACGGGCCGACGTGACCGCGGCCATGGCCGCGTCCATCGACTCCCGGGCGGCGTCCCGGCGAGCGGTGATCACCGCGGCCTCGTCCCGCAGCAGGGCCATCCGGGTCCGCAGGTCGGGCAGCTTGGCGTCGCGGTGGAACTCGACCACCCGAGCCTCGGCGTCGGCCCGAACCTGCTCGACCCGGCGGGCGGCCTCGGCCCGCACCTCGTCGGCCCGCCGCTCACCGGCCCGGATGGCGCCGGCCAGCTCGGCGCCGGACGGCACCGGCGACTCGACGGTGGCGCCGCTCTCCTGGCCGGCCCGCCAGCGGGCTCGGGCCAGCGACGCCTCGGCCACCTCGGCCCGCTGCTCGGCCGCGGCCACGCGCGCTTCGAGCACGTTCAGGCGCGCCGCGACCTCGCTGAGAAAGCCGTCGACGTCCGCCTGGTCGTAGCCCGCCTCGGCCGTGCGAAACGGCGGCTCGTGCAGCTGGGAAGCCAGCTTTTCGAACACCACGGGCACGCCAAGGGAGCGTACCGACGCGGGGCCTCTCAACCGCGGATGCTCACCCCCGCGGCCGCCAGTTCCTCCACCGCCGCGGCCGACGTGTCCGGCACCACCCCGGCCACCATGCCGGCCAGCACCCGCGTGCGCAGGCCGCTCGCCGCGGCGTCGAGGGCGGTGGCCCGCACGCAGTAGTCGGTGGCGATGCCCACCACGTCCACCGCGTCGATGCCCCGGGCCGCCAGCCAGTCGCCGAGCGATGTGCCGTCGTCCGCCTGCCCCTCGAAGCCGGAGTAGGCCGCGGCCCGTTCGCCCTTGGAGAACACAGCGTCCGGCGCCACCCGCAGGTCGGGATGGAACTCGGCGCCCGCCGTCCCCACCACGCAGTGCGCCGGCCACTCGCCGAAGTGGGCGCCGGGGTCGACGTGGTAGTCGCGGGTGGCGACCACGGCGTCGTATTCGCCTCGATGTTCGGCCACGTACGCCGTGATGCGCCGGGCCACGGCGGCCCCGCCGGCCACGCCGAGCGACCCGCCTTCGCAGAAGTCGTTCTGCACGTCGACGACGACCAGGGCCCGACCCACGCCCGTCATTGGAGCACAGCCGCCAGCGCCGGCGGGCCGTCGTCGAGCGACAGGGCGTCGGGCGGCAGCTCGGCCCGGGCGGCCAGGTGGTGGGCCCGGACCTCGAACAGCGTGGGCCGGTGCCGCACCTCGCCGCCGGCCATGACCTCGACCTGCAGCGCCCGCCCCTCGGCCGGCGAGAACGGGCTCGGGCGCAACAGCTCGGCCACGGCCACGCCATCGCGCACCACCCGCACGGCGTGCTTGCGGCAGCCCGTCGTGGCCTTGCCCGTGGACCGCTTCTCCACCGGTCGGCCGTCCACCGCGACCAACTTGTAGACGAACCCGGCCGTGGGATGGCCCGAGCCGGTGACCACCGAGGTGCCCACGCCGTACGCATCGGCCGGGCAGGCGGCCAGACGCTGCAGCGCGTGCTCGTCGAGGTCGCCGGACAGCACGATCTTCGTCCCCGTGGCGCCCAGCTCGTCCAGCAGCTCGCGGGCCCGGGCCGTGGCCTCGAGCAGGTCGCCCGAGTCGATGCGGATAGCGCCCAGCTCGGTGCCGGCCACGTCGACGGCTCGGCTGATGGCGTCGTCGGTGTCGTACGTGTCGACCAGCAGCGTGCTGGTCGGGCCCAGCCCCACCACCTGGGCCTCGAAGGCGGCCACCTCGTCGTCATGGGCGAGGATGAACGCGTGTGACACGGTGCCCGCCGTGGGGATGCCGTAGCTGCGCCCCGCCTCCAGGTTGGAGGTGGCGTCGAACCCGGCGATCCAGGCCGCCCGGGCCGCATGCACGGCCGCCCACTCGTCGGTACGGCGGCCGCCCATCTCGATCAGCGTGCGGTCGCCGGCGGCCACGTCCATGCGGGCCGCGGCCGACGCCACCGCCGAGTCGTGGTTGAGCACGGACAGCACCAGCGTCTCCAGCACGACGGCCTCGGCGAAGGACGCCTCGACCGTCAGCACGGGCGAACCGGTGAAGTACAGCTCGCCTTCGCGGTAGGCGTCGATCCGGCCCGTGAAGCGGTACCCGGCCAGCCACTCGCACGTGGGCGCGTCCAGGAACCGGCCCAGGTAGTCGAGGTCCTCGGGGGTGAAGCGGAAACCCTCGACGAGGTCGACCAGGCGACCCAGGCCGGCCACCACGCCGTAGCGCCGCCCGGGCGGCAGCGACCGGGCGAAGACCTCGAACACGGCGTTGCGCTGCGCCACGCCCGAGGCGAGGGCCGCCTGCACCATCGTCAGCTCGTAGTGGTCGGTGAGGAGGGCCGAGCCGATGGCCACGAGGTTAGGGCGGGGTGGGATCGACCGGGAGCTCCGTCGTGGTCGTCGTCGTAGGTGCCGTCGTGGGGGTCCTGGACGACGTCGCTTTGGTGGTGCTGGTCGACCCGCCTGCCCGCCGCGTGGTCGACGTGGTGCCGCGCCGGGGAGCCGACGACGACGTGGTCGAGTCCCGGGTGGGCGAGAACGGCACGTTGGGCAGGTTCTTGGTGTTGGGCTGGGGCGGGTGCGTCAGGCCCGCGGGGCCGGTGCCGAAGGCCTTGAGGATGTTGGTGGTGATCTTCTTGACGTCCTTGTCGCTCCCGAGCTTGGGGACCCACAGGTTGGTGCCCGTGGCGAGCACGGCGCCGCCGCCGGGTGCCGCGTAGTACGTCATGTCGGAGTAGCTCGCCTTGCCCCGGCAGCGCACGGGCGAGTGGGCGAGCACCTCCAGGTTGGCGGGCGTGGCCGGGCCCGGTGTGTAGCGGTCGTACTCGGAACCCACCAGCCCGCTGATCTTGTCGCCCTGGGACAGGCCCGTCCCCGCGAAGATCCACGCCGACGGGTTGGTGATCACGAAGTCGGCCTTCACCGGGTTGCACTCGTAGAGGGCGCCGATCATGGCGCTCTCGGGCCGGTTGACGGGCGGCGAACGGAAGTCGGCCGTCGTGTACTTGGGGTTGACCAGACGCATGGGGTCCTCGTTGGCCCGTTTGTAGTTGACCTCCCGCCGGTACAGGCCGAGCGGCGAGTCCTCCAGGCGGATCTGGCGGAAGGCGGCGTTGGCCCCGAAGAACACGAGGTTCACGCCCGCGTCACGAGCCCCCTCGGCCCCGTCACGCATGGCCCACGACCAGTACTCGTCGTGGCCCAGGGTGAGGAGGGCCTTGTGGCGGGTGAGGAACTCGGGCCGGCGGTGCAGGTCGATGTCGGTCCAGTAGGTGACGTCGAGGCCGAGCGACTCCACGAACGACACCAGCGGGAACTCGTTGCCCAGGAAGTCTCCCGACCCGTCGCCGATCTTGTAGGGCCGGTCGAACGACACCACCCGCGACCGGAAGTCGAAGCTCGACCCCTTGCCGCTCGGCGACTGGCCCTCGTACAGGTCGGCGCCGCCCCACAGGTTGTACGCCTGCCACGTGGTGACGGCGTTCTGCACGACGAAGGCGGCCGTGCTGTTGTCGTCCCGCACGGTGAGGGGGATGTACTGCTGCTCGTCGTCGTCGCCCACCAGCTTGAAGAGGTAGACGCCCTGCACGAAGTCCTTGGTGATGCGCACGGTGAGCGACGGCGTCCATTCGGTCTCGATCATGCGTGTCTTGGGCTCGACGCTCGGCGCCGCCTGCTTCTTGCCCGCGATCTTGTCGGACTTCCACACCAGCCGGCCGCCGTCGCCGCCGTAGTAACCCATGCGGTAGGCCTCGACGTGGAAGCTCGACGCCTTGGTCGACACGTAGAGGGTGACGGCCTGGCCCTCGGTGGTGCTCACGGCGTCGGCGAAACCCTCGATGCCCTTGTTGTGGCCCGACTCCAGCCGCCACGCGGTCGTGCCCTGCTTGGCGTTCTCCTGTTCCACCCACGAGGCGGTGATGCCGCTGGCGGGCGGCACGGTGACGTTGGCGTGTGCCACCTTGGCGTTGTCCGACGCCGGTTGCCTGGCCGTCGGCTTGGACCGGTCGGCGAAGGCAAAGGCGCCCGCGCCCAGCAGGGCGACGATCACCACGAGCACGCCGCCGGCCAGCGCCCGCTCCCGCCACGGGTTGGTGGCGGCAGGGGTGACGACGAGCGGCGGCTCCCGAAGGACGGCGGCGGCCTCCGGCTGCCTTTGGGGTTGCGGTGGCGGCTGGGCTTGCGGCTCCTGCTGGGGCGGAGCTTCGGCTTGCGGTTGCGGCTGGAGTTGCGGCTGGAGTTGCGGTCGTGGCTGGGCGGGCGCCTCGGGCTCCGGTTCGAGGGCCACGGGTTCGGGCGCGGGTTCCGGCTCGGGTTCGAGCGCGGGCGCGGGTTCGGCTTCGGCGACCGGCTCGGGCGCGGCAACGGATGCGTCCACCGGTTCCGGCTCGGGCGCGGGTTCCGGCTCGGGTGCCTCGGCCGGGGGCTCGGCGGCAACCGCCTCGACCTCGGTCTCGCGTGCCACGGAACCGGTCGGCTCGGGCTCGCGCGCGGAGGACATGGCTTCGGCGGAGGTCCCGGCCGGCGCCACGGGTTCGGCGGCAGCCGGCTCGGCCTCGGGCGCCCCAACCCCGGCCGCCCCAACCCCGGGCGCCCCAGCTCCGGGCGCCTCGGCAACGGGCTCTGCCTCGGCAACGGGCACCTCGGGTTGGGCCGACACCGGCGCAGGATCGGCCACCCGGTCGACCTCGGCCACCCGCTCGACCTCGGGCGCCTCGACCTCGGGCGCCTCGACCTCGGGCGCCGCCACCTCAGACGCAGGCTCGGCGATCGCCGCGATGGGCCTCGCCTCGGATGGGGGCGCCTGCGGCTCGACAGCATGCCCCGGCCCGGGCGTGGCCACCCTCGCAGCCGCCCGCTCGGCCACTTCGGCGACTGCGTCCTGGTCGAACAGCGGCGGCCGGTCCGGCACCGGGCCCGGCACCGCACCACCCTCTGGAGCCACAGGCGCGTCGATCGAGGCGAACTCACCCACGGTTTCCCGGCGCCGGCCCACGCGTCGAAACACGGCAGCACCGACCCCGACACCGAGAACGAACGTCAGCTTGCGAGGCCGCCCCCGTGCCACACGTGCAAGGTACCGGTCAGCACTCGAAAAACCGCGGACAGCCTCAGCGTCTTCTCACCCACCCCCGGCCGGTTTGGCCGCGTTCTGTCCGGTATGTCGGACGAAGCGCGGCCAAACGCCGAACGCCGGACAACGCTTCAGCCGGCGGGCTTGGGCTCCTTGGGCAACCCGAGCACCCGCTCACCCACGATGTTGCGCTGGATCTCGGCGGCGCCGCCCCAGATCGTCTCCGACCGGGAGAAGAAGAACGCCGCCTGCAGCGGGCTCACCGGATAGTCGTCCCGCCCCCGGCGCCGGCCGATGCCCGGCACGAACTCCTCGTTGCGACTGCCAGTCAACACCTGGCCGTCCATCCCGAGGATGTCGATGGCCAGGTTCAGCGTGTCCTGGTGGTACTCGGACCAGTACATCTTGTTGAGCGGTCCCAGGGCGGCGGCCTGCTTGGTCCCGTGCAGCACGTCGGACAGCGTGCGCAGGCCGTTGATCTCCATGATCTTGACCTTGCTCCATGCCTTGGCCAGGCCCTGGCGCACGAGTGGGTCGGACGCCTTGCCGTTCTTGCGGGCCTTCTCGATGATCTCGTCCAGCTCCTTCTGGAACCGGCGATGCCCGGTGGTGGCCGACGTCCCCCGCTCGAAGCCGAGCGTGGTCATGGCGACCTTCCACCCGTTGTTCACGCCGCCCACCACGTTCTCCCTGGGGCAGCGGGCGTTGTCGAAGAAGACCTCGTTGAACTCGGCCGACCCGTCGACCTGCTGGATCGGTCGCACCTCGACGCCCGGCTGGTCCATGGGCACGAGCAGGTACGAGATGCCCGCGTGCTTGGGCGCCTCGGGATCGGTGCGAGCGAGGAGGAACACGTAGTCGGCGTACTGGGCCTGGGTGGTCCAGACCTTCTGGCCGTTGATCACCCACTCGTCGCCGTCGAGTTCGGCCCGGCACTTGAGCGACGCCAAATCGGAGCCGGCCTCGGGCTCGGAGAAGCCCTGGCACCACGAGATCTCGCCCTTCAGGATCTTGGGCAGGAACTCCTGCTTCTGCTCCTCGCTCCCCCACTGGAGGATGGTCGGCCCCACGAGGGTGTCGCCAAAGAAGTCGGCTCGCATGGGCGCGCCGGCTCGGGCGAACTCCTCGTTCAGCACCACCTGCTCCATGGTGGACAGGCCCTTGCCGCCGTACTCCTTGGGCCAGGAAGCGCAGATCCACCCGCCGTCGAACAGCTTCTTGACCCACTCCTCGTTGAACTGCCTGCGTTCCTCGCCCCGAAGGTCCTCGAAATGCTCGGGCAGGTTCGCTTCCAGCCAGGCCCGGATCTCCTTGCGGAAGGCCTCGGCTTCGGGCGGGTAGATGAGGTCCATGGCCTGAATGTTACCCGCGGGTAACCAGGCTCAGCGAGGTGCCAGATCGCGCACCGCCTGGCGCATGTCGACGCCGAACGGGAGGACGGCCAGCGCCGGCGTGGTCACGCCGTTCTCCATGTAGCGAGCGATGTGCTCCCGGCAGGCCGACGGCGATCCGTGGACGATCAGCTCGTCCACCAACTCGTCGGGGATGGCCGCGGTGGCCGCCTTGCGGTCGCCGGCCGCCCACGCCTCCCACATGCCCTTGAGCTGGTCGCCCCGACCGAGCCACTCGTGGAAGGCGGCGTACACGGGGACGGTCAGGTACGCGGCGATGGCCATCTTGCCGAAGGACCGGACAGTGTCGGCGTCCTCAGACGGGCACACGAAGATGCGGGCGACGATCTCCTTGCCCTCGCCCACCTCGGGCACAACCTGCTTCACGTCTTGAGCCGACAGCCAGTTGATGATGGCGCCGTCGGCCTCCCGGCCGGCCATGCGCAACATGCCCGGGCGCAGGGCGGCCACCAGGATGGGCGGGACCTCCGGGGGCTTGCGACCCAACCGGAATCCCTTCACCCGGAACGTGTCGTAGGTCTCGTCCACCTTCTCGCCGGTGAGGGCCTTCTTGAGGAAGCGGACCATGTCCCGGGTTCGCTTGAACGGCTCGTCAAAGGGGATGCCGTTCCAGTTCTCGACGATGACGTTGGACGACGTGCCGATCCCGAACACGAACCGCCCCGGCGCGGCCTCGGTCATGGCCGCCACCGACTGGGCCATGAGCGCCGGGCCCCGGGTGAAGGCGGGCACGATGGCAGTGCCCAAGCGGAGGGTGGGCGACCACGCCGCGGCCAGGGCCAGGGGGATGAAGGCGTCGGTGCCGTTGGCCTCGGACGACCACACGTCGGTGTAGCCGAGGTCGGCCAGCTCGACGATCCAGTCGCGCTGTTCGGCCAACGGGAGGCCGTCGAAGGGGATGGTCATGCCGTACCGGGCGGGCGTCTGCATGGGACGCAGCCTGCCACGTCGACCGCTCCGGGAATGCTGTTACACCCCCTCGCCATACTCCCGAACATGAAGCGACAACTGGTCCTCATCGAGAACAAGGCGCTGGGCACGGCACACGAGTGGCGGTTGGACGAGCGCACCAAGGAAGTGGGCCGGCGCGGTCTGGCCGCGGCCCGGGCCGCCCTTGCCCACTCCGAGCCACACCGGCCCACGGCTGCCTGACACTCCTCACGAGTGGTGTGAAAGGGGCGGCCTGGGGAGACGGCTTCGGGGGCTACCAACCGAGCGCCCGCAAGACCACCGAGGGCAGCGCCGTCGAGTGCACCTCGCGTACGAGGACTTCAGCGCCGCCCCAGCGTGAACGCCCCGGCCTGACCGCGGGCGGCGCCACGCCCCCGGCGTAGGCTCCGTTCCATGCCCGACGTCGTGATCGCCGAAGCCGTCCGCTCGCCCATCGGCCGCCGCGGTGGCGGCCTCTCCACCCTCCACCCGGCCGACCTCCTGGCCCAGGTGCTGTCTGCCCTCGTCACCCGTACCGGCATCGATCCGGCCGATGTGGGCCAGGTCGTCGGCGGCTGCGTCAGCCAAGTGGGCGAGCAGTCGTTCAACGTGGCCCGCACGGCATGGCTCACGGCCGGCCTCCCGCTGTCGGTGGCGGCCACCACCGTCGACAGCCAGTGCGGCTCGTCGCAGCAGGCCACCAACCTGGCCACCAGCCTGGTGGCCTCCGGCGTGGTCGACGTGGCCATCGCCTGCGGGGTCGAGTCCATGACCCGGGTGCCCATCGGCTCCAACACCAAGAACGGCCCGGGCCGCGCCATCCCCAAGTCGTACTTCGGGCACTACGAGTTCACCAGCCAGTTCGAAGGCGCTGAGCGCATCGCCGAGAAGTGGGCCATCACCCGGGACGACGCCGACGCCTTCGGCTTGCAGTCCCAGGAGCGGGCCGCCCGCGCGTGGGCCGAGGGCCGCTTCGAACGGGAGATCGTGCCCGTCGAGGCGCCGGTGGTCGACGAGGAGGGCAACCCTACGGGCGAGACCCGCCAGGTCAGCCGGGACGAGGGCCTGCGGGAGACCTCGCTCGACGCCCTGGCCAAGCTCAAGCCGGTGGCCCGGGAGGACGGCGTGCACACGGCCGGCTCCTCCTCGCAGATCTCGGACGGGGCCGCCGCCGTCCTGCTCACCACGCCAGAGAAGGCGGCCGCCCTCGGGCTGCGGCCCCGGGCCCGGGTGGTCGACCAGTGCCTGGTCGGCGTCGATCCCGTGCTCATGCTCACCGGCCCCATCGACGCCACCCAGCGCCTGCTCGACCGGTCCGGTCGCACCCTGGCCGACATCGACACCGTCGAGATCAACGAGGCCTTCGCATCCGTCGTGCTGGCCTGGCAGCGGGAGCTGGGCGCCGACATGGCCGGGGTCAACCCCAACGGGGGGGCAATCGCGCTGGGTCACCCCCTGGGCGGCACCGGCGCCATCCTCGTCACCAAGGCCCTCCACGAGCTGGAGCGGACCGACGGCACCAACGCCATCGTCACCATGTGCTGTGGCGGCGGGCTCGGAACGGGCACGCTCCTGGAGCGCCTGTCATAAATCGAAAGCCGTTCTTTCCATAATCGCATACTTGTCTTGACACTCTTCGGCCAAAGGCCGACGATGGCTGCATGACTGACGACGGGGAACGGCGGCGGATCCTGGAGCAGGTGGCGGCCGGAGCGATCAGCCCGGAAGAAGCGGCCGACCTGCTGGCCGCATTGGACGCCGGCCGGCAACCACCACCGCCCCCGCCCGCCCAGGTAGCACCGCCGCCGGGGTCCCCGCCACCTGGGGCCGCACCGCCGGGGTCCCCGCCCCCTGGGGCCGCACCGCCGGGGTCCCCGCCGCCGCCCACTCCGGGCGACGACACGCCCGTGCAGCGCATCCGGGTTCGGGCCGCCTTCCGGGCTGTCTCCGTGGTGGGCGACAGCGGCGTGCGTACGGCCACCGTGGACGGCGAGCACACCGCCTCGGTGGAGGGCGACACCTTGCGCATCGAGGGCGTGGTCGAGCCCGCGGCCGGCTTCGCCTTCATTCGCAGCGGTCCCGCCGCCGCCCGGGCCGCCATGCGGGCGAGTGCCCACAACATCCGGCCCCTCGTCGTACGGATGAACCCGAGCCTGGCGCTCGACTCCGACGTGGACGCCGGCACGGTCACCGTGGTCGGAGTCCGGGGGCCCATCCGGGCCCGGACCTCGGCCGGGTCGGTGCGGATCGAGGACTTCGAGAGCCCGCTCGACCTCCACGTCACCGCCGGGTCGGTGGTGGCCCGGGGCAGGCTCGACCACGGCAGCTCCCGCATCGAGTGCGAGGCAGGCAAGGTGAGCCTGCGCCTCACGTCGGACTCCAGCGTGGAGGTCCGGGGGCGGGTCAACCTGGGCAAGCTGTCGATTGCCGAGGAGCGCATCGGCGCCGGCGCCGGCCTGCTCGACGTGGTCGCCAACCTGGGCGCCGTCGAGGTCGAGGTCGAGGACGGCGAGTGACCCCCACGACCGTCACCCGCCACGCACCCCGGGACTGCCCGGTCTGTGGTGACCGCCTGGTCGTCACCCGCCTCGGCTGCGGCTCGTGCGGCACCGAGCTGTCCGGCCAGTTCGAGCCGTGCGACTTCTGCTCCCTCGGCCCCGACGACCGCACCCTCCTGCGGGTGTTCCTGGCCTCCCGGGGCAACATGAAGGAGCTCGAGCGCCACCTGGCCGTGAGCTACCCCACGGCCCGGGCCCGGTTCGACGCCATGCTGGCCCGCCTGGGCCTGGACCGGGAGGCGCCTCCCCCCGACGCCCCCCACGCCGACGCCCCCGGCACCGACGCCCCCGGCACCGACGCCGCCGGCACCGACGCCGCCGGCACCGACCCGGGCAGCCGCCTCGACCTTCTCCATCGCCTGGCCGACGGCCAGATCGACGTGGACCAGGCCCTCGGCCACTTGCGCTAGACACTCGCCCGGCCCGGCGGGCCACCGAGCGCTTCCCCGCGCCGCCCGAACCCTTTCCCGCGGAGCCCGCTCCCGAATGGTGTTACACCCCCTCGTCAGACTGCCCGCATGACCCGATTGCGCTCGGTCCTGCTCGCCCTGGTGGCGACGGTGGCGGTGTCCGTGGCGGCCGCGCGCCTGCAGGGAGGCGGTGGCGGCTCCACCCCCGTCCCCACGGGAACGGGCACCGTGGCCCGGGTGGTCGACGGAGACACCATCGCCGTGCGCGTGGGCACGCGCCAGGAGAAGGTGCGCCTGGTGGGGATCGACACGCCGGAGTCGGTCAAGCCCCGCACGCCCGTGCAGTGCTTCGCCCACGAAGCGTCCGAACGCACGCGGGCGCTCGTCCCGCCGGGCACGCGTGTACGCCTGGTGCGAGACGTCGAAGCCCGCGACCGGTACGGCCGCCTCCTCGCCTACGTGTATCGCGACCACGACGGGCTGTTCGTCAACCTCACCCTGGCCCAGGAGGGGTACGCCGCACCCCTCACCATCCCGCCCAACGTGGCCCACGCCGACGAGTTGGTGGCGGCCGCTCGATCGGCCAGGGAGGCGGGCCGCGGCCTGTGGGGGCGGTGCGGCGGGCCTCACGAGGCGCCACCGTGACCGGCTACCGTCGCTGCGATGAGCTCGCTCGCCGAGCGCCTGGGCTACCCGCCGGACGCCAAGCTGCTGATCGTCAACTGCGACGATCTGGGTTCCAGCCACGCGGCCAACGTCGGGGTGTACGAGGCCCTGCGGCGGGGCTTCGGCACCAGTGCCAGCCTCATGGTCCCGTGCCCGTGGGCACGCGAAGCGGCGTCGCGCTACCGGGGCGAGGACGTCGGGGTCCACCTCACGCTCAACGCCGAATACGAGCTCTACCGGTGGGGGCCGATCACCCAGGCGCCGTCACTCCTCGACGGCGATGGGGGCTTCCCCCGCACCGTCGAAGACGTGTGGGACCACGCGGACCTGGATGAGGCGCGGCGCGAATGCCGGGCTCAACTGGAGCGCGCCATCTACTGGGGCTTCGACGTCAGCCACCTGGACTCGCACCTGGGCACGTTGCAGTCCCGGCCCGAGTTCTTCGACATCTTCTTGGAGCTGGCGGTCGACTTCCGCCTGCCCCTCCGGCTGTCCGACCAGTCCACGGAACAGGCCATTGGTTTCCCGTTCCGGCGCCTGGCCGCGGAAGAGGGCGTGCTGTCGCCCGATCACCTGGTCGTGGTGCGGGGCCAAGCGGCTCGGCGCACGCTCGAACGCGTCCTGTCGGAGCTCCGGCCGGGCGTCACCGAGCTGGCCTGCCACCCGGCCATCGACACCCCCGAGTTGCGCTCGCTGGCGCCGGACTGGGGTAACCGGGTGGACGACCACGACCTGCTGGTGCACGACCACTCCATCCCGGCGCTGGCCGAACGGGCGGGGGTCACCCTGATCGGGTACCGGGCCATCCGGGACCTCATGCGGGCCACGGCGTAGCGACTCGGCCGAGAACCGCCCAGGCCGAGCGGGTGGTGCTGGCGCTGTTGGCCTCGTCGCTCTTGCTGCCGCTCGCCGTGCCCATGGTGGCGACCACGGTGGCGACCACGGCGACCAGGCGAACGAGTGCTCCCTGCACATTGCTGGCGGATTCAACCGGTCCGCGCAAACTCTTCGAGCGTCATGCACCTTGTGAGGGACTCGAGGAGGTTGACAGGCGTGGCTCCACAGTTGACGGCCGAGCAGCAGCAGATGGCGCGCCGGATGCGCGCCGCGGGCCTGACGCTCGAACAGGTCGGTGCGCAGATCGAGAGCACGGGCGGGTCGGCGGCGCGGCTGCTGGCCGGGAGGGTGGCCCACGGCGGCCGCCCCGGCGACGGGTGGGAGCCCGCGCCCGGGCGGCTGACGCTGGCTGACCGCGAGGAGATCAGCCTCGGGCTCCACCGCGGCGAGACGCTCACGGCGATCGCGGGCCTGCTGGGCAAGTCGGTGTCGGCCGTGAGCCGGGAGGTGGCCGCCAACGGCGGGAGGGCCGGCTACCGGGCGTGGCGGGCGCACCGCCGGGCACGCGAGAGGGCGCGCCGGCCCAAGCCGTTCAAGCTGGCGTCGCCCCGGCTGGCGGCCCAGGTCGACGGGTGGCTGCGCGAGTGGTGGTCGCCGGAGGAGATCGCCCGCCGGTTGCGCATCGAGTTCCCGGGCGATCCGATGATGCGCGTGAGCCACGAGACGATCTACAGGTCGCTGTTCGTCCAGGGCCGCGGCGAGCTGCGGCGGGAGCTGGCCCGCTGCCTGCGCACCGGCCGGGCCCGGCGCCGGCCGCGCGGGCGCGCCGAGGCCCGCGGCCGCATCCCCGGCATGGTGATGGTCAGCGAGCGGCCCGCCGAGGCCGAGGACCGGGCGGTGCCCGGGCACTGGGAGGGCGACCTCGTGCTGGGCAGGGAGGGCAGGTCGGCGGTCGGCACCCTCGTCGAGCGGGCCACCCGCTTCGTGCTCCTGCTGCACCTGCCGGACGGCCGCGGCGCCGAGCAGGTCGACGCGGCCATGCGCCGGGCTCCCGGGCGAGCTGTTCCGCACCGTCACCTGGGACCAGGGCAAGGAGATGGCCCGCCATGCCGCCTTCACCGTCGACACCGGGGTCCAGGTGTACTTCTGCGACCCGCACAGCCCGTGGCAGCGGGGGTCGAACGAGAACACCAACGGGCTGCTGCGCCAATACCTGCCCAAGGGCGCCGACCTGTCCCGCCTGTCCCAGTCGGACCTCGACGCCATCGCCCGCAGCCTCAACAACCGTCCGCGCAAGACCCTCGGGTTCATGAAACCATCGGAGCGGCTCTCGGAGCTCCTTGCGCACACCGGTTGAATCCGCCGCTCCTTGCCGGTTCCGGATGGGGTGCCTTCCGGTTGGGTCCGGAACCGATCGGCCGAACCCCTGTACGGTGCTGCGGCTCGGAGCGGATGAGACGAACGGGCTACTGCACGACGACGTCGGCCTCCATGCCCGGGTGGCGCGAGCAGAAGTAGTGGAACGTGCCCGCGTTGGTGAAGGTGAACTTGGCCGCCTTGCCCTTGCCGTCGAGGGTGAAGTCGAAAAGGCCGTCGCGGTGCTCGGCCGTGACCTTGCCGGTGTCGCCCGGCGCGTAGTCACGCTTGCCCGACGTGACCGTGTGGGTGATGTCGTCCTGGTTGGTCCACGTCACGGTCACACCCTTGGCGACCTTCAGCGGGTTGGGCAGGAAGGCGAACACCTTGATCTCGGCCTGCACGCCGGCGGGCGGGACGGCGGCCGGCTTCTTGGTGCTGCTGCAGCCACCCAGCACGGATGCGACAGCGACGGCAGCAACGACGGCACGGGCGACGGGACGGGCGACGACAGGGCCGACGACACGGCCGACGGGCAGCGATGACATGGCGGTCCTTTCTCCACGTCCCATTCGGTGACGAGCCCCCTGCCGGATGACGCGACAGGGGCCCGCACCAGGCGGGCCCCTGCGAACCATGTCGGCGGGCGACCTAGTACTCGGTCATCCCCTGGATCTCGGTCTGCAGTTGCTTGTACTCGGGGGCGTTGGTGAGGGGCAGCAGGGACATGAGCTTGGCCATGTTCCCGGTGACCTTCACGCGGCCCTGCATGAAGGCAGCGTTGGCGTCGAGCTCGCCCTTCTGGATCTTCATGGCGTCCTCGTAGCTCTGGGTGAGGGTGACCTCGGGGTCGGACATCTCACCGAGCTCGCTCTCGAGGATCTTGCCGTTCTCCAGCACCCAGTAGTACTTGATGTCGCCATCGGGCCCGCCGGTGACGACGTACTGCATGCGAGCCGATGCACCCGGCCGCTCGGGCTGGGTTTCCGCCATCTTCTTGGTCTCGTCCAGCCATTCCTGCGAAAGCCACTTGGCCATGGGATCCCCCTGCTGCGGTTGTCTCGGACGAACGAGAACCTAGCGGGGCGCCACTCGGTCCCGCACTCCGGCGAACAGGTCGTCCTCGGGAACCTGGCCGCTGGTGTCGACCAGGCTGCGAGCCAGCGTGTAGTCGTCGTACGGGTGGACGGTGCGCGCCACTTCGGGAGGAAGGCCGAACCAGAACGGCGACTCCGGGTCGATCTGGGTGGCGTGGGCCAGCAGAGCCTGGCGGCGGATGTCGCCGTAGTCCGAGATCTCGACCCGGGTGGTGATGCGCTCGTCCTGCGAGGGCCGGTCGAACCACTTCTGGTCGAAGGGCGACTCGAGGCCCAACTCCAGGAACTTCTCGTGGGTGGCCAGGGCCCGGGCCCGGGACCACATCGTGTAGTACAGCTTGAGCGGCTGCCACGGCTCGCCCGCCTCGGGATAGGCGTCCGGGTCGCCGGCCCGGTCGAACGCCAGCACCGAGATGTCGTGCACCCGGATGTGGTCGGGGTGGGGGTAGCCCTGCTGGTCGTCGTTATAGGTGACGACCACCTGGGGCCGCGTGCGGCGGATGACGGCGACGAGCTTGCCCGCCGCCTCGTCGAGGTCGGCCTGGGCGAAGGACTCCGGGTTGCTGTTGGCCTCGGAGTCGGGCATGCCCGAGTCGCGATAGCCGAGCAGCTCCACTTCGTCGTACCCGATGACCTCGGCCGCCCGCTCCAGCTCCTGCATCCGGATCTGGTGCAGGTTCTCCCGCACCTCGGGAGTGTCCATGGCCGGGTTGAGGATGTCGCCCTCCTCGCCGCCGGTGGCGCAGACCAGCACGGTGTGCACGCCCTCGGCGTGGTACTTGGCGACCGACCCGGCCCCCTTGGACGATTCGTCGTCCGGGTGCGCGTGGACGGTGAGCAGGCACAAACGCTCGTTCATGCCGTCCACGCTAACGCCCCTGGCGGTGGTACCAGACGCCCACGCAGACGCCCACGACCAGGCCGCTCAGCAACCCGGCGGGCACCGCCACCCGCACCAACCCGGTGTGGATGAAGGGGCGGCCCGTGCCCCGCTCGGGGTCGACAGCCCGAGCGAAGAAGAACAACGGGAGGGCGATGGCCACCAGCGTCACGGCTGCCGCGGCCAGCCCGGCGACGGCGCCCAGCCCGAGTGCGGGAGCGGCGGGGCGGCGGATTCGCACCACGAGCCCGACGGTAGTTCTCCTCACACGATTTGCCGATCTCATGCGCCGTGCCCGTGCCTCGGATACCCTTCCTGCCGTACCGGGGGTACATAGGACCAAGGAGACAGAGCATGAGAACGCGATTGCTTGCGCTGGTTGCGGCCACGGCCGCCGCTATCGCTCTCAGCGCCCCCGTCGTCGCTGGTGCCGACGACTACACGGGCACCACGACTCCCACCGTCCTCGGCGAACAGATCCAACGGCCCACGGCCGCGCCCTTCAGCACGAGCCGAGCAAGCCTGCCCGTCACTGGTGGAGACATCGCTGGGCTCACCGCTGTTGGGGTGGGTGCCATCGGTCTCGGAACGATCCTCGTTCGTCGCCGTCGCCATATCGCCTGACCCTTGACCCCCGGTCCGGACGCGTTGGCGCAGGAGGCTCCCGCCTACCCCGCGACCCTCACACAGGCGCCCCTTCGTCGCGCCACGCCGGCGGTCTGGCCGGGTCGGATCATCGTGATGGCCGCGGACACGACTGCCCTGGGTGCCGCGTTCGCGGTGGCGGCTGTCCTCAGCGTCCAGCTGGAAACCCCCCGCGCCCGCGGCTTGCTGCCCGGGCTGTGCCTGCCCGTGTGCCTCGCCGTGTTCCATCGCTACGGGCTGCACCAGGCGCGGCGAGTGGCGTCGCTGCGCCACGAGACCACGCGCGTGCTCCACGCCTTGGCGGTGTGCGTCGCCCTCGTGCCCGCGGTGGCCACCCTCGCCGGCGTCCCGTCGCCCCGGCCCTGGCTGGCTCTGGTGGGCGCGTCGGCCGTGGTGCTGGTGCTGATCGAGCGGGCCG
>Ga0070741_10008432_pt1 | contig 20686 bp, 18 predicted proteins | sample Coa_R1_4_FD_66440 | JGI IMG/M metagenome (GOLD analysis project Ga0070741, IMG submission 66440) | Surface soil microbial communities from Centralia Pennsylvania, which are recovering from an underground coalmine fire - Coalmine... | ecosystem: Environmental > Terrestrial > Soil > Unclassified ...
ACAGCACCAGGATCGCCATCTCCAGGTAATGGCGGCCGTGGTAGGGCAGCACCGCCGTCATGTAATAGGTGGCGACGATGGTCTGGGCGATGGTCAGGCCGAACAGCACCAGGCGCCGCAGGGTGGCGGTGAGGTGCCACTTGCCGAGGGGATCGGGCGAGTCGGGGCGGATGCCGTCCTCGGCCTCGTCGCTGGCCGGGGCGAGGTTGCTGCTGCCGCCGACCAGGCGCCGGCGCAGGCGGCGACCCCAGCGGCGCAACGGATTGGTTTCCCATGGCAGCGGCACCATCGAGGCGCGCTTCAGCGGCGGCGTGCTGACCAGGCGCGTCTCGCCGCGCACGTCGGTGGTGTGGATCCGGTCCTTGGCGGCGTCGCCCGGCTTGGGCGGCGGGCTGAAGGCCAGCATCAGGCGCGCCAGGATCGAGCGGTAGGCGGGATCGGCCGGGTCGTCCGCCGGCTGCGGCGCCGAGCTCGCCAGCGACTCGTGCAGCCGGGCGAAGCTGCCGCCGGCCGCGGCGCGCTGCTGCTGGCGCAGCTCGGCGGGCTCCGGCAGCAGGTTGAGATAGGCGTCGAGGGGGCTGGCGGGAGCGGCGGGCTGATCCATGGCGCGTATTGTAAGGGGCGCCGCCGCCCTCAATGGGACCGCGCCGCCGCTTTCTGCGGCAGCAGCAGCACGCCCGCGGCGATCAGGCCCAGCAGCACCGCGGAGGCGGCATAGCGGCTCAGCGCCAGGCCGCCGTCGGCAAGCGGCTTGTCGAGGAGGTCGCCGAGCACCGCGCCGAGCGGCCGGGTCAGGACGAAGGCGAGCCAGAACAGCGCGGTGCGCGGGATGGAAGTCCAGCGATAGGCCGCCGCGATCAGCGCCAGCAGGCCGCCGAAGACCATCGCGCCGCCGCCGTAGCCCAGCCCCGCGGTGTCGGCGGTCCAGTCGCCCAGCGCGGTGCCGAGGGTCTGCGAGAACATGATCGTGACCCAGTAGAAGATTTCCGCGCGCGGCGAGTCGACGCTGTCCACCGCCACTGTGCCCAGCGTGCGCCGCCACAGCGCCAGCGAGCCGAGCAGCAGGGCCAGCAGCAGCGCCGAGCCGCCGCTGTAGCCGATGCCCAGCGAGCGGTCGGCGAAGTCGGCCAGGGTGGTGCCCACCGTGGTGGTGGCGACGATGGTGGTCCAGTACAGCGCGGGGTGGAAGCGCGCGGCCCGCACCTGCGCCACCACCGCCACCGCGAACAGCGCGGCGAAGATGCCGGTGGCCACGATGTAGCCCAGGTTCATCGACATCGACGCCGCATCGCCGCCGGTCTCGCCCAGGGTGGTGGCGACGATCTTGATCAGCCAGAAGCCGAGCGTGACCTGCGGCACCTTGGCCGGGCGTGCTGCTGCCGTGTTCATCGGGGTGGCTTGCATCCTGCGTGGTCCGTGGGGCCGCCGTCCGTGGCGGGCGTCCGCCCGCTCAGCCCGGCGGCAGGATGTAGCTCCAAGTTTCGGACAGGGTGCTGTCCTCGCTGCGCAGGTAGGCGCGCAGCTCCAGCGGCTTGTCGTCGTCGACGCGGCGGAAGCGCAGGGTCACGCGCCAGCCGCCGGTGACGTCGTTGTGTACGGTGCTGCGTTCGAGCAGCTCGCCGTTGGCGCCGACCGAGACGATGCCCTCGACCTTGGCGTCGGCCTTGAGCTTTTCCAGTGCCGGGCCGACGAAGTCGATGACGTAGCTGATGCTGTTGTCCGGGTTGCGGGTGAAGCCGCGGCCGCGCCGCGTCTGCATCACCCACGACAGGTTCGGCTTGACGTCCTTCTCGCCCTGCCAGTGCAGGACGTAGTCCAGGTCCAGCGACTGGCCGGCCTGCGGCGCGTTGTCCGGCACCCAGTAGGCGACGGTGTTGTCGTTGGTCTCGTCCGGCGAGGGGATGTCCACCAGCTCGACGCGGCCGGCGCCCCACTGGCCCTGCGGCTCGACCCAGAGGCTGGGGCGCAGCTCGTAGCGCAGGTCGAGGTCCTCGTAGTCGTGGAAGCTGCGGTCGCGCTGCATCAGGCCGAAGCCCTGCGGATTGGTCATGGCGAAGGAAGTGACCTGCAGGCGCTTGGGGTTGATCAGCGGCCGCCAGATCCATTCGCCGGTGCCGGAGTGGATCGACAGGCCGTCGGAATCATGCACCTCGGGGCGGTAGTCGTCGCCGGCGGGGTGCTGGTTGTCGCCGAACAGATACATGCTGGTCAGCGGCGCCAGGCCCAGCTTGCTGACGTTCTCGCGCATGAACAGCCGCGACTTCACCTCCATCACCGTTTCTTCGCCGGGGCGGACGACGAAGCGGTAGGCCCCGGTCATGCGCCGGGAATCGAGCAGGGCGTAGATGGTCAGCTCCTTGTCGCCGGGCTTGGGCCGCTGCACCCAGAACTCGGAGAAGCGCGGGAACTCCTCGCCCGAGAGCAGGCCGGTATCCACCGCCGCGCCGCGTGCCGACAGGCCGTAGCGCATGCCCTTGCCGACGGCGCGGAAATAGCTGGCGCCGCGGAACACCAGCATCTCCTCCTTCAGCTTGGGGTTGTTGAGGGCGTAATGCACGCGGAAGCCGGAGAAGCCCAGGCCCTTGAGCTTTTCCGGATCGACCGGCAGGCCGCCGAAGTCGAAGTCGGCGGGGTTGTAGTGGATCTCGCGCACGCCGTAGGGCGCGATCTCGTTGATCTTCACCGGCTGGTTGTAGTACTCGCCCTCATGGAAGAACTGCAGCTCGAACGGCAGCTTGTCCTTGGCCCAGAAGGCCCGCTCGCCGCGGTAGCGGATGGCGTTGTACTTGTCGTAGCCCAGGTCCTGGATCTGCTGCGGCAGGCTGGCGTCGGGCTTCTTGTAGGCCTGGCCGGCGAGCTGCTTGGCGCGGGTCGACACGTCGTTGAAGCCGAAGGCCTGGGCCGCGCCCAGCGGCAGCAGGGCCGCGCCTGCGATGGCAAGGGCCGCGACGCGGCGCCCCAGCCGGATTCCCGGGTGAAAGATCATCGTTTTTCTGATTTCTGGACGAAACGGGACTTGAAGTGCGCAATTTTACAGTCTACGCAGCGTTTTTGACCCTACTGCGACCGCGCTCAGGCGGTCGTGTTCCCCACGCCGGTGAATTCCGCGTGGATCGGACGCATGCGGTTGACCAGCAGGCAGAACAGGTCGGCGGTCCGCTCGGCGTCGTAGATCGCCGAGTGCGCCTCGCGCGAATCGTAGGGCAGGCCGGCCACCTCCAGCGCCCGCGCCAGCACCGTCTGGCCGAGCATGGCCCCGCCCAGGGTCACGGTGTCGAACGCCGAGAACGGGTGGAAGGGGTTGCGCTTGACGTCGGCCCGCGCCACCGCCGCATTGAGGAAGCCCAGGTCGAAATGGGCGTTGTGACCGACCAGGATGGCGCGGGTGCAGCCCTGCTCGGACACCGCCTGGCGCACCGGCTTGAACACCTTGGCCAGGGCCTCGCGCTCCGGCACCGCCAGGCGCAGCGGGTGGTGCGGGTCGATCCCGGTCACCTCCAGCGAGGCCTTCTCCAGGTTGGCTCCGGGAAACGGCTCGACGTGGGCGGCGTGGGTTTCGCGGCGCACTAGGTTGCCGTGCTCGTCCAGGCCGATCAGCACCACGGCGATTTCCAGCAGGGCGTCGGTGGCGGCGTTGAAGCCGCCGGTCTCCACGTCCACCACCACCGGCAGGAAGCCGCGAAAGCGCTGGCCTATGCGAGGCAGTTGGGGGGTCGGTTCCATGGTGGGTCGGGCGGGGGGTGGGGAACTATAGCAGCCGGGAGGGGTGAGGCGAGAGGCGGCGAGCGCGGAAGCGGCCGCGGCGCGGGCGTTTGCCCGGCCTTTACGCCGCCTCGCCTCCCGCCTCTCCCCTCTCGAAGTTATAATCCGCGCGCTTTCCTCCCACCCCTCGGCTTTTCCCCATGACCCAAGTCCGCAAAGTCGCGCTCGCCTATTCCGGCGGCCTGGATACCTCCGTCATCCTCAAGTGGCTGCAGGACACCTATCACTGCGAGGTGGTGACCTTCACCGCCGACATCGGCCAGGGCGAGGAGCTGGAGCCGGTGCGGCCCAAGGCCCAGGCCCTCGGCGTCAAGGAAATCTTCATCGACGACCTGCGCGAGGAGTTCGTCGCCGAGTACGTCTTCCCGATGTTCCGCGCCAACGCCATCTACGAGGGCGAGTACCTGCTCGGCACCAGCATCGCCCGGCCGCTGATCGCCAAGCAGCTGGTCAAGCGCGCCCGCGAGACCGGCTGCGACGCCATCGCCCATGGCGCCACCGGCAAGGGCAACGACCAGGTGCGCTTCGAGCTCGGCGCCTACGCGCTGTGGCCGCAGGCCAAGGTCATCGCCCCCTGGCGCGAGTGGGACCTGAACTCGCGCGAGACCCTGCTGGCCTACGCCGCCAAGCACAACATTCCCATCGCCAAGAAGCCGGGCGGCGGCAGCCCCTACTCGATGGACGCCAACGCCCTGCACATCTCCTACGAGGGCGGCGGCCTGGAGGACCCGTGGTGGACGCCGGACGACTCGATCTGGCGCTGGACCCGGAATCCCGAGGATGCGCCGAACGAGCCGGAGTACATCACCATCGGCTACGAAAAGGGCGATCCGGTCAGCCTCAACGGCAGCAAGCTGACGCCGTACCAGATGCTCGACGCCCTCAACCAGGTCGCCGGCAAGCACGGCATCGGCCGCCTCGACATCGTCGAAAACCGCTACGTCGGCATGAAGTCGCGCGGCTGCTACGAGACCCCCGGCGGCACCATCATGCTCAAGGCCCACCGCGCCATCGAGAGCCTGTGCCTGGACCGCGAGGAAGCCCACCTCAAGGACGAGCTGATGCCGCGCTACGCCAGCCTGATCTACAACGGCTACTGGTGGAGCCCGGAACGCCGCATGCTGCAGGCCCTGATCGACGACAGCCAGCAGCGCGTCAACGGCGAAGTGCGCCTGAAGCTGTACAAGGGCGGCGTCTACAACGCCGGCCGCCGCTCGCCCGACTCGCTGTTCGACGCCAACCTGTCGACCTTCGAGGACGACCGCGGCGCCTACAACCAGAAGGACGCCGAAGGCTTCATCCGCCTCAATGGCCTGCGGCTGCGCACCGGGGCCAAGCGCGACAAGCGCTGAGGCGCCCGGTTCCGATCCTTCCCGGCGCCGGCCGGCTCTGCGGTCAGCGCGGCGGCCGCTCCTGGAGCAGCGCCTCGCGTACCGCCGGCCGCTCGCAGGCGCGGCGCACGTATTCGCCGGCGGCGGGAAACTTGTCCAGCTTGCCGCCGGCATGCCGCGCCAGCAGCAGCGCCCAGACCAGGTAGGCGTCGGCGACGCTGAAGCTCTCGCCGGCGATGAAGGGGCTGCCGGCCAGGCGCCGCTCCACCAGCGTCAGCATCGGCTCGATGCGGCTGCGCCCATGAGCGCGCAGCGCTTCGTCCAGCCCCGGTGAAAACACCAGGTGCAGGCACTGCTTGTGCAGCTCGGTGGCGATGAAGGACAGCCACTCCAGCAGCGTGAAGCGTGCTTCGCCGCCGTCCGGCGCCAGCCGCCCGGGTTCGGCCCGCGCGGCGATGTACAGGAGGATGGCGATGTTCTCGGTGAGGATGCTGCCGTCCTCGCGCTGCAGGGTGGCGACGCGGCCCTTGGGGTTGACGGCGTGGAAGTCCGAGCCGTCCTCCAGCCGCTTGCTGGCGAGGTCGACCTTGCGGTAGCGCGCCTCGACCCCCGCTTCGAGCAGGGCGATGCGCGCGGCCAGCGAGCAGGCCATGGGGATGTAATAGAGCGTGAGCATGGGCGTCACGGCACGGCCGCGAATGGCGGCTTCTGCCGCAGCAGCCCCTCGCCGCCGCCTTCCTCGAACTGCCGCACGATCTGCATGATCGGCTCCGGCACCTCCTGCACCCGCTGTTCCGGAAAGGGCGGCGCCGGGAAATACTCGATGCCCAGCTGCAGGGCCTTGGCCACCGTCTCGCCGGCGAGCAGCTGCGCCAGGTACAGCCCGGTGTCGATGCTGGCGGAGACGCCGGCGCCGGTCAGGTACTTGCCGTCGCGGTGGTAGCGTTGCGCCACGAACTCCACGCCGTGGGCGCGCAGGCGCTCCTGGTAAAACCAGTTGGTGGTGGCCTTGCGCCCCTGCAGCAGGCCCGCCGCGGCGAGCAGGCCGACGCCGTTGCAGATCCCCACCGTCCACTTCGAGCCGGCGTCGAGCCGGCGCAGCTGGCCGAGGAAGGCCGCGTCCTGCTCCAGGGCGAATCCGCCGGGGCCGCCCGGGACATAGAGGATGTCGGTGTCGCGCACTTCCTCGAAGCTGCGGAAGGCGAGCAGGCCGAGGCGCCGCGTGTCGGCCGCAACCACGCCCCTGGCGCGGCCGACGAACTCGGTCTCCATGCCGGGCAGGCGCGACAGCACCTCGTAGCCGCCGACGGCATCGAGGGTGGTCAGGCCGTCGTAGATCACGATGGAAAGGCGCATGAGGGTTCTCCCTGGTTCAGGAATCGGGCGCGCCGCCGGCCGGCCCGGCGTGGAAGCGGCGGCGGTATTCGCGCGGGTTGACGCTCAGCTCGCGCAGGAACTGGCGGCGCATGGTTTCGGTGCTGCCGAAGCCGCAGCGCTCGGCGACGCGCTCCAGCGGCTGCTGCGTCTCCTCCAGCAGGCGGCGCGCGTTTTCCAGGCGCAGCCTCAGGATGTAGCGCGCCGGCGTCAGGCCGACTTCCTGGCTGAAGCAGCGGGAAAAATGGCGCGGGCTCATGCTGGCGCGCTCGGCCAGCCGCTCGACGTCGAGCGGCTGGTGCAGGTTTTCGGCGATGTGCGCCTGCACCCGGCGCAGCGGATCGCGCTCGGCCATCTGCGCCGACAGCTGCGCGCTGAACTGGCGCTGGGTGCCGGGACGGCGCAGGAACAGCACCAGCCAGCGCGCGATGGTCAGCGCCGCCTCGCGCCCCAGATCCTGCTCCACCAGTCCCAGTGCCAGGTCGATGCCGGCGCTGACGCCGGCGGAGGTCCAGATCGGGCCGTCCTGCACGTAGATCGGCTCGGCGTCGACCCGCACCTGCGGATAGCGCCGCGCCATGCGCGCGCAGTAGGCCCAATGGGTGGTGGCGCGGCGCCCTTCGAGCAATCCTGCGGCGGCCAGCAGGAAGGCGCCGGCGCAGACCGAGGCGGTGCGGCGGCTGCGCCGGCTCAGGCGCCGCAACTGCCGCAGCAGCGCCGCGTCGCGGGCCACTTCCTCGGCGTTGAACCCGCCCGCGACCACCAGCGTGTCGAGCGGGCCGCGCAGCGCCGGCAACGCCAGGTCGGGCATCAGGCGCAGGCCGCTGCCGCTGGTCACCGCCGCGCCGTCGGGCGAAACCACGCTGAGCCGGTAGCGCGGCGGCTGCTGCTGCGCGGCGAGCCAGCGGTTGGCGCCGGCGAACACTTCGTAGGGGCCGGTGAGGTCCAGGCTCTGGCAGCCGGCGTAGATCAGGAAGGCGACATGGGCGCTGGGCATGGGGCAATCTAGGCCGCCGCCGGCTTGGCGGCAATGACGAATATCGCACAGAAAAAGACATACGCCGCAGGCAGGCCCGGCCACCCCCGGCCGCGCGCTTACGTGATGCAGTCGACAGTGGATGCCGCAGCCGTGGTGCTTTTGAGAAGCGCATCGCGGTAGCGCGGACGTCGCTGGTGTCTGATGACGACGTGGCCCGCACGGAACGCGGGCGAGGATCGGAGACGATGGACAAGAGCAAGATTGCCGCCAGCCTGGCGGCGGCGCAGGACGACGTGGCGAGGATCTTCCAGGGCTACCAGGTGCCGGAGGAATACCGCAGCCGCCTCACGGCCTACATCCAGTGCTGGTACCTGGACCAGGGCGACTGTGGCGCGCGCATCTGCGCCCTCCCCGGCGAAGAACCGGCCGAGGCCAGCCGCTCGGCCTGAGCATCGAACGACAAGGCCGGCGCAGCTTGCCGCGCGCCGGCCGTTTTCCGGCGGACGAACGCTCGCGCTAGAGGCTTGGCGGCGCGGCGGGAATCGGCGCCTGGCGGGTCGAGCTGGCCAGCACCTGTTGCGTCACATCCTTGCCGCCGCCCAGGTTGGTGGCCAGGGCGCCAATGGTATAGATCGGCCCCCAGGGGATGCCCCACCAGCCCAGCAGCAGCGAGAGGACGGTGAACCCCCAGCCCTTGTTGATCGAATGCTGATCGGCGCGGATGAAATAGATGTCGCTGGGGCGCCGGAACGTCATCACCACGATGGAAATGCAGTACTGGAACAGCACGAACTTGCCGCCGCGGGCCACCTCCTCCTGCACCTGCGCCGCGGTCAGGCCCTCGGTTCCGATGATCTTCATCTTGATTGCTCCCTTTGTGAACGCCGACGAATGTGTCGCAGTGGCTAGCGGAAATATGGCCGCTCGTTGATGAACAGCAGCCTGGAGGCGGCCTGTTTCCAGGCCGGCGGCGCCGCCTGGCCCAGCGCCACCGCGGCGCCGGCGTAGGCCAGGCCGCGCAGCTGAGGCTCGAGGCCGGCGAGCTTGGCCGCAACCGCCTCGGCGCCGAGGTCCGGTCGCGCCGATTCCACGAAGCGCACCGCGCGCTCGGCCGCTTCGGGGGGCATGCCGCTGTCCTGGATGGCTTTGAGATAGGGCAGGGTGTCGCGATGCTCGCGCAGGGCCAGGCCCAGTCCGGCCCAGGCGCTGCTGCGGTCCAGCCCCTGGTCGGCGGGGAGCTGCAAGGCCAGCGCGATCTGCGCGGCGCTGGCGCCGTCGGAGGCGGCCACCAGGCGCTGCATCCGCGCCAGCGTCTGCGGATCGCTGCCGGCGCGGCTGAGGGCGCGCTCGAGCTGACCCTGGGCCAGATCGTGATAGGCCAGGATTGGAAGGTCGACGATGTCCTTGCTGCCACTCTCCACCGCCAGCAGGTTGCGCAGCGTTTCGGACTGGCGGCTCAACTCGTTCGTGAGCGCCGGGGTATTGCTGCCCAGCAGGCGGTGGATGCGGTACAGCTCCACCGCATAGTAGGCGGCCATGGCGGGCAGGCGATGGCGGGCCTGGTCGAGCAGGGCGATGGCCTGCGCCCATTGCGCCTGCGCGGCGGCGGCATAGGCGGCCGCCTGCGCGAACCAGGGGTTGTCCGGGAAGCGCTTGTAGCCCTCGGCGAAGGCGGCTTCGCGCGCCCCGGCCTCGTCGATGCAGCCCGCCGCCAGATACTGCAGGTCGGCGTCTCCGGGCACGGCCCGGGCCCGCGTCCGCAGGCCGTCGCAGAGCTTGCCCCGGGCTTCGTCCTCCGCCTGGTCCCGTTGCAGGCGGAGCAGCAGCACGTCGTTCGGCGCCTCGGCGAGGCGGGCCTGCAGCAGCTTGCCGAAGTCCGGTCCGCTGGCGGCAAGCCGGAGCCATTCCACGATGTCCGGCGATCCGGTCGCATCCCAGCGCGCGTGCGCCGCAACCAGTGCCTCACCGGCGCCGGGATCCTTGCCGGCCAGTTCGAGCTGCTCCGACGGCGGGCGGTCGACGACGGCGCTGAGCACCCTGCGGCTGCCGCCACCGGTCTTGCTCTGGATTTCCGCCGGCGGCTCGGCGAAGCGCAGGTCCACGTCGGTGCTGCGCCAGCGCGGTGCGCCGAGAGGAGTTTCGGGAACCGGGGCGACATTGCCGTAGACCGCAGTCCATTGCACCAATGGCGCGGCCCCGGCGATGTTGTAGACATAGGTGCCGAAAGTGCCGGGGGCGTCGGCCTGGAACGACTCGATCAGCGCGCCTTCGCGGGTCTGCGCCTTCACCGCGTAGTGCTGCGCCGGAGCCAGCTCCAGATCGGCGTGGGCCGACGGCGCCACCTCGGCGGAGCTGCCGCCGATACTGACCCGCACCGGACGCATCAGGCCGTTGTAGACGGTGACTGTGGTTTTGCCCAGGCCGCCGCTGAAGAACAGCACGCCGCCGACGATCGACAGCGCCACCAGCAGCCTCGCGGTGGCCGGCACGTAGCCGCGCGCCAGGCGGAAGCGGTCCCACCAGTGCAGCTGCCGGCGGCGCGCCCTTTCGGTGCCGGGCAACAGCACCGGATAGGCGTCCGGGGCCGCGCTCGGCGGCGCCGGCGCTTCGCCCACGGCGGCGCCGGCTTTTGCGGCGTCGGCCACTTGCGCTTCGGCCGACAGCAGCAGCTCCAGCGCGGCCACGCGCAGCTTGGCGAGGCTGCCGGCGGCGCTGTTGACCCAGCCGTCAATGACGTTGAGCCAGTCGCGGATGTTGGCACGGGTCGGTGCCGGCAGCTTCAGCGGGCCGAGCGCGGCCGACCACTCGGCGACGCCCAGCCTGGCCGCCAGGGCCGGATCCAGGCGCACCTGATGCTGCTTGCCGTAAACCTCGGCCAGCGCTTCCTGCATCAGGTCGGCCGCATCCAGCAGGCGCTTGAGGCCCCGCTCGCCGACCTTGCCGCCGGCGGTCACCAGGTGGAACACCCGCGCCAGCTCGCCCTGCATGTCGCGTAACCCGGCCTCGGCATGGTCGGCGTAGTGCAGCAGCGCTGCCAGGCCGCGCAGGTGGTCGCGCCACGCCGGCCCCAGGCGCTCCGCCGCGGCCAGGTGGACGGCGCGGCAGCGCGCGTCGTGGCTCTCGATGACCGCCCGTTCGGCGCGCAGCTCCTGCTCGACCTGGGCGATCAGCTTGGGTACCTGGCGCCGGGTCAGGGCCAGCCCGCGATGTTGCAGGACGCCGTCGGCCGCCTGCGCCGTGCCGTCGCGAAGCGCGGTCAGCGCTGCGATCTCCTCGTCGAGCGCGCGCAGGCGCTCGAGGTTGGCGCCGAGCGATTCCGGATACAGCGTGGCGAGTTCCGTCACCAGCGCCGCCGCGTCGGGCGCCGGGCCGTACAGATCGTCCGGCGTCGCGGCGTGGCGTACCGGCGAACGGCCGAGGTAGGCGCCGCGATAGCGGCGGTCCAGATGCAGCTTGTCGAAATCCTGGTCCAGGCGCGCCAGGCTGTCATGCAGCGGCGCCGGCTCGGCCTTGCCGCCCTGCGCCAGGCGCTGCGAAACGGCCCGGCGTAGCGCCGCGGGATCGGCGAACAGGACCCAGGCCTCGCGCACGTCGCCCGGCGCCGGCACATAGTTGCGCTTGGCATTCTCCTCGCGCACCGCATCGGGCGGGTGGGTCGCCCACATTCGCGGCGGCTGGGCCAGAGTCGTCTTGAACAGGCGGTGGGCCGCGGGATCGCCTTCCGGCGCCAGCGGCAGCCGGCCGTAGTGCGGCTGGTCGAGGATCCGGCGCATGCGCTCGATGATCTGCGTCTGCACCGCGAACAGGTCGGCGACGGGCCGTTCCTTCAGGAACTCGCTGCGGCCGAAGGCCAGGGTGCGGCTCCAGGCCTCGTCGGCGACATGCAGGCGGTGCAGGGCGTGGACCAGGGAGTCGCTGCCGGCCAGCGACACCGCCACCAGGTCGGCCTGCAGTTCCATCTCGCGCGCCAGCGCGCGCTGCGCCAGCACCACCCCGCGAAACATGATTTCGAGCAACGAGCGGATCGACCAGACGATGATCTGCATCAGCCAGCCGATCCAGGCCAGGCGGAGGTCAATGCGCGAGAGCTGGTCGAGGAAGCGGTCGAACGCGTCGCGCCTGGCGATGATGTGGCCGGCGATCTGCTGCGCCATGTAGACCCAGCGGCCCACCGCCATCGAGCGCTGGCCGAAATGGCCGAACTCGTGAGCCAGCACCGCCTTGAGCTCGCCCAGGCTGAGCACGTTGACCAGCCCCAGGCCGATCTCCAGGTTCTTGCGCGACGGCCACAGCAGGTTGACCAGGCTGAGGTCGTAGAACACGGCTGCATTGACCCGGGCCGAGAGGAACACCCGATGCGGGCGCGGCGCGCGCGCCTCGTCGGCGAGGCGGTGCAGAAAGTCGAACAGCGCCGGCTCATCGGCCGCGCTTACCTCCAGGTCGGCCGTCTCCTCCTGCCCGCGCTGGAAGAAGAACAAAGCCTTGAGCATGAAGGCGGCGAAGAAGGTGGCGCCCGCAGCGACCAGGACGCCGCCCAGATTGCCGTGGCCTTGCGCCATCCCGGCGAACAGCCGCCACGCGGTCCAGATGAACCAGCCGCTCAGCGCCAGATACAGCACGATGAAGGCGGCGAGGCCGCCGACCGCCATCCAGGCCTTGCGCTGGTAAGCGCCGCTTGGACGGCTCAGATCATCCGGAACCGAGACAGGTCCGGCTGGATACAAATCCTGCATTGGGCGCCCTCCCCGAGGCACCTTCCCCGCCAGCACGGCCGGGGCGAAAGATCCGGCGGCGCGTCGCCGGGCTCAGCCCGGCGTCTGCGCCTTCTTCGCGCGCACCATCTGCACCACGCCCCAGATCAGCAGGCCTGCGCCGACGGCGGCAAGCGCCTCGCCGCTGTTGGTGCCGATCAGGGCCAGTCTGCCGCTCAGGCCGCCGACGATGAAGATGATGCCGATGACGATGTTCCACATGAGCTGTTCCCCCGGTATTACTGCGTCTTCGACTTGCCGCCGAACAGCTTGCGGAAGAAGCCGGCGATGGCGACCAGGCCGATGACGATGAATTTCTTGGCTGCCAGCAGCAGCAGGCCGAGCTTGGCGAACAGGCCGGCCTTGGCGGCGATGCCGCCGGCCACCAGGGCGGCGAGGCCGTAGGCGGCGACCTTGTCGGTGCCGGCCTTGAAGTCGGTGTACTTGTTGCCGTCGGTGAAGTTGGTGAAGGCCAGCACCTTGGGCATCTCCTGCTTGATCGTCGGCAGGTCGCCCATCCCGGCCACCGCGTTCAGTTCCAGCACGCCCTTGCGGCCGAGCACGCGGATGGCGTAGTTGAGAGTGTTCTCGCTGGCGTCGTCCGCCTTCAGCTCCTTGGCCCAGTACATCTTGTGGCTCTGCGCGTCGTAGTAGGGCGGCTCGGCCCAGCCGAGCAGGTGCAGGCCGGCGTAGCCCTGCTTCTTGCGCTCCTCGTTCTCCTCCGCGTCGTCCTTCTGCATGTTCTTCATCAGATCGTTGTAGTCGATCTTGTTGGCGTCCTCGTCGGAGACGTGGCCGTCGTCGAGGTAGGTGATGACCACGCCCCAGCCGCTGCGCGACAGCGGGTTCACCGCCTGCGGGATGATCATGCCCAGGGTCTTGTTGCCGGGCGGATTGCCCCAGCCCTGGGTGAGCAGGCGCTCGGAGTCGCCCGGCGAGAGGTAGTAGAAATCCTGGCTCAGCTGCAGCGTGGCGACGTCGTTGGGCAGCTTGATGCTGCCGTGCTGCGGCTTGAGCGAGGCCATGAACTGTTCGGCGCGCTGCTGCGCCTGTTCCGGCGTCGGCGGGGCGGGGTCGGTGCTCTGGGCCGCGGCCTGCGCTGCGCACAGGCCCAGCGCCGCCAGCAGCAAGCGGGTGGACTTCATCGGGACTCCCTTTTTTCGAGTATTGAGCGGTACGGACTGCCTACAGCATAGCCGCGGAATGCCGCCGCCGCGACTGCGGCGGGGCCGGGTTGTGAATTGGGTCACAAAACCGCCGTCAGGATAAAATCCACGATTCAGGAAGCCCCGCTTCGAGGACATGATGACCGTCGCCGACCTGCAGCCCCGCTACATCCGCGCCAACGGCATGGAATTCGCCTACCTCGAGGCCGAGGGCCCCGGCCCGCTGGTGCTGTGCCTGCACGGCTTCCCCGACACCGCCTGGAGCATGGCCGGCCTGCTGCGCCGGCTGGCGGCGGCCGGGTTCCGTGCAGTGGCTCCGTTCATGCGCGGCTACCCGCCGGGCGCCATCCCGGACGACCGCGATTACTCCGGCCTGGCCCTGGGCCGGGACGTCATCGCCCTGGCCGAGCATTTCGGCGCGCAGGATGCCCTGGTGGTCGGTCACGACTGGGGAGCGGTGGCGGCCTATGCCGCCGCGGCGCTGCGCCCGGACCGGATCAAGCGGATCGTCACCGCCGCCGTGCCGCATCCGCGCCGCTTCCTGCTGCGGCCCTCGCGCGCCCAGCTGCGCGCTTCGCACTACATGTTCAAGTTCCAGCTGCCGGGCTGGCCGGAGCGCCGCATCCGCGAGAACGACTTCGCCTGGCTGCGCGACCTGGCGCGCAGCTGGTCGCCGGGCTGGGAGCCGACCGAGGAATACTTCGGCCCGGTCAAGGCCGCGTTCTCCGACCCGGCGCGGCTGAAGGCGGCGCTGGGCTACTACCGCGCCCTGCCGCTGCTGCTGGCGCAGCGCGACGCCTGGCAGTTCCTGCTCAAGCCGATCTACGTGCCGACGCGGGTCATCTACGGCGAGAACGACGCCTGCATCCTGCCGGCGAGCTTCCTCGACCAGGAGCACCTGTTCGGCGAGCGCTACGAGCTGGTGGGCCTGCCCAAGGCCGGGCACTTCATGCACATCGAGGCGCCTGAAGCGTTCGCCGAGCAGGCGATCGGCTTCCTCAAGGGCTGACGCGGTCTATCGGGTGCGCGGCGTGTGGATGTAGAAGCGGCCGCCCTTGAAGTCCACCGTGTCGATGTCGGGCAGCGGATTGTCGCGCACCACCATCCCGGCGGCGACGCTGGCGGCGACGCTGCGGCCGGCGTCGAGCGCCGCTTCTTCGCGTGGCGCTTCGGCGCCGAAGGAGTAGGCCAGCAGGGCTTGCTTGTGGGAGGGGCGCAGCACCAGGGTGGCATGGTTCATCCAGCGCGGGGCTTCGGCGCCGCAGCCGCAGAGAACGATGCTGCCGGCGAGCACGGCGGTTCGCGCCATGCCGCGTGCCGCGGTCGTCCTCGTTCTCCATCCCGGTTGCATCGTAGGCCTCCACTACGACCCAACCTTAGACCTGTGCGGCGCGTCAGAAGTGCCCGGCCGTCCGCCGGGCAGCGCCGCCGATCACCTACCTGGGTGGTGCCTCAGGTTCGCCGGAAAGACCCTGGAATCAACGGCATGGAATGAGCGTCAAGCAGCGCGCCGGCGCCGCGCCGGGGGCGTGGCGGCGAGGCCGGGAAAGGCCTCCGCTATGTCCTGTACCGTACCGCAGTCGCTGCCGTCGTAGCCGGGCAGGGCGCTCACCGCGCGCTGGAATTCGCGGCTGCGCAGGGTGTCGAGGATGCGCAGCATCATCGGCGTGGCCAGCAGCTGGGCGTTGCAGACGAAGAAGTAGCGCTCGCTCGCCACCGGCAGGAACTCCAGCTCGAAGCGCCGCGCCGCCGGTTCCACGCCGAGGCCGGCGTCGGCCATGCCGCTGGCGACGTAGGCCGCCACCGCCGGGTGGGTGAATTCGCAGTTGTCGTAGCCCTGGATGGCGCGGCCGTTGAGATGCGCGCGCTGCAGCAGCAGGTCCAGCAGCAGGCGCGTGCCGGAACCTTCATGGCGGTTGACATAGCTGATGCCGGGGCGGGCGAGGTCGGCGACGCCGGTGATGTTCTTGGGGTTGTGCGGCGCCACCATCAGGCCCTGGCGGCGCGTGGCCAGGTGCACCAGGCGGTGCTTGCCCGGGCGCAGCGCCGGCAGATAGTGCTGCAGCGCGACGCCTTCCAGTTCTCCCAGCGGCACGTGGAAGCCGGCCAGGTCGCAGCTGCCGCTGTTGAGCGCGCCCAGCGCCTCCTGCACGTTGCGATACTTGAGGTCCACCGGCACCTGGTCGCGCAGCAGCCACTGGCGCAGGGTCTGCACCGCAAAGCCGTGACTGGCGTGCAGGCGCAGGATGTTCTGCTCGTGCGACAGCGCCCGTTCCACCTCCACTTCCAGCTCCGAAGCCAGGCTGTCGAGCAGGGGCGAGAGGCGGGCGGCGATCCGTCGGTCGGCCCAGACCAGCTTTTCACCCAGCGGCGTCAACACGGCGCCGCGGCCGCGCTGCATCTTCACCAGGGGCACGCCGAAGGCGCGGTGGCCGTCCTGCAGCACGCCCCAGGCGTAGCGGTAGGACAGCCCGAGCTCGGCGGCGGCCTTGGCCAGGGTGTGGGTCTCGTGGACCTTGAGCAGCAGGTTGAGCAGGTGCGGCATCGGCTGGGGGCCTTGGGCCCCCTCCAGCAGCCACTGCGGCTTGATCGACATCTTCAGCATGAGGGCGCGGCGCTCCGGCGGGTTAAATAGGCTGTGTCAAGCCTATTCAATTGGAACACGAAAGCATATTCCTTGTCTCGGCCATCGGTGTTAGCTTGACCAAGGGTCGCAAGACCCGTGGCGGCACGAATATGTTCTATTAAACATATATATAAGCAAACCGAGGAGAAACCGCATGTCGAGCATCGGAGGGAGCATCGAAGGATCCGCCGGATCCGGGGGGGTGGGATTCCTGGCCAAGGAGCGGACCATCGCCGGGCCCGGCTACAACCGCTGGCTGGTGCCGCCCGCGGCGCTGTGCATCCATCTGTGCATCGGCATGGCCTATGGCTTTTCGGTGTTCTGGCTGCCGCTGTCCAAGGCCATTGGCCTGACCAAGCCGGTGGCCTGCGCCGCCGACATGGGCTTCTTCGAAGGCCTTTTCCAGAGCAGTTGCGACTGGAAGATCAGCACCCTGGGCTGGATGTTCACCCTGTTCTTCGTCTTTCTCGGCTCGGCCGCGGCGCTGTGGGGCGGCTGGCTCGAGCGCGCCGGCCCGCGCAAGGCCGGCTTCGTCGCCGCCCTGTGCTGGTGCGGCGGCCTGGTGATCGGCGCCGTCGGCGTCTACCTGCACCAGCTGTGGCTGATGTGGCTGGGCCCGGGCATCGTCGGCGGCATCGGCCTGGGCCTGGGCTACATCTCGCCGGTGTCGACCCTGATCAAGTGGTTTCCGGACCGCCGCGGCATGGCCACCGGCATGGCGATCATGGGCTTCGGCGGCGGCGCCATGATCGGCGCGCCGCTGGCCGACAAGCTGATGAAGGCCTTCGCCACGCCGACCGACGTCGGGGTCTGGCAGACCTTCCTGGCGCTGGCGGCGATCTACTTCGTGTTCATGATGATCGGCGCCTTCGGCTACCGCCTGCCGGCGCTGGGCTGGAAGCCGGCCGGCTGGACGCCGCCGGCGGAAGGCGCGCAGAAGGCGATGATCACCCGCGGCCAGGTGCACCTCAACGAGGCGATGGTGACGCCGCAGTTCTGGCTGATCTGGGCGGTGCTGGCGCTCAACGTCACCGCCGGCATCGGCATCATCGGCATGGCCTCGCCGATGCTGCAGGAGGTGTTCGGCGGCAAGCTGATCAACGTCGCCGCCGGCTTCAACGACCTCGACGCCGGGCAGAAGGCGCAGCTGGCCACCGTGGCCGCGGCCTTCACCGGCCTGCTCAGCCTGTTCAACATCGGCGGGCGCTTCTTCTGGGCCTCGGTGTCGGACTTCATCGGCCGCAAGCTGACCTACTCGGTGTTCTTCCTGCTCGGCATGGCGCTGTACGCGTCCACACCTTCGCTCGGCCACGCCGGCAACACCGCGCTGTTCGTGCTGGCCTTCGGCATCATCCTGTCGATGTACGGCGGCGGCTTTTCCACCGTCCCGGCCTACCTGGCCGACATGTTCGGCACGCAGATGGTCGGCGCCATCCACGGCCGCCTGCTCACCGCCTGGTCCGCCGCCGGCATCTTCGGCCCGGTGATCGTGAACTACCTGCGCGACTACCAGCTGGCGCAGGGCATGGCGCGCGCCACGGTCTACGACACCACGCTCTACATCCTCGCCGGCCTGCTGGTGCTGGGGCTGATCTGCAACCTCGCCATCCGGCCGGTGGCGCCGAAGCATTTCATGAGCGAGGAGCAGCTCGAGCACGAGCGCCGCCTCGCGCACGAGCGCGCGGCGCCGGCGGCCGCCGCCGTCGGCGGCGCGGCCGCCGTGAGCAGCCCGGCGCTGGTCGCCGCGGCCTGGCTGTTCGTCGGCATTCCGCTGGCCTGGGGCGTGTGGATCACGCTGCAGAAAGCGGCCGCGCTGTTCCATTGAGACGGAGTCCGTAAGAGGTCGAAGATGAAGACGCACTTGCAGGAGCACCCGCTGCATCCCATGCCCGCCGCCCGGCCGCTGCCGGCGGCGGAGCGTGCCGCGGTGCTGGAGGTGGTCGCGCGCCTGGGCGACAAGCCCGGAGCGCTGCTGCCGGTGCTGCACGGCGTGCAGGAGGCGCTGGGCTGGGTCCCGCCCGGCGCCGTGTCGCTGATCGCCGCCGGGCTGAACCTGAGCCGCGCCGAAGTGCACGGCGTGGTTAGCTTCTACCACTGGTTCCGCGGCGAGAAGCCGGGGCGGCAGGTGTTGCAGCTGTGCCGTGCCGAGGCCTGCCAGGCGCTCGGCGCGGCCGCGCTGGAACGGCACGTCAAGCACAGGCTCGGCGTCGACTTCCACCAGACCACGGCGGACGGCCGTTACACGCTGCAGCCGGTGTACTGCCTCGGCAATTGCGCCTGCGGTCCCTCGCTGATGATCGACGAGGAGTTGCACGGGCGGGTCAGCGCCGCGGCCTTCGACGCGCTGGTGGGAGAAGGCGCATGAGCGGCACGCGGCTCTACGTGCCGCGCGACGCCAGCGCGCTGTCGCTGGGCGCGGAGGCGGTGGCGCGCGCCATCGCGGCGGAAGCCGACCGGCGCGGCGCGGCGGTCGAGCTGGTGCGCAACGGCTCGCGCGGCCTGCTGTGGCTGGAGCCGATGGTGGAAGTGGAGACGCCGGCCGGCCGCGTCGCCTATGGTCCGGTGCGGGCGCAGGACGTGCCCGGCCTGTTCGAGGCCGGCTTCCTCGGCGGCGGACGGCACGCGCTGGCGCTGGGGCCGACGGCCGAGATTCCATACCTGAAGCGGCAGGAGCGCCTGACCTTCGCCCGCGTCGGCATCACCGATCCGCTGAGCCTGGAAGACTACATCGCCCACGGCGGCTACCGCGGCCTGCGCCGCGCGCTGGAGGCGGCGCCGGCCGAGGTGGTCAAGACGGTGCTGGACTCCGGCCTGCGCGGGCGGGGCGGCGCGGCCTTCCCCACCGGCATCAAGTGGCAGACGGTGCTGAAGACGGAGAGCGCGCAGAAATACGTCGTCTGCAACGCCGACGAAGGCGATTCCGGCACCTTCTCCGACCGCATGCTGATGGAGGGCGATCCTTTTCTCCTCATCGAGGGCATGAGCATCGCCGGCGTGGCGGCAGGGGCGACGCAGGGCTACATCTATCTTCGCTGCGAATATCCGCACGCGCACCGCGCGCTCAATGCGGCCATCGCCACCGCCTACGAGCGCGGCTGCCTCGGCGCCGACATCCTCGGCAGCGGCCGCCGTTTCGACCTGGAAGTGCGGCTCGGCGCCGGCGCCTACATCTGCGGCGAGGAGACTTCGCTGCTGGAAAGCCTGGAAGGCAAGCGCGGCCAGGTGCGGTTCCGGCCGCCGCTGCCGGCGGTGAAGGGCCTGTTCGGCCAGCCCACCGTGCTCAACAACGTCATCAGCTTCGCCTCGGTGCCGCTGATCCTCGACCGCGGCGCCGAGTTCTACCGCGACTACGGCATGGGCCGCTCGCGCGGCACCCTGCCGTTCCAGCTCGCCGGCAACATCAGGCATGGCGGCCTGGTGGAGAAGGCCTTTGGTCTCACCTTGCGCGAGCTGCTCTACGACTATGGCGGCGGCTCGCTCAGCGGCCGGCCGATCCGCGCGGTGCAGGTCGGCGGCCCGCTCGGCGCCTACATCCCGGCCTCGGGCTTCGACACGCCGCTGGACTACGAGGCCTTCGCGGCCATCGGCGGCATGATCGGCCACGGCGGCCTGGTGGCGTTCGACGACACCGTCGACATGGCGGCGCAGGCGCGATTCGCCATGGAGTTCTGCGCGGTGGAGTCCTGCGGCAAGTGCACGCCCTGCCGCATCGGCTCGACCCGCGGGGTCGAGGTCATCGACCGCCTCGTCGCCGGGCAGCAGCCGGAAAAGCAGGAGGCGCTGCTGCGCGACCTGTGCGAGACCATGACCCACGGTTCGCTGTGCGCACTGGGCGGGCTGACCCCCGGACCGGTGCTGAGCGCGCTCAACCATTTCCCCGAAGACTTCAAGCCGCACGCCAAGGCGGCGGCTTAGCAGGCTTCGCCATGAAAAAGCAGCTCACGCAAAGTGCACGGACGCAAAGAACGGCCGGTAAGGCCGTTCCCCGGTCCCTGCGTCTTTGCGCGGGGCGCTTTTAGGAGTTTTGCCATGCTGTCCATAGCAGGAAGAGACTTAGGCACGCCGGCGCCGCTTTCCGACCAGAAGCTGGTCACCCTGACCATCGACGGCTTCGAGGTCACGGTGCCGGAGGGCACCTCGGTGATGCGCGCGGCCGCCGTGGGCGGGGTCCGGGTGCCCAAGCTCTGCGCCACCGAGCAGCTCGAGGCCTTCGGCTCCTGCCGCCTGTGCCTGGTGCAGATCGAAGGCATGAAGGGCTACCCCGCGTCCTGCACCACGCTGGTGGCCCCGGGCATGAAGGTCACGACGCAGAACGGCAAGCTGGCCGAGCTGCGCCGCGGCGTGATGGAGCTGTACATCTCCGACCATCCGCTGGACTGCCTGACCTGCCCGGCCAACGGCCACTGCGAGCTGCAGGACATGGCCGGGGCGGTGGGCCTGCGCGAAGTCCGCTACGGCTACGGCGGCGAGAACCACCTCGAACTGCCCAAGGACGAGAGCAACCCCTATTTCACCTTCGACGCCAGCAAGTGCATCGTCTGCTCGCGCTGCGTGCGCGCCTGCGACGAGCAGCAGGGCACGCTGGCGCTGACGGTGCAGGGCCGCGGCTTCGCTTCCAAGATCGCCGCCAGCCAGGACGACTCGTTCCTCGATTCGGAGTGCGTCTCCTGCGGCGCCTGCGTGCAGGCCTGTCCCAC
>Ga0070741_10008433_pt1 | contig 20685 bp, 17 predicted proteins | sample Coa_R1_4_FD_66440 | JGI IMG/M metagenome (GOLD analysis project Ga0070741, IMG submission 66440) | Surface soil microbial communities from Centralia Pennsylvania, which are recovering from an underground coalmine fire - Coalmine... | ecosystem: Environmental > Terrestrial > Soil > Unclassified ...
GAGCCAGCCGACCAGCGCCGCTTCGGGGACTTCGCCGACGCGGTCGACGGCGTGCGCGCGCTGCTCGCGGGCCGCGCCATCGACCCAGCGGTCAGCCGCCCCGCGGCCTGAGAGCGCCGCTCGCCGACGGCCAGCGCTGGCCGCTCACCTGGTTGGCCTAGCCCGGGCCACCGCTCGCGCCGGAGCCGTTTCCCGAGTGCACGCTCGATCTGCCGCCACTTCGCGTCGTCCTCCGGCGTGACGAACGTGACCGCCTCGCCGGCGCGGCCCATCCGACCGGTCCGCCCGGCACGGTGCGTGAACAGCTCAGCTGACTCGGGCAGCTCGTAGTTGATGACGCGGTCGACGCCCGAGACGTCGATACCGCGCGCCGCCACGTTCGTCGCGAGCAGGATCGGCAGCTCGCCCGACCGGAAGCTCGCCATCGTGCGCTCGCGCGCGTTCTGGCTCATGTTGCCCTGGAGCGCCGCCGCCGGGTAGCCGAACGCCGCGAGCTGCTTCGCCAGCTTCTTCACACCGTGCTTCGTCCGGCCGAAGACGATGATCGGGCCATCGCCCCGCGCGTCGAGGAAGCTGCGCAGGGCCGACAGCTTGCTCTCCGACGCCATTTCGTAGACGACGTGCTCGATCTCGGGCGGCGCGTCGACGTCGCGGTCGACCTTCGCCTCGACCGGCTCGCGCAGGTGCTTGGCAGCGGTCGTCGCCACCCAGGGCGGCAGCGTCGCCGAGAAGAGCGCCGTCTGCCGCTGCGGCGGGGTGTGGGCGATGATCCGCTCGACGTCCGGCGCGAAGCCGCGGTCGAGCATCTCGTCGCCCTCGTCTAGCACGAGGATACGGAGGCCGCCGAGCGAGAGGTTGCGCTGGCGGAGATGGTCGAGCGTCCGGCCGGGCGTGCCGACCACGACGTGGACACCACTGCGCAGGGCCTGGGCCTCGGGCAGAAGCGAGCGGCCGCCGTAGAGCAGCGTGACGCGCAGCCCGCGGGTGGGCGCGACCTGCGCGAACACGTCGCCGACCTGGATCGCGAGCTCCCGGGTCGGGACGAGGACGAGCGCCTGGACGCCGCGGCGGGTACCCTCGGGGCGCGGGTCGAGACGCTCGACGATCGGCAGCACGTAGGCGAGCGTCTTGCCTGAGCCCGTCCGCGCCTGGCCCACGACGTCACGGCCGTCGAGCAAAGGTGGGATCGCGCTCGCCTGGATCGGCGTGGGCGTATGGATGCCCATGCGCGCGAGCGTGTCGTACACGGCAGGCCGCAGGCGCAGCTCGGCGAAGGATGACAAGATCTGGTTCAAGCGGGCCCTCTCGGGTGAAGGAGTTCAGTCGTACCGATCGGTCAGCACGACGTTGCCCAAGAGGCCGGCCGCCGAAGCGCGTTACTACTATCCTCAATATAGGAAAGCAGCGGTGGACGATGCCAGCGTTTGCTACCTGACGACGCGCGGTCGACGCACTGGGCGGCCGCACCGCATCGAGATCTGGTTCGCCGCCCACAACGGGCGCCTCTACATGCTCGCCGGCAGCCGCGATGGCGCCGATTGGGTGCGCAACGTTCGGGCGGACGGTCGGGTCGAGGTCGAGATCGCCGGCATGGTCCAGTCGGGCGTGGCTCGGGTGATCGAAGGTGAGCCCGACGACCCATTAGCGCGTCGGCTGCTCGCCGCGAAGTACCAGGGCTGGCGCGAAGGTGCGCCGCTGTCGGACTGGGCCCGCACGGCGCTGCCGGTCGCGGTCGACCTGGCGCCGTGAGGCGCCGCCCGCCGGATCGCATCGACGCCGACGTCGCACGCCTCTCGATCCTCCGGGCGTCGGACCCCGACCGCGCCCACGCCTTCGCGCTCGACCTGATCGCCCGCGAGCGCGCCCACCGCGCGCTGGAACCGGCGCTCGCGCTCGTCGCCGAGGCAGCGCGGCCGGAATCGCGCCCGGTGCTCCGCGCCCGGTACTTCGACCTGGCCGAGCACGGCGACCGGTACGACCAGGACTGCGCGCTGCGCGTCCTGGTCATCCGCGCGCTCGCTGCGACGGAATCGCGCGAGGACCGCGACGTCTGCGAGAACGCCATCGCGACCGTCCAGATCCGGATGGGCGTGGACGTAGCGCAGAACCTGCGCGCCGAGGGCCTGCTGCTTCTGGCGTCGATCGAGCCCGAGCTGGGCGACTACCGCGCCGTCGAGCTGCTCGGCGATCCGCACACGTCCGCCTTCTCAGGCGAGCCGGCGGTGACCGCGGTCCGCGTGCTCGCCAGGCGCGGCCACTACCTGCCAATCTGGGGGCTCGCGCGGCGCGCCGGCGTCGCGCCAGACGTGCTCGCCCAGGCATTCGCGAGCCTGGCGCGCGCGGCACCCGGCGGGTACCAGACCGAGGCGCTGCTGGGCCAGCTCGCCGAGGCGCGCGCCCGCGGCGAGGAAGGGGAGGCCACGGCACTGGTCGCCGCCGAGGCGATCATCCTCAACCAGCTCGTCGACGGTTACAGCGCGGTGATGGAGCTCTTGGGCACGACGGCGAACCGGAACGTGCGGGACTACCTCGAGCTGACTGTTCGTCGCTCGCCCGACCCGAGGTTGGCGAAGGTCTACGAGCAGCTCGCAGCGCGGCGGAAATGATGGGAAACCGCCAGCCCAACAAGATCGTCGGCGTATGATCCTCCACCATGCAGACGAACCCGATGAAGACCGCACTCGCCGCGGGCAGGGTCCAGGTCGGCACGTGGATCAACCTCGTCCGGAACCCCGCGGTCCTGACGCTGATGAAGAGCGCCGGGCTCGACTACGCGCGGGTGGACATGGAGCACTCCTCCCCGTCGATCGAGACGGTCGCCGACTTCGCGGTGCTCGGCCGCGCGCTCGGCTTTCCGGTCGTCGTCCGCCCGCCCCAGGGCAGCCGCGAATGGATCACACGGCTGCTTGACTGCGGCGTGCAGGGGCTGCACGTCCCGCAGGTCGACAACCCGGAGATCGCCCAGCGCGTCGTCGAGGCGGCACGCTACGCGCCGGTCGGGATGCGGGGCATGGCCGGCTTCGGCCCCGGCAACGACTTCGCGCCGTCCGGCGACCCGCGCGCCGACCAGGCGGCGATCAACGAGCAGGTCCACGTGACGGTGATGCTCGAGTCCGCCGAGGCGTTCCGCCACCTCGACGAGATCGTCGGCATGCCCGGCGTCGACGCCGTCACGCTCGGACCGACCGACCTCGCCCAGGAGCTCGGCGTCTACGGCACGCCCGACCAGGGCCGCGTGCTCGACGAGCACCGGACCCGGCTGATCGAGGCGGCGAAGAGGCACGGGAAAGACGTCGCGATGCTCGTCGGCACGCTCGACGAGGCCGAGCGCTGGATCGCGGCCGGCGTCAAGATCATCGCCTACGCGTCCGACGCCGCCCTGCTGGCGGCCGCCCTCAGACAGGCCGCCCAGCGCCTGAAGTCTTAGGGAAGAAGGGAGGCACCTGGCGGCGTCACTGACGTTCGTCCGTCGGGCGTGGCGGCTGGCCAGCCCATACTGGTCCTCGGAGGAGCGCTGGCGCGCCCGGGCGCTGCTCGCCCTGGTCGCGGCGCTGACGCTCGGCCAGATCGGGCTGACTGTCCTCTACAACAACTGGAACCGCCGGTTCTTCGAGGCGATCCAGAACATGGACTTCGCCTCGTTCGGCCCGCTCCTGTTGCAGTTCGTCGTCCTGGCGGCGCTGTACATCGTCGCCGCGGTGTACGCGCTGTACTTCACGCAGATGCTGCAGATGCGCTGGCGGGTCTGGCTGACGCACCGCTTGCTCGGCGAGTGGCTAGCGAACCAGGCGTACTACCACCTGGAGATTACGGGGCGCCGCACCGATAACCCTGACCAGCGCATCTCGGAGGACCTGCGGCTATTCACGTCGAACACGCTCGGCCTCGGCCTCGGACTCCTCTCGTCGGTGGTCACCCTGCTCTCGTTCGTCACGATCCTGTGGGTCATCTCGGGCCCGCTGGCGTTCTCCCTTGGCTCGCTGAGCGTGACGATCCCCGGTTACATGGTCTGGGTCGCGCTCCTGTACGCGCTCGTCGGAAGCGTCCTGACCCACCTCGTCGGGCGCGCGCTGATCGGCCTCAACTTCCAGCAGCAGCGGTTCGAGGCCGACTTCCGCTTCGGCATGGCGCGGCTGCGGGAGAACGCCGAAAGCGTGGCGCTGTACCGCGGCGAGGCCGCCGAGCAGCGCGACCTGGTTCACCGGTTCGAGCGCATCCGCGCCAACTGGTGGCAGCTGATGCGCTACACGAAGTACCTCACCTTCCTGACCGCCGGCTACAACCAGGTGGCCGGCATCTTCCCGGTGCTGGTCGCGGCGCCGCGCTACTTCGCCGGCGCCATCACGCTGGGCGTGCTGACGCAGATCGCGGACGCCTTCGGCCGCGTGCAGGGATCGCTGTCGTGGTTCGTCTCCAGTTACGGGGACCTGGCGACGTGGAAGGCGACCGTCGACCGCTTGCTGACGTTCCAGGACGCCATGCGGCTGGTCGCGGCTCAGGTGGCCGGCGGCTCAGCGATCCAGGTCGTGGCCGATGGCGGCGCCGTCCGGGCGGAGCGGCTCGATCTGGCGCTGCCCGACGGTCGGACGATCCTCGCGGACGCCACCCTGGCGATCGCGCCTGGCGAGCGCGTCTTGATCACCGGGCCGAACGGGAGCGGCAAGACGACCCTCTTCCGCGCTCTCGCCGGCATCTGGCCGTTCGGCAGGGGGCGGGTCGAGGTTCCATCCCGCGCGCGGATCCTGTTCCTGCCGCAGCGGCCGTACTTCCCGATCGCCAGCCTGCGAGACGCGGTGAGCTACCCGGCCGCGGGCGGCGCCTTCGACGACGAGTCAGTGCGCGAGGCGCTGCGCGCAGTGGGCCTCCCCGCCTTCGGCGAGCGGCTGGACGAGGTGCAGAACTGGAGCCTTCAGCTGAGCGGCGGGGAGCAGCAGCGGATGGCCATCGCGCGCACCCTGCTGCACCGCCCCGATTGGCTCTTCCTGGACGAGGCTACCAGCGCCCTCGACGAAGCGGCCGAGGCCGAGCTGTACGCCCTGCTCCGCGAGCGGCTGCCCGACGCCGCCATCGTCAGCATCGCCCACCGCCCGAGCGTGGCCCCGTTCCACGACCGGCGGCTGGGCCTGGGCGCCGCCGGCCACGCCGGCGAGCTCGTGCCCTTGGCCGACCGGACGCCGTAGCGAGGGCCGTCGTCAGTCGAAGAAGCCCTTGTCCTCGTCGTCGAGGTGCTTCCGCGCTTCGTTCACCTTGAACGTCACGCCCAGGCCCGGCCGGTCCCAGACCTTGATGAACCCGTTCTCGACGATCGGGTCCGGTAGCCCCTCGACGATGTCGTACCACCAGCTCGGGCGCGCGACCGGGTACTCGAATGCGATGTAGTTGTCCGGCATCGTCGCGCAGACGTTGACGAGCGCGGCGACGCCGAAGACGCCGTCGAACACGCCGTGGGGCGCCATCAGCACGCCGTGCATGTCGGCGAATTCGGCGATCCATTTCAGCTCGGCGATGCCGCCGACGTCGGCCGGGTCGGGTCCCACGATCCGTACCGCGTTGTGCTCGATCAGGTCCTTGAAGTTGTTCCGCAGGTAGATCTGCTCGCCGGTGTGGGTTGGCGTCGAGGTGGCCAGCGTCACCTCGCGGTACGCCTCCCAGTTCACGTACGGCGTGTAGTCGCCGGTCAGGATGTCCTCGATCCACATCACGTTGAGCGGCTCGATCGCCTTCGCGAAGCGGATCGCGTCGGCGATCTGCCAGCCAGGCCCGCAGTCGAGCGCGAGCCCGACCTCCTCGCCGAGCACCTTCTTCATGGCCTCGACGCAGCGGATCGTGTGGTTCAGCCCCTGCTCGGTCATGAGACCACGGTTGCCGCCGTGGCCGCCCTGCGCCGGCACGCCGTAGAAGTAGTTGGGGATGTCCCGTGCCATCGCGCTGTGGAAGCCGACCGCCTGCTTGATGATGGTGAAGCCTTCCCTGGCCTCCTTCATCTTGCCCATCGCGTCGGCGTAGGCCTGGGGCGAGTGCCCCTCGATCGGGAAGCGCACACCCCCGTTGTAGACGCGGACGCGGTCGCGGACCTTGCCGCCGAGCAGTTTGTACACCGGCAGGCCGGCCGCCTGGCCAGCTACGTCCCAGAGCGCCATCTCGATCGCGCTCACGGCGCTGCCCCACGGCTTGAACGCCCCGCGCCGACGGATGCGCAGCATGCAGCGCTCGACGTCGGTCGGGTCCTGCCCGATCAGCGCGTCGCGGTAGTAGAGCACCTGCGGCTTGACGTACGGCTTCGTGTTCTCGATCTGTCCGTGGCCGGCGATGCCCTGATCGGTGACGATGCGGACGACCGGGTTCTCGCCGATGACCGCGCAGCGAACGTCGGTGATCTTCACAGGCAATCCCCTCTGGCTAATCGAGGGGATTGCGACGCAACCCCCTTCACTGATGGCTCTACGGATACCCCATCGCGCCGTCGGCCGCGATCGGGAACGCACGCGTCCACCGCTTGAACGGGTAGCGCTCGAACGCGTCGACGTTCAGATCGATGCCGAGGCCAGGCCTGGTCGGCAGCTCGAGGTATCCGTCGACCAGCTTCATCGGCTCGTCGACCAGGTCGCGCCGCGGCGACTCGTCGTCCGGGTGGTATTCGAGGATGAGGAAGTTCGGCGTACAGGCCGCGAAGTGGACGTTCACCGCCGTCGCGACCGGGCCCATCGGGTTGTGCGGCGCGACCACCACGTAGAACGACTCGGCCATCGCCGCGATCTTCTTCTGCTCGAGCAGGCCGCCGGCACAGCAGATGTCCGGCTGGATGATGTCGGCCGCCTGGCGCACGAGGAGATCGCGGAACTCGTACTTCGTGTAGAGCATCTCGCCGGTCGCGAGCGGCACGCCGAGCGCCGAGAAGGTCCGCCGCAGTTCGCCCATCGCGTCGATGTTCTCGGGCCGCAGCGGCTCCTCGACGAAGAACGGGTTGAACGGCTTGAGCGCTTCGGCCAGCTGGATCGCCCGGATCGGCTCGAAGATCTTGGCGTGCGGATCCACGCCGATCTCGACGTCGTCGCCGACCGCCTTGCGCAGCGCCTCCATCTTCCGCGCCGACTCGCGCACGACCTGGCTCCACGGCATCTTCTCGCTGCCGGCCGGCTGCGGCCCGATCTTCAGCGCGCCGTAGCCGTACCGTTCGATCAACGCCTGGGCACGCTCGGCCGTCTCTTCCGGCGACCGCCCGCCCGGGTTCTGGTAGACGCGGACCCGGTCACGCGCCTTCCCGCCGAGGAGCTGGTACACCGGCACGCCCAGCGCCTTGCCCTTGATGTCCCAGAGCGCGTGCTCGATGCCGCTGATCGCCGCGTTGGTGACGACGCCGCCGGGGAAGCGGCTCGCGTTGTACATGAGCTGCCAGCAGAACTCGACGTCCCGCGGGTCGCGCCCGACCAGCCAGGTCTCGAAGTCGGCGATGACCGCCGCTGTCGCATCGTCCGGCCCGGCCGAGTACGCCTCGCCGACGCCGTGGAGTCCTTCGTCGGTGTGGACGCGCACGAACACGTAGTTCCGGCGGTCCGGATGGACGAGGAACGTCTCGATCCGGGTGATCTTCACTAGCGCTTCTCCAACCGGTAGGTGATGGTCGTGCCGGGGGTGTAGTTGTACACCTGGACGAGGTACGACCCGGCTTCGTTCGTCGCCAGCGTCGTCGAATGCGTCGGCGGGTTCGGCCCGTTGTACCCGCTCTGCGTGTATTTGCGACCGAACGTTGGGCCGTACACGGCGAATCCGACCGCGTGCCCAGTGACCTGGTCCGCTGGCTGCACGTCCATCGCGATCGTCACGACGGAGTTATCGCCACGGTAGGTGAACTTGTAGAACTGGAACTTGCCGGCGGTCGAGCCGCCCAGAATGCCCTCGACCGGCCCGGTCAGCTCGATCGCCTGGTCCGGCGTCGTGTTCGTGCCGACCGGGATCGGCGTCGGCGACGGCGTCGCCGCGGGCGTCGGCACGGGCTCGACGCCGGTCGGGGTCGGGACAGGCGTGGGCGCGTTGGGCTGCGGCGGTAGACCGTCGGCCGTTAGCTCGAAGTGGATTGGCGTGACGTTGTAGTTGAACACCTGGATCAGGTACGTACCCGGCGTCGTCGAGCTGAACAGGGCCTCGTACGAGGGGTGCTTGCCCGTCTGCGCTCCCTGCGCGTACGGCTTGGTCGTGCCCGGGCCGTAGATGGCAAAGCCAGCGTGGGGTGCCGTCGCCGGATCGCCCGGCGACACGTCCACCCAGAAGGTGATCGTAGAGCCGTCGCCAGGGTACTGGAAGCTGTAGAAGGCGAACTTGCCGAGGCCGAGCGTCGGCGGGATGCCAGGTAAGTCGCCGCTCGCCGCGCCGCCGAACGGCAGCGCGCGACTAGGGTCGTCGTTGGTTGTGACCTGGTCGGCCTGCGCCGGCGCGAGCGGCAGGACGATCAGCGCGAGGACGAACAACAGCCGTCTGAGCATTGGTGCGCTCCCTGGGTGATCCGTCCAAGGTTACCGCCGCGCCTCGCCCGCCCGCCCGGCGCGGGGGTGCCGGCATCCGCGCCAGCAGCCACGCCCAGGCCACCACGCTGGCGAGCAGCCAGACGGCGAGTCCGCCGATCGGCCCAGCCAGCGCCGCGTTCGCCAGCCCGGCCATAAGCAAGCGCAGCACGGCTTCGAGGGTATCCGACGAACGCGCCGCCATCAGCGGCGCCTGGAGCAGCACGTTCATCGCCCACGCCCCGAGCGTGAGGAGCCCGGCCGACGCCATGGCGCGCCGTCGCGCGCCATGGCGCTGCGCCCGCGGCTGGCCGCTCGCGACCCATGCCGACGCGAGCACGATCGCGGCGGCGTCGATGATCGCAAAGAACTGGATCGCGGCGTCCGTGAACGCGCCGATGAGGGTGAAGCGGGCGACCAGCTTCAGGAAGAGGAGGATGCCGAGGACGAGCGTGAGTCGTCGGGCCACGGCCCGCGAGCATACGCGGCCGCGCTCTCCGGTGTCACGGTCCCGGTTTCGCCGGCCCTCGGTTGTAGCGCTCGACCAGCCCGCGCAGCCGTTCGGCGATCTGGGGCTGGAGCTGGTCGGGGTGGTACCGCCACGACCAGTTGCCGAGCCCTCGGCCTGGCGTGTTCATGCGCGCCTCGCTCTCGAGGCTCAGGACGTCCTGGAGCGGGACGATCGCCGTGTCAGCGACGGTCGACAGCGCCAGCCGAATGAGGTCCCACGCCGGATCGCTCATGTCCGTGCCGACGTACTCGCGCACCCGGTGCCGCTGCTCTTCCGGGAGCGTCGCGTACCAGCCAACGGTCGTGTCGTTGTCGTGGGTGCCGGTGTAGACCACCGCGTTCTGCTCGTAGTTGTGCGGCAGGTAGGGGTTGGCGGGCGTGTCGCCGAAGGCGAACTGCAGCACTTTCATGCCGGGGAAGCCGAGCTCCTCGCGCAGCGCGTGCACGTCCGGCGTGATGGTGCCGAGATCCTCGGCGACGATCGGCAGGTCTCCGACGGCGTCGCGGACTGCGTTGAAGAGCGCCGCGCCAGGGCCGGGGTCCCAGCGGCCGTTCACCGCGGTTTCCTCGCCGGCCGGCACGCTCCAATGCGCGGCGAAGCCGCGGAAGTGATCGATTCGCACCGCGTCGACCAGCTCGAAGAGGTGGCGGAACCGGTCGACCCACCAGCGGTATCCTCGCTCGGCCATCACGTCCCAGCGGTAGAGCGGGTTACCCCAGAGCTGCCCCGTCGGGCTGAAGTAGTCGGGCGGCACCCCGGCGATCTCGGTCGGCTGACCCCGCTCGTCGAGGCGGAAGAGATCGGGGTGCGCCCAGACGTCGGCGGAGTCGTGCGCGACGAAGATCGGCACGTCGCCCATGATCCGGACACCCCGCTCGTTCGCGTACTTCTTCAACGCGTGCCACTGCTCGTGGAACGCCTGCTGGACGAAGACATGGAAGTCGTACGCTTCGAGCTGCTCCTTGCGGAACACGGCCAGCGCATCCGGGTCGTGGCGCGCGAGCGGCTCCGGCCACTCGGTCCAGGCGGCACCGCCCTGCGCCTCCTTGATCGCGGTGAACAGCGCGAAGTCGTCGAGCCAGGCCGCGTTTTTCGCGGCGAAACGCTCGATCGCCTCGCGGCGCTCGCCGCGCAGCTCGCGGTGCGCCTTGCGTAGCCGCTCGGCCTTCTCGCGTCCGACGCGGCCGTAGTCGACGCGTATAGCGCCCGGCGTGTCGTCCCCCTGCCGCAGGACGGCGAGCGAGACGAGCAGCGGGCTGCCGGCGAACGCCGACGAGCCGGCGTACGGCGAGTCGCCGGGGCCGGGGGGCCCGAGCGGCAGCACTTGCCAGAGCGTCTGCCCGGCCGCGACCAGGAAGTCGACGAACCGGTACGCCTGACCGCCCAGGTCGCCGATGCCGTTCGGTCCTGGCAAGGAGGTCGGATGGAGCAGGATGCCAGAGGATCGTGGAAGCCTCACTCGGGTGAGCATAACTCTGACGGGGGTTTAAGCCAGCCGTGTTTATGTTCGTTGCCCGATGCGACGGCTCATCCCGCTGGTGCTCGCCGCCATCTTGCTCCTGCCCGTCGGCCCGACCGCGGTTCAAGCCGACGACCAGGGCGCGCCGCTGGTCGCGATCGACCCCGGCCACGACGCGAGCGACTGGGGCACGGCCGGCGTCGCCAACGGCAAACGGCTGGTCGAGAAGGATCTGACGCTGACAGTCGCCAGGGCGCTGAGCGATCTGCTCCAGGCGGCCGGCTACCGCACGCTCCTGACCCGCACCGACGACGCGGCGCCCAACGGCGGCGCCGACAAGACCGGCGACGGCAAGGTCGATCTCGCGGACGACCTGCAAGCGCGCGTCGACAAGGCGAACAACGCCGGCGCCGCCATCCTCGTCTCGATCCACTTCAACGGCTCGACCGATCACGGCCTGCGCGGGCCGGCGATCTACTACTCGGCCTCGCGCCCGTTCGCGGCCCAGAGCCGCAAGCTGGCCGACGCGGTGATGAGCGCGCTGACGGCGCGCATGGGCCAGGCCGGCCGGCCGATCACCCCCCTCGGCGTCCTGCGCGACTCGACGCTCGGGGGCTCGCTCTACCTCCTTGGTCCGGCCGGCGCTCGCATCGTCCGCGCCTCGAACATGCCGGGGATCCTGATCGAGGGCCTCTTCCTCACCAACGCCGACGACGCCGCGCTGCTCGCCGATCCAACCACGCTGCAGACGCTCGCGCGCGGCTACGCCGACGGGATCGCCGCCTACCTCGGCCCGCCGCCCAAGCCGCTGCCCAAGCGCGCCGTCGTGGTCGGGCCCGACGGCGCCTTCCTGCGCCCTTCACCGCTCATGGCCACGGACCCGCTCGCCTCGCTGCCCCCCGGCACGGTCGTGAACGTCGCCGAGGCGGCGAAAGGCGACGACGGCGGGGACGGGTCGACCGACTGGTACCGCGTCGACTACAAGGGGCAGGCCGGCTACGTGTTCGCCGAGCTGCTGCAGCCGACCACCGCCGGCGCGTCGGCATCCGGGGCGCCCACGCCGACCGCGCCCCCGCCCGCGCCGTCGGCGATCCGCAAGGTGACTGTCCACGACGACGGCGACGGCAAGGCCGCCCGCCTGCGTTCGAGCCCCAGCCGCGGTGGGGACATCGTCGACCGCGCCAAGGCGGGCGAGACGCTCGAGGTGCTCGATCAGGCCGACGGAGAGGCGGTTGACGGCAAGACGCCCACCTGGCTGAAGGTGCGGCACGGCACGACAGTCGGCTGGGTCTGGGCACCGCTGGTCGACAGTTGACGCCACTGCTGGGCCCGCACGCCATGCTTCTGTATAGTTGGCCCGCCCCTGCCCGGAGGTAGCTGCTGTCGTTTAGCCGTCTCGGCCTCCTGCTGATCCCGTTCGTCTGCGGGATCGCGATCGGCAGCGCCTCGCCAGGGCTCGCCCTCTCGCTGCCGTTCGTGGCGACCGCAACGCCCACCGCGGTCCCGACCCCGCGCGCCACCGCCACGCCGCTGCCCACCGCGACGCCGGCCGTCACCAGCACGCCGACCCAGACGCCCACGGCGACCGCCACCCCGACCAGCACCTCGACCACCACGCCGCCGACCCCGACGGTTACGCCGACCGTCGAGAAGCGCGCGTCGGTGCTCGACGACGGCACGATCCTGACCATCTACGGCCGCGCGTTCGGCACGGCGCCGATCCTCGGCCTGCTCGGCCAGTACAAGAGCTTCGACGCGATGCAGGCCGACGTCGAGAAGCGCTTCTACCCGGCCATTAAGGCGAACAACGGCGGCCGCCCGATCGTGCCGATGGTCCACGTCATCTACGCGCTCGCCACGCCGTGCTCGCCGAACGACGATTGCTTGCTCTACCTCGAGGGCGCGAAGGTCGACGTCGTCAAGGAATACATCGAGCCAGCCCAGAAGCGGGGCTGGGAGGTGGTCCTCGACTCCCAGATCGGCCGGTCGGACCCGGTCACCCAGGTCAAGCGGATGATCGACCGCGGCTACCTCCAGTACGAGAACGTCCACGTCGCGCTGGACCCCGAGTTCCACGCCGACCCCGGTAAGAAGATCGGCCAGATCGAGGCGGCGCAGCTCGACGAGGCGCAGAAGCTGCTCGACGACTACGTGCGCCAGCAGGGGCTGAAGCGGCGCAAGATGCTGATCGTCCACCAGTTCGGCGACCCCGAGGTGAACGACGGGGTGCCGTTCATGATCCTGAACAAGAAGAGCCTGAGGACCTTCCCGAACGTGGACCTGGTGCTCTGCGCCGACGGGTTCGGATCGCCTGACTCGAAGATCAGCAAGTACAACGCGATGCTGAACCCGGACGTCTACCCGTTCGTCAAGTACCGGGCGATCAAGCTGTTCACGCCCAACGCCGACGCGCCGAACATGTACGACAAGCCCCAGGTCGAATGGGAAGTGCTGGCCGGCAAGAAGAAGACCCCGGGCGGGGTGCAGATCCGCTGGCCCCCGAACGTCGTCGTCGTCGCCTGAAGCTGAGGATGGTCTCATCCCGAGGAACCGTCGAGGCGGGAAATCCGGGTGCCCTCTGGGCGCGCGGCGGCGTCGCCCGGCGCCGTTGACGGCGCGACGCGCGAGTTCCCTCGCCCCGCTCGGAACGGCCTGGCCGGGCTAGGCCTGTCCGTGAGCGCGCGCTGGCTCGACCTGGCCCTCGTCGCCGCGTTCGTCGCTCTCGCGCTCGGCCTGCGCCTGCACCAGCTCACCCAGCTCCCGGTGCCGAACGAGACGGCCGACGAATACGCCTTCCTCTGGGCAGGCTGGAGCTGGCTGCACGGCGGCGTACCGACGAGCTGGTCCTGGAAGCCGGCCTACGAAACAGGAACGAAGGTCTTCGCGCACGGCACGCTGTACCGGCTCGTGACGCCGTGGATGGACCACCCGCCGCTCTTCGCCTTGCTGGCCGGCGCGGCGGCGAGCCTCTCGTCGGCGCGCGAGCTGCTCGACGTGCCGCTGCGGGCCGGCCGGCTGCTCGCGGCACTGCTCGGCACCGCGTCCGTCGGCCTGCTCTACGCGCTCACCCGCCCACGCTACGGGCGCGGGGTCGCGGCGTTGGCCGCGCTCCTCCTCGCCGCGGTCCCGACGATCGTGCTCGCGAACCGCCTGGTCGTCGCCGAGGCGCTGCTCGTTCCATTGCTGCTGGTTGGGCTGTTCGCCGCCGAGCGGGCTGTGTGTGTCGCCCCAAGGGGCGAGGCGGCGAGGGCTCTCGGCCGGCGTGGCCAGCACGAAGCGGCGAGCGATCGATCGAGGGCCGCGGTTCCTCGGGGTGCTGGCGGCGCCGAGAACCGCAGCGGCGCAACATCCTGGCTCGTCGTCGCTCTGGCGGCGGCCGCGCTGGCGTCGCTGGCGAAGGTGCCCGGCGTGTTCGTCGGACTGGCGATCGGCGCCTTCCTTTTCTCCCGCGGCGCGCGGCGCGGCGCGGCGCTCGCCGCGGCGGCCGCCGTTCTCGGCCTCGTGCCGTACGTCGTCTACGGCCTCGCCGCCAGCCCCGCGACCTTCCTCGCGGTGATCTTCGACCAGTCAGGCCGCTCCAGCGGCGTCGAGGTGCTCTCCTTCCTCCTGACTGGGGCCTCGACCGGGCCGGTGTCGTGGCGCGACGCGTGGTTCCCGTTCCTGTGGCTGGCGCTCGCCTACGCAGCGTACCGTCGCGACGCGGTGGTCACCGCGCTGGTCGTCCCGTACCTCGTCGTGATGGTCGCCGTCGTCGACCAGAGCGTGCCCCGGGTCTGGTACCGCGAGCCGCTCTTCCCGGGCCTCTGCCTCGCGGGCGCCGTGTTCCTGAGGGAGGCGCTCGCCGCGCCCGACGGCATCAAGGCTGCGCTGGTCGTCTTCGGACTCCTCTTCGGCAAGCTCGCGGAAAGCATCAACGTGTGGCAGCAGATCGGGCCAGTCGGCCAGCGCCTCTTCCCGTTCGCCGTCCTGCTGCTGGCCGTCCCGATGCTGCTCGGTCGAGCGCGGCTGCTGCGCTTCGAGGTCGGCGCCGCCCTCGCCGCTGCGCTCGGCGCCAGCTGCGTCCAGGCCTGGAACGCCGACACGACCTACCCGAGGTACACGCCGCCGCCATACGAAGAGGTCGCCGTGCCGACCACCGCCGGCGCGTCGATCCTCCGCTACCGCGCCGCGCCGGACCTGCTCCGCCCGGGCGACACGGTTCACGTGTCGGCCGTCTGGAAGATCGAGCGGGACGGGACATACCAGACGCAGCTCGTCGGCGGCAGCGCCGCCCAGCTCGAGGGCAGGGCGGGCGACGAGACCGCCCGCGACTACACGCGTACGGCGCCCGCGCCCGGCGATCTCGACCTCACACTGCTGATCGACGGCGCCAGCGCCGACCTCGGCGTCGTGCGGGTAAGGTGACGCCTCGCCCCATCCTCCTCGGCGAGCCCCAAGGTCGTGGGCGCGCTAGCGCAGGCGAGCTGGGCCGGGTCCACGGAGACGGCGCGCGAAGCCAGGGCGAGGGCGTCAGCCCCTACCAGATCCCAAGCTCGGCCTTCGCCTCTTCGCTCGCCATCGTGCGCGGGTCCCAGGGCGGCTGCCAGACGAACTCGACGTTCACGTTTTCGACGCCGGGCAGGCGGCCGACCACGTACTGGACCTGGTCGATCAGGACCGGGCCCAGCGGGCAGGCCGGAGTCGTCAGCGTCATCTGGACGTTGACTTCGCCCTCCTCGGTCTTGGTGATGCCGTACAGGAGGCCGAGGTCGACGATGTTTATCCCGATCTCGGGGTCGTACACGGCACGGAGCGCCTCGGCGATCTCCTCCGGCGTCGCCCCCTCACCCACCGCCGGTCCCAACGTGATGTGCTCCTGCAGAGCCTCTGACATCTCAGACCCTCACCTGAACCTTGCCATCCTCGACGCGGACCTCGAAGGTCTTCAGCGGGTAGACGGCCGGCAGCGACAGCACCTTGCCGGTGCGCACGTCGAAGCGCGCGCCGTGCAGGGGGCACTCCACGACGTGGCCGAACAGCTCGCCATCCGAGAGGTATGCCTCGTCGTGGGTGCAGATGTTCGTGGTCGCGTAGAACTGACCGCCGACGTTGTAGATGGCGATCTCCTCCTCGCCGACCCGCACCTCGCGGATCTGGCCGGGCGGGACGTCGCGCGCGTCGGCAACCGTCACGAAATCAGCCAAGGTACAACCGGTCGATCTGGCGCTCCACCTCGGCCGAGAGTCGGTTCTTGAGTCCCTGGAGCGGGACGCGGTCGACCACCGCCGAGAAGAAGCCCTCGACGATCATCCGCTGCGCCTGCGCCTTCGGCAGGCCGCGGCTCATGAGGTAGAACAGCTCTTCCTCGTCGACCGAGCTGGTCGTCGAGCCGTGTGTGCAGCGGACGTCGTTCGCCAGGATCTCGAGCATCGGGATCGAGTCGGCGCGCGCGCGCTCGGAGAGCAGCAGGTTCCGGTTGTTCTGGTAGGCGTCGGAGCGCTGCGCACCCGGCGCGATGCGGATCAGCCCGCCGTAGACCGAGCGCGCCTCCTCGAGCATCGCGCACTTGAAGAGCAGGTCGCTCATGCAGTGCCCGGCGCGGTGGTCCTGCAGCGTCGAGTGGTCGATGTGCTGCGTGCCGCCGATGAACACCAGCCCCAGCAGCTCGCACGAGACGCCCGGCTCGTCCATGTGCGCGTGGACGAACGCCTTGGTCAGCCGCGAGCCGAGCCCAACCTGCAGCAGGTTGATAGCCGCGTCTCGCTTCGCGTGGAACCGCTCGCGCTCGAAGTTCCAGACGCCGGTGCCCCAGTTCTGCACGTGGCAGTAGCGGACGACCGAGCCCTCCTTGGCGAAGACGTCGACCACCGACGTGTTGAAGCCGACCCCGCCGTCCACCGACAGCGTGTCGTCCACGTAGGTGAGCTGGCTCCATTCGTCGGCGACGATCAGCGTCTTGCCGAAGGTCGCCCCGCCGGCGCCCTGCTGGGCGAACACGGCGCGCAGCGGCAGCGTCACCTCGACGCCGCTTGGAACGTAGACGAAGGCGCCGCCGGTCCAGAACGCCGAGTTCATCGCCGACCACTTGTCCTCGTCCTCGACGAGGTGGTCGCGGACGAGGTCCGGGTGCTCGCGCACCGCTTGATCGAGCGAGCAAAGGACGACGCCCTTGCTGGCGAGCTCGGCCGCCAGCGAGCGCTCGACCTGCGTCGCGTTGACGAAGGCGAGCGTGCCGCCGTTGCCGCCCTTGTCCGCGAGGACCGCCTTGATCGCGCCCGGCACGCCCGCGCCGTTCGGCGTCGTCGGCGCGAACTCGTCGAGTCGGAGGCGGCGCAGGTCGGTGCGGCGATACTCCTCGTCCTGCCGCGAGGGGATCGGAAGGCGTTCGAAGGTCGCGAGCGCCTCCAGTCGGCGCTCGCGCAGCCAGCTCGGCTCGCCGTTGCGCGCCGAGAGCTCTTCGACCGCCTGGCGGGTGAACGCACTCGGGCTGGTGGGACGTGTTGCTAGTTCGGTCATCCGTACTCCGTGTGTGGCGGGCGGGGTATCAGCCTTCAGCCAACAGCGGTCGGCCCCGACTCGGGGAGCCGACCGCTGACCACTGATCGTGGACGGCTACCCGACCGAGCCCTCCATCTCGAGCGCGATCAGTCGGTTCATCTCGACCGCGTACTCCATCGGGAGCTCCTTCACGATCGGTTCGATGAACCCGTTCACGATCATCGTGGTCGCCTCTTCGGCCGAGAGGCCCCGGCTCTGGAGGTAGAAGAGTTGCTCTTCGCCGACCTTCGACACCGTCGCCTCGTGGGAGATCGCGACCTTCTCGGCCTCGACGTCCATGTAGGGGTAGGTGTCGGAGCGCGATGCGTCGTCGATCAGCAGCGCGTCGCAGTTCACGCTCGACGACACGTCGTTCGCCTGCTTGTAGACCGCGACGTGTCCACGGTACGAGGTGCGACCGCCGGCCTTCGAGATCGACTTCGAGACGATGTGCGAGGTGGTGTGCGGCGCGACGTGGACCATCTTCGCGCCGGCGTCCTGGTGCTGGCCAGCCCCGGCGAAGGCGACCGAGAGCGTCTCGCCCTTCGCGCCCGGCTCCATCAGGTAGATAGCGGGGTACTTCATCGTGACCTTGGAGCCGAGGTTGCAGTCCACCCACTCCATCGTCGCGTCGCGGAACGCCTGCGCCCGCTTCGTGACGAGGTTGTAGACGTTGTTCGACCAGTTCTGGATCGTCGTGTAGCGGCAGCGCGCGCCTTCCTTGACGATGATCTCGACCACCGCCGAGTGCAGCGAGTCCGACCGGTAGGTCGGCGCCGTGCAGCCCTCCACGTAGTGCACGTACGAGCCCGGCTCGCAGATGATCAGCGTCCGCTCGAACTGGCCCATGTTCTCGACGTTGATGCGGAAGTAGGCCTGGAGCGGGATCTCGACGTGCACGCCCGGCGGCACCCAGATGAACGACCCGCCCGACCAGACCGCCGAGTTCAGCGCTGCGAACTTGTTGTCGTTCGCCGGGATGACGGTCGCCCAGTACTGCTTGAAGATATCCTCGTGCTCCCGGAGCGCCGTGTCGGTGTCGCAGAAGATGACGCCCTTGGCCTCGAGGTCCTTGCGGATCGAGTGGTAGACGACCTCGGACTCGTACTGGGCCGAAACGCCGGCCAGGAACTTCCGCTCCGCCTCGGGGATGCCGAGCCGGTCGAAGGTCTGCTTGATCGCCTCCGGTACGTCCTCCCACGAGCGCGCCTTCTTCTCGGCCGGCTTCAGGTAGTAGTAGATGTTGTCGAAGTCGATGCCGGAAAGGTCGGCGCCCCAGGTCGGCATCGGCCGCGCGAGGAAGTACTCGAGCGCCTTGAGCCGGAAGTCGGTCATCCAGCTTGGCTCGCCCTTGCGCTCCGAGATCTCACGGACGACCTCCGGCGACAGGCCCCTTCTGGCCTGCTGCGCGTAAGCGGCCTCGTCATGGAAGCCGTATTTCTCCGTGTAGTTCTCGTTGATCTGCAGCGTGTCAACGGCCATCGGCCTGGACCTCCTTCAGCAGCTTGTCGTACCCGAGCCTCTCGAGCTCCTCGGCGAGCTCCTGGCCGCCGGAGCGGACGATCCGCCCCTCGTGCAGGATGTGGACGCGGTCGGGCCTGATGTAGTTCAAGAAGCGGTTGTAGTGGGTGATGATCATCACCCCCATCTCCGGGTTCTTCAGCTTGTTGATGCCGTCGGCGACGACGCGCATCGCGTCGATGTCGAGCCCCGAGTCGGTCTCGTCCAGGATCGCGAGCTGCGGCTTGAGCATCGCGAGCTGGAGGATCTCCGCCCGCTTCTTCTCACCGCCCGAGAACCCCTCGTTCAGGTAGCGGGTCGCGAACGTGTCGTCCATCTTCAGGTCGCTCATCACGGAGCGCATCTGGCGGCGGAACTCGACGGCCGGCACGTCGCCGAGCACGTTCTTCACGGCCAGCCGCAAGAAGTTGGCGACCGTCACGCCGGGGATCGCGGTCGGGTACTGGAAGGCGAGGAAGATTCCGAGCTTCGCCCGCTCGTCGGGCGAGAGCTCCAGCAGGTTCTGACCCTTCCAGATCGCGCGGCCCTGGGTCACCTCGTACTTCGGGTGGCCGGCCAACGTGTAGGCGAGCGTCGACTTGCCGGAGCCGTTCGGCCCGAGCAGCGCGTGGACCTCCCCTTTCGGGATCTCGAGGTCGACGCCTTGGAGGATCTCCTTGCCCGCCACCGAAACGTGGAGGTCGTCGACGATGAGGGTGGCTTCGCCCGTGGCGGTCTTCGTGTCAAGCATTGGCAGCACTTTCCTTAGCGATCATCAGCTCCGGCGCGAGATTCAGGACGTCCTTCCCCACGTTCGAGTCGCTGCACAGGTCGGCGAGCGTCGTGCCGAACAGCACCATGTCCATCGCCGCCTTCACGCGGCTCCAGAGCGGCCGCGAGAGGCAGTCCGCCTCGCGGACGCACGTGCCGTCCACGTAGCCCTCGGCGACGCACTCCACCGGCGCCGTCGCGTCCGGCCCGTCCAGCACCCGCACGACCTCGCCGACCGAGATCTGGCTGGGCGGGCGGACCAGCCGGTAGCCGCCATGGACGCCGCGCGTGCCCTCAACCAGCCCCGCTCTGCGCAACGGCCCGATCACTTGCTCCAGGTACGGCAGCGGCATGTGCTCCCGCGCGGCTATCTCGCTCAGCGATAGCATCCCCTGCCCGTACACCTTGGCCAGCTCCGTCATCGCTCGAAGCCCGTAGTGCGCGCGACTCGATACCTTCATCTTCCGAATTCCTACTTCGAGAGTCGGATTTTAGCAGGTCGCGGGAGTGGGGTGTCGGAAACCGTCGGGCCGGATACGATCCGGGTGTGGCGCGGCGCGCCCTCGGCGGCCTCCTGTCGCTCCTCGTCTTTGCCGCCATCGCCACCGCCCTCGTCGCGTCCACAGTCCTCCCGAAGCTCGCCTCTCGCTACTACCTCCTGCTCCCGGGCGAGGCGATCCCGGTCGCGCCGGCGGTGCACGTGCCGGCCGACCGGCGCCAGCAGACCGGCGACCTCAGCTACACGGTCGTCTACGAGCAGGCCGCCGACCTACCAGCCGCGCTGCTCGCCGCGGTCCGCCCGGGGGTCCGGGTGGTGCCGTACGAGGCGGTCGTCCCGCCGAACCAGACGCCCGAGCAGTCGACCGAGCTGAACAAGCGGCTGATGAGCGAGTCACAGTCGGTCGCCGCCGTCGTCGCGCTCCGCAAGCTCGGCTACGACGCGCGGGTCGGCGGTCGGGGCGCGCGGGTCGTCTCCGTCCTGCCCGACAAGCCCGCGGCCGGCGCGCTGCGGGCTGGCGACGTGATCGTCGGGGTCGACGGCCAGTCGATCGGGACGGTCGGCGACCTCCAGACCGCCATCCGCGGCCGGCTGCCGGGCGAAGAGATCGAGGTTGTGTTCCGCCGCGACGGCGCTGAGCAGAGCGCGCGGATCGGGACGGTGCCAGCCCCCGACGACCCACACCGACCGCTGGTCGGCGTGACCGTCGAGACCGATGGCTTCACCGCCGAACTGCCGTTCCCGGTCACGATCGACGCCGGCCCGGTGCTCGGGCCGTCCGCCGGATTGATGTTCGCGCTCGGCGTGTACGACGCGCTGACGCCGGGGCCGCTCGGCGGCGGCGCGAAAGTCGCCGGCACCGGCACGCTCGACCCCCAGGGCCGTGTCGGAGCGGTCGACGGCGTCGCCCAGAAAGTGATCGGCGCCGAAA